>Ga0137381_10004339_pt1 | contig 10257 bp, 6 predicted proteins | sample SagtaG_16_FD_104808 | JGI IMG/M metagenome (GOLD analysis project Ga0137381, IMG submission 104808) | Vadose zone soil microbial communities from Sagehorn Ranch, Mendocino, California, USA - Sage2_L_115_16 metaG | ecosystem: Environmental > Terrestrial > Soil > Vadose zone | place: USA... | reverse complement strand
AGTTCCACTCCGAGCTGACCCGGTTCGCGCCGCTGCTGGCCGCCGCGGTCGCCGAGGTGGAGGTCGCAGGCACCGGGCGCCTGGCATGGCTGGCCGCGGAGGCCGACGAGTCGCTGTTCCGCGGCCCCGAGGAAAGAGCCGCCGACTGGCGGGCGCGCTGGGGCGGCCTGGCCCAGTGGTTCGGCGCCGGTCAGCACAGCGAAGCCGAGCGCCTGCAGGACGCCACGGTCACCGCGATCGCCAACGTCACGGCGCTGCTGCGCCGGGTCACCGAGTCGCGCCGCGGCGGCGTGAGCCGGGAGAGCCAGCTGCGCCACCTGGCGCAATGGTTCGCCGCCTGCCCGTCCGACGACGACGCCCACGCGCTGTTCCAGGCGGTGTTCGGTCTGGGCGCGCCCCGGCACGTCTCCGCTGTGCACGAGGACCCGGAGGCGATCGGCAGCCGGCTGTCCTGGTGGGACGCTGAGCCGGTGCAGCTGTCCCGGACGCTGGTGCGCAACGGCAAGGCCCCGTCGCTGCACGGCCCCGGCCGGATCCAGCGCAACGAGGAGGAAAGGCAGCGGCTGCGCGCCGAGCAGCTGAAGGCGACCGCGCAACGCCGCACCGCGGCAGCAGCGCTGGCCGGCGACGGCGTCTACGGCCGGGTGCTCGACGAGCCGGAGACCCAGGCGCTGCTCAGCCTGCTTGACGTGGCGCTGGCCGCGCGGGTCCCGGTCAGCCGGGCCGCGAGCGGGTCCGCGCACGGGGTCCGACTCACGCTGCGGCCCGCACCGGGATCCACGACCGTGCGCACGACCCGTGGCCGGCTGCACCTGGACGGCCTGGCCGTGGAGGTCACCTGATGCGGGTCGCGGCCGACGTCAGCGCGCTTGAGCTGGCCGAATATCAGAAGGCGGCGCGGCTGGTACTGCGCCACCCGCTGATCACCACGTCGTATCCGGACACCTCGGCGCTGCCCCTAGTGCGCAAGTGGGTCAGGCAGCTGCGGGCCGACTTCGGCGAGGTCCTCGGCTACACCCTGCTGGCCGGCGGCGACACCATCCGGCTGCGCCGCGTGCAGGACGTGCTGGACGGCACGCGGCCGGCGATCACCCGTGCGGGGCGGCCGTTCGACCGCCGCCGCTACGCCTACCTGGTGCTGACGTTGTCCGCGCTGGGGCGTTCCGGCACCCAGATCGCGCTCAGCGAACTGGCTGACGCGGTCTCCGCCGACGCGGGCCGCATCGATGGCCTGGGCATGGACACCGGCCGCAAACCCGACCGGGACGCGTTCGTGGACGCGGTGGCCTGGCTGGAGACGCGCGGCGCGCTGCGCATGGCCGATGGCTCGGCCATCGAGTGGGTCAACGACCCCGAACGGGCCGAGGCGCTGTACGACATCGACCGCGAGGTAACCGGCGCGATCTACGCGCCGAGCCGGGTGCTGCAGCATCTGAGCTCGGTCGCCGAGCTGCTGGCCGACCCCGGGGGCGGATCCGCGCCTGCCCAGGGCCGGGAGGCACGGCGGCGGGTGAACGCGCAGCGGGCCCGGCGGCTCGTCGTGGAGCAGCCGGTCGTCTACTACGCAGACGTCGATGGGGAACTGGGCGGCCAGCTCCGCTCGGCGAGCCTGGCCGAGGACGTCGAGCGGCTCACCGGCCTGGACCTGGAGCGGCGCGCCGAAGGCGTGGCGCTGGTCAACGCCGGGCAGCGGTTCACCGACGTGTCGTTCCCCTCGGCCGGCACCGTCGCGCAGGCCGCGCTGCTGCTGTGCGCGCGGATCGCCGGTTACCTGCAGCACCGCAGATCCGGGATGGAACTGCTGCCCGCGGCCACCGCCGCGGAACGGCTCGCCGAAGCGGCCAGGCGGATCGACTCGGCGCTGCCGGACCGGGGCCGCGTCGCCGGCTTGCTCGCCGGGCAGGCGTGGCCTCCCGAGGGCGGTGTCCCGGAGCGGCAGGCTGAGGGCGGCGGCCAGGCGTGGCGGCCTGAGGCCGATGCCGGGGAGGCCGATTCCGGATGCGCCGTTACCGGATCAGCGGCCGGGGACGACGCCGGCTACCCGTTCCTGTCCGACGTGTGGCTGCGCACCGAGCTGCGGAAGCTGGTCGAGGAGTTCGGCGCCGGCATGGCGGAGAAGCAGGCCGCCGACCCGGGTCGCCTGCTGACCGAGGCGCTCGCGCTGCTCGCCTCGGCGGGCCTGGTGGCGAGGGTGGACGGCGGCGTGCTGGTGCTGCCGCTGCTGGCACGCTACCGCAGCGTCACCGCGCAGATCAAGAACCGGCCCGCTCCGTGAGGGCACTGACTGTGAAGGAGGATTCCGCGTGACCCGCTTTCAGCCCACCCGGGCCGGGATCATCAACATGTGGGACTACCGGGACGAGGAATTCTGCTTCGCCGGCGGCTGGCTGATCCTGCGCGGCCCGAACGGCTCGGGGAAGACCAAGGCGCTCGAGGTCCTGTTCCCGTTCGTGCTCGACGGCCGGATCGACCCCAAGCGGCTGAACCCGTTCGCCGCCGAGGACCGGACCATGAAGTCCAACCTGCTGTTCCGCGGCGGCGAGAACGCGGTCGGCTACGTATGGCTGGAGCTGCGGCATCGCGACACCGGCGAGGCCGTCACCCTCGGCGTCGGCCTGCACGCCGCCAGGCACCGCGACACCCCGGTCCGCTGGCACTTCGTCGCCGACGGCCGGGTCGGCGCGGACTTCTCGCTCATCACCGGCGACGACCGGCCCATGACCAGGAAGCAGCTCGCCGAGGAGATCGGGGAAGCGAGCCTTTACGCCTCCGCCACCGACTACCGGGCCGCCGTCGACCAGCGGTTGTTCGGCCTCGGCCGGGAACGCTACGAGCAGCTGCTTACCCTGATCCTGACGCTGCGGCGGCCGCAGCTGGCCAAGAACCTCGACCCGGTCAAGCTGTCGGACACGCTCACCGACGGGCTGCGGCCGGTCGACGACGACCTGATCGCCGAGGCGGCTCGCTCGTTCGACGACATGGAGGCGGTCGCCACCACCTTGGAGGGGCTGACGGCCGCCGACGAGGCCACCCGCGCCTTCCTCGCCTCCTACACCACCTACCTGCGCACCCACGCCCGATCGGCCGCCGACGCGCTCACCCGCCGCCGCGAGGACAGCGCGCAGCGGCGGACCGAGCTCGTCAGCGACAGCGCTGCCCTGGCGAGCGCGGAAACCGGGCAGGCGCAGACGCAGGCCCGCCGGGAGGAGGCCGAGAACGCCCTAGCCGGATGGCGCGCCCGGCACGACCAGCTGAAGTCAAGCAGCGCCTACCAGGCGGTCGAGCAGCTCGCCGACCTGGAACGCCTCGTCCGCACCAACGAGCAGACCGCGGCCGAGGCCGCCGCGGAACTCGGCAGGCGCAGCGCGGCGACCACCCGGGCCCGCGCCGACGCCGGGCAAGCCGCGGCGGTACTCGCGGACCTGGAGTCGGCCGTCTCGCGGACCGCGGCGGAACTCGCCGATCACGCCACCGCGGCCGGGATCGGCTGGCAGCCCGCCGACGCCGGGGCCGACGGGTTCACCGACCGGGCCGGTGCCCGGGTGGCGGCCCGGCTGGAAGCCGTGCGCGCGGTACGGGCCGCCCTGGCGGCGCACCGCCGAGCCGAGCAGGCGCGCGATCTGGCCCGGCTCGCGCTCGACCGGGCCCTGGCGGCGATGACGGCCGCCGAGCAGGCCGAACGGGCCGCCGGCGACGCGGTGGCCGCGGCCAGGACCGACGCGCAGGCCGCGCTGACGCGGTGGGCAGCCGACCACGCCGATGTGCTGGACAAGCCCGCGATGCGGGAACTGACCGACGGCCTCAGCGCGGCCATCGAGGTGTTCGGTGACCCGGACGCCGTCCCGCTCGAGTCGGTGTTCACCGGCGCGACGGCCGCCGCCGAGCAGGCCGTCCGCGACGAGCAGGCGCGCCTGCGCGCCGAACGCGCCACCGCGCAGGCCGACCGGGACCACGTCGCCGCCGAGCGAGACCGGATCGCCGCCGAACGCGACGACGCGCCGCCGGCGCACCCGGGGCGCACCGCCGACCGGGCGGGACGGGACGGCGCGCCGCTGTGGCGGCTGGTCCGGTTCGCCGACGACATCGGCGAACCGGAGGCCGCCGCGATTGAGGCGGCGCTGGAAGCCACCGGAATGCTTGATGCCTGGATCACGCCGGACGGCCACGAGATAGTCCCCGGGGACAGCGAGGGTTACCTGGTTCCCGGGCCGCCGGTGAAGGGGGATAGTGAAGGGGGAATGGGGAGGCGGGCGGGGGGCGGGGTCAGCCTGGCCGGCGTGCTGGTGCCCGAGGACGACGCCCCGGTGCCCGCCGCCCGGATCCGCGCCGTGCTGGCCTCCGTCGCCGTCGAAGGCGAATTGTTCTCCTCGGCGGCGGTGCTCGGCGCCGACGGGCGCTACTCCTACGGTGTCACCGCGGGCGCGCACCACAAGGACCACGCCGAGTACATCGGAGCGACCGCCCGGGCCCGCCGCCGGGCCGCACGCATCGCCGAGTGCGAGGCCAGGATCGCCGCGCTTGACGAGCTGCTGGCCGCGCTGGGCAGGAAGGCCGCCGGGCTCGCCGACACGCTGGCCGCGTTCGCGCAGGCGCGCGCCGCGCTGCCGCGCACCACCGCGATCGCCGCCGCCCTGCGCGCGCACTCCCAGGCCGTCGGAGAGCTGCGCTCGGCCCGGACCGCCGCCGACGGCGCCCAGTCCGGCTACGACGAGTCGGTAGCCGCCTGCACCGTCACCGAGCGGGCGCTGCGCCGTACCGCCCTCGACCATGCCATCGAGCCGGATCAGGCCGACCTAGTGGAGGCCGCCACCCGGCGGTTCGAGACCACCGCCGCCGGCCTGGTCGGCCGGCGCCGCGAGGAGGCGCAGCAGCGCGGCGCGGTCGCGGATGCCCGGGGGCGGCTGGAACAGGCCGCCGACGAGGAGCGCGCCTGCGCGCAGACCGAACGCGAGGCCCGCCGCCGGCATACCGAGGAGGCCGCCAAACTGGAGGCGCTGCGCGGCGCCGCCGGGAAGGAGGCCAACGAGGTGATGGCACAGATCGAAGCGGCCGAGCGGGGCATTACGGCGGCCCAGTCGGCCGAGCGTACGGCCCGCGCCGCCGAGGTCGAGGCCATCAAGGCGGTCAGCGCCGCGACCGAGCGGGTCTCCAGCGGCAGGCGCGCCCTCGACGTCGCACTGGCGGAGGAGCGGGCCACCGCGCGCGGCCTGGCCCCGTTCGCCGCCCGGGAACTGCTGAACGTGCTGAAGTGCCCGCCCGGCCTGGCCTGGCCCGCGCAGGAGGCGGACTGGTCCGGTGACGGCCTACCCGGTGCGGTCGTCGACGTGCACGAGGCGATCCTCGAGGCTACCCGTGACCTCACGCCGACCGAGACGTCGCTGAAGATGTCCACCACCCGGCTGACCCGGGCGCTCGAGGATCTCCAGACGCAGCTGGCCGCGGCCGGCCAGGACTACCACCCCGAGTGGGACGGCGCCGACGGCGTCATCGTCGTCCGCATCGCCGATGAGCAGGGCCCGCTGCCGGTCGCCGCGTTCTCGGAGCGCATCGCGGCCGCCCGCCGCGACCAGCAACTGCTGCTGACCGAGTCCGAGCAGCGGATCCTCGAAGACGCGCTGCTGGCCAGGCTCGCCCAGCAGATCCACGAGCGGACCGTGGACGCCAGGGACCTGATCGGCCGGATGAACACCGAGATGCGGTCCAGGAAGATGTCCTCGGGCAAGACGGTCGGCGTGCGGTGGCTGCTGGCCGACGGGCTCGACGACGAGCAGCGCGCGGTGTGCGGGCTGCTCGACGCCGACGCCTCCCGGCTCACTCCGGACTCTCTCGCCCGGATGCGCGGCCATTTCGCGGCGCAGATCAAGACCGCTCGGGCCCGGCACCGCGAGCTCCCCTACCGGGAGCTGCTCGCCCAGGTGCTTGACTACCGCCGCTGGCGGCAGTTCGTGTTCCAGATGGTCAGCCCCGAGGGCAGCGAGGAGAAGCTGACCCGCGCCCGGCACAGCCGGCTGTCCGGCGGCGAGCAGTCGGTCTCCTTGCACCTGCCGCTGTTCGCCGCCGCACACGCGATGCTGAACTCGGCGTATCCGCACGCACCGCGCCTGCTCGCCCTCGACGAGGCGTTCGCCGGGGTGGACGACACCGGCCGCGGCGAGCTGATGGGCCTGGCCGCGCAGTTCGACCTGGACCTGTTCATGACCGGCTACGATCTGTGGGCCACCCAGGCCGCCGTCCGCGCCGCCGCGCATTACGACCTGGCGCACTCTCCCATCGAGCACACCGTCAGCGCATTGCTGCTGGTATGGGACGGAGCACAGCTCCTCGCCGACGAGGCGGGCGACCTGTCCGCCGCGCTCGGATCGCCCGGCACCCGGCGGCCGGTCACCGCCGCGGTATGAGCAGACCGTGGCCGAGGATCTGACGGCGCTGCCGGACACGAAGTTGTCGGGCACGCCCGGGGCCTAGTCGACCCTATCCGGCTTGCCGACGCGCCGTAGGCATTCTCGCTTCCGCTGCATGCACGCCCGGCGGTTCTATCAGTCAGGTGCGGTATGCGTCTCGCCGGTGCCGGATGGAGTGGATCTCTACGGTGTGCTTGTCCTCGTTGATGCGGTAGATGATCCGGTAGGTCCCGCGCCGTGCGGAGTGGTAGCCGTCGAAGGGTTCATCCAGTGACTTGCCGGCGCGATGCGGGTTGGTAGTCAGCGGCCCGTCGATGGTCTCCATGGCGGCGGCGGCGATGTCGAGCGGCAGATTCTCGTGCAGGTTACGCCGGGCCTGCCGGGAGAAAATGACCGTGTACGGCGGTACGGCCTCTGACCCGGGGATTTGCGGATCGCCGGTCACGATGTTCTGCGACGCCGCTCGAGCTCGGCGCGGACCTGCCCGGCGTCGAAGGTATCGCCGACGGCGAAGTCTTCGCGGGACTGGCGCAGGTCGGCGAGCGTCTCGTCATCGCTGAGGATGTCGAGGGTCTCTTGCATGGACTCGTATTCGGCGACGGAGATGAGCATGACATCGGCGCGGCCGTTGCGGGTGATGGTGAAGTGGTCGTGCTCGCGGGCGACTCGGTCGGCGAGTTCGGCTATCCGGGCCTTGGCTTCCGTGATAGGGATGGTCTCCATAGAAGCCAGTATAGGAACCGGTCATAATCCTGGCCAGTATAGAGGCCTTATATCTCTCTGGTGTGGCTGACATCCCTGGGGCGAGCGGTAGGCCGGCACCGCTCGCCGACGGTAGTTACCCCGGATCTGCCTCGGAGAGTGCTTGTTCGTATGCGCGCACGGTCGCGATGAAGGCGGCTCGCTGCGCCGGGTGTGAGCCAGGCAAGCCGCGTATTAGGGTCCAAAGCCCCTGCCGTCACGATGCCGGACAGCGAGACGATTCGGACCAGCACGGCTTGATAACGCTAGGAGCAGCCACGCAGGCTGCCTTGGACGGGAGCAGACGATGGCAGCATTTGAGGTAGCAGACCTGTCGGCGCTGGAGATCCTGGACTCGCGCGGCCGGCCGACGCTGGCGGTGACCGTGCGGCTGGCGGACGGGACGACGGCGCGGGCCGGGGTACCTTCCGGTGCTTCGACCGGGTCCCGGGAAGCGGTGGAACGCCGTGACGGCGACCCGGCCCGGTACGAGGGGAAGGGCGTGCTCGGGGCGGTAGCGTCCGTCAACACCGAGCTGGCCGACCTGCTCCGCGGCCGTTCCTGGGCCTCGCTGGCCGAAGCGGACCAGGCCATGATCGACCTCGACGGCACTGCGAACAAGAGCAGGCTGGGCGCCAACGCCACTGTGGGCACCTCGATGGCGCTCGCCCGGGGACTGGCGGCCTCGGCCGGAGTGTCGCTGTGGCAGTGGCTCACACCGGAAGGTGTCACGCCGTCCCTGCCGGTCCCGCACTTCAACGTGCTCAACGGCGGCGTGCACGCGCCTAACCAGCTGGACTTCCAGGAGTTCATGGTCGCGCCGGTCGGTGCCCCCTCGATGGCCGAAGCGGTCCGCGCGGGCGCCGAGGTCTACGCCGCGCTGCGCCGCGAGCTGTCGAGCCACAAGCTATCGACCGGCCTGGGCGATGAGGGCGGCTTCGCCCCCGAGATCACCGAGCCAGAAGAGGTGCTGCGGCTGCTGGTCCGGGCCATCTCCGACGCCGGCTACAAGGCCGGCGCCGACGGGGTGTCCATCGCCCTGGACCCCGCGGCTTCGGAGTTCCGCCAGCCCGACGGCCGCTACCGGGTGGCCGGCGACCTGCTGTCCAGCAGCGACATGATCGGCCGCTACGCGGCCATCACCGAGCAGTTCCCGGTGCACTCGATCGAGGACGGCCTCGGCGAGGACGACGAAGACGGCTGGATCGCGCTCACCACCCGCATCGGCGAGACCACGGAGCTAGTCGGCGACGACATCTTCTGCACCAACCCGGCCATCATCACCCGCGGCATCGCCCGCGGCATCGGCAACGCAGCGCTGATCAAACTCAACCAGATCGGCACGGTGACCGAGACCCTGCAGGCCATGGCCATCTGCCGCCAGGCCGGCTACCGGCAGTTCGTGTCGCACCGGTCCGGAGAAACCGAGGATCACTTCATCGCCGACCTGGCCGTCGGCACCGGCTGCGGCCACCTGAAGACCGGTGCTCCGGCCCGCGGCGAGCGCGTGGCGAAATACAACCGGCTGATGGAAATCGCCGCCAGCACGCCCGGCCTTCGCTACGGCATGCCAGAGAGCTGACAATCGCCAGGATAGCGTGCCTCCGCGGCCGCCAGCAGGACGGCGCTGACGACTCCGGCGGCTGGGTATCCTGATCGGGTCACGCGATGAAGCTGGCGTAGTGCCGGGACACAGGCGTTCCGGGCTGATGGTCTCCTGCCTGCTTCGGCGTCAGGGATGCTGCGCATGCCGGCGGAGGCCGTGCTCGAGTGGGATGATGCCTGGGCTGCGGCGCTAACCAAGCGCATCAGTCATCGCAATGCTCTCCATGGACGCTGCGACCGCTCAGGCCACAGCGAAGCGATGGAGGGACAAGTGATGAGCCTGAGCGCGTGGGAGCAGCGGGCCCTGGACTCGATCAAGGACGGTCTGGCTAGCTCCGACCCCACGCTGGCCGCGCGGCTGACCATGTTCACCCGGCTGGTATCGGGCGAGGAGATGTCGGCGCGTGAGAAGATCCAGGCCGGCTCGCGGCGGGCGGTCCGGCGTTCTCACCTCATGCAGCGACATACCCGCCAGGCGGAGCGCCCGGGCGTGCCGCAGGCCATGCTGCTGTGGCTGGTGATAACCGTTGCGCTGATCGCGGTCGCGCTGGCCTTCAGCCGCGGCGGCAGCCAGGGCAAGTGCACGGGAACGTGGGCAACACTCTGCACCGATACGGCATCCGCACCCAATCCGGTCTCGGGCATTCCCTGATATTGCCCGTGTCCGGGCGGTCAGGCCAGGGCGGTGACCGCGGCGATGATAGCGACCAGGGCGATGAGCATGTACAGCAGGTAGGCGTCCAGGCGGCCGGACTGGAGGCGCCTCGCGGCCGTCACGATCGCCATGAAGAACCCGAGCGCGGGCCGGTAGACGTACGTCTCGACGACCTCGATGACGTCGGAAGCATACCTGAGATGCGCGGCCGTACCCGGCCCGCCCGCGTCAGGGCGATCCGGGACGCCGGAGCCGTCGTCGCGGCCGTTGTCCTCCATCATGACTTCGCGCAGTTCGGCGCGGGTGTGCAGGACGCCGGCCAGCACCCGGCGGGTCGGGTTGGCGTAGCCGAACGCAGTGTCGGAACCGGCGCCCTCGACGCCGGCCGTGGCCGAGCGCCACGCCGGAACCCGGCGCACCCGCAGCAGCCGCCGGCCGGACACCGCCCAGGCGAACAGCCCGACCAGCAGCAGCATCACCGGCATCTCCAGCCACAGCCAGGACGGCGACAGGATGGAGAACCCGTCGAACACCGGCTGCAGGATCCACGGGGACTTCAGCGCGCCCATGGTCAGCGAGGCCGGGACCGCGGGCGACAGCCCCGCGGCGATCACCCGGATCTCCAGCGGGGTCACCGCCGCGATCGCGAGGCAGGCCGCGGCCAGCACCGCCACCGCCGTCCGGCCGGCCCGGCCATACCCAGCCCGGCCAGAACCGACCGCGCCGGCACGACGCCGCATTGAGCCGGCTATAGCCGGCTCAATGTCACATCGAGCCGGTTCGCCGGACGCGCGACCGAGGGCGACGAGGCCGGCCAGGCGGACGAAAGTGACGCCCGCGAAGCCTGCGGTCAGT
>Ga0137381_10004335_pt1 | contig 10263 bp, 8 predicted proteins | sample SagtaG_16_FD_104808 | JGI IMG/M metagenome (GOLD analysis project Ga0137381, IMG submission 104808) | Vadose zone soil microbial communities from Sagehorn Ranch, Mendocino, California, USA - Sage2_L_115_16 metaG | ecosystem: Environmental > Terrestrial > Soil > Vadose zone | place: USA... | reverse complement strand
TACAACTATCTCATCGCCCGCGCGCAGCTCGAGGCCATCGTGGGGCACGCGCTATGACGAGCGTCGAGCTGACCCCGTTCCGCACCGGCGACACGCCGCTGCCCGACGTGGTGATACTCACGCACAAGCTGACGCGTGACTACGACATGGGGGGCGAGGTCGTGCACGCGCTGCGCGGCGTGAACATCCAGATCAAGCGCAACGAGTTCGTGGCGGTCATGGGCCCCTCGGGCTCCGGCAAGTCCACGCTCATGAACCTGATCGGCTGCCTCGACACCCCTACCGCGGGGGAATACTGGCTCAACAGCCAGAAGGTGAGCGATTTGTCGGACGATGAGCTGGCCCGGATTCGAACAAAGAGATCGGGTTCGTGTTCCAGACGTTCAACCTGCTCCCCCGGGCGAGCGCCCTCCACAACGTGGAGCTGCCGCTGATCTACGCGGGGCTGCCCGCGCGCACGCGGCGCGAAAAGGCCGCGCAAGCGCTCGACCACGTCGGCCTGGGCGACCGCATGGAGCACCGCCCCAACGAGCTGTCGGGGGGGCAGCGGCAGCGCGTCGCGATCGCGCGCGCGCTCGTGAACGATCCCTCCATCCTGCTCGCCGACGAGCCCACTGGGAATCTTGACTCGGCCACGGGCGAGGAGATCATGAAGCTGTTCGAGCAGCTGCACGATACCGGCCAGACCATCGTGCTGGTCACGCACGAGTCCGACATCGCGGCGCACGCGCTCCGCCAGATCCACCTGCGCGACGGCCTCGTCGCGCGCGACGAGAAAATGGAGCGGCGCGCATGACGCGGCCCCTCACCGCCGCCGTGCTGGCCCTCGTCGCCGTTGCCTGCGAGAAGGCGCAGACCGCGCCGCTCTATGAGAAAGTCCCCGTCGAGCGCCGCGACGTCGTCGTCACGGTGATCAGCCAGGGCCTGATCCGGCCGGTATTGCTGTTCAGCGTGAAGTCGAAGGCCTGGGGCGAGATCATCAGCCAGCCCGTCGCGACCGGCGACGAAGTGAAAAAGGGACAGCTGCTCACCACGATCGACCCGCGTCTGCCGCAGAACAACCTGGTGCAGGCACAGGCCAACGTCGCAAAGGCCCACGCACAGCTCGACAACGCCACGGCGCAGCTGACGCGCAGCGAGGCCCTGTTCAAGAGCGGGTCGCTCGCCGAGACGGACTACGAGCGGACCAAGCTCGCCTTTGCCACGGCCAAGGCGGCGGCCGTCGACGCCGAGGCGAACCTGCAGACCGCCAGGGACGCGATGGAAGACACCCAGGTGCGGGCGCCGATCACCGGCACCGTGCTCGAGCTCGACGCGGTGCGTGGCACCGTGATCTCGAGCCCCACGCTGGGCGGCGGCACCGTCATTCTCAAGATGGCGAGCCTCGACAGCGTGCAGGACTCGGCGCTCGTCGCCGAAACGGATATCGCTCGGCTGCAGCCCGGGATGCCGGCCACGCTCAACGTCGACGCGTTTACCAACCGTCCATTCCAGGGCACCGTCGTCAAGATCCTGCCGCAGGGGCAAGTCGTGCAGAACATCACCATGTTCCCGGTGGTCATCGCGGTCCCCAACCCGGGGCACCTGCTCCGGCCGGGCATGAACACCGAGGTGAGGATCCCCACCGGGCGGCGACAGGGTGTCCTGGCGGTGCCCAACGCCGCGCTGCGGACCGCGCGCGACGTCGGCTCCGCCGCGAGCCTGCTCGGGCTCGACTCGCTCACCGTGGCGCAGCAGATCGCGGCCGCCCAGTCCGCGGACACGGGTCGGCGCGCCGCGTCCGACACGGCCGCCGCGGGCGAGGCCGGCGGCGCGCAGACCGTGACGCTGCCCAACGGGCGGACGGTCACCCTCCCGCCGGGTGTGACGCCCGAGCAGTTCCAGGCGGTGCTCAAACGGATGCGCAGCGGCGCCGAGCCGACGCCGGCGGACCGCGGAGTGCTCGGCAGCGTGTTCGGACGGGTGCCGCGACCCAAGTTCCGGCAGCAGCGCCAGACCCGGAACAACCAGAACTACGTCGTGTTCGCGCTGCGCGACGGTAACCTCGTGGTGGCGCCCATCAAGACGGGGCTCACCGACCAGGACTACGTCGAGGTGACGAGCGGGCTGACCGAGCGCGACACGGTGCTGGTGCTGCCCAGCGCGTCGCTGGTGCAGGCGCAACAACAGTTCAAGCAGCGGTTCCAGAACGTGACCGGCGGCGGGCTGCCCGGACTGCGGCAGCAGAGCGGCGGGTCGCGGTGAAGGCCGCCCTGCTAGCGCTGCTCGTCGGCGTGTCTGCTTGCGGCAAGGCGGAGACCGCCCCGCCCTACCAGAAGATCCCCGTGGAGCACCGCGACATCGTCGTCTCGGCGACGGCCTCGGGCGTCATCCAACCGATTCTCACGTTGAGCGTCAAGTCCAAGGCGTCGGGGGAGATCCTCGAGGAGCCGGTGCAAACCGGGGACGAGGTGAAGCACGGCCAGCTCCTGGCCAGGATCGACCCGCGCATTCCGCAGAGCAACCTGACGCAGGCCGAGGCGAACCTCGGCGTGGCGCAGGCACAGCTCGAGACCGCCACCGCACAACTCAAGCGGAGCGAGGCCCTGTTCCAGAGCCAGTCGATCACCCAGGCGGGGCTCGACTCGGCCCGGCTCGCCGGGGCTACGGCGCAGGCCGCGGTCGCCACGGCGCAGGCGAATCTCCAGACCGCCAAGGACGCCATGCAGGACACGCACGTCCGCGCTCCCATCAATGGCACCGTGCTCGAGTTGGATGCCGTACTCGGCACGGTGATCTCGAGCCCGACCAACGACGTGGGGGGCGGCACCGTCATCCTCAAGATGGCGAACCTCGACACCGTGCAGGTCTCGGCGCTGGTGGATGAAACGGACGTCGGCAAGGTGCAGCCGGGGCTGCCGGTGACGATCAGCGTGGACGCCTTCCCCCACCGCACGTTCGACGGCTCTGTCTTGAAGATCGAGCCGCAGGCGCAGGTGAGCCAAAACGTCACCATGTTCCCGGTCGAGGTCAACATCCCCAACCCCGAGCACGTGCTCAAGCCCGGCATGAACACCGAAGTCGAGATTCACATCGGGCAGCGCCAGGGCGTGCTCGCCGTGCCGAACGCCGCGCTGCGCACGCGCAAGGACGTCGCGTCCGCGGCGAGCGTGCTCGGCCTCGATTCGCTGGCGGTCGCACGGCAGCTGGCGGCGCCGGCGGACGCGCCGAGCGCCAGCGCCGACACGTTGCGGGACGGCGGCAAGCTGCACGCCGCCGAGGTGCGGCGGCGCGGCCGGCCCGTCGCTCCCTCGCCGCCGCCGCCGGCCGCGACGACGGGCCCCGGCTACGTCGTGTTCGCGCTGCGGGCTGGCAAGATCGTGCCCGTGTCGATCGCCACCGGACTCACCGATCAGGATTACATCGAGGTGCTGGCGGGCCTGGCGGAGAAGGACACCGTGCTCGTGCTCACGAGCGGGACGCCGAGGTAGCGATGCTCTTGGGCGAGATCGTCAAGGTCGCCCTCGAAGCGCTGCGGGCCAACAAGCTGCGCTCGCTGCTCACCATGCTGGGCATCATTATCGGCGTGGGCGCCGTGATCACGATGATCGCGCTCGGCTCCGGTGCGCAGAAGTCCGTGCAGGACCGCATTCAGGCGCTCGGGCCGACGCTGTTGAGCGTGTATCCCGGCCAGAGCTTCATGCGCGGCATCGCCAGCGGCAACCGCGTGAGCCTCACCATGGATGACGACACGGCGCTCGCGAACAACGCGCGCTACGTGAGCGCGGTGGTGCCGGAGCTGAGCAACAACCTCCAGGTGCAGAAGGGCGACCAGAACATCAACGTGAACGTCGTAGGCACCACGCCCAACTACGTCACCGTACACAACTACACGATCACGGCCGGCCGCATGTACACCGCGGGCGACGATGCGGCCCGGCGGCGGGTGGCGGTGATCGGCGCCGCCGTCCCCACGCTGCTCAATTCCAACCGCGACGCGATGATCGGGCAGCAGATCCTGATCCGGGGCATCACCTTCGAGATCGTGGGCGCGCTGTCCGAGAAGGGATCGCAAGGCTCCTTCTTCAACCCCGACGAGCAGATCCTCATCCCTCTGCAGACAGCCCGCTACCGCGTCATGGGCACCGACCGGCTGCGGTCGGTCACCGTGCAAGCGAACGACCTCGAATCGATGAACCTCGCCATGATCGAGATCGAGCGCGTGCTGCGGCGCCAGCACAAGATCCGGCCCGGCCAGGACAACGACTTCCAGATCCGCAACCAGACCGACATCCTCGCGACGCTGCAGCAGACCACCGACACGTTCAAGTACCTGTTGGCCGGGATCGCCGCGGTGAGCCTGCTCGTCGGCGGCATCGGGATCATGAACATCATGCTCGTGTCGGTCACCGAGCGCACGCGCGAGATCGGCGTCCGCAAGGCGCTCGGTGCCACGCGCTTCAACATCCTGTTCCAGTTCCTGGTCGAAGCGCTGGTGTTGTGCCTGCTGGGCGGCATGATCGGGGTGGTGCTCGGCTCCGGAGGCGCCATCGTGCTGTCGCGCATCGCGCACTGGAATACGCTGATCTCCCCGCTCGCCATCCTCCTCGCCTTCGTGTTCAGCGCCGCGGTAGGGCTGTTCTTCGGCATCTGGCCGGCGCGGCGGGCGGCAGCGCTCGATCCGATCGTGGCGCTGAGATACGAATAGAACGCGGAACGCGGAAGTCGGAACGCGGAACAGAAGGACCGGCTGACGATTCGTAGGTCAGCCTCGAACGCTGACTCGCCTGTTCCGCGTTCCGCATTCCGCGTTCCGACTTGTATCTTTGGCGCCATGCTCCCGCTCCTCCTCGCCCTCCAGAGCGTCGCCCCCGATTCCGGCCTCGTCTACAGCGGCCTCGCGAAGCGGCTCGACGCGCGGCTGCCGCGCTTCGAGGCCGAGGCGAAGATCGACGGCGTGCTGGACGAGCCGATGTGGCGCCGGGCCGCCCGGCTGACGGGATTCTCCCAGTACCGCCCGGTGGACGGACGCCCCGCTGAGGACTCGACCGAGGTGCTGGTCTGGTACGCGCCCGACGCCATCTACTTCGGCATCCGCGCGTTCGAGCGGCACGGCAGCGTGGTGCGCGCCACGCTCGCCGACCGCGACAACATCGACGCGGACGACCACGTCGCGATCCTGCTCGATACCTATCTCGACCACCGCCGGGCCACGATGTTCGCCGTGAATCCCTTGGGCGTGCAGGAGGACGGCGTGTGGAGCGACGGCGTCGCCGCCGGCGTCGCCGGGGGCCCGAGCGCAGGCGGCAGGTTCGATGCGACCATCGACCTGAACCCGGACTGCAGCTACGAATCGCGCGGCCGCGTGACCCAGCGGAGCTACGAGCTGGAAGTGCGGGTCCCTTTCAAGAGCCTGCGCTACCAGAGCGCCGACCCACAGGATTGGGGCATTCAGATCCTCCGCTCGGTGCAGCACTCGGGCTACGAGGAAACCTGGACCCCCGCGGTGCGCGCCAACGCGAGCTTCCTCATTCAGTCGGGCCGCCTGGTCGGCCTGGGGGCGCTGCGGCGCGGCCTGGTGCTCGACCTCACGCCCGAGTTCACCACCAAGGTGGACGGGGCGCCGACCACGCCGGGGTACGACTATCGCGGCACGCCCGAAGTCGCGGGCAACCTGCGGTGGGGCCTCACCCAGAACCTCGGGGCCACCGCCACGGCCAATCCGGATTTCTCACAGGTCGAAGCCGACGTGGGCCAGGTGACCTTGAACCAGCGGTTCGCCCTGTTCTACCCGGAGAAGCGACCGTTCTTCCTCGAGGGGCTCGAGCAGTTCGACACGCCCAACAGCCTCATCTACACCCGCCGCATCGTGCAGCCCGTGATCGGTGCCAAGCTCGCCGGCAAAGTCGGCGCTACCGGGATCGCTTACCTCGGCGCCGTCGACAACCGCGACCAGTCGGCCACGGGGGCGCACCCCATTTACAACATGCTGCGGCTGCGGCGCGACCTGGGACCGACGTCCACGCTGGGCGTGGCCTACACCGACCGCATCGATGGCGACGACTACAACCGCGTGCTGGGCGTCGACGCACACGTCGTGTGGCGCAAGATCTGGTTCTCGGAGGTGCAGGTCGCGAGCTCCTGGACTCGGGAACCGGGCGGGGGCCGCGCCGGAAAACTGTGGACCATCACGTTCGGCGACCGCACCGGTCGCGCCTACGGCAATCATTTCGAGCTGCTCGGCATCGAGCGGAGCTTCCAGGATACGAGCGGGTTCGTGAATCGCACCGATTTCGTCGCCGGCCGGACCTTCAACCGCTTCAGCTGGTACGGGCGCCCCGGTGCGCTGGTCGAGCAGTTCACCGCCATCGTCGGATTCGCCCCGATCTGGCGCTACGCGGACTTCGGTCGCCTGCACCGCACCATCGAGGACACGCTGCAGACCTTCTGGATCGCGAACCTGCGCGGCGGGTGGCAGGCGCAGGTCACGCTCAGGCTCGATCACTTCGGCTTCGAGGCCGCGGACTACACCGGCTATACGGTCGGCGCCACGCCCTTCGCCGTGCCGCACGACCTGTATCACCTCCCCGGCGGCGCGTTCATCGTGAACACGCCGAACCGCGCCGTGTCGGGCAGCGTGGTGGTGGGGTATTCGGCGGCCCCCATCTTTCCCGAAGCCTCCGAGGGCCGCCAGGTCGCCGTGACCACCGTCGCCGCGCTGCGGCCCACGCCCGCGCTCCGGCTCGAGGCGCGCTGGGTGCATCAGCGCCTGACCCGCGCGCGCGACGGCAGCCGCTTTCTCACGGCGAACATCCCCCGGCTCAAGCTCGAGTACCAGTTGACGCGCGCCATTTTCGTGCGCTACATCGGTCAGTACTTCGCCGAGGATCAGGTCGCTCTCGTCGACCCGCATACCGGGCAACCGCTGCTCGTGAACGGCAGTCCGGCACAACCCGTGGTCACGAACGATTTCCGCAACGACCTGTTGTTCTCCTATAAGCCGACCCCGGGCACGGTCGTCTTCCTGGGCTACGGCGCATCGCTCACGGAGGCGGACGCGTTCCGGTTCCGCGAATTGAGCCGCACGGCGGACGGGTTCTTCCTCAAGCTGAGTTATCTGTTCCGGATGTAGATTCCCGCCATGGCCGACGCGGTCGATCTCGCCCAGCAGGTCGCCGCCGAAGACCGCACCAAAGAGCGCCAGTACGTTCTGTCGGGCACGCGGGGGCGCTGGAGGGTGCTCGGTCTCGGCGTCGTGCTGCTCACCGCCATCCGGCTCGCCGGCGTCGTGCCCGTCGCCTGGTCGTTCATCCTCGGGTTCACGGTCCTGTTCGCCGCGGTCAACTACGCGATGACCCGCGTCGCGCGATCGGGCGCGCTCCCCCCGTGGTACACGCACGCCACCATGGCAGTGAGCGCCGCCATGATCTCGGCGATCGTCTACGCCGTCGGGCCGACGGGGCATCTGCTGTACGTGGCCTACCTGATTGCCCCTCTCCAGGCCGCGCTCTACCTGGGCCGGAACGAGGCCTGGCAAGCGCTGGTCGTCAACCTGGCGGCGTTCGCGCTCGTCACGGGCATCCGCACCAGCCAGGGCGCACCCGGCTGGTCGTGGAGCGCGTCGCTCGAGGAGTCGCTGGTGCTGATCGTCACGGGCGCGGCGCTCGTGCCGATGTTGTCGCGCATCGTCGCGCGGCTGCGCGCCACGCGCACCACGTTCGCCCGGCTCGAGGCGGGCGACCTGACCGTGCGGGTGCCGGACGACGCTCCCGACGAGCTCGGGTATCTTGGCGTGAGCCTGAACCGGACCACCGACGGGATCGCCGCGATCGTGCGCCAGGTGCAGCGCCAGGGTCAGGAGCTCGCCGCGATGGCGCAGCAGCTGGCGGCAGCGGCGCACCACGTGCAGGTCGCATCGCAGGGGATCTCTACGAGCACGCACGGCCTCACCCGCGGCGCCGAGCGACAGCGCGAGCTCATCGGGCACGGGCGGGCCGACTCCGAGGCCGCCGCCGCCGTCGCCTCGCAGCTGCACGCCCGCGCCCAGGACGCCGAGCGCCAGATCGCCGGCGTGGCGCAACAGGCGCGCCGCCACGGTCAGGAGATCGCCCGGGCGAGCGAGCTGCTCGTCACCCTGGTGGATCACCTCGACCAGGTGTCGCGCGCCGCAGCCACGCTCGAGCTCGGCTCGCGCGAGACCGGCAAGCTGGTCGACGCGATCACGCGGATCGCGAGTCAGACCGATCTGCTCGCCCTGAACGCGGCGATCGAAGCGGCCCGGGCGGGCCAGCACGGGCTGGGCTTCCGCGTGGTGGCGGACGAGGTGCGCAAGCTCGCCGAGCAGAGCGCGCGCTCCGCCGAGGAGGTCCGCGCGCGTGTCCGCCAGACGCAGGACCAGATCACCCAGCTGCTCGCCGCCATGCAAGAAGGCCGCCGCACGGCACAGGGCGTGGGCGCGGTGTCCGCGGCCGTGCGCCAGGCGCTCGACGCGATTTTCGCCGACCTGAACGCGACGGTCCAGTCCGCCGCCGTCCTCGCGGGCGAGACCGAAGGCCAGACGGGCCGGATCCGTGAGGTGGTCCGGCGCATGGAAGAGGTCGCGGGGATCGCCGAGACGGCGGCGCAGGGGGCGCAGCGGACCTCGGCCGCGACCGAGCAGCAGATCGCCTCGCTCGGCGAGCTCACCACGACGTCGCAGCAGCTCGCCGTCGCCGCCGCGAAGCTGACCGAGACGATTCAGCAGTTCAACGTGAACGGCGCGAGCCTACCAACCCCGGAATAACGGCGCGTCCCCGAAGTCCCACAACACGAACGCGATCAGCCGCGGATGGCGGGGCTGCGGGCCCGTCGCCGGAAGCTCTGCGCCAAGCGAGCCCGCCACGTGCCCGAGCCGCGAGAGCTGGATCCATACCTGTGGGTAGAACGACAGCGAGCGCTCGCCCGTCGTCGGTACGGTCCAGCCGGCCTCGAGCATGGGCACGAAGCGCCCCAGCTCGTGGCCCGCGCCCACGCGATACGACATCCCGTCGAACCCGCCGTCTTCCCACGTGGCGACCACTTCGCCCTGCACCACGAGCGCGCGTCCGGGATTGGCGCCGAACGCGAGGAACGGCTCCACTTCCCACGCGTCCTGGCGGCCCAGGGGCGGCGTGGCCTCGAGCCCGAGACTCACGAGCGCGCGCCGCTCGAGACTGTGCCACAGGTTGTACTTGAGCGCGCCGGTCACGCCGTCGAATGCCCCCGGCTGCCCGTCCAGCGCCGTGCGAGCGCTGGCCTCGAGCTGGAACCGCTTGCCCAGGCGATGCTCGTAGATGTACTCCTGGCCGCGCGCTCGATCGGTGATGACGACTTCGTCTTCCGGATAAGCCTTTTCCACGACGAACGCCCGGGGGAAGTTCAGCTCACCCGGCGGCCAACCCAGCTCGCCGCACAGCGAGCGCGCGTAGCGCACGACGGCACGGATCTGGGCGGGAGTTCCGGCTTCTCCAAAGGCGGGCATGTCGAGCGACAGCCCGAATGCGGCCCCACCCTGCGTGACGACGTTCACCCAGCGATCTTCGGTCTCGGCCGTCGAGCCTTTGCACTCGTGCAGGTCCGCGGGCGGCACCTCGAGCCGGGTGGTCGCGGCGGGCGTGCCCCGGCCGTCCGCGCCGTGGCACGACTTGCACCACGCCGCGAACCGTGCGGCTCCAGAGTCCGACGGCCCCTGTACCATGGCCGCGAGAACGAGCACCATGCCGGTGAGCATCACGCGAGTCTCGCCAGCCGATGCAGCTCGGCGGCGGCCCGGTCGGCCTCGCGCACGATGTGGTCGACCGGCGCCGTGAGCAGCTCGTGTCCCAGCACGACCGGGCGGCCGTCGACGAACACGTCGCGCACGTCGCTCGCGCGGGCCGAGTATACGATGAGCGACACCGGGTCACCCAAGAACGGGTGGAGGTGCGGCTCCGACAGGTCCAGCACCACGAGGTCGGCGCGCCGTCCTGGCGCGATGCGGCCGAGCTCGTCCTCGAGCCCGAGGGCGCGAGCGCCGCCCAGCGTCGCGAGCTCGAGCACCTGGGCGGCGGGGAGCGCGTCGGCGCCGAGGCGCGGCTTCTGGATCAGCGCGGCGAGACGCATTTCGGCGAAGGCATCGAGCCCGTTGTTGCAGGGGGCGCCGTCCGCGCCAATGGCCACGCGGCACCCGGCGGCGAGCATCTCGGGGATCTTCGCGACGCCGCTCGCGAGCTTCAAGTTCGAGGAGGGACAGTGCACCACCGTGGTTCCCTGACGCGCCAGCCGATC
>Ga0137381_10004322_pt1 | contig 10275 bp, 8 predicted proteins | sample SagtaG_16_FD_104808 | JGI IMG/M metagenome (GOLD analysis project Ga0137381, IMG submission 104808) | Vadose zone soil microbial communities from Sagehorn Ranch, Mendocino, California, USA - Sage2_L_115_16 metaG | ecosystem: Environmental > Terrestrial > Soil > Vadose zone | place: USA... | reverse complement strand
TTAATTTTGGAAAATTGAGTACTAACCTTGATACAGATCAGGCCTCTAACATACTTGATGGCTCACCTAAAGACTCCTAGTCCAAATATAATCTCTAAAAAAGTACATGTCAACAAGGTTTATATGCTGATAACAGAATGCCTTAGTATATCACACTATAGTAGCCTAATTGAATTGCACAAGCATATAAGCACACAAAGGAACTCTGTACCTTCTACTAGCAATTTCTAGCTATTACTACTCGTTTATTCTTCATCTATATGTTACAATGAGATAAGGTTCCACTAGGAAATCGGCATAGCAATAAAGTTGCCAGGGATATATGTATCCACACGCGAAGACACTATTATAGCCCCATTTTTTGGTGGATGGTAAGTGGCAATCCAGGCTACACCTGCCTCCCTATAGAGGCGTACAAGAGCGGTCAATAGCCAATAAGGTAGGCGACCATCAATGATAAGTCCTGCATCTGCACGTACAGGAGGAAAGGGTAAAGGTAGCGGCTGAAAGTACTCAAGCCGATGAGGCGGAAAAGAAATCGAAAGTTTCGTCACATCATCGTATGGATGAACCTCTACCAGCACCTCTGCAAAGCACTCTGAACTTAGCTGCAAAGCAAGAGGCTGAATCCATCCAAAGGGTAGTTTTGGATCAAATTGGTAGAGAGACGGGTGATCTGTATAGGCGGCTAATGCTGCATAAACCCAATTTGGCCCTACACCATATACCGAAAGAGGTGTATGTGTTGGTACGCTCGCGAGGAAAGGCTTAAGCATCTCAGGTTCCCATTTGGTCGCTAAAGGATCAAGGGCATACAACGCATCATACAGGTTTATAACTAGCTTAGTTGGAGCCTGCTCCAATTTAGCTTTCTCCAAATCTTGAAGTGGATAGGAGTTGAAAAGTGCTATAATATGCTCAACAAGCGCATCAAACACTGGACCTGTCAGCAGAGTAGTATTGTGGCGTTCCAGCCCTGTTAACGTCCCTTCCAGAGCAGGAGCAGGAGCGGTGATGGTAGAGATACCCTCCAATTGAGAATGTATCTGAGCTAGCAGTGAGAGATTGCACTCTGCTATCAAACCTTGCCAAAGCTGAGTATAATCTAGTTTATCGGCACGCAGAAGCAACACAGCATGCGTACATTCACGTAAAATGCACATCTGTGACTCTTTGGGGCGTCCCCCCATATCGACGAGGAGAGGTAAACAACGATGTTCCAGGTCTTGACAGATACGTTTCACGAAACTATCCGGCCATTCACCTTTAAGAGATTGACGTATTTGGCTCACAGTCCCAGCATCACTCTCCTGCGTCCAATTCCCTTCACCATCAGGACAGGCCCGAAAAGCATGATGGCGAATACCACGTAGGCGTAATGCATGCGTTAAGCTATAGAACAAAACTGATTTTCCAGCATGCGGTGGACCGCCAATTAACACGGCTGGTAAAGTAGTAACCATTGGGTATCCTCCTAAATTTATATTGATTGAGTATAGCAAATTAGATGGGAGAGGTTTCTTGCCAGATCATACACATGTCCTACTGGCAACCCTTGGAGGGCAGCCACAAGTCGTCACATTCACGCTTGACCTCCTGCTACAACGTAAAATTCCCATTCGTGAGGTCATTGTTATTCATCCTGCTCTCATCTCACATGAAAAGCTACAACATTCAATAGCCTGTTTGAGAACTGAATTCACAGGGAATTACTACAAGAGAGATGGTCAGAACATTCGCTTTAGCACTCATACTCTCAAGTACTATGAACAGCCTATTGATGATATTGTAGATGAGCAAACCGCAGACGGTACACTCGACACGATGGACGAGCTTATTCGTAGCTTAAAGCAGCAGCAATACATCGTTCACTTCTCCATCACTGGTGGAAGACGGCTTATGTCTTTCCTCTCATTTTCAGCGGCCCTTTTGAACTTTGAGCCAGCTGATAGACTATGGCATCTCTATACTCCTGAAGTCTTTCAGCAACAAGCCAGAAATGGTGCCATCATGCACGCCTCACCAGAAGATGGTGTGCGGCTCATCGAAATCCCATTTGCTCGTTCAGCCCAACCTATTTTGTCTCACATACTGAGCACCAGTAATACTAGCACCAGAACCTTTATACGCTCACAGAACGAGCAAAGAGAAACAGAAGAAGGCAAACGTCGCAAACAAGTTAAAGGCGCAGCAAGTCCTGCAGAGCAAAGAGTCCTGCAAGCTTTCGCGCAAGGGCTTCATCCAAAGGAGGTAGCAGTCCAACTAAACATCAGCGAATCGACGGTGAGTAGCCATACCAACGTTTTACTCCGCTTATGCCGAAACGCCTGGAACATCAAAGACAAAGAACGTCTTGACTACCGCTTCCTACAGATACAGTTTGCCAACTACTCTAGTGACAATGAATAGAGTATACACCACTAAGCGCGAACAGCAATCCAAGCTAGCTTTGAAAAAGTTGTAGCTAGTTTGGATGTATTGATTAGGTATAGTATGATACTATCTCGATAAACGAGATAAAGCTCATAAGAAAGGATCAACAGATGCAGGAAGTAACGTTCACCCTGCAAACCATCACGCCGTTGTTTTTGGCGGGAGCGGATCAAACAAAAGCCGAACTACGTGCGCCCTCATTTCGAGGACTCATGCGCTACTGGCAACGCGCATTGGTAGGTGGCATGGTTGGTACAGATGCCAGAGGACTTCAAGAGGTAATGAAGCAAGAAATGGCTATTTTTGGGGCAACAGATACAGGATCAGCAGTATCTGTTCGAGTATCCAATGCTACAAGCGTACCGAAAGAGTTCACGGAACAAGTAAGCGTGAACATAGGAGGAAAATGGCAGGCAACGGGCAAAGGCTATCTTCTCTGGACAATGGTCAGAAGTGGTAGAGCAGACAAAGGAAATCTCAAACCTGCTCGTTGGTACTTTCCAGCAGGCACAAACTTTGAGCTTACACTCTCTACAAGAGGTACAGATGATACACACTACAAACAAGCCATTGCCGCATTCTGGTTACTTACCCATTTAGGCAGTATTGGTTCACGCTCACGCCGTTGTGCAGGCAGCATTACAGTGGAATCCTTTAAGGGAAACACAGCCGATTTTCAATTTAGCACTCCTAAAAGCATAGATGACCTGCAAGCGCAAATCAAACAAGGCATAGAATATGCTCGTTCGTTATACAACATCAGACCAACATCAGTGAAAGATGCAATGTTTGACATTCTTTCACCAAATACTTGCACGATTAGAATACTTCACTATGATAATCAGCCCTGGCTTACTGCTGAAGCAGCAATGAAAGCTATTGGTGAAAGTCTACAAAAGTATCGTAGTAGCATCTTTCCACTTTTGAAACGCAAAATCTTTGGCCTTCCCTTAAGAGATGTGAGTAACGCACGTCGAGCCTCACCTCTCCTATTAAGAGTAACCGAGATCCAGGGAGAAAAAGGAAAGCAGTATGTCGGAGTGGCAGTACTCTTTAAGACCACAGAAAAAGACCCATTGGGAAGGCTCATATCTACCAAAGATTACGCTCTCATCGAAGATTGGTTTACTACATTTAGTGGGAAAGGGAAGGTGACATTATGAGTGAATACATGCTCTTATTCTCTCTAGGTCCCGTACAATCTTTCATAGCTCAGGCTCGTAAAACACGCGATCTGTGGTTGGGTAGCTTTCTGCTATCGTTATTGATGGAAGCAAGTATGACCGAAATAAAGTCTGAAGCGGCTCTCATCTTTCCAGAAAAACCTTTCATAGAAAAAAATATTCCTGACCTCACCAACAAATATGTTGCCATCTTTGATACCTTCGAGAAAGCCGAAGCCAGAGCCAAACAAAGCGAAATAAACATCAAGAAGTGTTGGGAAAGTATCTGCAAAGACGTGCAGATACAAATTCTTGAGAGATATGCCAAGCCAGTTGATGTAGATGCGCTCATTCCCATATGGGATAGACAAACCAATCCAGACACATTTTTCGAGATATTCTGGGTTATCGTAGAGAGAGGAGACACACCAAAATATGCTGAGTGGCTAAAACAAGTCCAAAGAGCCTTAGATGCACGAAAACAACTTCGTCACATTAAGTTATTAGATAAAGCCGAGCAAGAAACAGCTTTTCTGGAAGAACGAGGCGAAAAAAGCACGATATCAGGAGAGCGCGAAGCACTACACGGTAGAGGTATCTCCCGCGAAGAGGTACGGACTTTTTGGACAGAGCTTGCCCAAAGCCTTGTAAAAGATGGCAACAGGCATAACATTAATCCAGATGGTGAGGAGCGATTAGATGCTATTGATACCGTCAAACGTTTTGCCTATCTTTCTGAAGTCTTTAGGAAGAAAAACGTAGAAGCAGGGTTTCCTTCCACCAGTTCAATTGCTACAGCCACATTTGTAGAGAGGCTATTAAAAGATGATGTGGACACCTCAATGTTAACAGACTGGCTGAGTGTTACCAAAGCTCACTACATGGCAGATATGCAACCAGATACAATTCCGTATCTCTATAAACTCGCCAGAGAACATCCTCATCCACGTGAGATTTTAAAGCGGGATGGCGACTGTTACTTTCCTGAGACATTTGCGCCACAGCGATTAAAGAAAGATTATAACGTCACACCAATTGGTAAAGCCGAAGCTGTAGCAGCAGAGGGGCGCACTGCACTTAGGAAACTTCTCACAGCTACTGATGCTCTTGATATCACTCGGCCAACAACTTATTACGCGATGATACAGATGGATGGCGACAAAATGGGAAAGCTCCTGAGTGAAGTAGCAGATGAGGCAGAGCATAGCCGCATTAGTCAGACACTCTCAACATTTTCCCGCGAACAGGCCCCAGCTATCGTAGAAGAACAGTATCCTGGCCGCCTCATTTATGCTGGAGGTGATGATGTCTTTGCTCTCGCGCCTCTTGCATGCGACTATAGGCAAGAGTCACCACCAGCTATCAAAACGGTTTTCGACTTAGTATATCAACTTCAACACCAATATTCTGAAACAGTAAAAGCGCAAGTATCTAACGAGAGCAACAGGGAACAGGTAAGTGCTAGTGCCGGTATTGCCATCGCCCATCACCTGACCTCGCTCTCATATGTACGGCGTATGTCTAAAGCAGCGGAGGATAGTGCTAAAAAACATTATGGACGCAATGCCCTGGTCGTTACTGTACTGCGTCGCTCAGGCGAACAAACACGAGTGGGGTGCCGGTGGCAATATAAGGGATTGGCAACAGATGGACAGCCTGTTAAGCTTTTCACCTCCTTCTACGAGCTTTTCAAGCAGGATGCTCTGTCTCCCAAATGCGTTTACATTCTGCTTGAAGAAGCAGTAACGCTCGTCAAACTGAGTAAAGCGGCTCAACAAAGTGAGATCAGACGAGTATTGCAAAGGCAGCGTAGCAGTGAAGCAACCTTATCAAACGACGCAGTAAGAATTCTAGCAGAACATCTTACCGACCTTGCAGAAGCGATGGACAAGGATAAGAAACCATCTATGGACGAAAACCAGGAAAAATCTGTCGAACTACATTCTGAGAGAAGGCGATATGGCCTAGTTGAAGCATTAGGTTGGCTACTGGTCATGCTGTTTCTAGGACGAAAGGAGCAAGAATGATGCGCCTCTTCATTGAACCAACCGAACCGCTTCTTTTTCGTACAGGACGCCCATTTGATGCTGGCGAAAATAACTTTGCTGAAACCCTCTTTCCTCCAACCCCGGAAACGTTGCAGGGCGCAATACGAGCTACAATTGCAGCCTATTGGGAGCCAGCTAAGACAATGGCGGAAGTCTTCCAACAAAAAAAACTAACTGACCGCATCGGTAATCGGACTAGCTACGGACGTTTCCGCATCACAGCCATAGCTTTAGGAAGACGCCTTAGAGCGCATCAGATCGGCAGTAACATTGAACGCCTCTTCCCCATGCCTGCTCACATTCTTCAAGAGGAAGAGGGAGAGAATCGGCAAGCGCGACTGCTACCCAAGCTACCAAAAGAAAAAGGAGTATACACAAACCTTCCCGATGATAAGCACTTGCTCTATCCAGACCCAGAGCTAGAAGGTAAACTGGATACCACAAAACGTTGGTTAACTGAGTCGGGTCTACGAAAAGCTTTAAGCCCCGAACAAGACCTCGCTAAAGACGATATCATCAAAGGAAGTGATATATATACCCTTGAGCCTCGTATGGGTATTGGCATGAACAACACAGCCAAAACGACCGAAGAGGGGTTATTGTATCAGGTACAAATGATACGTATGAACCATAAAATGGATCCTCCTAATCAGTCTAATTTGAATTTGGAAAGAGATAAAGATCATACATCTGATTTTTCTTCAAGGTATCACAAATTACAAACTGGACTGACTACTCCTTACATCTATGGCTTCGTTATAGATGTTAGCCTGACACAACTTTCTGCCAGCGGAATTACCTACCCAGAAGAACTTGTAGACGATAATCAAACACAAAGTTTACTTCATCTACCCGATCAAGGCTGGATGGTACTTGGTGGTGAACGGCGTGCCGCTCGTTTTGAGGTAGTTAAACCATCGGCATATACACAACATCAGCCAGTAGAACAACTCCAAAGAGGCAATCTGCTGTACCTGGCGACGCCAGCAGCCTTTGCTAGAGGTTGGCAGCCCAAGACGTGGACATATTGGCCTGAACCAGTTGCAGCAGCTATCGACCGCTATCAACCGATAGGCGGTTGGCTCCTCGCACCTGGAAGCAGCGGTGGCGGAGAGCAAAAGCCAATGCGTCGTTGCATACCCGCGGGAAGTGTTTACTTTTTCAATACTTCAGTAAACGCATCTCGCCCTTTCACTGATTACGGTACGGAAATTGGTTACGGTATTACTTATGCAGGAGAATGGTAAATCATGATTACAGCAACAACCACACTTTACCTTTACGTAGAGACCCCCTTACATGCCGGTGTTGGCTCCGGTCTCAGCAGTATCGACCTTCCTATTCAACGAGAGCGCACCACCCAATATCCCATGATTCAGGGGAGTGGGATCAAAGGAAAGTTGCGTGCAACGGCAGAAGATGCTATAAAAAGAGAGAAATTTTCTCAGGGAGATGTTGATATTCTTTTTGGGCCAGCTACGATCATAGCTGGCAACAAGAACACTACGAATGCACCTTCTACTGATCATGCAGGTGCACTTATCGCTGGCGACGCCCGTATCCTGCTCTTTCCGGTCCGTTCGCTCAATGGCGTCTTCGCCTACACTACCTCTTATGACGTACTCAATCGCTTCAAGCGTGACGTAGAGCGCGGCAATACGCAACATAAACCGGACTGGAGCATACCTGATCCCGCGCAGGGCAAAGCACTTGTAACAACCAACAGCGAGATTCATACCAATAACACCATTGTGCTAGAAGAATTTAGCTTTGAGGTCCAATCAGATACGCGGGTCAATATAATCGCGGATTGGATTGCTCGATACGCTCTACCGGATTTAGGTACTGGCGATTATTGGCCCAACAAAGTCAAAAACTCGTTGATCATCCTGCCTAACGAGGACTTCCGCGACTTCGCACTTTACGCTACTGAGGTCATCACACGGGTACGCATAAAACGAGATACCAAGACAGTCGAAGGTGGTGCGCTCTGGACAGAGGAACATCTACCTACAGATACGCTCATGTACGTACCGATGTACGCGACCAGTACTCGTAAAAAAGACACATCAATGAGTGCTGAACAAGTCCTGGCAAAGATCAAGGAATTGGATACCAACTACCTGCAATTGGGCGGTGATGAAACTGTCGGACGCGGCCTTGTACGCATACGTTGGAGTGACTAAAAAGTGATATACAGTCTTATTACACAAAGGAGAAGATAATGCCAGAGCAGACTGAACAGCAAGTAGGAAGACGACAACGCCAATATAGTGAACAGGAACGCGGCAGACAGGCATGGAATGATATTAAGGACATCAAGCGACTCCAAAACGAAGCATTAGAGAAAGAGTATCGTTCCCTGGCACGCGGACTGAATGCCATGATTCAGATTAATGGCCTGGGACAGACACTTGGCTTTTTTAAGGCAAAAGGTAAACAAGACGAAAAGAAGGCCCATTACTGGTTGCTCAAACACCTCACAGAATGGATGCAAGACACAGACCATTTCAAAGCCCAGAATAGCCAGGTCATGAAAAGTGGACATGATGGATTATTGCGCTGGATAACAGATGAGGCAACCAGCAGTGCAGACTATCGGCGAGCTACAACAGAATGTCTCGCCTTTGGTACCTGGCTCCGTCGTTTCGCTGAAGCAGAACTGAAAGCACCAGAGGGAGAACAGGAATGAACAATCGTTATTACCTGCCCAACGATACAGCTAGATTGCTGACAGAAGAGCGTTTGAAGAAGTGTAAAAATCTGGGGCTACTTCTGGACAAATACATTCCCCAACCAGCCATTGAGAAAAGTGAAGGAAAAAGCATCTGGCTAAAAACTATCGAGTCAGGTAGCTACATTGATACAAGACTTACAGAGAGCGTGTACCAACGTTGGCTAAACATCACCACCGCAGAAGGAGCGCAGCATTTCAGTGCTATTACCGATTGGCGTATGGTGGTTGGCCTGGGTGGCGAAACAGTCCTGGAAACAGATCTCACGCTGCATCACCTCTACGGCATTCCATTTATCCCAGGCAGCGCATTGAAAGGGCTCACCCGTGCCTACGTTACAGGTGAGATATATCCAAGTACGGATATTGATAAAGACGATACAGTTGTCAAACAAATTTTTGGTTCACAAGAACGTGCAGGTTCCGTTATCTTCTTTGACGCCATACCAGTCAAGGGACAGGCAACATTTGAGCTTGACATTATGAATCCGCATTATCCCGATTACTATGGAAAGGGAGAGCAGCCCACTAATGATCAAAATCCCAATCCTATCATATTCCTCACAGTGGCTAAGACTGCCTTTATGTTTGCCCTTGCACCACGCAGTCCTAAAGATCAGGATGATGTTAAGCAAGCAAAAGATTGGTTACAAAAAGCACTTCAAAAATATGGAGTTGGTGGAAAAACAAGTGCTGGTTACGGCTACTTCAAAGATATCAAAGACGAACAAGGAACAACTTTGGTAGAGCAAGCGCCACAAACTGCATCAACACCGAAGCTAGCTCAACCATCTGCTCCTGCCGAACGTATACGCCCTCCCATACCCAATTTCCGGACAGGTCAAGACATTACAGGAACAGTAGTTGCACCAAATGATGAATTGCGACGACGGACGCCTGCCGAGGTTAAGGCATTTCTACGATACTCGTCATTCGCACTTAAAGATGTACTGATGGTTGTCGAGGCCGAAGAAGCACAAAACTGGAAACCAGGAGAGACTCGCATCTGCTTGTTTGTTAGAGAAGAGGTACGCGATGACTGCACTCTGTTGATATGTCAGCCACGACAAAAAAGCAGGAGAAAGAATTAGGACAGCCCTTTGTTGCTTTTAGCTTGCAAAAATAGAACGTCTAACAGGGAGTTTAACAACACACTAACTGATTCTTGAGAGAGGTCATAGAAGATGAGAACCATTCTCACAACAACGGGTATCTCACTATTCATGAGTGCTGGCAGAAAATATAACACGAAGGCCCCCACAGATGATCAGATGCGGCAACATTTACGTATGGAACCGAAAAGTGCTTCTGCTGAAGCTAATTCACTCCTTCAGATAGCTCAACCAGATGATCATATCGTTCTTCTCCATACTGACACACCCGAAGCACGCAAATGCGCCGAGTTATTAGGAGATTTCTTTGATAACCAAGGTTACAAACATGTTCAGTTAGTTCCTCTGGAATTTCAAGAAGATGCGGAGCACATCGAGACCACCGGGTTGCGAAGTTTGGTTGATACACTAATTTATGAAGTTGAAAAAGCCCAGAGGAAAGAACATGAGGTTGTGATCAACGCCACTGCCGGATTTAAGGCACAGGTCGTTTACAGCACGATGATCGGCATGCTCTATCATGTTCCCGTCAAGTACATTTATGAGAAGTTCCAAAGAATAGTAACATTCAATCCTATGGCCCTTGACTGGGATACAAGCCTCTTTCTCAATCATAACAAGTTCTTTCAATGGCTTGATGATGAACCAAGATCGCAGCAGGAAGTAGAAAAACGTCTAAAAGGCTTACCTGACCAAGAGAGCATTGAAGCATTGCTGACATTGCCCGACGAAAATGGAGAAGTATTTTTATCACCTATGGGCGGTGCATTGCAACGCAGATTCCT
>Ga0137381_10004313_pt1 | contig 10281 bp, 9 predicted proteins | sample SagtaG_16_FD_104808 | JGI IMG/M metagenome (GOLD analysis project Ga0137381, IMG submission 104808) | Vadose zone soil microbial communities from Sagehorn Ranch, Mendocino, California, USA - Sage2_L_115_16 metaG | ecosystem: Environmental > Terrestrial > Soil > Vadose zone | place: USA... | reverse complement strand
GCGCCCTCGAGCTGGGATTGGACCACTTCCCCGAGCTGCACCCGAACGTGGTGGCGTTCGAGGAGCGGCTGCCGAACAGCGAGGGCCAGGGCACGATCTCCATGGCGGACCTGGTCCGCCGCAGCTTGCGGATGAACCCGAGCCGGGTCATCGTCGGCGAGGTCCTAGGCGACGAGATCGTTACCATGCTGAACGCGATGACGCAGGGCAACGACGGCTCGCTGTCCACCATCCACTCGAACTCCTCGCTCGAGGTGTTCAACCGCATCTCCACCTACGCCATCCAGTCGTCCGAACGGCTGCCGGTGGACGCCACCCACATGCTGATCGCCGGCGCGATCGACTTCGTGGTGTTCCAGGAGAAGCGGAACGAGTACGCCCAGGGCGGCCGGCTGCGCCGGTTCGTGAGCAGCGTCCGGGAGGTGACAGGCGTGGACGGCCGGGTGCTGTCCAGCGAGGTGTTCGCGCCGAGCCGGGACGGCCGGGCGGTGCCGCACGCGCCCGCCTCCTGCCTGGACGAGCTGGCCGACTTCGGCTATGACCCGGGCAGGGGAGGCTGGCGGTGAACTCATCGGCGTTCCCCCTGCTCGCGATCCTGGCCGGCGCCCTCGCCGGCGCGGGCATCTTCCTGCTCATCGCCGCCATCCGCGGCCTGCCGCCGAAGGCCGCGCGCAGCGGTCCCGGCCCGCTGGAACGCCTGGTCAAGGACGTGTTCAGCGTCCGCGGCGGGGTCGCGGTCATCGTCGGGATCCTGACGCTGCTGATCACCCGGTGGGTGGTCGCCGGGATCGGCATGGCGCTGCTCGCCTTCAGCTGGCGCTCGCTGAGCGGCGCCGCGTCCGAGCGCAGGGCCATGGCCCGGCTGGAGGGCCTGGCCACGTGGACCGAGTCGCTGCGCGACACGATCGCCGGCGCGGTCGGGCTCGAGCAGGCCATCCCGGCCTCGACCCGGGTCGCCGACGCCTCCATCCGCGAGCCGCTGGCGCGGCTGGTGGACCGGCTGCACACCCGCGTGCCGATGCACGTGGCGCTGCGCCGGTTCGCCGAGGACCTCGACGACCCGAGCGCGGACATGATCATCGCAGCGCTGATCATCAATTCCCGGCTGCGCGGCCCCGGCCTGCGCGACCTGCTCGGCGCGCTGGCCGACTCGGTCCGCGAGGAACTCGACATGCGCCGCAAGGTCAACGCCAGCCGCCGGTCCACCCGGCGCAGCGTGCAGATCGTCATCGCGGTCTCGGTGCTCATGGCCGTGGGCCTGGCCGTGCTCGATCACCGCTTCCTGCAGCCCTACGACAGCGTCTTCGGGCAGTTCGTGCTGGCCGTCATCGTGGGCATCTACGCGCTCGGCATCGTGTGGCTGCGCAAGCTGGCCAGGTTCGACATGCCGCAGCGGCTGCTCGGCGCGGCCGCGGCGACTGGATCCGGCCCGGCCCAGCCCTCCGCGCCCGCGGCCGAACCGGAGACCGTCGCCGCCTGGCGAGGAGGCTCGGCATGATCCGGGAGGCAGCCCATGATCCGGGCCGGCGCGGCATGATCCGGCCCGGCAACTCCATGATCCGGGCAGGCACCCCATGATCCGGGCAGGCACCCCATGATCCGGGCAGGCACCCCATGATCCCGGGAGGCAGCCCATGATCCCGGCCCTGGTCGTCGGTGCCGTCACCGGCCTGGCCCTGTTCGTGCTCGTCTACGCGCTGATCCCGCGCCGGGTCGGGCTGGCCCGGCGGATCGCCGCGTTCGACGCGGGCCGGCCGCCCGCGCTCAGGCCGGCCAGGTACCCGGGGGACGGGAACGAGAGCGCCCTGAGCAAGCGCCTCGGCGCCGCGCTGGCCCGCTTCTGCGCCGAACAGGGCTGGGAGTTCCGCTCGCTGCGCTCCAGCCTCAGCCTGGTGGGCAAGTCGTTCGAGAACTTCCTCGCCACCAAGGTCCTGCTGGCCCTGTTCGGGCTGATCTTCCCGCCCATCGTGCTGGCCGGGATCGGGTTCGCGGGGGTGCACCTGTCGGTCATCGTCCCGGTCTGGGCCGGCCTGGTCTTCGCCGCCATCTTCTTCTTCCTGCCCGACATCGAGCTCAGGCAGCAGGTGGAGAAGCGGCAGCGGGACTTCAGGCACGCCATCAGCGCCTTCCTGGACCTGGTCGCGATGAACCTGTCCGGCGGCCGGGGCGTGCCCGAGGCGCTGATGGCGGCCAGCGAGATCGGCGAGGGCTGGGCGTTCTGGCGGATCAGGGACGCCCTGGCCAACGCCCGGATCACCGGGCAGACGCCGTGGCAGGCCCTGGGCGTGCTCGGCGAGGAAGTCCAGGTGAGCGAGCTGAAGGACCTGTCGGCGGCGCTCAGCCTGGTGGCCGAGGACGGGGCCAAGGTCAGGGAGTCGCTGACCGCGCGCGCGGTCAGCCTGCGCCGCCGCGAGCTCGCCGATCTCGAGGGACAGGCGGGGGAGAAGTCACAGTCGATGCTGCTGGCCCAGATGGTCCTGGCCGCGGCGTTCCTGGTCTTCCTCATGTATCCAGCCGTCCACCTGCTGCTTCAGGCATGACAACGAGGAGCCCGATGAACACGTTCCAGCCACCCGGCGCCGAAACGGCGCGCTACCTGCGGACTTTCCTGCTCGCACACGCGGCCAGGCTGCGGTCCGCCCTGGCCGGCCAAGACCGGGGCGCGTCCGCCATCGAGCTCGCGGTGATCACCGCCGTGCTGGTCGGCCTGGCCGTGGCGATCCTGGTCATCGTGGTCAACTTCGCCAACAAGCAGGGCACCGCCATCACCAACACCAACGTGCCCAACCCGGCCGGCGGCTGACGGGCAGGACTACCGGAGGCGACGGTGAGACGGGGCAGGTTGCGACGCCGCCTGGCGGCTCTGCGCATATTCACTCGCGCGCGCGGGCACGACCGCGGCGCGAGCGCGGTCGAGCTCGCCATCCTGGCCCCCGCGCTGATCTTCGTCAGCCTGCTCATCGTCCAGTTCGCGATCTGGTTCGACGCCAGGCACGCGGCGCTGGCCGCCGCGCAGCAGGGCGACCTGGTGGCCCGCGAGGACGCGGCGGCGAACCCGGGCGGCTGGCAGGCCCTGGCCCAGGACGCGGCCACCAGCTACTACCGGGGCCTGGATACCAGCCTGATCTCCGGGGTCACCGCGCAGGCAGCAGGCGGCGGTGGCGGCACCGTCTCGGTCACCGTGACCGGGAAGCTGACCGGCATCTGGCCGCTGACCATCAGCGAGACCGTCAGCGGCCCGATCGAATGCTTCCGCACCCAGGCCAGCCAGGGGACGGCCTGCGGATGAGATCCTTCAGGCAGCTCATCAGTGTTGACCGAGGCAGGGGCGACCGCGGCTCGATGGCGGTCGAGTTCGTGGTCGCGGCGCCCGCCCTCGTGCTGCTCCTGCTGCTGGTGAGCGCGGGCGGCCAGTGGCTCAACCTGACCGGGAAGGTGGGCTCGGCCACCCGGGACGCGGTCCGGGCGGCGTCAGTGGCCCGCACCTTCGCCGACGCGCAGGCCAACGCGCAGGCCGCGGCCCAAACCGACCTGGGCGGCGTGTGCACAGCAGGCGCGCCGGCCACCACGGTCAAGCTGTTCGCCAACGGCGCGCCGGTGGGCCCGGCCGGCTTCGCCGGCGCGCAGGACATCGAGGTCACCGTGTCGTGCGTGGCCAGCCTCGCGGTCTTCCACGTCATCGGCTTCCCGGTCAGCCAGACCTTCGGCGACACCGCGGCCGCGCCGCTGGACCCCTTCGTGGACAGGGGCTGATGATGCGGCTACGGGACGACCGCGGCTCGGTGTCGCTCTGGGTGGTGATCTTCGCGTTCGTGACGCTGGCGCTGCTGATCCTGATCGTGGACGGCGGCCAGGTGATCGTGGCCAAGTCCCGGGCCGCGGACATCGCCGAGCAGGCCGCCCGCGCCGCGGCCGACGACATCAACCCGGCCACGCTCAGGCAGGGCCAGGTGGCGATCGCCGCCGGGGCGTGCGACACGCCCGGCCCGGCCAGCGATCTCGTCTCCACCTACCAGAAGGGAGTCGGCGTGACGGCGTCGATGCAAGGCTGCACCATCGGCACCGGCCTTCAAGGCGCCCCGGACGTGACCGTGCGGGTGCAGGTGTCGATGACCCCGTTCATCCCGGTCAACCCGTTCGGCACCATCAACGTGTCGGCGTCGGAGACGGCCTTCCTGGCCTGCGGCACCGCTGACGCCCGGGTGGCCTGCTGATGGCGCCGCCGATTCCCGGGTTGCGGCAGCCGGTCCGGATCAGGCGCCGGACGCCGGGCGACGTGCTGGCCGGCATCGCCGCCATCATCCTGCTCACCGCGCTGACCATCGGGGTGCCGATCGCGCTCGTCACCGTGGTGGGCCTGCCGCTGCCGCATACGTTGCCGAAGCTGAGCGCGCTGACCAGCCAGCTCGACATCACCGCGATCCTGCGCATCCTGTCGGTGATCGTCTGGCTGGCCTGGATCCAGCTGGTGTGGTGCGTGCTGGTCGAGATCAAGGCCGCGGTCAGCCACACCGGGACCCGGCCGCGGGTCCCGCTGTCCGGCGCCACCCAGTCCGCCGCGCACCGGCTGGTGACCGCGGCGCTGCTGCTGTTCACCGCGGCCGCCGCGCTCACGCCCGCGGTCATCAGCCACGGCCCGCCCCGCCCCGCCCACTCGGTATCCGCTCAGGTCACCCCGGCCATACCGGTGAGCGCCCCGGTCGCGACCGGGGCGGCGCACGCGCACGCGGCCCCCAACGCCGACAAGGCGTACCTGGTCAAGCCGCCGGTCGGCCGGTTCCACGAGTCGCTGTGGGAGATCGCGCACAACCACCTCGGCGACGGCCGCCGCTACCGGGAGATCTTCGAGCTGAATAAGGAGCGCGTCCAGCCGGACGGATCCAAGCTCACCATCGCCAGCCTGATCAGGCCGGGCTGGGTGCTGCTGATGCCCAAGGACGCGCACGGCCCGGGCATCCACGCGGTCACGCCCAGGCTGGCAGGCGAGCTCGGCCTCACCACGCATTCCGCCGGGCCGGGCGGCGGGCCCAGCGGCGGGCCCAGCGGCAGGCAGGGCGCCGGCCCAGACGCCGAGCTGCCCGTCGTCCAGGCCCCCGCCGGGTCCGTTCGGGATAATGGGATCTTCGCGGCGCCGGCCGCGGCCGCCGGGCAGACCCTGGCCTGGCCCTACGAGCTGTCCGCGGCCTCGCTGCTGGCCGCCGGGGTGCTGGCCGCGCTCGGCCGGCGGCGGCGGGAGCAGCTGTGGCGGCGGGCGTTCGGCCGCCGGATCGCCGGTCCCGACCCCGACGCGGCGCTGGCCGAGACCGCGCTGCGGCTCGGCGCGGACGACCCCGCGGTGCGGATGCTCGACACCGGCCTGCGCTACCTGTCCCGGCAGCTCGCCGCCCGGGACCGGACGCCGCCGACGGTGTTCGCGGCCCATCTGGGCCACCAGAACCTGGACCTGTGGATCGCCCCGCCCGACCCGAACCCGCCGCACCCGTGGCAGGCCGCCGACGGCGGCCAGCTGTGGCGGCTGCCGTACGCGGCCATCGCCGGCCTCGACGCGCCGGAGACCGGCCTGGAGATGGGCAGGGCGCCGGCCGTCCTGGCGCCGTACCCGGGCCTGGTGTCGCTCGGCACCAACGAGACCGGCCGGATCCTGGTGGACCTGGAGGTGGCGCACGGGCTGATCGCGGTCCGCGGGCCGCGCCAGGTGGTGCAGGCCGCCCTGTCGGCGCTCGCCGTCGAGCTGGTGACGAACCGGTGGTCCGATCAGATGCAGGTCATGCTCATCGGTTTCGGCGACGGACTCGCGGAGATTTCTCCCGAACGGGTACGGGTGGTCCGCACCCTCGACGAGGCCCTGCCCGAGCTGGAGAAACGCGCCGCCGAGATCAGGGACGCGATGGCGTCGGCCGGCCTCGACTCGGTGCTGACCGGCCGGGCCCAGGGTGCTGACGCCGCCATGTGGGCGCCGCACTACCTGATCATGGGCGTGCCGCCGACGCAGGCCCAGGCGGAGCGGCTGCTGGCGCTGGCCAGGAGCCGGTACCGGATGGCGGCCGGCTACGTGATCGCGGGCGACGTCCGCGGCGCGACCTGGACCTGGGACCTGTCGCCTGAGGGGCGGCTGCAGGCCGCCGTGCTCGGCTTCGAGCTGGACGCCCAGCTGCTGCCGCCGGAGCAGTACGCGGCGATGGTCAAGCTGTTCCGCGGCACCGCCGCGGACGCGGACGCCCCGCTGGCCGCCCTGTCGGCCGCGGGGGCGGCGCCCGCCGCTCACCTGGTGCCCGGCACGGCGATGCCGGTCGAGATCGGGCTGCTCGGGCAGGTAGCCGTCCAGGCGCCGGGCCCGCTCGAGCCGGACCGGCTCGCCCTGGCCACCGAACTCGTCGTGTACCTGGCCGCGCACCCCGACGGCGTGCACGCCAACGTGCTGGCCGGCGCGGTCTGGCCGCGCGGGGTATCCCCTGAGGTGCGCGACGCGGCGCTGTCCCGGGTGCACTCCTGGCTGGGCACGGACGCCGGCGGCCAGCCCAACCTGCTCACTGACGCCTCGGGCCGGCTCCGCCTCGGCCCCGGCGCCAGGATCGACTGGCAGGTCTTCCGCGCCCTGTTCATGCAGGCCAGCCAGGCCGCGGCGGCGTCAGAACCGGCCGCCGAGGCGGGCTACCTGGAGCGCGCGCTGACCCTGGTCCGCGGCCAGTTCCTCGACGGGCGCGATCCGGCCAGGTACGCGTGGCTGGCCACGGACGAGATCGAGTACGAGGTCACCGCGGCAGTGGCCGACGCCGCGCACCGGCTGTCCGCGCTGCGGCTGGCCGCGGGCGACGCGGACGGGGCCAGCCAGGCGGCGCGGGCCGGCCTGCGGCTCGCGTTCAACGACGAGATCCTCTGGCGCGACCTGCTGACCGCCGCGCACGCCACCGGCCAGGAGCACGTGCTCCGCGCGGTGGTCGGCGAGATCTCCGCCCGGGTCGCGCTGGACGAGGTGATGCCGCGGATGGCACCGGAAACCGAGGCGCTCATCGACGAGCTCCTCCCGTCCTGGAGGACGTCAGCCGCATGAAACGCATCCCCGCCCGGCTTGCCGCCCGCGCGCGCCGCCCCGCCGCCTGCCTCCCGGTCGCCTGCCTCCCGGTCGCCTGCCTCGCCACCGCGTGCCTCGCGCTGGCGAGCTGCAGCTCGGCGCCGCCGCCCGCGTTCAACCCGGGCGGCCCGGCGTCCACCGCCCCCGCGACGCCGATGGCGCAGTCGTCCGGACCCGGTTCGGTGATCATGCCCCCGTTCGGCGGCAACGCGCACGTCGTCATGACCAGCTGGCTGCCGAGGAACGCCGCCCTGGCCCGGGCCGTGCTGGCCGACAAGGACTACGAGCTGGCCTTCCTGTACGCCGAGTACACCGGCGGGAAGGCGCAGGACTGGACCTCCTACGTCAGCCAGACGATGGAGCTGCAGGTCAGGGGGGTACTGTCGCGTTCCGACGTGACGACGGAATCGTTCCGGGGCACGATCAGGATCTTCGACATGACGGTGATCCGCGACCCGGCCGTCCGCGCCGACGTGGACGTCTCGGCCTGCTTCGACAACTCCCGCGCCGTCAACACGAACCTCGGCACGGGGGCGGTCCTGCCGGGCCAGTCGCCGTCCGACGCCAACTACTACCGGTACACCGACCAGCTGGCGCGAACCCCGGCCGGCCAGTGGCAGGTGGTCTCGAACTATCCGCTCGTCTACTATCCGCGGGCCAAGGAGTGCAAGCCGTGAGATCCCCCTTCTCCTCCACACGCCTAGCCGTTCTCGCCGCGCTGGCCGGCCTGCTGCCCGCCCTCGCGGCCGCCGCCCCGGCCAGCGCGGCCGACGGGAGCTCGTCGGTCACCTGCTCGACCGGCAGCAGCTGCGAGATCCAGCTCGAGAACATGGTCCAGTTCGGCGGGAAGAACTACTCGCCGGGCGCGCACAACATGGTCGTCAACATCACCCCGCCGCCCTGCCTGTGGATTCCGCAGGGCGACGCGCACACCGGCAGCCAGGTCGTCATCGACTTCTACGGCAACACCGATCCGGGCCCGGGCGCGCTGTTCGACGGGCAGCACGCCTTCCAGGAGGCCAAGCAACTGGTCAACGCCAACCCGATGCCGGCCGGGACGTGGTACGAGCTGCCGGTCAACCCGAACGACACCCAGGCCCAGGTGAAGGAGTGCCTGAACCAGCCGCTGTTCTTCTGGGACGTGCCCGGCGCGCCGCTGCCCGGCATCCCGATACCGCCGGAGACGCTGGCCCAGCTCGCCCTGGCCAAGATGAACGTCCCGGGCGCCGGCCAGATGAAGCTGAGCCCGAAGAACGGGAACAGCTTCTCCAACCTGCCCACGTTCGCCCGGGTGACGCTGAGCTTCCGGCCCGAGTTCGGGCCCGGCGGCCTGCCGTACGTGACCGACAACGCCCGGCTCGGCAACCAGGCCGCCACGGTGTGGGTGGAGGCGACGCCGCTGCAGCTTTCCACCAACGACAACGCGGCCCGGCTGGATACCGGCGGCTGCGGGTACCTGGGTTCGGCCATGATGGTCCGCAACCCGCGGGCGGTGGCCAGCACCGGCGCGAACGGCACGGCCGACTGCGGCGTCACCTTCCGCCAGCCCGGTCAGTGGACCATCACCGCCACGCTGACCTGGCACGCCTGCTGGGTCGTCGGCGTGGTCAACGGCCCGCCCCCGGCCAACTGCGCCCCGGTCCCCGGCGCCGACCTCAACCCGGCCAACTGGGCCCGCAACATGAACGTCCACGAAATCCAGGCCGCCAACGGCGCCGGCTAACCCAGCGGCATCGCGATCGTGGATCGTTATACCTGCCATGGCAGGTATAACGATCCACGATCATGGTCGGCCCGGGCTCAGCAACGTCCTACCCGGTGATCGTGGGGTCGAAGAGGCGCAGGGTGTGCGCCTTGGCCGCGGCCTCGCCGCGGCTGGCCACGCCCAGCTTGCCCAGGATGTTGGATACGTGCACACTGGCCGTCTTGGGCGAGATGAACAGCTCGGCGGCGATCTCCCGGTTGCTGCGCCCGGCCGCGACCAGGCGGAGCACCTCGAGCTCGCGTTCGGTCAGGCTCAGCGCGCCGTCACCGTAACCCGGGCCGCCGGGGACAGCGCCGCCCGGCCCAGCGCTGCCCGGCCCAGCGCTGGCGGGCGCCTCGTCGCGGGCCAGCCGGATCCTGGCGCGCCGCGCGAGGATCGCGATCTGCTCGCCGAGCGGGTGCGCCGCGAGCCCGGCCGCCAGCAGGGCCGCGCGCTGCAGCCGCTCCGCCGCGCCGTCCCGGTCGCCGCAGGCCAGCGCGGCCTCCGCCGCGCGCAGCAGCGTCTCGCCGAGGGGATACGGCTCGCTCAGGCCGGCCCACGCGGCGGCGGCCTGATCCCAGCCGGCGAGCAGCCCCGCGGCCTCGCTGCCACTGTTCCCCGCGGCCTCGCCGTCGGCTCCGTCGGCCCGGTCGGCGCCGGGGGAGGCCGCGAGCAGGCGGGCGGCGTCCGCGTCGGCCGCCGCGAAGGTCAGCTGGCTGGCCCGCTGGGCGGGGCCGAACGTCTCCAGCTTCTCCGCGACCGTGCGCAGCCGCTCGGCGATCGCGGCGGCGTCGGCGCCGAGCCGCTCGTCGCGGGAAGCCCCGGCCAGCCGGGCGGCGGCCAGCACCGCGCCGGCCCCGGCCACCACGACCGGCCAGGCGTACCGCGGGCTGCTGCCGGACAGCTCGAAGCGGTCCATGACCTGCGAGGCGGCAGAGAGCGCGGCGGCCGGGCCGTCCTGGGCCAGCGTGAACCCGATCTCCAGCCGGGCCAGCGGAAGCTGGTGCTGGTCCTCGTAGCGGGCCGAACGCAGCGCGTCGCGGGCCGTCAGCACGTTCTGCGCCGCCGCGGCCAGGTCCCCCCGGGCCAGGATGATGGAGCCGGTGATGACGTGCAGCAGGGCCCGGTTCAGCGGCCCGGGGGCGAGGTAGCGGTCCGTGGCCCCGATGGCGATGGCCAGGGCCTCGTCCCAGCGGCCGAGCGCGAACAGCGGTTCGGCCTGGTTGATGGCGAGCACGCTGCCCGAGGTGCGGGACAGCAGCTGAGCGTCCGCGCTCGCGGTGGCGCGGCGGGCCGCCTCTGCGGCGCGTTCGTGCTCCCCGGCGCCCTCGAGCAGGTGGGATTCGTTGACCGCCGCGTTCAGCAGCACATCCTCGGCCCCCCGGCGCTCGGCCATGTCGCGGGCCTGCGCGATGAGTTCGAGGGGACCACTGTCCGAGGGGGCCTGCGCGCCGGGGTCGGCGTT
>Ga0137381_10004311_pt1 | contig 10285 bp, 8 predicted proteins | sample SagtaG_16_FD_104808 | JGI IMG/M metagenome (GOLD analysis project Ga0137381, IMG submission 104808) | Vadose zone soil microbial communities from Sagehorn Ranch, Mendocino, California, USA - Sage2_L_115_16 metaG | ecosystem: Environmental > Terrestrial > Soil > Vadose zone | place: USA... | reverse complement strand
GATCCGGCACAAGGTGGTCCGCCCCGAGGCCGCCTGATCAGCCGACCGGCAACGTCTCCTTCCCCGCTGGCCCGCGGGTCCGCGCCTCCCCGCACCTCGGTGCAGGGCTCCGGATCGATCCGCGGCCCGTTCTACCGGTTCGTGTCCGGCCGTGCGCCGGCGCGGGATGTGCGATGAGGTGTTCTTCGAGTGGCTACCGATAACCAAGTGATCCTGGTCGGCAACCTGACCGACGATCCAGAGCTACGGTTCACGCCCAACGGGGCGGCCGTGGCCAACTTCCGACTGGCCGTCACCCCGCGAGTCCGTGACGGGGACAACTGGAAGGACGGCGAGACCTCGTTCTTCCGGGTCAACGTCTGGCGGCAGATGGCTGAGAACGTCGCCGAGTCCATGACCAAGGGCAGCCGTGCCGTCGTGGTGGGCCGCCTACGGACGCGTTCCTGGGAGACGCCCGAGGGCGAGAAGCGCTCGGTGACCGAGGTCGAGGCCGATGAGGTCGCCCCGAGCCTGAAGTTCGCGACCGCCAAGGTGGAGCGGGCTTCTCGCGGCGGTGGCGGTGGCAGTGGCGGTGGTGGTGGTGGTGGTGACTGGTCCGGCAGTTCCGGCAACGCCGCGGGCGGCGAACGGAACAGCGGCCAGTTCAACGACGAACCGCCGTTCTGATCGAGTGCCGTCGATGACCGCTGCGGGGGTTGGGTCGCTGACCTTGGGTGAAGGCCACCTTGCCTTCGCCCAGGGTCCCGAGGCCGTTCGTCCCAGCACCGGCGGCCCGTCCCAGGACCGAGCACCATGGACCCGAATGATTCGAGACGAGTGAGGACCGGCCGAGGCCAAGGGGGCCGAGGCCGGTGAGGAGGTAACCGGCTGTATGCCAAAGAGCACGTTCCAGCGCAAGCCCAAGCGCAAGTTCTGCCAGTTCTGCGCTGACAAGCAGGACTACATCGACTACAAGGACGTGAACCTGCTGCGGAAGTTCATGAGCGACCGCGGCAAGATCCGCGCCCGGCGGGTCACGGGCAACTGCGCGCAGCACCAGCGCGACGTCGCGACGGCGGTCAAGAACGCCCGAGAGATGGCGCTGCTTCCATACACCATCCGCTAGCACGAGGTCGACGACGTGAAGGTCATCCTCAACCAGGAGGTCCGGGGCGTCGGTGCCCCGGGCGACATCGTAGAGGTCGCCGACGGCTACGGGCGCAACTACCTGCTGCCCCGCAACCTCGCGCGGCTCGCCACGCCGGGCGCGGTGCGCCAGGCCGAGGGCATCCGCTCCCGACGCATCGCCAGAGAGATCGCCGATCTCGAGCAGGCCAGGACCGTGGCCGCCCATCTCGAGTCGCTCCGGGTCGTGATCCCAGCCAAGGCCGGCAAGGAAGGCCGGCTGTTCGGCTCGATCACCACACCGCAGATCGTCGACGCGGTCGCGAAGACGGGCGGGACCCGCATCGATCGGCGCCGTATCCACCTCGACACCGCCATCAAGAACACAGGCCCCCATCGCGTCACCGTCCGGTTGCACCCGGAGGTCGAGGCGAACATGACCGTGGAGGTCGTGCCCGCGTAGCCAAGGAAGCGTAAGGAGGCTCGACCCTATGGCCATGCGCTCCGTCCCCGACGGAGGCCCTCGGCCCAACGCTTCCCCGACCTACGAGCGCGTTCCCCCGCACAACGTCGAAGCTGAGGAATCGGTTCTCGGCTCGATGCTGCTGTCGCGCGATGCGATCGCCGAGGTCCTCGAGCTCCTGCACGAGGATGACTTCTACCGGCCTGCCCACCGCACGGTGTTCCGGTCGGTCCTTGACCTCTATTCCCACGGCCAGGCGGTCGACCCCGTGACCGTCGCCGAAGAGCTACGACGCAGCGGCGAGCTCGCCGACGTCGGCGGCGCGCCGTTCGTGCACACGCTGGTGTCGAGCGTGCCCACCGCCGCCAACGCGGGCTACTACGCGCGCATCGTCAAGGAGGCCGGCATCCTGCGCCGCCTCATCGACACCGGCACCAGGATCGTGCAGCTCGGGTACGAGACGCCGCAGGACACCGAGCGCGCGGTGGATCTCGCCGAATCATGGGTCTACCAGGTCGCCCAGGGCCGCGTCACCGAGGACTACCAGAGCCTGCGCGAGGTCCTCACCAGCACCCTGGAGGCGATCGAGCGCCTCCACAACGACAGCCGTGAGATCACCGGCGTCGCGACCGGGTTCCCCGAGCTGGACCGCCTGACCTCCGGGCTGCAGGCCTCCAACCTGATCATCGTTGCCGCCAGGCCGGCGGTCGGGAAGTCCACACTCGGCCTGGACGTCGCGAGGAACGCCTCCGTGCGGTCGGGCGTCCCCACGGTGGTGTTCTCTCTCGAGATGAGCAAGACCGAGCTGGTCCAGCGGCTCATGTGCGCCGAATGCTCGGTCGACATGCAACGGCTTCGCACCGGGCGCATGGAGGACTCGGACTGGACCCGGCTGACACGCTCGCTCGGCAGGCTGGCCGAGGCGCCCCTGTTCATCGATGACTCAGCCGCGATCACCATGATGGAGCTGCGGGCCAAGTGCCGCCGCCTCAAGCAGCGCCACGGGCTCGGCCTGGTGGTCGTCGACTATCTCCAGCTCATGCAGCCGAGCAAGCGGGTGGAGAGCCGCCAGCAGGAGGTCAGCGAGATCTCGCGCGCCCTGAAGCTGCTGGCCAAGGAGCTCGCGGTCCCGGTGATCGCGATCTCGCAGCTCTCCCGCCAGACCGAGGCGCGGTCTGACAAGAAGCCCATGCTCTCGGACCTGCGCGAATCTGGAGCCCTGGAGCAGGACGCCGACATGGTCATGTTCATCTACCGCGAGGATCTCTACGACCCCGAGTCTCCTCGCAAGGGTGAGGCCGACCTCATCGTCGCCAAGCATCGCAACGGGCCGACCGACACCGTGACCGTCACCTTCCAGGGCCAGTACTCCCGTTTCGCCCCCATGGCCGCCCGCAGCCTCTAACCCAACCCCCGCCGACGCGGCCCCGCCTCCGCAGCCTCGCGCCTGACACGAGCCTCATCGACGAGGCCGCGTCGCGCAGCCTGGCCTCCGACGGGAGCTTCGTCGGGGCGCGCCCCCGGCGGGCCGGTGCGGCGCGCCGAAGGTGGGCTCCCTCTTGCGGGGGAGCTGGTGGCCGTCTCCCTCCGAGGAACCATGCGCTGATTCGCGAGCGAGGCCGACGACGCGTGCCCACCGCGGACCGTAGCGTGCAGCCAGATCCCGACCCCATCCGAGCGCCGCACGCCAAGGAGGCCGCCATGCTCCGCCGCGCCCAAGCTCCGCCGCCAACCTCGCGCACCGACGATCTCCAGGCCGAGGCGCGTCGGTCCGGCTCGCCCGCGCCTGGTGCGCCGCCATCGAATGCGTCCCCGCTCGATGGAACCCTGAGCGGTCGGGCGCCTGGAGCGTCGGCCTCGGCGGCGGCGCCTCGATTGATCAGCGCGCCGCGGCTGCGGCGGGTGGCGGTGCTGGAGCGCTGGCGTGCGGAGGGGATGCTCGCGCTGCTGGGGCTGGCGCTGGTGAAGCTGATCGTGCAGCTCGCGGTGGCCGGCAGGTACGGGTTCCACCGCGACGAGCTCTACTATCTCGCCGCCGGACGGCACCCGAGTCTCGGCTACGTCGACTATCCGCCGATCACGGCGTGGATGGCGAGGCTTTCCACGCTGGTCTTCGGGCACTCGCTGGTGGGACTGCGAGCCTGGCCCGCCATGGCTGGGGCCGTGATCGTGGTCCTGGGTGGGCTGATCGCGCGCGAGCTGGGCGGAGGCCGGTTCGCCCAGATCCTGGCCGCCTTGCTGGTGCTGTGTTCGCCCATGTTCCTCGGCAGCAATTCGATGTTCCAGACGGTCTCGTTCGATGAGCTCACGTGGGCGGTCTGTCTCTACCTGGTCGCACGGCTGCTCGCGCGCGGCGGACCGCCGCGGCTGTGGCTGGCCATCGGGGTGGCCTTCGGGATCGGTCTCGAGACCAAGTACACGATCCTGGTACTGGGCATGGGGTTCGCGGTCGGCCTGGCGCTCACGGCGCAGCGGCGCTGGCTCGTCACCCCCTGGCCGTGGCTGGCCGCGCTCATCGCGGCGGCGTTGCTCGCCCCGAATCTCGTCTGGCAGGCCACCCATGGTTGGCCGACGCTCGAGTTCCTCGGCAACCACAACGCGGAAATGGCCGCTGAGAACCCGCCCACGCGCTTCGTTTCCGAGCAACTGCTCCTGATCGGGTTCGCCTTGGTGCCGTTGTGGATCGCCGGGCTCGTGCACCTGCTGCGGCATCCACGCTTCCGCATGCTCGGCCTGGCAGCCGTGGTGGTCATCCTGGTCCTGCTCGTGCAGCGCGCGAAGAGCTACTACGCAGGACCCGTGTACCCGGTGTTGCTGGCGGCCGGGGCGATCTCGTTCGAGCGGTTCCTGAGCAGGCAGACGAGCCCGCGGCGGAGGCGCCGCCAGGTTCGCTCGATGATCGTCGCGCTGGCGATCAGCTCCGTGATGGCGGCCCCCTTCGCTCTCCCGGTGCTGCCGATCGACCAGATGGTCCGATACCACCTGGACGAGCTCCGCAGCGACTATGCCGAGATGCTCGGCTGGCCCGAGCTGGTCGGGACGGTTGCCGCCGCATACCGATCCTTGCCCCCGGACGAGCGGGCGACCGCCAGGGTCCTGGCGGCCAACTACGGTGAAGCCGGTGCCGTGGATTGGTTCGGTCCTCGCCTCGGCCTGCCATCGGCGATCAGCGGACACGACACCTTCTGGTTCTGGCGGCCACGCCAGAGGACCGTCGGCCCGCTGCTCACACTCGGCTACCAAGCACCTGAGCTGCGATCCCTCTGCGGTGACCTGCGTCGGGTCGGCACCGTCACCAACGACGCCGGCGCCGACAACGAGGAGCGGGGCGGCCCGATCTACCTCTGCCGCGACCTGCGCATCCCGCTCGAGTCCTGGCCCGCCTTCCGACGCTTCGTGAGCTGAGCCCGCTCATGCCGGGACCGTCGGAGCCTGATGGGATCCGAGGCTGATACGGATGAGGTGCCGGCTACTTCGGTGTGGCGGCGCGGAGCATGGCCTCGTTGACGTACGCCTTGTCGTGCATGAAGGCGCGCCGCCACAGGAAGTACTCGGAGCGCGGCCGGTCGTCGGTGATCTCGGGACCCGGACCGGTGAACGCGGTCACCTGATCGTCTGCCAACCATTCGGCATGGTGGACCGCTCGAACCCAGCCGGGCCCGTCGGTCGGCGGGTAGTCCGGCGAATCCGCGAGATCCCGGACGGCCGCCGGATTGCCGAGCACCTGGAGGACCGTCTGGTCGGTGAACCGCAGCGGCGCGTCAGAGCCGAGCATGAACATGCCATGCCCGCCAGGGGAGAGCATCAGGCTGACGTGCGGGAAGACGTTGTGGAAGGTGCGCACGTGCGCCTTGAGATCGTCCATTGGCAGCGCATACGGCATCCACAGGAGGAACACCCCGCCCGGGCGCAGTCTCGTCTTGCCCTCGGTCAGGAATTCCCTGGTGTACAGGACCACCGATCCGGCGCTCTCGATGGGTGGCGCCGGGTCGACCGCGATGAGGTCGTAGCGCTCACGGGCCAGACGGACGTAGTTGCGCCCGTCGCTGGTGATCACCCGCCCGTTCGGGTGATGCAGGTAGCTTGCGGCGTCAGAAAAGAACACCGGCATGCGGCTCGGCACGGTCGGCGACAACTCGACCGCGTCGGTCCGCATGCCGAGCTCGAGGCCCGACCGGTAGGTGCTGCCCATTCCGAAGGCGATCACCAGGAAGTCCTGCGCCTGAGGTCGCAGTGCCTTCGAGAGGTACCCCATCAGCTTGGTGTCGACCGTGAGCGAGGTCACGCCGACCCCGCCGATCAGCAAGCGCCGTTTCGCCGCTGGACCGCCGACGGTGTCGACGGTCGCCAGCTCGTCCTCGGCGTGCGTCACGGGGAGGCCGAGCGCGCGAATGCGGTTCTCGGTGGCGGTTCGGGTGACCGGCAGGTCGAGCGACGATGCGACCAGTCCCAGCAGCGCCAAGGCGGCGAATGCGACCGCCAGCACCCGCGCCCGACCGGGACCCCACCGACGACCCGCTGTCCCGCCATCGACCGAGCCCCCGAGCGCCGATCGTCCGCCGCCGGCGGCTGCCAGGCCGTCTGTGCCGGAGTGCGCAAGGCTGGTGGAGGCCCTGACGGGGGCCTCTTGGGCGACCACGCGGATGCCTGAGGGTCTTGCACCGGTGGGGAAGGCAGCGGCGGCGCGGCGGCGCCAGGTCGGGTCGGCGGCGAGGAGAGCGGCGCCGGCGAGGAGGTTGAGGGCGCCGAGCAGGAGGACGGAGCCGTTGGTCCCAAGGGTGCCCGCCAGTATGAAAGCGGCGCTGAAGGAGCCGAGGATGGACCCGGCGGTGTTGGCCGCATAGAGCAGCGCGACACTGCCGCCGGCGGCGCGGGCCGACGGCGTGACCAGACGGCCGGCCAGCGGGAAGGCGTAGCCCATGAGGATCGTGGCTGGGAGCAGGATCACGACCGTACGGACCACGAAGGGAACCACGCCGACGACGCCGCTGCCGAGCACCACCGTCGCCTGGGCCAGCGCTCCCACCACCGCGAGGCACACGCCGAGCGTGCCTGCCCGCTCGCGGGACGGAGTGGACCAGCGCCGGTAGATGGCACTCCCGATGGCGATGCCGGCAAGGAAGATCGCCAGGATGGTCGTGAAGATGTAGATGCTGGAGCCGGTGCCTTCTGACAACATCCGGGTCCACAGGACCTCGAGGGCGAGCGAGACGAACCCGGAGACGAACGTCGCCAGCAGGATCGCCCAGCGTGGCGCGAGACGGCTGCCGGCGGGATCCGGGTGGGCGTCGTCATCGAGCCGGCCGCCGCGGTCCTCGTCAACCTCGCCATCGGATCGGGCGGGGGCGATGGCGGCGAGACTGGATCCCTCGCTCACCGGTGAGGTCCCGCGAGCGACCGCAAGATCAAGGTCGTCACGTCTGGAATCGGCGCCGATGGCCTCGGCGCGACCGCTGTCCGGCGCTGTGGGCCGATCGGCAAGTCGCGAGAGCAGCAAGGCGCCGGAGCCCGCGATCAGGTTCAGCGCGACGGCGAGGTAGCTGGTGAGCCGCAGGCCGAGGAACTCGATCAGGACGAAGCCGGCGATGACGGTCCCCGCGACGGCACCGGCGGTGTTGGCCGCGTACAGCTCGCCGAGGCGAGCCCCGGCCTCGTCGAGTGTGCGGACGAGATGGCGGACCAGCAGCGGCAGGGTGGCGCCCATGAGGAAGGTCGCGGGCGCGACCGCGGCCAGCGCGAGCGCGAACCGCACCGCGGTGAGCGCGAGGGTGTTGTCCACCAGGCTCGGGTAAGCGCCGCGGTAGAGCTCGGCGAGGTCGTCGAAGGCGAATGGCAGGAACATCGCGAGGACCGCCACGCCGAGCTCGATCGCGCCGTAAAGGCGCAGCGGTCGCGCGCTGCGGCCCGCCCAACGCCCGCCGGCCAGGCTCCCGAAGCCGAGGCCGGCCATGAACGCGGTCACGATCGTCGAGACGGCCTGGGTGGTGTTGCCGAAGACCAGCACCAGCTCGCGCGACCAGACGACCTGATACACGAGCCCAGCCGCCCCGGATCCGACGAACAGGGCGAGAATCAGCCCACGGCGGGCGGGTCTGGTACGGCTCGACGGCCTGGTTCGGGAGACAGCGACGGCCACGGGGGGTGCTCCTTGCCGCAAGTCGAGGACGGTGCCGTCCGCAGGCTTCCAGAAACTCGGATCGGCGGCAAACGACTGTCCACAGGCCCGTGGAGCTGCTGCGATCCGTTGTCCACAGTCTCGCCGCGCAGCCTCCCTCACCCGCGAGGGGCGTAGTAGCCTTGGCTGGCAATCCGTCAGGCATCGGGAGGCTGCTGTGATTCCGCTGAACCAGCTCGTTCCCGAGTGCCTGCTCGCCCTCGGCGGGGCCTTCCTATTGGGCAACCTCGCGGCCTACATCCGGCTCCGCCCTGCATGGCGCGACGCCAAGCAGGCACAGAGCGGGTCGGCCGCCAAGCGGGACGCCAACGGCACAGCCAAGGGGACCCGGACCAGCCGCACGACCGGCAAGCCCAGCCGGGCCGGCTCGGCGGAGAGAGCGCGGGGGCGGGGTGGCTCGGGCGACGGGCCGCCTGGGCGGGCGAGATCCGGCGGCGCCAGGGCGGCGGCCGGTCCGAGGGCTGGCTCCTCGGGGCGAGTGACTGCCAAGGTGCGCGAGCCGACGGCCTCCGGGTCGAAATTGCCGTCGCGGACGCGGGTGCTGGCGAACGTGCTGATCGGGCTGGTGATCACGGTGGCGGCGCTGGCGACGCTCATCCGCGGATGACGATTTGATCTACCTGGGCAGCCATGCCGCTGGAAGCGGCCAGGGGATCGCCGTGGCCGCGCTGCGCGGCGGGGTGCTCAGGCTCGAGTCGATAGCGGGGTGTCCGGCGCATCCGGCCTACCGGGCGGTGGCGCCCGACGCCCACGCGCTCTACGCCGTGCACGAGCTCGACCAGGGGCTCGTGAGCGCGTTCGCCATCGGCGACAGCGGGGACCTGCGCCTGCTCGGCACCCAGCCGAGCGGGGGTGCGCAGCCCTGTCACCTGTCGGTGCACCCGAGCGGCCGGTACGTGCTGTCCGCTCACTGGGGCTCCGGGAGCATCGTGGTGCATCCGGTCGAGCGCGGTGGCGTCCTCGGTCCGGCCACCGAGGTTGTCGAGAACCCGAAGCCGCACGACCATATGGTGGTCACCGACCCCGCTGGCCGCTGGGTCCTCGCGGTCCACCTCGGCGCGGGCACGGTCTCGAGCTACCAGCTCGACCTTGGATCCGGCCGGTTGCGGCTCCGGAGCGAGGTGGCGCTGCACCGGGGGGCCGGCCCCCGGCACCTGGCCTTCGATCCGCAAGGCACCAGGGTCTACGTCGTGAACGAGCTGGACTCGACGGTCACGGCATGCGGGTACGACCCCGCCAGCGGCCGCGTCGAGCCGCGCGAGACCGTGCGCACCGTCCCCGAGGACGTCGCCGTCGAGAGTTACCCGTCAGCGGTGCGTGTGTCTCGGGACGGGCGGTTCGTCTACGTGGGCAACCGGGGCCACGACAGCATCGGGGTGCTGTCGACCGAGCACGGCCTGCGGCTCCTGGCCACCTACCCGGCCGGCGGCCGGTTCCCCAGGGACCTGGCGTTCGACCAGGACGGGCGGCTGCTGTGGGTCGCCAACGAGCAAGCGGACGTGGTGGTCGGGCTGGCGGTGGATCCGAGCGCGCCGGCGCCGCGACCCCACGCCGCCCGGGCGACCACCGCCTCGGGGAGGCCTGGTCCGCCCGAAGCGGTGCGCTCCGAGCTCGGCGACGTGTGGCCGGTCGAGCACCCAGGCCTGCTGCGGCCCGGCGGCCCCACCTGCCGGCAGGGTCATCGGCAGCCCGCTCTCCCGGTCGCCCATGACCGCGTAATAGAAGAACGACGAGCCAGCGAGGAAGCGTCGCGGCACCCGGACATACCAGCGGTCCTGGCGAGACGCGCCGCCGGGGCGCAGCGGCAGGGCGGTGAAGCTCGCGTCGCGCTCGGCGCGCAGGTACGCGGTGCCCTCTGGAGCGCAGCGCGCCTCCTCCGCCGGGCACACGAGTTCGTAGCGCAGCTCGACGGCTTCGCTACGCAGCACCAGCAACGGCGGGGTGTGGAGCAGGTCCAGCTTGGGCTGCGACATGCCGGGGGTGGTCGGGCTTCCCGCCGCGCGGGGCATCCCCGCCGGCCCTGCGCCCTCACCGCCGGTGAGCGCGCCGGTGAGCGCGCCGAGGTTCGAGGCGATCGTGCCAGCGGCCAGCCCGGCGATCACGGCCAGGGTTCCAGCAGCCCGGCGGCTCCGCTGCTTTTCACGCATCACGCCTCCTCTAGCCGATCAGGACGATGGCCCTGAGTGCTATCGGACGGAACGCGATTGAAGGTGAGGGTCGGTGCCGGAAGGCCGCTCCTCAACGCCGATCCAGCGATCCTGGACCGAAGCGACACAGCGAACTGACACAGCACGGCGGGAAGAGATATGGAGCGGGCGAAGGGAATCGAACCCTCACTGCGAGCTTGGGAAGCTCGTGTTCTACCATTGAACTACGCCCGCTGGCGGCCGCGATTCTAGCGAGCGGCACGGCCGCGCGGCAATGGTCGCGCTGGTGGAGCGGGCGACCGTTGCGACCTGGCGCGGTGGCCGTGCCACAATGCCGCGGACGTGGACAGCGTAGTGTCGTGGAGCGCCAAGTGATCCTCTCTGACCGCAGCCTTC
>Ga0137381_10004310_pt1 | contig 10285 bp, 7 predicted proteins | sample SagtaG_16_FD_104808 | JGI IMG/M metagenome (GOLD analysis project Ga0137381, IMG submission 104808) | Vadose zone soil microbial communities from Sagehorn Ranch, Mendocino, California, USA - Sage2_L_115_16 metaG | ecosystem: Environmental > Terrestrial > Soil > Vadose zone | place: USA... | reverse complement strand
CGTGGCGGCGGCGTGCACAGGCACCAGCCCCTACTGCCCGGCCAACGGCTTGAAGGCCGCCGGCACAGTCTGTCGCTCGGCGGCGGGGACCTGTGATGAGGCGGAGACGTGCACGGGCACCAGCGCGCTCTGCCCGGCCAACGGCTTGAAAGCGGCGGGTATGCGCTGTCGTGCCGCGGCGGGCGCCTGCGATGTGGCGGCGGCGTGCACGGGGACGAGTGCCTATTGCCCGGCCAACGGCTTGAAGGCAGCGGGCACGGTGTGTCGGCCAGCAGTGGGGGTCTGTGACGTGACGGAGATGTGCACAGGAACGAGTGCCTATTGCCCGACCAACGGCTTCCAACCTGACGGCACGACCTGCAATGACGGCAACCCCGCCACCTGCAACGACCAGTGCACGGCTGGGTTCTGTGCCGGTACGTCCTGCTGAGGGCGAGCCGTAGGGGCTGAAAGAGAAATCTGATATTGCCAGGCTCATTGCGGGGCAACCACGCACAGCTGCCCCGCTGGTTGTTGCTTACTTCCCGCTCGCCAGCTTCCACTCACCGTCCAACTCCGCAGCGACCGCGCTGATGGCGTTGCGCAGTGTGGTGACCAGTTCGTCGATCTGTTCACGGGTGATGATCAGCGGCGGGCACAGGGCGATGACGTTGGTCCCGCCCACCCGCGTCACCAGACCCTGCTGCAGCGCCTTCTCCCATACCTTGCGGGCGACCTGCACCTCGGCCGGGAACATCTCTTTGCTGTCTTTGTCCTTCACCAGCTCGACCGCGGCGATCAGCCCCTGACCACGGACATCGCCTACTAGCGGCAAGTCACGCAGGGTCGCCAGCTTCTTCTGTAGGTACCGCCCCTGTTCGCGCGCTTTTTGTACGAGCTTCTCGCGCGCGAGGATCTCCAGGTTAGCCAGGCCAGCGGCGCACACCGTGGGATGGCCAGTGTACGTATAGCCGTGCCAGAATGCATAGTCGTCGCCGGTGGCGAGGAACGTCTGGAAAATCTCTTCCTTGAACAGCACCACGCCGAGCGGCAGATAACCACTGGTGACTCCTTTGGCAGTGACCAGGATGTCAGGCGTGACCCCGGCGCCCGCAGAGGCGAACATCGCGCCGGTGCGCCCAAAACCGGTAATCACCTCGTCGCAGATCATGAGGATGTTGTAGCGTGAGCAGATCTCGCGAATCTTGGGCAGCCACTCGACCGGCGGCACGATCACTCCGCCCACGCCTTGTACCGGCTCGGCGATGAACGCGCCAATGGTCTCAGCGCCCTCGCGCTCGACGATCCGCTCCAGCTCCTCGGCACAGGCCACCTGACAGGAGGGATAAGTCTTACCCAGCTCGCAGCGATAGCAGTAGGGCCGGGCCATGTGCAGCACGCCAGGGAGGCCAGGGGCCATCTGGTCATTGAACAAAGGAATGCCGGTCAAGGCGGCGGCCCCGCTTGAGGAGCCGTGATACCCCTGATTCAAGGACACAAACTTGATCCGTTGCGGCTGGCCCTTGGCTTTCCAGTAGGCCCGCACCAGGCGGATCGCAGTCTCGTTCGATTCCGAGCCGCCTGAGGTAAAGATGACTCTGGTCAGCCCTTTCGGGGCGAGCTTCACGAGCTTGGTGGCGAGTTGGATAGTCGGCACTGAGGTCGGACCGATCAGTGTAGGCGCGAACGCCAGCTTGTCCATCTGCGCGGCCACCGCGCGGGTGATCTCCTTGCGACCGTGCCCGATGTGCACGTTCCACAAGGACGCCAGCCCGTCGATATACCGCTTGCCCTCGGTGTCCCAGAGATACACCCCCTGGCCCTTGACGAAGATCGGCACCCCTTTTTGCTGGTGCATCTGCAAGGGCACGAACCCATGGACGAGGTGGGCAGTGTCCTGCTGGTGCAGCGCCTTTGCCTGCCGTCGATCGAATGCCATGCCCGCAGGCTTTGTCCGTGGCCGCAGCTGCACAACTTTCGCCGGAGTTTTTGCTTTCCGCTGCATGTTTCTCCCTCCTAGAAGGCTTTAAAACGGTCTGGCTTTGGAACTATACGTGAACGGGATCATACACAAGTCAGGCCAGAAAACCTAGTGCAAACGCAGGATATCTTATTGGGGAATCGCGCGTTTTCTCCCTCTCCCGCACGCGGGAGAGGGTCGGGGTGAGGGTGTGTTTAGCCGCGATTGGGTCTGGTGTGTTTCCCTCACCCTAGCCCTCTCCCAGAGGGGGAGGGAACTTCTTTTTCCCCAAGCGGTTTCCTGAGCATGCACTAGAGACAGCGTTCAGGTTTGTGAGGAGCACGGAAACAGTGCAGAAGTAAGACACGACGCTTGATCTCTGACCGCTGCCGACGTAAACACCTTTCAAGAAAGGAGGAACTATGAAAACCAAACGCATGGGGCGCACAGGCCTGAAGGTGTCGGAGATTTGCCTGGGGACGATGACTTTTGGCCGGCAGTGTGACGAGGCCACGAGCCACGCCATCATGGATACTGCGGTCGAGTACGGGGTGGACTTCTTCGACTCCGCCGATGTCTACCCCGTGGGCGGTAATCTCGATACTGTTGGCCGGAGCGAAGAAATCGTCGGCAAATGGCTGAAAGGGAAGCGGGACCGCATCGTGCTGGCGACGAAATGCTGGGGTGCGATGGGCCGCGGCCCCAACGAGCGCGGGCTGTCCCGCAAACACATCTTCTCCGCCATCGAAGGCAGTCTGCGCCGCCTGCAGACCGATTACCTTGACCTCTACCAGGTCCACGCACCGGACCCAGACACTCCACTCGATGAGACCCTGCAGGCGCTCGATGACCTAGTGCGGCAGGGTAAGGTGCGCTATCTGGGCTGCTCGAACTTCCAGGCCTGGCTGCTTGCTACTGCCCTGTGGAGCAGTGACAAGTACGGGCTGGCCCGTTTTGATTGCGTGCAGCCGCGCTATAACTTGCTGTTTCGCGAGATCGAGAATGAGCTTCTGCCCTTGTGCCGGCATCACGGTATTGGCGTCATTCCCTACAATCCCCTGGCCGGCGGGTTTCTCACCGGGAAGTACAAGCCTGACGCCGAACCGGCTCCCGAGCGACGCTTCGGCTTGACAGGCCGAACCCAGATGATCTACCGCAAGCGCTACTGGCAAGAAGCGCAGTTCGCGGCGGTCGCCCATTTACAGGAGTTCTTTGCCGCTCGCAACAAATCGCTGACCCAAGTAGCGATTGCCTGGGTGCTGGCGCAGCCGGACATCACTGCGCCTATCGTGGGCGCAACGTCGCCTGAGCAGTTGCGCCAATCACTGCCGGCAACCGAACTCACACTCGATGCGGAAGAGCTGGAGGTGTGTAACGAGGTGTGGTTCACCATACCACGCCTCAGCGATCCGACAGTGGCGCTACGGTGAGTAAAAAAGGTGCTAGGTGCTAGGTGCTGGGGATTGGACAAGTGACAAGTGATACGGGGGAAATGAAACCAACACCCAACACCCAACACCCAGCACCTAGCACCCAGCACCCCTTAGAGCATTTCGTAGAAGCTGCCCTCGCCAGGCAGAAAGAGGCGGCTGTAGAACCGCAGGGCATAGGAGTCGGTCATGCCGGCGAGGAAATCGCAGATCACCCGCTTGCGTGCGGTCTCGTCACCGTCGAGCAGGGCCTGCTCGTAAGCTTCGCCGTGATCTTCAGGAAACAGACCGAGCGACTCCCGACCCTGATCGAGCACCGCGAACAGGCGCCGGAGTACCTCTTTGCCCTTATGACCTAGGGTTGTGACGCGTGGATTGTAGATCACTTTGTATGACTCAAACGCTTTGAGCACCTCGATCCGGAGACGGCTGGCAAACTCCGCATCGATTCGCCCGTCCGGTTGCAGGGCTACAGCGCTGGCAAACTCATGGATCAGGTCGCGGGTGAGCATCTTACGCGCGGCCCGGCCCGAGGTCCGCTCCAGGTGCTCGAGACGATCGGCGATGCGCGTCAATTCCGCGTGGATGGTCTCCTCACTAACCGTGCAGCCCGCAGGGGCTAGCTTCGCGTTCACGTCGCGGACCACGCGCTGTGGCGGGACACGACGGAAGTCGGCCACGGTAATGAGCCCAGCTTTCAGGCTATCTTCGAGGTCGTGCACAGAGTAGGCGATGTCATCAGCCACATCCATGATCTGACACTCGAAACTGCGGTCGTGGCCGTTGCCGGTATAGTTGAGGATGGTTTCCACGAGGGCGCGGTCGCAGGCGTAGAACCCTTTAACCGGGCTGTCGGTTGCCGCTGCCAGCGCGGCGGCATCAATGCAGGTCTTGTACTTGAGCACGCCGTCAAGCGTCTGATAGGTCAGGTTCAGGCCCTCATAGGCAGCATGCTTGCGCTCCAAGCGGGTGAGAATACGAAAGGTCTGGGCGTTGCCCTCGAAGCCGCCGTGGTGGCGCATGAGTTCATACAGGGTGTGCTCACCGGTGTGGCCAAAGGGCGGATGCCCTAGGTCATGCGCCAGGCATACGGCCTCGACCAGGTCGGTGTCCGCGCCCAAGGTGAGGGCGATGCCCTTGGCAATCTGCGCCACTTCGAGGGAGTGGGTGAGACGGGTGCGGAAAAAGTCTCCCTCGTAGACCCCAAACACCTGGGTTTTCCCCTGCAGCCGGCGAAAGGCCGCGGAGTGGATAATGCGCGCCCGGTCGCGCTCGAACTCTGAGCGACGATCGATCTCAGCCCCTCTGGGCTCGGGGGTGTGACGAACCGCTTCTGTCACGCGAGCAGGTTTCACCACGAGGAACTCCTTGCCCGCAGGATAGACAGTCGGCTCAGCGGTCGCAAGTCTCCTGGGCGTTCTCTTGCAGAGTCTATAGTGGCGACTTCAGTCGCCCCTGCTTCTTGATAAGCGACTAAAGTCGCTACTACTAAACCAGACGGCAAAAGATTCGTACACTACGGTTACACCTCGTGCAGCCTCCGCCCGACGCTCAAGCGTCGGGCTCAACGCACGAAGCCTGGTAAACCAGGCTCTCAGGGGGCTTCAGCTCCCTTTGTAACCTGAGCCTGGTGCTTGAGCACCAAGCGGTGCCTGTGCCAATCTCATGCATCTCGGTTTAGGTTTCCACTCGTCGCGCCATCCGCATCAACCCCCACGCCAGCGCCGCGAACGGCACGAGGGTCAAGACATACTCCAGCGGCCCACTCGTTGCTGACCGCAGGGCCAGGGCGCGGTCGAGCCCGCTTACCACTAGCCCGGCGATACCGATGCCCATGAGCGCGTCTCCAGCGATCAGGCCCGAAGCAAACAGCGTGGCCCGCTCGTGCCGCCGCTGATAGAGGTCCGGACTTGGCGCTTGCCGCTTGACCCACCACGACGCCAGGCCACCGAGAATCAAGGAGGCCGAGGTGGTGACCGGTAGGTACAGGCCGATGGCAAATGCCAGGCTGGAGATGCCGCTCAACTCTGCGGCCAGCGCCAGCCCGCTACCCAGGAGCAGCAGCGCCCAGGGTAGCTCCCCTTGCATCACTCCCTGTACCAGGGTCGCCATGAGCCGGGCCTGCGGAGCGGGCAGGGCCTCCGACCCAAGCGTGTAAGCCTGGTGCAGGAGAAACAGCACCCACCCGGCACGCAGCGCAGCTACACAGGTCCCCAGCATCTCTCCGAGCTGTAGATAGCGTGGAGTGGCGCCCAGCAGCGCGCCGGTCTTCAGGTCCTGGCTCATGTCCCCAGCCAGGGCGATGGCGATACACACCACCGCACCACAGGTGATAGCTGCCGCCATGCCCTCGGAGCCAGTGTGGCCGAGCGCCCTGAGGATCAAGCTTGTCGCCAGCAGGGCGGCGATGGTCATGCCAGAAACCGGCTGTGAGGTCGAACCGATCAGGCCAACCATGCGCGCCGAGACCACCACGAAGACAAAGGCAAAGCCGACCGCCAGCAGCGCCGCGATCAGGTCGAGGTGAAAGGTGGGAATGAGCCACAATCCCAGACTCAGCATACACGTACCACCCACCACGATGCCAGGATGCAGGTCTTGCTCGGTACGGGCAGCGTTCTCCCTGTCAGTACCGGCGCGCAGCCCGGCCAGCGCAACCCCTAAGGAGTAGCGCATCGCCGGCAGTGCCCGCACGAGCGAGATCATGCCACCGGTCGCCACCGCCCCGGCGCCGACATAACGGACGTATTTGCTCCATATGGCGAAGGCGTCGAGCTGGCGCACTTCATCACCAAGGCCGAAGAGTTGGCCGATACTGCTCCCAGCCAGGAGGTCAAAAAGAGGAATCAACACCGACCAGCCCAGCGCCCCGCCCAGCAGCATAAAGCTGGCAATACGCGGGCCGATCAGGTAGCCGACCCCCAGAAAGATGGGGGTCAGCTCAAAGCCAATTGCGGCCTTGTGCAGGCTGGTGAAGCTCCAGAAGACCGTCTCCTGCCACAGGTGCAGCCCTTTCATCGCGAATTGATAAGCCGCGCCCAGGCCGATCCCGACGAAAACCGGCCGCGCGCTGGCTCCGCCGGCGTCGCCAGCGATCAGCACCTTGGCGCAGGCTGTGCCCTCGGGAAAGGGCAAAGTATCGTGCTCACTGATTGTCAAGCTGTGACGCAGGGGGATCATCATCAGAATACCGAGCAAGCCCCCGGTCATGCCCAGCAAGAAGATCAGCAACCCACTCGGGTTGAGACCGAGGAAGATCAGGGCTGGCACGGTGAAGATCACCCCTGCGGCCAGGGATTCGCCGGTCGAAGCGATCGTGTGAACGATGTTGTTCTCCAGGATCGTACCGCGTCGCAAGATGCCTCGCAGTACGGTCATCGAGATCACCGCTGAGGGGATCGAGGCGGACACCGTCAATCCTACCTTGAGTCCGAGGTAGGCGTTGACCATGCCAAAGGTCAGCGACAGGAAGGCGCCGAGCAGCACGGCCTGCAGGGTAAATTCGGGGACTGCTTGCGCAGGGCGGATATAAGGAACGAGTTCCGGAACGATACTTTGGCCTGAGGCAGTGTGAGTGTCGTGAACAGTTGCGCGCTGCGCCATACCTCTCCTCCCCTCTGCTCCAGGGACGCCTCTTATCGTTATCTGATGACCAGGGCAATATCTGCCTGGCGCCGTGACCGGTCCTGTGGTATCCCTGGGGGACGCGCAGGAGGTGGAAGATGCGGGGCTGCACCAAAGGATATCAATGGGCGAGGGTACTGCTGCTGGGGCTGGCCTTCATCACCGCCTGTAGTACTCAGCGACAGACTCCAGGTAGCGACATGGTCGCTGACGCCGACGATCCGTTTACCGATCCACGCTTTACCCAGCTCCCCGGGTGGAATGACTCCGCGCTGCGCCAGAGTGAGGCGCAGACGCAAGACACGGAGGAGACGGAAAAACCGCGCTCTTTTCTCGAACTCAGCGAAGGCATAATTTTCAGCATCTTCCTGGTCGGCGCATCCCTGGCAAAGCTAGCGCTGCCATTCCTGGCGCTCTGAGCGGGCTCACCGACCCGTTCAATCTGCACTCTGGCACGAATCGCAGAGGCTTGAGTCATCAAGCCCTTTTTTGGTCGGATAAATCAAACCCCGATGTCAAACCCGCCGAGCCGTGGTCTCTATGCAAGTGCCGCAAGCCTACCGGAAAACGCGGCCGCCATCCAGCAGTGGCAAATCGGCTCCCGCTGTGCTCTAATCGCCGCCGAAGGAGGACCAGCATGGAGACGCTGAAAGACAAGGCGGCGATCGTTGGTGTCGGTCACACCGAGTATTCTAGAGATTCGGGTCGCAGTGAAATGAGCCTGGCGGTTGAGGCGATCCGCAACGCCATCGCCGATGCCGGCCTCAAACCTAGTGACATCGATGGCATCGCCAAGTACAGCATGGACAACAACGACCCCGTAGAGATCGCTGCGAATCTGGGCATCCCGGCCTTGCGTTTCTTCGCCGAGGTTCCCTACGGCGGGGGTGGTGGACCGGTCGGATCGGTGCTGCTCGGTGCTATGGCGGTGGCCACCGGCATGGCTAACTATGTGATCGCTTTTCGCGCTATGAACGAGCGCTCCGGTCGCGGCACCCCCCGCTTTGGTCAGGCGGCTGTGCGCAAAGGTGCGCCTGGCGTGAGCGGGTACCTGGAACCATTTGGCCTGTTCAGCCCAGCGCAGATGGTGGCGCTAGCGGCGCGGCGGCACATGCACCTCTACGGCACCAAGAGTGAGCACTTTGGCGCCATTGCGGTGGCTTGCCGCACCCACGCCCAGACCAATCCTAACGCGGTGATGCGCGGCCGGCCCGTCACCATTGAGGACCACCAGAACTCGCGCATGATTGCCGATCCCCTGCGCCTGCTCGACTGCTGCCTGGAGACCGACGGTGGAGCGGCGGTGGTGATTACCAGTGCCGAACGGGCGAGGGACTTAAAGCACAAGCCGGCTTATATCATGGGCGGAGCCTTCGGCGCTGGAGAATGGAACGCCCAACGGGTAGTGAAGAACGTCGAGAAGCCGGAGACCGAGTCCACGGTGGTGGCGAAAGCCTTGTTTGCCCGCGCGGGTATTACGCACAAAGACCTCGATGTCTGTTATCTCTACGACCATTTTACTCCGCTAGTCCTCATGGCCTTCGAGGAACTCGGGTTCTGCAAGCGCGGAGAAGGCGGACCGTTCGTATCGGACGGCAAGCTCGTATGGCCGAACGGCGCCCTGCCATTTAACACCAGCGGCGGCAATCTCTCCGAGGGCTATATCCACGGCATGGAGAACACGGTCGAAGCGGTGCGCCAGCTCCGTGGACAGGCGATCAACCAGGTGAAAGACGCGCAGATCGCCTTTGTTGCCTCAGGCAACGGCGTGCCCAACACCGCCATGATCCTGCACCGGTAAGCATTCCGCCATGAGGGGGCAGTGGCTGATCTCTGCCCCCTGCCTACTTTGCGTACTCTTCTGACAGTGACACAACTGCTCTTGGCAATCGCTCCTTACCGATTGTGCCTGCAACGGCCCTTTGGTAAGGTAGAGAGCGAAGACTAGCTTGACACTAGTCAACGCCTTTGTAGGTCATCATCAGGAAAGGGACAGAGTGCTCACCGCTGCGCAGGTCAAACAGAAAGCCCGTGAGTTGGGGGCAGATGCCGTGGGCATTGCCAGCGCCGCGGTGCTGAACGCCTACCCGCCTGACCCCAAGTTTCCCCAGACCCCGGAGCGCATCTCGCCCGAGATCAAGAGCGTCGTCGCCATCGTCAAGCGTATTCCTGCCGGCGCTTTTCGCACCAAGCGAGCCGAGTGCGTCCAGTATCTGGACCAACTGGTGCTGCGTGAGATGGACAAGGTCTGCCTGCGGCTGGCGCAATTCCTCGAAGCCGAGGGGGCGTACGCCTTTCCCCTGGCCTCGCAAGAAACCAAATGGGAGCTCAAACGGGCGAGTTACGGCTATCTCTCCGGCCGCCACCTAGCAATCGAAGCCGGGCTGGGAACCATGGGCTTGGAGGTGAACTTCTTGTCCCCGGAGTTTGGACCGCGCTGTTACACCTCAGCGGTGCTGACCACGGTGGAGCTAGAAGCGGATCAGAAGCTCACCCGCCAGGTCTGCATCGGCGAGCCGTGCAGTCGCTGCCTGTATTCCTGCCCGGCCGATGCCGTGCTGCATTGGGGCATCGATAAGCGTGCCTGCGCGCAGTTCGCCCAGGAGTTCGGCTACAGCGTGATGCTCGCCCAGTTGCAGCAGTTCGTCCAGGCTCCAGACCTAGAGGCCCGACTCAAGGTCCTGTGCTCACCCCAGGCGTACGCGGTGTGGCAAGGACTCTTACGCGTCGTCGGCGCCTTTGGCGACTGCCCGCGCTGTTTGGAAGTCTGCCCGGTGGGGGACGACTATGTGAAATGGCTCTCTGAGGAGCACCGCGAGATCCCAGAGAAGAACGGGCAAAAGGTGGCTCTGGCCAAGCACATGCAGGCCGACCGTAAGGCCGGGAAAGAACTGCCTGGCCTGTCTTCCTGGAACATTCGCTGGGTCGGGGAGGAAGGGTACGTCCCGCCGAAAAAAAGAGAGCGCTCGACTATCAATCGTGAACCTGAGTAGGGCACCTGGATCATGGCTTAGAGCGGGTTGCAATTGTCTGCGTCCCTTGTGTAGGGGCGATCCTTGTGGTCGCCCTTGGGGGACGAAGGCAGGGCGAATACAAGATTCGCCCCTACTAGGAAACTGGGGATACATCCAAGTGAGAATTGCTATAAATGTGGGTACTTTCAAGCCCTTTGCCGCGCCTTTTTTCTCCCGCTCCCGCTCTGCGGAAGGGGGTTGGGGTGAGGGCCTGCCCGGTAATGCTGTTGCCGTATCGTTCCCTCACCCTAGCCCTCTCCCGGAGGGAAAGGGAACCT
>Ga0137381_10004302_pt1 | contig 10289 bp, 8 predicted proteins | sample SagtaG_16_FD_104808 | JGI IMG/M metagenome (GOLD analysis project Ga0137381, IMG submission 104808) | Vadose zone soil microbial communities from Sagehorn Ranch, Mendocino, California, USA - Sage2_L_115_16 metaG | ecosystem: Environmental > Terrestrial > Soil > Vadose zone | place: USA... | reverse complement strand
GACGGGCTCGACCTCACGATCCGTGGGGGCGAGGCCATCGCGATCGTCGGCCCGACGGCGGCAGGCAAGACCACGATCGCTCGACTCGTCCCCCGGCTGTACGACGTCGACGAGGGGCGCGTGCTCATCGACGGCACCGACATCGCAGGAGTCACACGCCAGTCGCTCCGCGCCCAGATAGCGTTCGTGTTCCAGGAGACTGTGCTTTTCGATGGAACGGTCGAAGAAAACATCCGTATTGGGAAGCTCGACGCGAGCGAGACCGAAATACATCGTGCTGTCCAGGTCTCCGGGGCTGACGAGTTTATCCAGAAGCTTCCAGAAGGCTACCAGACTCGTTTGGGACGGGCAGGGTCCAAGCTCTCGGTCGGGCAAAAGCAGCGCCTTTCCCTTGCGCGCGCCCTGGTCCGGAATACGCCGGTCCTGATTCTTGACGAGCCGACCTCGGCGCTCGATCCTGAAACCGAAAAGCGCTTCATCGCCATGCTGCGACAGGTCAGCCGCACCCGCCTCGTCCTGGTCGTCACACACCGTCTCTCTACGGCTGCCGCGGCCGACCAGATCCTGTTTCTGGAAAACGGGCGGATTCTCGAGCGCGGCAGCCCCAGCGAGCTCCTCTCTCGCCCGAGTGGTGCCTACCGCCGCTACTTCGATCTCCAAACCCGCGGGTGGGCACGCCCAAATCAGAATGAAAACAAAGTTGAAACAGCGGCTACGTAGGGAGCTGTGGTTCACTTGACGAAGGCTGGTGCTCGGCCCTGCGACCAGGGGTCGTAGCTCTGGACAAAGACGATTCGCTCGTTGAGCGACGGGTGGTCGTAGAGCCAGACCTTGATGAAAGGGCTTGGATCTGGGTCGGCCAAGTCAATCTCACCAAGAACTTGGAAGGCCTCGGCCGCCGCTTGCTGAGAATCAGGGACCACTCCGTGGATGACCTCCAGCCCATAGATATCAGCCTCGTGCTCTACGGAGCGGCTGTGGGTATTGAGCAGCGGGGCAGCCAAGAAGAGGAAGAGCGAGAAGCACAACAGCAGCACAGGCAGCGAGGCCCAGTCGTCCACGCTGCGGATGGCCCAGCGCCGGCCCCAGCGTTCGAGCGCCCAGTGCATACCCCGGTAGCCGAGATAGAGCAACGCTAACAACACGACCCAAAAGAAGGCAATGAAGCGAGGAATGTGGCCGAGGACGTAGTGGCCCATCTCGTGCCCGAACACGAACAGGATCTGCGGGGTGGTCATTTTTTCGATAATGGTGTCCCACACTACTATGCGCTGCGAGGCTCCCCAGCCGGTCACGTAGGCGTTCACCGACTTCAGCTTCTCGCTGGCCTTCATCTCGAACATCCGCTCCCGTGGGATCTCCAGCCCGCCACGCTCCACTACCTTCTCCAACTGCGTGACCAGCGCCGGCTGCGTCTGCTCCAACGGCGTGAACTGGAAGAAGAGGGGATCAATCACATACGGCCTGATGAATATCAGAAAGACAAGGAGAGGCAGCAATGCCAGCCAGAAGGAGAACCACCAGCGGCGCGGGCTGCGGCGGATGACGCCGTAGAGGAGCCAGATCAGAAACGTGCTCATCACCAGCTCGATCAGCTGGCCTTTCGTCCAGTCCCAGAACCACGAGCCCCAGCCCTGCACCGACTGATCGTACTTCAACGCCAACCACTGGCCGGAGATGGCCGTGGGTAACCCCAGTATCCCCAGGGTCCCCATCAGCAGCGGCACGTACACCACTGCCTGAATGAACCGGCGCGAAGAGGCGCGTTCGGCCCAGTCGCGGAACTTTGGCGCTACCCGCCCACCTAGGACCGCCAGCAACACGACCAGCCCGTATATGACCCCAATGAAGTACAGTCTGTACTGGGCGCGGGAATAGGCTACCGCCTGCTCATACTTCTCCGGCGGCAGGGTGTAGCCCTTGATGATTCTTGTTTCGGCGGGCGCTGCCTCGCTAGATGGAGGAGTTGTGAGTGGAGCAGCTTCCTGGCCAAGGGGTGTCGCCCACGCGGACTGAGCGGTTAACAGCGGACTGGCGAAGGCAGCGGTGATAAAGAGCAAGCACAAGCAGGTGCTTGTAGGAAAAAAAAGTCTCGCGTGGCGCACGGCTTCCTTCTGTGGCTCAGTAGGGCGCGCGGTCATGACACCCCTGGCGAAATGCGGGGATAATCTCCTGCGCAAAACGGCGGAGGAGCTGACGGTCAACAGACGAGGGCACGGAAAAGATCAGGTGCGTGACCCCGACAGCGACATAGTCCATGATCCGTTGGCGGACCTCACCGAGCGGCAAGAGGGCCGACAGCAAGACCGACTTCTCAATCGTCGCGGGGTCGCGGCCGATCCGCTGACAGTGCGCAGCCAGCCGCGCGATCTTGTGGCGAAACACCTCGGGCGTGCCAAACGTGTTCCACATCTGCGCGTGGCGCGCCACTATACCTAAGGCCACGTGCTCGCCGCTCGCACCAACTAGAATGGGGGGATGGGGACGCTGCACTGGCTTCGGGTTACAGACTGCCTCGTGGAGCTGGTAGTATCTGCCAGAGAAGGTGGTACGTTCCTCCGTCCATAGCCGCTTGATCACTTCCAGGGATTCGCCGAGCCGCGCCAGCCGCTCGGCGACCCGAGGGAAGGGTATGCCATATTCCCGGTGCTCCAGTTCGAACCAGCCTGCGCCAATCCCCAGAATCAGGCGCCCGCCGCTGATGATATCGACCGTGGTCGCCATCTTGGCCAACACCGCTGGCTGACGGTAGGTGTTGCCCGTGACCATGACCCCCAGGCGCACATTCTTGGTTGCCATTGCCAGGGCGGCCAGCGCAGTCCAGCCTTCCAGGCAGGGGCCAGTGGGATCGGAAAAGATGGGCAGGAAGTGGTCAAACACCCAGGCGGTGTCAAAGCCCAAGGTATCTATCTCTTGCCAGAGGGAGAGCATATCCTGCCAGGAGGTATGTTGTTGCGGGGTTTGGATGCCAAAGCGGATCGGATGCGCGGCGTCTGCCATACTGCCTCCTTCTTGAAAGAGCTTTCTCGATGTTATACGCAGCAGGATGATGTTCTGTCGTATCATCTCCAGGAAGCTGCGGCGACCGCTGCAGCTGAGACGTATACTCGACGACACAACCGTCGGGCAATTGTTGGCCTGCTGCGATGGTAATGAAATGTGGCTTTAGAAGACCATCTCGCCACGTCAGGAGTAAAAGACTATGAAAGAGCGCAACTTCCAACTCATCCAAACGAATGGCATCCGGCTACGCACCGTGGTCGAAGGCAAAGGTCCGCTGGTCATTCTGCTGCACGGTTTCCCGCAGTGCTGGTACCTCTGGCGCCACCAGATCGACCCTTTGGTGGAAGCTGGGTTCCAAGTCGCCGTGCCTGACCAACGTGGCTACGGTGGCAGCGACCGGCCCGAGCCGATCGAAGCCTACAACATCGTTGAACTGACGAATGACGTCGTTGGCCTTGCTGATGCTCTGGGCCACAAGCAGTTTATCGTCGTCGGCCACGACTGGGGTGCGCCCGTCGCATGGCACACGGCGCTCCTGCACCCCAAACGCACACGGGCAGTCGTCGGCATGAGCGTCCCGTACACCCGCTGGCGGGCCGGCACCATGACCCGCCAGGAGAATTTCGGGAACAATTTCTGGTACATCGTCTACTTCCAGAAGCCAGGAGTGGCAGAAGCTGAACTCGAGGCGGATATTCGCAAGTCCTTACGGATAACCTATTTCGTGGCCTCTGGCGATGCGCCTGAGGGGATTTGGTTTGTACCGAAACCCTCCACGGCAAAGTTCCTTGATGGCCTTCCTAACCCTGAGCGCTTACCCGCCTGGCTCACTGAGGAAGATCTCGACTACTATGTTGCCCAATACCAGCAAAGTGGTTTTCGCGGGCCGCTCAATTGGTATCGGAATATCGACCGTAACGACGAACTGACCCCGCAACTCGAAAACGCGAAGATCGAACAGCCTTCTTTCTTCATCGCTGGAAAGAAAGACATCGTACTGTCTTATGGGGGAGGCGGTTTGGTAGAGCAAATGAGCCATCGGGTGACAGACATGCGCGGCAAGGTGTTCATCGACGGTGCCGGACACTGGGTCCAGATGGAGCGCCCGGCAGAAGTCAATAAGGCACTCTTGGGCTTTTTGAAGACTGTATCGTGAGCACACTCAGGAAGTCGATTAGGTCGCGTCTAGCACACGGAGGAAAGCAAATGGAACGTCCTTTGCGCTTCGGCATCTTCATGGCGCCCTTTCACCCTGCCGGTCAGAATCCCACCCTCGCCCTCGAGCGCGATCTTGAATTAATCGTTCGCCTTGACGAACTCGGCTACGACGAGGCGTGGATCGGCGAACATCACTCCGCGGGCTTGGAGATCATCGCTTCGCCCGAGGTCTTCATCGCCGCAGCCGCCCAGCGTACGCGCCACATTCGCCTGGGAACCGGCGTGAGTTCCTTGCCTTATCATCATCCCTTGATGCTCGCCGACCGCATGGTGCTCCTCGATCACCTCACCCGGGGGCGGGTCATGTTCGGCGTCGGGCCAGGCGCTTTGCCGTCCGACGCCTATATGATGGGCATTGATCCTGCGACTCAGCGGGAGCGCATGGAGGAATCGTTGGGGGCGATCATAGCGCTACTCACTGCTGATGAGCCGGTCTCGCAGCAAACCGATTGGTTTACGCTGCGTGAAGCCCGTCTGCAGCTACGACCGTATACCTACCCCCATTTTGAGATTGCCGTGGCCGCCACGGTTTCTCCGGCCGGGCCACGCACGGCCGGCCACTATGGGGTCGGACTCCTCTCTCTTGGTGCAACCAGTATGGGGGGATTTGCCGTGTTGGGCGATCATTGGAAGATCTGGAACGATCAAGCGCAGGAACACGGTCATCAAGTCGATCGCTCGACCTGGCGGTTAGTTGGCCCGATGCATGTAGCGCGCAGTCGCAAGCAAGCCTTTGAGGAAGTTGAGTACGGCATCCATGAATGGATTGATTATTTTCGCAATGTGGTAGCGCTGCCCCTTGCTCCCACCGAACCCGATCCACGCAAGTGGTCCCAAGCGCTCGTCGAGTCCGGCACAGCCGTCATTGGCACTCCGGATGACGCCGCAGCACAGCTTGAGCGGTTGAAGAAGCAGTCAGGTGGCTTTGGCTGCTTCCTGATTATGGCTCAGGACTGGGTCGATCGGCAGGCGTCTTTAGCTTCCTATGAACTGCTGGCCAAGGAGGTCTTCCCCCGCTTTCAAGGCTCATCTGACCTGGCCGTTAATTCCAGAGAGTGGTGCCGGAAGGATCACGATAGCCTGATCGGCGGCGCGATGCATGCGGTGGCCAAGGCAATCGATCAGTACGAGAAAGAGACAGGCTACCGGGCTGCCATTGCCGATCTGGCCCAGGGTCAGGGGCAGAAAAACACCTGAGAGGGTGTTGGGTGTTAGGGCTTTGCAACTTTGCCCTTTGAACCTTGAACCTTGCACTCTTTTTGACCCTAAATCGGGCTTCAAGAGATTGGCACACCAGGATCGTCACCCTGAACGAAGTGAAGGGTCTCGCAGTGAGATTCTTCGCTGCGCTCAGAATGACAGTCCTGAGAAATTCCAGGGTAAAGTGTACCAATGTCTTGAATTCTGGTTTAGACGCTAGACGCTAGACCCCAGACTGTTTTCAACTCTGCTGATTCCCCCAGCGATCCCAGTGGATGACCTCTTCGACCGGCCTGCGGGTGACAGGACCAAACTTGCCCTGCGGATATCCCATCGGGAGCATGGCAGCAACTTCCATATTGTCCGGGATACCCAGCTTGTGTTTGAGTTCCTCTTCAAAGAAACAGTGGATGGTGGTCAGCGTCGCCCCGACACCTAAGGCGCGGCAGGCCAACAGAATGTTTTGGACCGCGGGAAAGATCGAGCCGTGGACGACGATCGTGCTCGCGCGGGGGTTGTTCAGCGAGGCTAAGGGCAAATACTCCTTATGCGCGCAGGCGAGGAGAATCACGGGCGCTTCGTCCACATGGGCGGCAAGATGGGCCGCCGCATTGAGCATGCGCTGCTGCGCAGGCGGGAGATTCGCCGGGGAGATGATTCTCTTGGCCTGCAACTGCTGCCACGTGTTCCAGTAGTAATCGCGGATAAAGCGCTTCAGCTCCGGGTCCCGGACCAGGACAAACGCCCACTCTTGCGTATTGCCGCCACTAGCGGCGCGGGTGCCCGCATCGACAATTTTCTTGAGCGTTTCTTCAGGAATCGGCTCAGGTTTCAGGCGGCGCATGGCGCGGGTTGAATAGATGATTTCAAAAATCCCAGGCTCTGCCATCGTACTCCCTCCTTTTTGTGGTGATGGATATCCCTGTAGCAAGATGTTGAAAAACTAGTGTTCGTGCTTCGACAAGCTCAGCACGAACGGGAAATCTTCAATGTTTCCAGGGCGTCCTCCGTTCGCCCTGAGCCTGTCGAAGGGTGAACGGAGCATTTTTAGCAGCCAACTAGAAAATGGCGACTGGTTGACAAGGCGACCCCGTACTCCCGGCGATGCGCAACGGCAGGGCCACGAAGAGAAACTCATAACGGTTCTCCTCGGCACAGGCCGCTACCAAGCGTTCGGGATAGACATTATCAATCAGACACAGCCCCAGCAGGGGAATCCCCAGATGGACACCAAAATCGAACCCGTCATATCCGACCGGGCGTTCATCCAGCAGATCCCAGGCAATGCCAGCCACGTCACGTTCGCGGAGCCACTCGAGACAGGAGATATGCAGGCCCGGCCGCACATTGATATTGGGTATGCCCTGCGTAGAACCTGGGAGTACAGCATCGGCCTCGGCAGCTTCATATGCCTCCCGGCCACTCCGCACCACGACAAAATCGCCGGGTTCAACTTTTACCCTAGCTCGGGCCGCGGCCGCATCCAACTCCGGGGGTGTGACCGGCTTACCGATACGCACGTAGCCCTCTGCTCGGGCAGCAGCCACATCGAGGAGCACCCCCCGAGTGACCGCCCCCTCAAACCAGGCATCCAGCGCACCCCAACTGGCTCCGCCAAAGCGGATGTGGTCTTCAAAGCTGCGGCCGTTATACAGCTTGCCCTGATACTCCACATGACAGAGGGCATCCATGTGGGTCACAGCGTAGCCGTGATAGACCATGCCCACATAATCGACGGCGGCTTTGGAGCTGCCGCGTCGGACAGGACAGAGCATGTGGTAGTCGAGCGCCGGCTGGGGCGTGATATCCCGCGCCAGCGAGACGACACGCCCGCTACGGGTCAAGGCGACCGCAGCCGCCCGCTTCTCAGAGGTAATCAAGTTGAGGGTGCCCCGCTGATCCTCGTCCCCCCAACGCCCCCAATTATTGAGACGCGCAGAGTATTGCTCAACCTCAGCCTGCGTCGGCGGTTTCCACTCGGGCATAGTCCAATCTCCTTATCATCTTTTGGGCGACCCTATGTGGCCGCCCCCAGACGTGGCAGCACGCACAAATCCCCCCTTAATTCCCCCCTTTTGCAAAGGGGGGAAGCGCAGAGCGCAGGGGGATTTGCACGAGTCGGCAGCGTCGCTTGTCATCTTGTTAGAGGCTCTTTGTCATCGTAGCTATTTTTCCATCTGCGCGATGACTTCCTCCGTACTCCCACCATAACTCTGGGCGGCATCCTGATCATAGGTGAGGACAATCAGCGTTGCCCCTTCTGGCCCACATCTGAGCGGCACTGCCTCTTCACCGGCGGCGATGAAGCGTAAGTCCTTCGGTCCGAGTGTCTTCCCGTCTACAACAGCAGAACCTTTGTAGACGACCTCGTAACGGCCATAAGAAGGCGCTGGCGCCCTCAATTCCAGGTGTGGTGGACACTCGATGATCTCAGCCGCTGGCCCTTCACTCGCCGGGATCAGGACCTTTCGCCATGCTCCCGCGTAGCCCGGCAGCGGCTCCCACTCAACCTCGTGGGCACAGCGTGTGATCTCGCGTCCGCGGGTATTCGCCTGATACCGACGCTCCCTGTCCCGCATCAGCACCACCCCGCCCGGCTTGGTGTGCAGCACCAGCATGTCATGGCCATTGCGGACTATGAACGGACCGTACGGAACGTTGTGCTCGGTATAATGCACGGCTGGCGCCTCAAGCCGGAAGGTCGGAAACTCCATCGTCCCTTCCAACAAGAGTTGAAACTGCGCGGCCAAGTGGAAATGGGGTTCCACCTCGTAGCCCTCTGAGATACGCGCGCGAATTGCCTCTGGACCACCGTCAGCGCCCCGCAGATACATCTGCAGCTGGGTCGATCCTCCCCGATCGAGAACCAACGATTTCCACAGCACCTCTGACGACTCGATCACGAAACGATAGGGGTCCATACATCTCCTCCTTTGACTATCTAACAGGGTGCTGAAAAACTTAGCTCCGAACCCTTCGACTCCGCTTCGCTACGCTCAGGGCGAACGGAAGGTGTTGATTTGCCAGCATTGCCGTTCGTGCTGAGCGTAGCCCTGCGGGCGAAGTCGAAGCATGAATGGCTTTTTCAGCACTCTGCTAAGTCGCGGTTTGTCCGGTCGAGATCTGTTTTCCCTGTTAAGGGTTTATTCCAATAGCGGCTTGGTCGTCAAGACTTTCCTCTGCGCCCTGTGTCCGAACGGTTGATTTCGGACCGCCTTAGAGGTAAGTGGCTGCGTGAGGATAATAATCAGGAGGACGTTATGGCGGGACCGCTAGCAGGCATACGGGTTCTAGATTTCGGCATGGCCGCCGTTGGACCGCTCGCCACAACCTATCTCGGGTTACTGGGCGCTGACGTGATCAAGATTGAGCAACCGAAGGGCGACATCGTGCGCCGGCCTAGCGGCCCGACTATGCAAGGCATGGGGATCACCTTTATCGCGAATAATTACACGAAACGGGGGCTGTGCTTGGACCTCAAGACGGACGAGGACCGAGAAATCGCCTGCAAGCTGATTGCGACTGCGGACGTGGTCCTCGACAACTTCCGCTCGGGCGACATCATGGAGCGGCTTGGCTTGGGGTACGAGGTGCAACACCAGATCAACCCACGGATCATCTACCTGCAGGCCTCAGCCTATGGCAATCGGGGTCCGTGGAAAGGTATGCTCAGCCACGAGTGGATGACGCAGGCCGCGGGTGGGTACACGAGCCTCAATGGGAAACCGGGAGGCGCGCCGGAATTCCTCCGGGGCACGGCCAATTTGGACTGGAATGGCGCCATGCTTAATTGCATTGGGCTGCTCGCTGCCCTGTATCTGCGCCGCAAGACCGGGCGTGGGATGAAGCTGGAGACCAGCCAGTTACACACCACCATCTTGGCCGGCCTCACGCGCTACACCGAGTATTTCACCACGGGCGCCGTTCCCGGCCCCCTGGGGAGCGCCCGTCCCAACATCGTGCCCGACCAAGCCTTCCCGACGGCACTCGGGTACCTCAGCGTATCAGCGGTCCATAACGGGATCTGGGCACGGCTGTGCGCAGCCCTGGGACGGCAAGAGCTGAGCACGGACCCACGGTTTGTGACCAACGCCGAGCGGGTCAAAAACCGGGAGGCGCTGATCCCCCTTCTCGAAGGGATCTTCAAAAAGAAGGCCGCGTGGCAGTGGGAACAGGTCCTCAAAGCCCACGGTGTTCCCTGCGCCCTCTATCTGCGAGACAAACCGCGCAGCCATCTCGTGCACGACCATCCCCAGACCCAGGCAAACCAGATGATCGAGACGATCCACACCCCCTGGGGTCCGTGTCGAGTCAGCCGGGCGCACTGGCGCTTTAGCAGAGAGGTGACCTCGATCCCACGGCCCGCGCCGAGGCTGGGAGAACACCAAGCGGAAATTCTGCGGGAGCTTGGCCTGACGGGAGTCCCGGCCCGCGCGTCTGCCGCATGATCCGCGGCCCGCTGAGTAAGGAGGGCGCATGGCCCTGGCACTTACAGGGATCAACGTGATTGATGTCTCACAGGGAGTTCCTGGTCCGCTCTGCGCCATGATGCTCGGCGACCTGGGAGCAGCAGTCACCAAAATAGAACCGCCCGACGGGGACTGGCTGCGAGAAATAGGCCCTTTCACTCATGGCGAGTCGGCCCTGTTCATCCAGCTCAACCGCAATAAAAAGGGCATATGTGTGAACCTGAAGGAGAAGGCAGGCCAGGAAATTGTGCGCCGCCTCGCGAGAGGGGCAGACATCCTCATAGAAGGGTACACCACAGGCGTCGTGGAGCAACTCGGGCTCAGCTATGACAGCCTCTCCAAAGAAAACAGGGGATTGATCTACTGCTCTATCTCGGGGTATGGGAGTCGCGGCCCTTT
>Ga0137381_10004285_pt1 | contig 10307 bp, 10 predicted proteins | sample SagtaG_16_FD_104808 | JGI IMG/M metagenome (GOLD analysis project Ga0137381, IMG submission 104808) | Vadose zone soil microbial communities from Sagehorn Ranch, Mendocino, California, USA - Sage2_L_115_16 metaG | ecosystem: Environmental > Terrestrial > Soil > Vadose zone | place: USA... | reverse complement strand
TCCTGGCAGAGCGGCCCGCGGATGCGATAGTAGGTGCGGCCGTCGCGTTTCCACGACTCGATGTCCCGGCCGTGGTGATCCCAGAAATCCGCCGGCAGCTCGCGAACGCCGGTGTAGAGCAGGTCGGTGTCCTCGAGCACCTTGTCGTTGAAGTAGTCCTCCACGGTCAGGCCCAAGGCCCGCGCCTTGATGCGCATGTTGATGTCTTTCGACACCAGGGTGACCTGCCGCCCCGGATCGCGCTTCTGCAGGTAGATCACCACGCCGATGATGTGATTGTCGGTCTTGCCGATCGGGAGGCTGGCGGGAATGTGGCCGTTGATCGCCTCGGTCTGCAGGTAGAGGCGCCCTCTCGCGTTGTCGGCTTCGTGGCGCCTGAGCGGAATCCCTTCCGCTATGGGTTGCTTGGCGTGGCTCACGATGTCGTCCAGAAAGCGGCTCGCCTGGCGCGCGTTGCGCGCGATTTCCGAGATGCCGCTCTTGTTGTTGTCGAGTTCCTCCAGCGTCATGATCGGAAGGAAAACGTCGTGCTCCTCGAACCGGAACAGGCTCGTCGGATCGTGCATCAGCACGTTGGTGTCCAGAACGAAGAGCTTCGCTGCGGACTGCCGGGATTCTGTGCGGGGGCGGCGGGAAGGCACGGATTTGCGCGAAGCTTCTGCTGCGGAACCGACTTGCTGCTCAGACGGTTTTGACAAAATCAAGCACCTCCTGGGCGTGGCCGGGAACCTTGACCCCGCGCCATTCGCGCCGGACAACGCGGTCGCGGTCGAGCACGAAGGTGCTGCGCTCGATTCCGCGCACCTTCTTGCCGTACATGTTTTTCATCTTCATGACCCCGAACTGGCTGCAGACTTTCTCGGCCTCGTCCGAAAGCAGCTCGAAGGGAAACCCCATTTTGGCCTTGAAATTCTCGTGCGACCTGAGGCTGTCGCGTGAAACCCCGACGACCGCGCATCCCGCCTTCTGAAACTGGGGGTGGAGATCGCGGAACTGTGCCCCTTCGTTGGTGCAGCCCGGGGTGTTGTCCTTCGGGTAGAAATATAGGACGAGCAGCTTGAATTTGACCGCCGAGAGCCGGAACTCCTTGCCGCCGGTGGCGGGCAGCACGAAGTCGCCTACTGCTTTGTTGGCCATCCAGAGTGCGCACCCTTGTGGGCGCCATTGTCTCCCGAATTCAGAAGCGAACGCAAGCTCCATACTTTCAGTAGCTTATGAAAGAAATTTTGCAAGCTCCGCCAGCAATTCCACGGGCGCTTCCTCCGGGATGTAGTGGCCGCAATCCAGGCTGCGTCCCTGGACCGTTTCGGCCCGCTCCGCCCAGTCGGCGAGGGGGGAGAAGCAGCGCGCGACCGTTCCGTGCTTGCCCCAGAGAACGAGGAGAGGCGCGACCACCTTGCGGCCGATATCGGCCTCGTCGTGCGCGAGGTCGATCGATTCCGCCGCGCGGTAGTCTTCGCAGCTCGCGTGAATCGTCGCCGGATCGCGAAAGCATCGCCGGTACTCGGCAAGCGCCTCGGGCGCGAACGCCTTCAAGCCCGCGTGGCGGGTCCCCATGTGGCTCTCGATGTAGAAATCCGGACTGGCGCCGATCAGGGTCTCAGGAATCGGCTCGGGCCGCAGCAGGAAGAACCAATGGTAGTAGGCCTTGGCGAACTCGCGGGAGACTCGGGCATACATCGTGCGCGTGGGAACGATGTCGAGCACGGCGAGCTTTTCCACTTGCGCGGGATGGTCCAGGGCCATTCGATGCGCGACCCGTCCTCCGCGGTCGTGGCCGACGACGAAGAACGCTTCATGACCCAGGGTTCGCATCGCCTCGACCTGGTCCTGGGCCATGGCGCGCTTGGAATAGTTGGCGTGGTCGGGGAGCCCGTGGGGTTTTTCGCTGTCTCCGTAACCGCGCAGGTCCGCGGCCACCACGCTGAATCGCTTGGCGAGCTCGGGCGCGACGCGGTGCCAGATCGCGTGGGTCTGCGGATAGCCGTGCAGAAGGAGCAGCGGCGGGCCCACGCCGCCGTGCACGAGATTGATCGCCGCGCCGCTCGTCTTGATGCGCCTGCGCTTGAAGCCGGGGAAGAGCTCGTCGTTCATGAAAGGAATTCCTTGCCCTGCAACGCGAGCAATCCCGATCGTCCGGAGACGCTGCCGAACGCGATTTCGTTGCGCGGCAGGCTTCTCAGGTCGAGCGATTCGGCGAGGGCCCGCATCGATACCAGGTCGTAGCCCTGGCTCTTCCACCCCGCGAGCATCGCCTCGAACGCCGGCGCGAGCTTTCCGCCTTCGAGCTCGGCGTGCAGCGTATACACGTGTCCCGCGGCGGGACGCTCCCGGGTGAGACTGAGCACGTGGTCCGCGACGTTTTTTTTCGTGAGTCCGTTCGTGCCGATCAGCTCGTCCAGCGTCGGGAGCGTCGTGGGGAGCTGCGGGCAGGCGACGATCTCGGCGCGCCACACGGGGATGAAGGGGCAGGTCCCGCGAGTGTCCGAGCAGTAATCGAAGCCGAGGCGCTGCGTCAGGCGCAGCGCGTGCAGATTTGTCTGCCAGCCTGCGGCGCCGTGCGCCCGTGCGGGCTCTCCGAAAATCTCCTCGAAGCGCTCGCGCGAGAGGAGCATCTGGCGCTCGGTCCAGCGGGCGTCGGCCCCGGGAACACCATCCTGCCATTTCACGTGGTCCCAAGCGTGGATTCCGACCTCGAATTCCGCGTCTCGCACGCTGCGCATCACATCGGCGCAGCGGCGCCCGATGTCGGGACCGGGGAGGAGCGTTCCGTAGAGCAGCGTCGCAAATCCGTAATGCGACAGCACCGAGGTGCGCGATGCCTTTCCGACGAAGCCGCGGCGGAAAATGCGTTTGATCGCGCGCCCCGTGTGATCGGGACCGAGGCTGAAGAGGAAAGTGGCACCCGCACCGTGCTTTTTCAGCAGCTCGACCAGACGGGGAACTCCTCGCCGGGTGCCGCGGTAGGTGTCGACGTCGACCTTCAGAGCAAGCTTCATTCGACCAGCCGTCGCGCTTCGGCGACGTGCGTCCGGTAGGCGTCGAAGATGCGCTTCAGCGCCTCTTGCATCTTGACCTGAGGCTTCCAGCCCAGATCGTTCGTGGAGTTGGCGATCTTGGGAACGCGGTTCTGCACGTCCTGATAGCCCTTGCCGTAGTACTGCGTTGCGGTCGTCTTGAGGAGTTTGACCTTTCTCGCATTCGCGCGGTATTCCGGATACTCGAGGGCGAGCTTCACCATCATGCGTGCCAGTTCGGCGACCGAATAGTTGTTCTTCGGGTTGCCGATGTTGTAGATTTTTCCGGTCGCAATCCCCTTGGGGTTCTCTATGATCTTCATCAGCGCGTCGATGCCGTCGTCGATATAGGTAAACGCGCGCTTCTGCCTGCCGCCGTCGACCAGCTTGATCGGCTCTCCGCGGACGATGTGGCCGAAGAACTGGGTGATCACCCGCGAGCTTCCTTCCTTGGTGGCGTTGAGGTTGTCCAGCCCGGAACCGATCCAGTTGAACGGTCGGAACAGCGTGTAATCGAGCCCTTCCTTCATACCGTAAGCGTGAATGACGCGGTCCATCAGCTGCTTCGCGCAGGCGTAGATCCAGCGCGGCTTGTTGATCGGGCCGTATACGAGCGGGGAATCCTCCGGATCGAACTCGCGGTCGGCGCACATGCCGTAGACCTCGGAAGTCGAGGGAAAGACCAGGCGCTTGCGGTGCCGCACGCACCCGCGCACGATCGGCAGGTTCGCCTCGAAGTCGAGCTCGAAAACCTTGAGAGGTTCCTTGACATAGGTTGCCGGCGTTGCGATCGCCACGAGCGGCAGCACGGTATCGCATTTGCGAACGTGGTACTCGATCCACTCGCGGTTGATGGTGATGTCGCCCTCGAAGAAGTGGAAGCGCTCGTGGCCGAGCAGCTCGGTGACGCGGTCGGTCTGCATATCCATGCCATAGACCTCCCAGTCGGTCTTGGCGACGATGCGCTTGGACAGATGATGGCCGATGAAGCCGTTCACGCCGAGAATGAGGATTCTTTTCACCGTGGCTCCCTAGTGCAGTGGGACCTTGCGATCACCGATGCGATTGGCGAATTCTTGCGCGGAGAGCCGCCGGCCGTCCAGTTCCAGCTCGAGAAGCTCCAGAACCTCTCCATCGGCGCATGCGGCGTAACAGCGGCGGCCTTCCGCGTAGAGGAACGCCGCCGCCCGCGCCCCGCTCTTTTCCACGCACCGCCGCGTCCGCAACACCCGCAGCCGCATCCCTTCCATTTCCGTGAACGCCGCCGGGTAAGGCGGCGCGACCGCGCGAACCAGATCGTGCACCCGCTTCGCAGACGCGCTCCAGTCGATGCGACCGTCTTCGGGCCGGCGGCCGCCGAAATAGGAGCCCTCGGAAAGATCCTGCGCGCGAAGGACCGCGCTGCCGTCGACGAGCTTCGGCAGGCTGCGCCTGAGAACGCGCTCGGCCGCCCCCGTGACTTTTCCAAACACGTCCACGGCCAGCTCGTCGGGCAGGATGCTGACCGCTTCCTGGTCCACGATGCGTCCCGCGTCGGGCTTTTCCACCATCTCGTGCAAGGTCGCGCCGGTCTCGGTCTCGCCGTGGATGATCGCCCAGTTGACCGGCACCCGCCCGCGGTACTTGGGAAGGAGCGAGCCGTGCATGTTGAATGCACCCCTGCCGGGAATCGCCAGCAGCGGTGCGCCGAGCATCAGGCGGTAGTAGAACGAGAAGAGAAAGTCCGGACGCAGATCGCGGATTCTCCCGACGATCTCCGGCGTGTTGGGGTCGCCGGGCGCGAGGGTCTCGATCGCCCGCCCGCGAGCGAGCTCCGCGACGCTCGCGAACCAGATTCTCTCTTCGGGGCGGTCCCGGTGCGTGATCACGATAGGCACTTCGATCCGCTCATCGAGGAGGACTCCGAGGCAACGGCAGCCGACGTCGTGATAGGCGAAGACAACCGCGCTCGTCACTCTTTGACCGGTTACGATATTTGGCGCTGTTTCGACGATTCCGAAACAGCGTCCTTGCGTTCCAGAACGGCCTGCACGAGGTAGCGCGGCCGCTGCCGTACCTGCTCGTAGATGCGGCCCACGTATTCGCCCAGAAGACCGATGCCGAGCAAGGTCATGCCGATCAAGAAGAATGCGATGCCGAACAGCGTGAACACGCCCTCCGCCTCGGGCCCGACCACTAGGCGGCGGATTGCGAGGAAAATCACGAACGTGACAGACAACAGGGCTATCGCGATTCCCGAAAGCGAGAACAGCTGCAGGGGCATCAAGGAGAACGCGGTGACGAGATCGAAGTTGAGCCGAACGAGACTGTAAAGAGAATATTTCGAGTCGCCGGCGGCGCGCTCTTCGTGAGCCACTTCGATCTCCGTCGGGCGCTGCGCGAAGGTGTAGGCCAGTGCGGGGACGAAGGTGTTGATTTCGCGGCAGCTGTTGACCGCGTCAACGATGTCGCGGCTGTAGGCACGCAGCATGCAACCCTGATCCGCCATCCGAATGCGGGTAATGCGTTCACGCACGGCGTTCATCATCCGCGAGGCGCTGCGCCGGAAAGCCGTGTCCTGCCGCTCGAGGCGCACGGACCCTACGTAATCGTAGCCTTCGTCCATTTTGGCGAGGAGCTTCGCGATTTCCTCCGGAGGGTTCTGCAGATCCGCGTCGAGCGTGACCACGCGCTCGCCGCGACTTGCCTCGAACCCGGCCATGATGGCGAGATGCTGGCCGAAGTTGCCGTTGAACAGGATCACACGGTTCACATCGGGACGAATCTCGAACTGCTCGCGCAGCAGAGCCGCAGACCGGTCCACGCTGCCGTCGTTGACGAAAATGACCTCGTAGCTCGCGCCGAGCGCGTCCAGCGCCGGATACAGCCGCGCGAACAGCGCGGGCAGAACCGCCTCCTCGTTGTAGACCGGAATGACGACGGAGAGCCTGGGCGCGGGCATGTCAGGCCGCTTTGCGCCGCATCACGCGCTTCATGCTTTTGCACACGCGCTCGACGTCGGTCTCGCGCATCTCGGGGAAGAGCGGCAAGGTCACAGTCTCGCGCGCGATCCGCTCCGAGACCGGGAACATGCCCTCGCGGAATCCCTTGTTGCGGAAGAGCGTGGTGAGGTGGATCGCTTCATAGGAGACGCCGGTGCCGATGCCCTCCTTCTGCATCGCGTCCATGAAGGCCTTGCGGGTGCTGCGCAGCGCCTGCAGCGGCAGCAGTACCGTGAACATGTTCCAGCTGTGGCCGGGGTTGTCGCGCGGCGGCAGGCGCTCGGGCGTGAGCAGGTCGTCGCCCGCGAGGCACTCGAAGTAGCGGTGCGCAAGACGCTGGCGCGCACGGCACCATTCGTCCAGATGCGCGAGCTGCTCCAGGCCCAGCCGCGCCGACACGTCGGAGAAGTTGTACTTGACCCCGGCGCGCTCCACGTCGCGCGTGCCGTCGGGCAGGCGCTTGATGCCGTGGAAGCGCAGCTCGTCCACGATCGCGGCCTCGCGCTCGTCGTTGAGCGCCAGCGCGCCGCCCTCGATGGTGGTCATGTTCTTGTTGGGATGGAAGCTGAACGACACGATGTCGCCCGTCGCCCCCACCGGGCCGCGCGTGGTGCGCGATCCGATCGCGAGTGCCGCGTCCTCGAGGATGCGCACTTCGTGGCGCTTGGCGAACGCGCCGAGCGCGTCCGGATCGAGCGGCGCATTGTAATGCGTGGGAAACAGCAGGCGCGTTTTCGGCGTGACCGCGGCCGCGGCCTGCTCAAGATCGATGTTGCGGGAGCCGAGGTCCACGTCGACGAACACCGCGGTCGCGCCGGCGCGCTCGACCACGTTTCCGGTCACGAAGAAGCTCTGGGCGGGGATGATCACCTCGTCGCCCGGCCCGATGCCGAGCAGCTCCAGGGCCACCTGCATCGCCGCCGTGGCGGAGGTGAGCGTGCGCACGGGACGCCCGCCAAAGCGCTCCGACAGAGCCTTCTCGAACGCGGCGACTCGGGGCCCGGTGACGATCCAGCGGCTGCGCAGCGTGTCGGCGACGGCGGCGATCATGGCCTCGTCCATGGTCGGCCGCGCGAAGGGAAGGAAGTTCACTAGGAGCGCGCGACGAGAAACACGCCCGCAACGATGAAGGCGATGCCGACCAGCTTTTGCGCCGTGAGCGATTCGCCGAACAGGTACCAGGCCGCGACCGCGTTCAGGACGTATCCGATCGAAAGCATCGGATAGGCGATCGAAACCTCTACGCGCGAAAGGCCCATGATCCAGACCACCAGGCTCACGACGTAGCACGCGACCCCGCCCGCGATGTGCGGCTCGAAGGCGAGCTTCATGCCGACGGGGACGATGTTCTGCGCGCTGAACTCGAATCGCCCCACGGCGTTGGTGCCCGCCTTGAGCAGCAGCTGCGCCGCCGCGTTGAGCAGCACGCCCGTGAAGATGAAAGCCCAGCTCGCCGCGTTCACGGTTTTTTCACGATGACGCGGCGCGCATCGCGCGCGACGACTTGCATGGGGACCGGATGCGACTTGAGGAACGCGTCGAGCTCGTTCACGTTGAACAGGGCGAACGCTTCCCGGTCGGCTTGCCAGGCGCGCGCGAACGCCGCCGTGTCCGGCAGGTAGGTCCGCGGCTCCCACGCGATCGGCTGCGCCAGCTCGTCCTTGTTGACAACCATCGTCACGGTTCGGCCCAGGTAGAACAGCAAGCTGTGGTCGAAGGTGTTCACCACGTAGAAGGGCACATCCGGTTTCAGCTGGTCCCGGATCTTGTGCACGATATGATACGCGGAAAAGGCGGGCGATAAGCTCTCGTGGCCCGACAGCGCGAGGTCGGCAAACAAGAACCCTCCGAACGCGAGCGAAATTGTCGCGGGCAAGAGCTTTCCGCGCAGCGTGAACCCCGCGGAAACGATCCCGGCGCCGGCAAGGGACAGGCCGGCCGCGGCGAGCCAGGGGACATAGCTCTCAACAAGGGAGGGCGGCAAGCCCTCCGAGGCAAAGCGAGTCGCCTGCGTCGAGGCGAGCGCCGCCGCGATTCCCAGCAGCGAGGCGACCCCGGCCTGCGCCAGGACGACGCGGCGGTGCGCGGAGCAGAGATATTTTCCGATGAGAAGGGAAAGCGCCGGAAAGAGCGGCAGTACGTAGGGGATGAGCTTGGAATTCGAGGCGGAGAAAAAGAGGAGCACCACGGCGCACCAGAGGAGCAGGAACCGTTGCGGCTGGAAGCTCGCCGCGGCTAAAGGGGTCCAGGCGCGCCACAACGCGGGAAAAAGACCGACGGTCCAGGGCAACATCCCGCCGAGCAGCACCGGAACGAAGAACCAGGCGGGCTCGTAGCGATCGTGTTCCCGGGTGAGAAAACGCTCGAAGTGCTCGTGAATGAAGAAGAAGCGGGAGAACTCCGGGTTGGCGAGCGAAACCAGGATGAACCAGGGCGCGACAATCGCGAGGAACAACAACCCGCCGCTGACGAGGTGCAGCCGCGGCAGCAGCCTCCGGTCGCGGTGAAGGAGGACGTAGGCCGCGACCGCGCCCGCCGGCAGCACGATCCCGACCAGTCCCTTGGTCATGACGGCGAGCGCCGCGGACGCCCAGGCGAGGAGCATCCAGCGGCGCCGCTCGCTCTCCCCGCCGTCCTGCTGCGCGACGGCAAACGCGAACACCGACGCCGACATGAAAAAAGTCAGGGCCATGTCCAGCGTCAGGACATGGCCGATGACGACATAGAGGGCGCAACCCGCGGCCACCGCCGCGCCGCACAGCGCGGCCGGCGGCGCGAACAGGCGCTTGCCCGCCCAGAAGACCAGCAGCACGCCCAGAAAACCGGTCAAGCCGGGCCACAGGCGCGCCGCCCATTCGTTCTGTCCGAACAGCCTGAACGACACGGCGGTGGCCCAGTACTGCAGCGCAGGCTTCTCGAAGTATTTGTACCCGTTCAGGCGCGGCGTGAGCCAGTCGCCGCTCGCGACCATCTCGCGCGGAATCTCCGCGTAGCGGCCTTCGTCGGGTTTGACCAGGTGCCGATAGCCGAGGTTGCAGAACCAGCCGGCTGCAAAGACGGCAAGCAGGATCCACGGCCCGCGCCTGGAAATCGTCGATTTCACCCGATCAGCAGAGCCGCGGCGACCCTGCGGTCTTCGGCGAGAAGAATGTTGTAGGTACGGCAGGCGGCTTGCACGTCCATGACTTCCACGCCGACTCCGGAACCTGCGAGGGACTGCATGATTTCCGGGCGCGGAAAGCGCAGCCGCGCTCCGGTGCCGAGCAGAATGATTTCCAGGTCTAGACCGGCGAGCGCCGCCAGGTGGCCGGGCGCGAGTGCTTCGAAGCTCGTCGCCGGCCAGTCTGCGATGATGCGATCTGGCAGCACCACGAGGCTTCGTTCGAACCGCTGCCGGTTGACCATCACGTAGCCCTCGCCGTAACCGGTGATGGCGTTCTTGGCGATCGCGCGATCGAGATGCAGCTTCAAGTTTGCCGGTGCTGTAAGTGTCCGGTAACATTATAACTTTTGCAGCGCACCACCGGAAAATCCCCGCGATATGAGAAAATTTGCCCGAATCGAGCGTCTTCCTCCCTACGTCTTCAACATCACCAACGAGTTGAAGATGGCGGCGCGCCGCGCAGGCGAAGACGTGATCGACATGAGCATGGGCAACCCGGACGGCCCCACGCCCAGGCACATCGTCGCGAAGCTCGTCGAGGCTGCGCAGCGCAGCGACACGCACGGCTACTCGGTCTCGAAGGGAATCCCGCGCCTGCGCCGCGCGATCTGCGGCTGGTACCAGGGCCGCTACGGCGTCGCATTCGATCCGGATTCGGAAGCGATCGTCACCATCGGGTCCAAGGAGGGCCTCGCGCATCTGATGCTCGCGACGCTCGACCGCGGCGACACGGTGCTCGTCCCCAACCCGAGCTATCCGATCCACATCTACGGCGCGATCATCGCCGGCGCAGACATCCGCTCGGTGCGCATGACGGTGGAGGTGGATTTCTTCGAGGAGCTCGAGCGCGCGATCCGCGAGCTGATTCCCAAGCCCAAGATGCTGGTGATCGGCTTTCCGTCGAACCCGACCGCGAGGTGCGTGGAGCTCGATTTCTTCGAGCGCGTGATCGCGCTCGCCAAGGCCCACGACATCTTCGTCGTGCATGATCTCGCGTATGCAGACATCACCTTCGACGGCTGGAAGGCGCCTTCGATCATGCAGGTGCCCGGCGCGCGCGACATCGCCGTGGAATTCTTCACCATGTCGAAGAGCTACAACATGGCGGGCTGGCGCATCGGCTTCATGGTCGGAAACAAGGACCTC
>Ga0137381_10004275_pt1 | contig 10317 bp, 9 predicted proteins | sample SagtaG_16_FD_104808 | JGI IMG/M metagenome (GOLD analysis project Ga0137381, IMG submission 104808) | Vadose zone soil microbial communities from Sagehorn Ranch, Mendocino, California, USA - Sage2_L_115_16 metaG | ecosystem: Environmental > Terrestrial > Soil > Vadose zone | place: USA... | reverse complement strand
CTTCATGGCCATCCAGTGCTCGTCGGTCTTCGACCATCCGCGAATCCACTCGGCCAACGCCTTCCCCACGGGCCCCGTGAGGACCACCGTGGAACCGATGACGAGCGCGAGGCCGATCATACCGACTGCCGGGACCCACATTCCCATGCGTTGGTTTCCTCCCTCGGGAACTTACCGACCTAGTCGCCCACCGCCAGCACCTTGCGCAGGTATTGGCCGGTGAACGACGCCTTCACGCGCGCCACGTCCTCCGGCGCCCCCGCGGCGACCACGGCGCCGCCCGCCGCGCCCCCTTCCGGCCCCAGATCGATCACCCAGTCGGCGGTCTTCACGACGTCCAGGTTGTGCTCGATCACCACCACGGTGTTTCCCTTGTCCACCAACCGGTGCAGCACTTCGAGCAGGAGCCGCACGTCTTCGAAGTGCAGACCGGTCGTCGGCTCGTCCAGGATGTAGAGGGTGCGGCCCGTGTCGCGCTTGGCCAGCTCGGTGGCGAGCTTGACCCGCTGCGCCTCGCCGCCGGACAGGGTGGTCGCCGACTGGCCGAGGTGGATGTAGCCCAGCCCTACGTCGTTCAACAGCTCCAGTTTCGTGCGGATGCGCGGCTGGTTCTCGAAGAAATCGAGAGCCTCGGCCACCGACATGTCGAGCACGTCCGCGATCGACTTTCCTTTATATCGTACCTCCAGGGTCTCGCGGTTGTAGCGCCGCCCTTTGCACACCTCGCAGGGGACGTACACGTCGGGGAGAAAGTGCATCTCGACCTTGACCAGGCCGTCTCCCTGGCACGCCTCGCACCGCCCGCCCTTCACGTTGAAGGAAAACCGGCCGGGTCCGTAGCCGCGGATCTTGGATTCGGGCAGGTAGGTGTAGAGCTCGCGGATCGGCGTAAACAGCCCCGTGTAGGTCGCCGGATTGGACCGGGGGGTGCGCCCGATCGGACTCTGGTCGATGTCGATGACCTTGTCGATGTGATCGAGCCCCTCGAGCCGCTGGTGCGCGCCGGGCATCACCTTGGCGCGGTAGAAGTGCCGGGCGAGGGCGCGGTACAGGATGTCGGTGACGAGCGTCGACTTCCCCGAGCCCGACACGCCGGTGACCGCGACAAACAGGCCCAGCGGAACCTCCACGGTGAGGTCGCGGAGGTTGTGCTGGCGCGCGCCGATCACCCTGAGCATGCGCTCGGGGTCCGGCGTCCGGCGTCGCGGCGGGACCGGGATCCGCAGCTCGCCCCGCAGATAGCGCCCGGTGAGGGAGTCGGGGTGCTCGAGCACGGCTTGGACGGGGCCTTCGACGACGACCTCGCCGCCGTGCCGGCCGGCGCGAGGGCCCAGGTCCACGACGTGATCCGCCGAGCGGATCGTCTCCTCGTCGTGCTCCACGACCAACACCGTGTTGCCGAGGTCGCGGAGCTCCTTGAGGGTGGCGAGCAACCGCGCATTATCGCGCTGGTGCAGCCCGATCGACGGCTCGTCGAGGATGTAGAGCACGCCGACGAGCCGGCTCCCGATTTGCGTGGCCAACCGGATGCGCTGGGCTTCCCCGCCCGACAGGGAGTCCGCAGAGCGGCCGAGCGTGAGGTAGTCCAGGCCAACGTTCCGCAGGAATCGGAGGCGATCGTTCACCTCCTTGAGGATCGGTCGGGCGATCTCCGGATCGAGGCCTGCCCCGCCCCCGGAGCGCCCATTCCCGCGCAGCGGGATGCTCTCGAAGAACGCCAGCGCGTCCGTCACCGGGAGGTCCACGACGTCGCCGATGTTTTTGCCGTGGAGCAACACCGACAGGCTCTCGGGGCGCAGCCGCTTGCCGCCGCACGTGGGGCACGGCTGCTCGATCATGAACTCCTCGAGCTGCTCGCGCACGCTGTCGGAGGCGGTTTCCCGGTAGCGCCGCTCGACGTGCTTCAGGACCCCGTCCCAACCCGACTCGTACGCCCCGTGCCATCGCTCGCTGTCGTACTGGAAGGTGAGCGTCTTTCCCGGTGCGCCGGACAGGACGACTTTCTTGACGGTGCTGGGCAGGTCCTTCCAAGGCGTGTCGAGGTCGAACTTGAACGCGCGGGCGAGGCTCGGCAGGATCACCTTGCGCACGTAGCCGCTCGGCTCGCCCCACGGCAGGATGACCCCTTCGAGAATCGAAAGGCTCGGGTCGCCGAGCACCAGCTCCGGGCTCACCTCGCGTCGGGTCCCGAGTCCCGAGCAGTCGGGGCACGCACCGAACGGCGAATTGAAGGAGAACTGCCGCGGCTCGAGCTCGGGGAGCGAAAGCCCGCAGGCGGGGCAGGCGTAGCGCTCGGAGAAGAGCGTGGATTTGGCGCCGTGCACCACCTCTACGGTCCCTTCCGCCGCCTTGAGCGCCGTTTCGATCGAGTCGGCGAGCCGCGGACGGTCCGTCCGCCGGACCACCAGTCGGTCTACCACGACCGCAATGTCGTGGTTCTGACGGCGATTGAGCTTCGGGACCTGGGCGAGGTCGTAGGTCTCGCCGTCCACGCGCACGCGGACGAACCCCTGCTTCCTGGCGGCCTCGAACACGTCGCGGAACTCACCCTTGCGACCGCGCACCAGCGGGGCGAGCACCTCGAGCTTCGTCCCCTCCGGCCAGGCGAGTATCAGCTCGGTAATCTGCGAGGCGCTTTGCCGCTCGATCGGGGAGCCGTCCTTGGGACAGTGCGGCGTGCCGAGCCGCGCCCACAGGAGACGCAGGTAGTCGTACACCTCCGTGATCGTCCCGACGGTGGAGCGCGGGTTGTGGCCGGCGCTCTTTTGCTCGATCGAGATGGCCGGCGAGAGTCCCTCGATCGCGTCCACATCGGGCTTCTCCATCAACCCGAGGAACTGGCGCGCGTAAGCGGAGAGCGATTCGACGTAGCGCCGCTGCCCCTCGGCGTAGATCGTGTCGAACGCGAGCGACGACTTCCCCGATCCCGACAGCCCCGTGATGACGGTCAGGCTCGCCCGCGGGATCTCGACTGTGATGTCTTTGAGGTTGTGCTCGCGGGCGCCCCTGACGACTAACGACTCGCTGGACATAGACTCGTAGGCTAGATGGCGGACGGTGCTCAGGTCAACTCTCCCCGGTTCGGGGAGCAGGGAGCGGGGAGCGGTACCTCCCGACGCAGCGGAGGGTACCGCTCCCCGCTCCCGTGTTCTCTTGCCTAACCCCGCTCGGTTCCCTACGTTAGCCCTCCCCATGCCTCCGACCGCGCTGGTGGTGCTGACCACGCTCGCGAACGATGCCGATGCGCGGGCGCTCGTCACAGCCCTCGTCGCCGCGCGGCTGGTAGCTTGTGGGACGCTCCTCCCGGGCGCCCGCTCGATCTACCGCTGGGAGGGACAGTTGAGGGAGGAGGCCGAAGTGGTGGTCCTGCTGAAGACGGACGCGTCGAAGTGGGCAGCGCTGTGCGCCGCGGTCCAAGAGCGGCATCCATACCAGGTGCCGGAGCTGCTGGCGTTACCGGTGGAACGGGGGCTCGAGCGCTACCTCTCCTGGCTCACGCGGGAGGTAGTCGGGTGATCCGCAAGCGCGAGCCGCGGTGGCAGACGGCCGCCGAGCGGGCCCGGGTCGCGGCCGAGCTGATCGAGGAAGCGGAATCGCTCACCGAGACCAGCAGCATCGCATCGCCGGCGGACGTGGCGCGCGCGGGCCTGCCCCCTCCCGTCACCGCCCAGCTCCCCTCGCCCCCGTCCGCTGCCCCGCCCGGGGATGCGCCCGCACCCGCCGCACCCGTGGCCGAGCCGACCCTGGACGACGCTCTCGCGGCCGACCCGGACAACGTCGCACTCCTGGTCGAACGGGCCGGGCTGCTCGCGGGCGCGTCGCATTACCGCGCGGCCCAGCAGGATTACGAGCGGGCGCTGCGTGTCGACCCGATTCACGGCCAGGCGCTCACGGGCCTCGGCGTACTGCTCTCGCGCCGCGGGTTGTGGAGCGACGCAGTGCCCCACCTGCGGCGCGCATCGGAGCTTGACCCCGGCCGGGCGTCTGCCTGGTTTTATCTCGGCGAGGCGCTCAACCATGTGGACGAGCTCGACGGCGCGCTGGCCGCGTACGAGCGCGCCGTCGAGCTCGAGCCCCGCAACACGCGGGCGCTGTACGGCCTGGGGATTGTGCTCGACCGGCTCAATCGTCCCGACGACGCCACGCAGATGTATCGTCGCTCGCGGGAGGCCGCCGGCAGGTGATCCGTGTGGTCGTGGACGATCTCGCCTTCCTCGCGGCGGCGGCGGTCGTGCGTCCCGCCACGGCCCGTCTCGATCCAACCACACCGTCCGTTCGCCGACTCGAGACGGTAGGAGGCACGGCGTTCACGCGCGGGCTGCAGGTACACAAGGAGCTCGCGGTGGGAGCGGCGGTGGTGACCGCAGGAGGAGGCGACCTGCCGGCCGAGTTCGTCATCCACGCGGTCATCCAGAGCGACACGGAGCCGGTGACCCGCGACGGTGTGGCGCGCGCCTGGCGCGCGACCCTGCACCAGGCGCAGGAATGGGAGTTCACCAGCCTCACGGTGCCCCCGATCGGGACCGGGGCCGGCAACCTCTCGGTCGAGGACGCCGCCGAAATCATGGTGCCCATCCTTAAGACCCATCTCGGGAACGCGGTGTTTCCCGCGAGCGTATCCATCGTCGTGGAGACACCCGAAGAGCGCGACGCGTTCGAGGCGGCCCTGCGCCGCAGCGGAGCCGCGGAGTCATGACCCGCCGGACCTGGGCGGTCGCGATTCTGGGCGCGTGGGCCGCTTCACTGGGATGGCTGGTAAAGCGGGAATTCTTCCGCCCCACCGGAGCGCGGCTCGCGGAAGCGGCCCTGAGCGTACCGCCGGGCGCCGCCTATTATCGCCTGGACATCGGCGGCCAGCAGATCGGCTTCGCATCGTCCACGATCGATACGCAAGCCACGAGCATCGACGTGACCGACATCCTGGTGCTCCGGATCCCGGTCCTCGGCGCGCTGTATCGGACCGCGGCCATGAGCCGCGCGACCCTGTCCCGAACCCTGCGACTCGAGCGGGTGGACGCGCGGTTCGAGGGCGACCTGGGCCGGTTTGCTTCCCGCAATCTCGTCGCGGGCGACACGCTGCTCATGGTGACCCTGCTCGCCGGCCCGGACTCCGAGACCACGCACGTCCCCCTGGCGCGCCCGATCGTGCTCCCGTCCCTGTTGCCGCTGCGGCTGGCATTCGGCGGCGAGCTGAAGCGCGGGAAGACGTATGCGAGCGTGGTGTTCGATCCGATACTCCTCGCCGAGCGGCCGGTGACGGTTCTGGTCGCGGCGGAGTCCACGCTCGTCGTCGCCGACAGCGCGGAGTACGACTCGACCGCGCTGGCGTGGGTGCCCGCGCGTTTCGACACCGTGCGGGCGTTCCGCATCGAGCAGCGCGAGGACGGGATGACGACGCGAGCGTGGATCGATGCGCAGGGCCACATCGTGCGCGCCGAGAACGCCGTCGGCTTCGTGATGGAACGGACCGCCTTCGAGCTCGCCTACACGAATTTCCGGCACCGGGACACGACGCGTGTGATGCGCGCGAGCGCCGCTCCGAGGCCCGGCGAGGTCGTGGCGACGACCGCGCTCGCCGCGCGCGCGCGGCTGCCGCGCGACACCATGTCCGTGTTTCGCGTCCGGCTCCAAGGAGGAGTAGCCGGAGCGCTCGAACTCGGGGGCGGGCGCCAACAGTTGAGCGGTGACACCCTGGTGATCCGCCGCGAGGGCGCGGCGGCGCTAGAGGCCCGCTACCGTCTGCCGGCCCGCGACGCGGGCCTCGCCCGCTGGCTCGCACCCGCTCCGCTGATCCAGAGCGACGACCCCCGCGTCCAGGCGCAGGCGCGCCTCATCCTCGGACGGGAGCAGGATCCGGCACGCGCCGCCCGCCGTATCGCCGCGTGGGTGCGCGCCCACGTGGAGCGACGGTCGACGGCCGCCCTGCCCAGCGCGGTCCAGGTGCTCGAGGCGCGCGTCGGGGACTGCAACGAGCACGCGGTGCTGTTCGTCGCGCTGGCGCGGGCAGCCGGCCTGCCGGCGCGCACCGTGGCGGGACTCGTGCCCGTGGACGGACGCTTCTACTATCACGCGTGGGCCGAGGTATACCTCGGCGACTGGGTGGCCGTGGACCCGATGCTGGACGAGTTCCCCGCCGGCGCGGCGCACATGCGGTTCAGCATCAACGGTCTCGCCCGCCAGGCGGAGCTCGTCCGCCTGGTCGGGCGCATCAAGCTCGAGGTGCTATGATCCGACTGGAGAACCTGACCAAGCACTACGGCAGCTTCGTCGCCGTCGACGACATCTCGCTCGACGTCCCGCAGGGCGTGCTGTACGGATTCCTGGGGCCGAACGGTGCGGGCAAGACGACGACCCTACGGATGATCGCCGGCATCCTGCGCCCCAGCGACGGCCGGGTGCTCCTGGGCGGCGACGACGTGCAGCGCAACCCGCTCCCCGCCAAAATGCGCCTCGGCTTCATCCCCGACCGGCCGTTCGTGTACGACAAGCTGACGGGGGTCGAGTTCCTGCGCTTCGTCGCCGCGCTGTATGGCCAGGAAGGCGCGGCGGTCGAGCGGCGCATCGCCGAGCTGCTCGACGTGTTCGAGCTGGTGAGCTGGAAGGACGAGCTGGTCGAAGCCTACAGTCACGGCATGCGCCAGAAGCTGATTATCTCGAGCGCCCTCATCCACCGGCCGCAATGCATCGTCGTGGACGAGCCCATGGTGGGCCTCGACCCCAAGGCGGCGCGGCTGCTGAAGGACATTTTCCGTCAGTTCGTCGGCCGCGGCGGCACCGTGCTCATGAGCACGCACAGTCTGGAGGTGGCGGAGGCGATGTGCGAGCGCATCGCCATCATCCAGCACGGCAAGATCGTCGCGGAAGGAACCGTGGACGATTTGCGACGCCAGCACCGCGCCGGCGACGCCAGCCTGGAAGAGCTCTTCTTGAAGCTCACCGGCGGCGCGCAGGTGCGCGACCTGGTCGAGGTGCTGGGCAGCGGCGACAACGGCGGAGAACGGGCGACGTGACGCAACCCTCCCTCTTGCGGGTGCTCGAGCCCAAGTGGCGCACCGCGCTCCAGCGTCTGCGCGAGGAGCGCTCGCGCGGGGGTTCGGGCAAGCTGCTCATCCTGATCCTCGTGGGGCTGGCTTTCTGGGTCGGCGTATTCGCCATCCTCTACAGAATCCTCAAGTATTTCCGGGGCGTGGAGGATCTCGGACCATTGCTCGCCGGCAAGATCCTCGGGGTCGTGCTTCTGGCGTTCGTCGGCATCCTCGTGTTGTCGAACGTGATCACCGCACTGTCGAGTTTTTTCCTGGCAAAAGACCTCGACCTCCTGATCTCGGCACCCGTCGACTGGCTGCGCATCTATCTGGCGAAGCTCGGCGAAACGATGCTGCACTCATCGTGGATGGTCGCGCTCATGGCGGTCCCGATCTTCGCCGCGTACGGGGTGAGCTACCGGGGCGGCTTGCTCTTCATTCCGTACACGGTGCTGAGCATCCTCCCGCTGCTGGTGCTCCCGGCGGTGGCCGGGTCGGCGCTGACCCTCGTGCTCGTAAACATCTTCCCGGCACGCCGCACCCGCGACCTGCTCTCGATCGTCGCGCTGGGCGCCGCAGGCGGCCTGATCCTTTTGTTCCGGCTGATCCGGCCCGAGCGGCTCGCATCCCCCGAAGGGTTCCGCAACCTGCTCGACTTCATCGCGGTGCTGCGCACGCCGACCTCCCCGTTCCTTCCGAGCGAATGGGTGACCCAGGCCATCATGAGCTTCCTGCGCGGTCAGCCGGACCTGCTGCCCATCGCCCTCCTCTGGTCCACCGCGGCGGCGTTCGTGACGCTGGGCGCGCTGCTCCACCGGCAGCTGTTCGCACCGGGGTTCACGAAGGCCCAGGAGGCCTCCGAGCGGTTCGTGCGGGGGAGCTTCTGGCGGGCTACCGTCGGCACGGCGCTGGGGTTTCTGCCGGTCGCCAAGCGCGAGTTCGTGATCAAGGACATCAAGCTGTTCTTCCGCGACACCACGCAGTGGAGCCAGCTCATCCTGCTGGGCGTGCTTGTGCTGGTGTACCTGTTCAACATCAAGACTCTGCCGCTGCACCGCGGCGAAGCCGTGGGCTTCTTCTACGTCACGCTGGTGTCGTTCTTGAACCTCGGGCTCGCGGGGTTCGTGCTCGCCGCCATCGCGGCGCGCTTCATCTTTCCGGCGGTGTCGCTCGAGGGCCGGCACATGTGGCTGTTACGCTCGAGCCCGCTCGACCTCCGCGCGCTGCTGTGGTCCAAGTATTGGGTGGGCACCATCCCGCTCCTGCTCCTGGCCTTGCTCCTGACCGGCCTGACCAATGTGCTCCTCCAGGTGCGACCGTTCATGATGGTGATGGAGCTCGTGACCATCTGCGGGCTGACCTTGGCGATTGCGGCGCTGGCGCTCGGTTTCGGCGCGCTCTACCCGCAGTTCGAGACGGAGAACGCGGCCCAGATCCCCACGTCGTTCGGGGGGCTGGTCTTCATGATGGCAACCATCGCGCTGCTCGCCGCCGTGATCTTCGTGCTGTGGCAGGCCGTGTACCAGTACGTCCGAGCCGTCTTCCTGGGGCAGCCGGTGGTGGTGAACGGGTGGATGATCGGGTGGTTCACGGTAGCCGCCGCGCTGTGTGCGGCGGCCACGGCGGTCCCGCTTTGGATCGGGCTGCGGCGGATCGAGCGCTTCGAGTTCTAGCTAGAGGGGGAAGCTGAGCCCCGCCAGGACGTTGAACGAGGTATTGTCGGCGAACACGAACTTCGCCTCGAGAAACGGCTTGAACGGCCGCGCCACCCGGCCCTCCCAGCCCGCGAACAGGTTGGCACCGGCGTCGCTCGCGCCGTTGGCATGCAGGTACGCGAACCCCGCACCGAGATAGAACAGACCGTACACCGTCGGGGGATGGTACTTCAGATCCGCGTTCAGCCGGAACAAGGAGCCGCTCAACCCCGGGTAGAACTCCGCCGATGGCACGAGCCCCCAGCGCCGCCCCACCGGCAAGTTCAGCTGCCCACCGATGAAGACATGGTCGACGTCGAAATCGTAGCCGATGCGGGGGCCCACGGAGGGCCGCTCCACCCTCACGGCACGCCCGCCCCGCACGCGCCGCTGGCCCTGTGCCGCCGTCGCCACCACGGCCAGCCCCGCGACGACGATCGCGACCCGCACTGTGAGTCTCGTCACACCGGCGCTCCCCGGTTGAGTGTCGCACACTGATACGGGAGCGCGTCACGAAAATCAAGAGCCGGCTACTCGATCCGATACGGAATCCCCACTTCGTTCGTCCGGTAGTTGTCCGCCGTTCCGAGCAACAAGGTGGCCGAGTCGAGCGCGTCCACCACGAAGCGATCGATACCGCTGCGGCGCGATCCAGGAGCGCTCGTAGGTCCCGTCACCGTTGTCGGTCATCGGGATCCGCCGCCAAGTCGTCCCCAGCCGGTCGGCGTGGCGCACATGGAGGAACACGAAGCTCGCCGGCGTGAACCCAGAGCCCGTCGGGTTCGTCACGGCCGCCACCACCTTCACGGTATCATCGACATGGAACCGGGGGATACGGTTCGTCACGTCGAACAACTCGGTGGGATCGGTGACCTCGATGAGCAGCGTGTCGTTGCGATAGACCTTCACGTCGCTGACCGTGACGGTCTGTCTGCTCGCATCCACCACGGTCCAATCCTGCGGCGAGACCTGCACGGCCCGCCATCCGCGGGGCTCCGCGCGGTCGCGCACCAGTACGGCGCGCTGCGTCATGCGATCAGCCAGTGGCTTGGCGGTGGGGTTGAAGACGCCGTCGGCGGTCGTATCGACCAGGAACAGACCGGTGAAGGTGACGTCGTGCTCGACTCGGGCCGTGTCACCCTGAATCGTTACGTCCCGATGGTAAACGGGCCGTGGGCCACCCGGCACGACGCGCAGCCGACCCCAGAACGCCGGGGGCGCAGCGCCGACGGCCGGCGGGGCGGCCAGGTTGCCGGAGCCGGTGGACGTGGCTGCGGCCGTCGCCGCGGCGCCGGGGACGCCGAACTCGGTGTCGACCATGGCGCCGAGCTGGTCCGCCTCAGCGGCGAGCACTTCGACCTGCTCGGACGCGGGCGCCGTGCCCTCGCCGCAGGCGGCGGCCGCGAGCCCGATCAGGGCGGCGGCCAGGGTGAACTGGACGGTCTGCCGCATGGATGCGCGTCTCCTGTCGAAGTCGGGAACGTCGAATCCGCACTCCGAGCGGTACAGACGCGCGGCTGGTGGTGATGTTAAGCGGCGACCCGCGCCCCACACGAATGGCAGTAATGGGCCTCGTGCTCGAGCGCCGTGCCGCACCG
>Ga0137381_10004267_pt1 | contig 10325 bp, 10 predicted proteins | sample SagtaG_16_FD_104808 | JGI IMG/M metagenome (GOLD analysis project Ga0137381, IMG submission 104808) | Vadose zone soil microbial communities from Sagehorn Ranch, Mendocino, California, USA - Sage2_L_115_16 metaG | ecosystem: Environmental > Terrestrial > Soil > Vadose zone | place: USA... | reverse complement strand
GCCTTGTTTGATTCGACCGAAGGCTATGAGGGCGACCCCAAATTGCTCACGGCGTTCGAGACCGAATGTCGTGGTGGATCGGACTGTCGTCTGAGCCAGGTTGTTGAGGGACCCATCCACTTTTTTGCGCTCTGTGAGCATCATGCGCTCCCGTTTCACGGGCATGCCTACCTGGGCTACATCGCGCATGAGCACATCATTGGTATCTCCAAGCTCACCCGGCTCGTGCGCTTGTTTGCCAAGCGCTTTACCGTGCAAGAGCGCGTCGGGCAGCAGATCGCCGATACGCTGAACGCGATGCTCGAGCCGCATGGAGTCGCTGTCTATCTCGAAGCCCATCACCTCTGCACCCAGATGCGGGGCGTGCGCGAGGTCGCGCCATTGACGCGCACCACATTCTGGCGGGGTGCCTACGACGGTAATGCGGACCTGCGGGCGGAGTTCTTGACAGTGTGTGGGGTGCATCAATGAACACTCTCGTACCACTGGAATCCCTTTACGACATGGAGCGTGGCAGTGACCTGCTATTGCCACCTGACCTCGCGGCTCTCTATGGTCGTCTCCAGTTCCCCCTTCATCCAGGCCGACCATACGTCATTGGCAACTTTGTCAGCACGCTGGATGGCGTGGTGACCTTGAATGCCCCTGGCCAATCGGGTGGGGGACCGATCAGTGGGTTCAATCCGCACGATCACCTGGTCATGGGACTGTTGCGAGCCGTTGCCGACGCCGTGATCGTTGGGGCAGGAACGCTTCGGGCTGTTTCCCCTCATCACCGCTGGACGGCTGCATACATTTACCCGGCGCTTGCCCCAGTGTACCAGCGCCTCCGTGCGGCCCTGGAGAAAGAGGAGCAGCCGCTCAACGTCATTGTCACTGCACGAGGTGAGGTCAACATGGCGCTCCCACTGTTTCAATCCGGTGACGTAGCTGTGTTGATCGTCACAACCCCACAGGGCGAAAAGCGCATCCGTGAGCAAACGATCCCCCCATCGGTTCTCATCTTGGGCGTGCAGAGCGCGGGTTCACTCAGTGCCCAGGCGATCGTACAGGCGGTGTGCGCTGTACGCCAGTGCAACGTCATCCTGGTCGAGGGTGGCCCGCAGTTGCTGGGAGACTTTTTTGCAGAGGGGTTGCTGGATGAACTGTTCTTGACGCTTGCCCCACAGGTCGCCGGTCGAGACAACGCCACTGAGCGACCAGGGTTCGTCACCGGTCAGCGTTTTGCGCCGGAGCATCCCCGCTGGGGTACCCTTGTGAGTGTCAAACGCGCAGGGAGCCATCTGTTCCTGCGCTATGCATTCGAAACGAAGGAGACAACACCATGACCAATCCATTCCTTGAACTGAAAGCACTGGGGCAAAGGGTCTGGCTCGATGACATTGAGCTTTCCACAACTCGCTATTGCCCGGTGATTGGTTTGCTCGGGAAAGCGGCGGAAGTCGCCACACGCTATGAAATCGAGTAGGAAAATAGCTCGTTCAACAGGAGAAGACACGATGTCCGAATTGTCTCCCTCGCCGCAATCCTTTTTGTATGAACAAGTATAAGCGGCAATGATTGAGGACGAGAGGTGAAGCGCATGCAAGAGCAGTTGAAGCAGCAGCACATTCCGGTCAAGGTCTACCGGACGGACGAGCGCTTGATGATTGCGGCACCGATGGCTGGACTCGAACCCGAGAACATTGTGGTCGAAGTCACGGCTGAGGGTCGTCTGATTCTCCATGGGAACCTGCGCGGCATGCTCAAGGAGGTCAAAGAACTCTTGTTGGATGAATGGAGCGTTGGGGTCTATCACCGCGAGTTAGCACTCCCAGTCCCGGTCAATGCCACGTGTGCCAACGTCACTTATGGCAATGGCGTGCTGACGGTGACCTTGCCGATCAGCCAACAGACGCTCCCTGCACGACTGACGCTCGAACGACTCGCCCCTACTCACGGCGAGCGCAAAGGCAATGCCGGGCACCCTCCCTCATGCGTTCAGCCATGATGGCACGAGCCACGCAATCACATGGTGGTCCAGCCGGCCAGCTCTAACTGAGTTACCTCACCAGGATGAGGAACAGACGCGAACATCGTTGGCGTACCACCACTCAATGAGCCAAAGACCAGCGAATAGGCGGGAGGCGAATTGCCCTGGAATGCCGCAATCCGCGCTGCATACATACTCCCATCATGGGAGAAATTCGACCAGGGATATTGTGTATACCGATTCAAGCTGGTACGGTCTCCTGCATTCTCCGTGGTGAGACGTGTGAGGCCCGAGCCATCCGTGTTGATCTTCCACAATCCATTCTGACTCGTATCAACACTGACATGCCCATCACTCTGATTCTCGATGATGAGGAGTAGACTCGCACTGGTATAGCCGACTACCCGTACCGCTATTATGGCTTGTTTGGGATTGATATAGACGGTATTCGACGGACCACCTGTCGCCGATTGTACAGTAATACTGCTGGGACCTTGTCGTAGACCTACTCCAGCCGAGCCAAGTGCGACGAGCTGGATGCAGTGATCGATAAAGAGTTTCCCGGTATCGTAGCTGCTGTCAAAATCCCAGCAGTAAGGTGATTGCGCCTGGGCAACGAACCGGAGGTTATTCGTATGCTGGTTCGCACCATTGCCAGTGTCGAGTATATACAGTTTTGGCACCGGAGCAGGTGTAGGTTCTGGCCCACTGCTCAACCGGGGTACGCCAACCAGGTAGACCCTTTTGCTATCGATCCAGGTACGTGGTATGTAGAACGTGGACTGGCCGGTATAGAACAGTTCCGGCTGCACTGTTCCACGAGCGATATCCAGCAGGTACAAGGTCTGCTCACCTTCAGGCTTCCCGCCCCCAAAGAAAATGACCTGCCGTTGGTCAGGAGACCACTGTACACCGCTTATCTCCGTTGCTGGTGCCGATGTACAATAGAGCGTTTGTAAATCCTGGCCATCCATGCGTATCATTTGCAGCTTTGACCCCGCAACAAAGAGAATCCATCGTCCATCCGCAGAGACCTGCGCTTCAGTAATCCGGACGTGTGGCATCTTCACGATCTCGGTTGTGCTGCCGGTCGTGACATCGTAGCGTTTCAAAGTGGAGGTCGGGAAGGTGTTTATCGCCCCTTCGCCCAGGAGATAGACGATGTTCTGATGGCTCCCCAATGTCAGCAGCGGCATGACGGCTGCTCGTGCCGTCCCTTGAGGAGGGCAACTGGTTGATCCCGGCGGCAGGGAGCCAGTTGTATTTGTGGTAACGGGCTGAGCAGTACCGCTACCACCAGTGGGAGTGTGAGCTGAAGAAGTAGGGCTCAAGCTCACACCCTGGTTAGTACCGGTGGAACCACAGGCTATGATCAGAATGGCAAGACAACAGCTGAAAAAGGCAACCCGGAAAGGGCGACAGCGAGTACCGTTCATCATTTTTCCCTTTCATACAGAACCGTAGATACACGTGCGCTTGAAAGGTTCCTTGCAAAGTATACTCCAGGGATCTCAAGAAAGCAGTGTCATTTGTCCCATTTCTTTCCCCTCGTAGAGAAAAAAGAAATTGCTCCATGCCAACAGTGTAACAGTTTCCTTGTCAAACACGAGTCTTCTGCTACAATTAGTATATGAGTAGGGAAGAGTGAGAAGCTCACGTGCTAAGCACCTATCCATTAAGAATAGAGCAGACTCTTCTGAAGAGTTAGAGTGCAGGAAATACATATGCGTTTCTGCTTTATCATTGAAGCACAATATCGAAATGAGTCTATGCCCATGGTCGTTGTCGATCAACTTCTGCAATGGGGGCATGAAGTCGATCTGTTGGAACCAGATAAAACTGTAACCTGTTTAACTGACTTGACAACGCAGGGCTATGATGCCTACGTCTTGAAAACGGTGTCCGATGGTCCTGGATTGAGTATTTTAGAAGCAGCCGAGGCAGTGGGTATCCCAACGATCAATAACTCGCGTTCTATCCGCCTGGTGCGTGATAAGGCCATTGCCACTGCAGTTGTCCAGGCCCATGGTCTACCTATCCCACTGACCTACTTTATTGCTCACCCACGTCTGCTCACGCAGATTCCTGAGGAATACTATCCTCTCGTGGTCAAACCTACCAATGGCAGTTCCTGTCGCGGGATTTATCGAGTTGATAGTCCGGCTGACCTAGCAACATTGGAGATAGCCGAAGCTAACACTAGTTTTTTCCTGGCACAACGCTATGTAGAAAATACTGGCTTTGATATCAAATTGTATGTCGCTGGTGCAGAGGTCTACGCTGTTGCGAAGAGGTCGCCACTCCATCCCGAAGTGGAGGTGGACAAACGACCTATTCCCCTATCGCCAGAGCTCCGGAAGTTGGCACTTCATATTGGTAAAATCTTTGGATTGGACATTTATGGACTGGACGTCGTTGTAACATCTCACGGCTCTGTAGTAGTTGACATCAACGACTTTCCTAGCTACGGGCAGGTGCCACGAGCAGTGGAGCTTGTGGCATCGCACATTCTGCAAATTGCTACTCGCACTAAGTTACAACAAGCAGTCAGCACTGAGCGCTCACAGCATCGCTACAAAACAATGATCGAGGTGGCACTGCAACGCCTAAGCAGCTCACGGGCTGTACAGCTACTTAATGGACACGCATTCACAGCTACTGAAGACATTGCAAGGGAAGAGACGCATTCTCGTAAATAAGGTGAAGAGGGCAAGCACATGAATATCTGTCTTATTCAGGATAATCCAGAAACTCCCCGTCATCCGGTTATTGCTGGGGTTCTGCACACGCTAAGCACCACATATACAGTACGCTTACTTGATGTGAATACACTATCAGGTGCTCAAGCGATCGCGCAAGAAGAGATGCATCCCCAGGCTGATCTCTACCTGCTGAAGTCGCATGCTCTACAAGCCTTGGATGTTGCCTACCACCTGGAGCAGTGTGGTGCGCGTGTCGTCAACGGCTGGGCTGCAACACTGGCATGCCAGGACCGCGTCCTTATGACACGATACATGAACAAGGCTGGACTGCCCTGGCCGCATACCTGGAATTTCTCCAGCTTGAAGTATTTGCTAGAGCAGGATGAACTGCTCGCAATCCTCCCATTTCCACTTATCATCAAAAGCCGCTATAGTGGTCGTGACGATCTGGTGGGTAAACTACATAACGTCGACGAGCTACAAGCGCTGGCACCACAATGGAGCCGAGAACCAGTTATTCTCCAGGAGTTTGTCGCAAATGACGGATGGGATAATAAGTTATGGGTTATCGATGAGCAGTTATTCGTAGCACGGCGTCGCACACCATTAGAACGAAATGCAGCGAAAAAAGATTTTCCGTTGACTGCGGAGGAACTGCCGGGTGATTGGGTACAGATCACATTGGAGATTGGCCGGGTATTCAATATGCGGCTCTATGGTGTTGATCTGCTGTCGACCGAACGAGGGCCTATTATCGTTGATGTGAATTCATTCCCAGGGTTTCGTGGAGTACACGGGGCTGATAGCGCAATAGTAGCTCTTGTAGAACAATCAATCAGGGAAAGGCTGGCCGCATTATGAGCCGTACATCCATAGACGCAAGCATGTCTATCATCGATCTCCCTGCGGTGCTCACTCATCTCTTCAAGAAGGCGCAACGTCCACTTCTGCTGGGAACTGAGGGATCTTGCAAGTTTTCTGTACGCTATCTTCGTCGTAAGCCAAAGCGTAACCTGGTAGTTGTCTACTCGGTTGATGAAATGCGCTCATCGCATAAAACAAGCTCCAATTATCCCAACCACTCGATCAGTCTGATCCTTGATGAGCACGTCTTGAGTGGAACTTCCATTTGTTTCACTCTAGCCCAGGCACAGGAGACCCGGTTAGAGCTACAACCTCCAGGAGTGCTGCAGGCGTCTGATATTGGACTTTCGGTGCAAGCATTTCCCGTGGATAGAGATCTTCCGGCACTGGCAACGTGTTGCGATATGACATCGCAAAGTCCTCTGTTCGAGGCACTACAATCTGCGGCACAGGTACAGTTAGGCGATCCAGCCTGGCATCTTATCGAGGCTACTGCGCAGCCAGTACGCTACAAACCCGCCAGTCGTTGTGTGATTTCCTATCATCTTCAGTTGGAACACTTGCAGCATAATGCTGAGGCCTCTCAGAGAACATTAACACTTTTCGGGAAGATCTACGCCGATCCTGAGCAAGCTTGTAATGTTCAGTCGTTGCAGCAGCAGCTTTATGAGGAGCAAGAGAGAACGGGAGAGATTCCCCTGTTACCACGTTCCCTCGGCAGGGTCGATGCCCTTGGCTTGACTCTCAGCGAGGCAGTGCAGCCCAGCAAGGAGGGCAAGCATCATGCCGATGGAGTATGGGGCATACTGCGCACCGGCACCCACGCATTACGGCCACAGTTGGAGCGAGGACATGGCGGCGCAATCACAAAAGTCATCATACCAGATGAGGAACTGCGCCTCGCTGCCCAAGCGCTGGCTCATCTTCATAACAGCGGGGTCCATCCCAACAAGAATGGACTGCGTACAGGAGCCAATGAGGCAAAACGCGTGAAGGAGCGAGCCTCACTTCTGGCGGATCGTAATCCAGTACAGGCCGAGGAGGTACAACGGCTCGCACAGGAGCTTGCCTCATGCTTAGAAACATTGCAACCAGAGGCCTATCGTCTTGCACATGGCGGTTTCAAGCCCAGCCAGTTGCTCTTCCATAGCCAGCATGTCTTTGTAGTCGACTTTGATGGTTTTTGTCTCGCAGATCCAGCCCTCGACGTTGGCTACTTCCTGGCCTATCTACGTCCAGCTGGACTATGGTACCGGCGTCCAGGGATGCGTCAATGGGTCGAAGCAGCAGCAGAGTTCTTCTGTAGTACCTACTGTCAAGTCACGCTCGAACATGGTATAGCCCATACCATCATTGATAGCACCCTGGACCGTTCACGGCTCTATGAAGCTGCATTCCTCTTCAAAATTGCAACTCGTCGCGTCAATCGTCTCAATAGTCCACGACCACAAGAATTGGCAGCTATGCTCAATGAGATCGCTGCCAATCTAAGATAAGAGACAAGGAGGAGATCAGGGTGTTATAGTAGTAACATCATGTGCGTCTAAAAGGCGACAACAGGGAGACCTTTCATCTCAAAAATTGTCGTGCTATTGCGTTTCAGATGCGTCTGCGAGTGGGTGCCGTGAGACCCTGCTGACACTTCTCGCAAACACTCGCTTTCTCTGAGAACTGATGCTATACTAGATGAGGAGAAGTCGAAAGAGCTTCGCTACTGGAAAAAAGTGCTCCGTTCTCTTCTAAAAAGGAAGGCCACGAGATGCAAAAGTACAGGCGTATTCAAAGGAGGCGAGCAAAGTTGTTCCTCGTGGACTGCCTCGTGATCATCCTTTTCCTCATTGTTTGGATGGTCGCGAGGGAACCAGTTCCAACTGGGAAAACCATTCCCTACATCAAGGAACCAGTTCCAACTGGGAGAGCCATTCCCTACAACAAGACCCCAGGCCACATCCTCGTGCAACTCGCCAAACTCCCTAAGCTTCCTGAAGCAGAGATGCACGAAGTGCCGAAGTGGACCCTCTATGAAGACGGAACGCTCATTTTTCGAACAGACCCAAGTGACAACTTATGGCGAGCGCAACTTTCCTTTAGCGAAATCCAACATATTCTGGATGTGATCATCAACCAAGATAAATTCTTCGACAACACAGGACAACGATACGGGAGTATCACCCCTGACAGTGATGATGACGAACTGCTCCTCACCGTCGATGCAAATGGTCAGCACAAGGAAGTGGTGCTGGCGAGCGAGTCAACCAATAAAGTTGCCGTCGATATCCAGACAACCCATGTTTTTGCCATCGAACAGTTCCTGCTTGACTATCATCCTCTGCATACCGTGCTCTATGCTACCAACCCCGACCCAGACGGCGTCTCTGACGATGGGAAGTAATGGTATTGCTTGCTTGCTCATGTGCTTTAGAGAGCAGAAGAAGGGGTTATTTTCTAGAAAAATCTGAACACCTCCTCCTAAGCATGATATTTTTTCATAGATTTTAGCAGATGATCCAAAGTGTAACCTCATTCTGTATCTATCTACAAGGATAGGCGTCGGCAACCCAAATTGGCTTCAAAACACTGTTTTGCAAACCAATTCTGGAGAAAATTCCTCCTATTACATATAAATACCTAGCCACCTAGCTATCTAGCACCTAGCTGTAACACACCTAGCTGTAACTCTCGCGTTTCTTTTAATAATGTGTTAAACTTCTCTTAATACTCTCTTAATGCTATAACGTCCTCTTTACAGTAGTACTTCATAGTAACACAATAAACTGAAGCATTTTAATGGGCATCATACAGCATGATTCGGAACGGGCAAGCAAAGCTTCAAGTAACGCTGTTGCTACTTGCGGATAACAACATTCATCCTCACGTGCCACGACGGTCTTAATGCGTTCTTGACGAAGGAGTGAAAGTAGGAAAACACCATGGGAGGGTGTTCATGGCCACTGGCTTTCCTTTGAGAGATATTACAGAGCAAAGGAATTATCAGTCACCTTGAAAATTGAGGTATCACGAGGAGGGCACGATGGATCAGCGTATTATCACGACTTCACGCTCGCCAGCAGCTCGTGTGGGCAGGGCGTTCATCTGGCTTGCGTGGATTGTCTGCTATGGGTTCCTGCTCGCGGTGATCGTGTCGATCACACATCAAATCGTTGTCCCGCCACGGGCGCAGCGTATCATCCTGCTGCGCGGTATTCCCTTACCTGAGGGTCTGAAGGCCAGAGGGGCTCCAGATTCGCTTGCGCCAGGCACCTCACAATTTTTTGATCAGTTTGGCTTTCAGGCCATTGACCCGACCACGCACCTGCTGTTTATCGCGCATACCGGTCCTATTCCTAATAATTACGATGATGTGGATCATACCTTTCACTCGGATAACCCTGCTGACATTGCCAGAGATGGTCATGTGCTCGTGTTTGATCTGCAAAAGCAGAAGCTGGTGGGGCGCTTGCCTATCCCCCGGGGGACCGGGCTGGTGGTGACCCCAGATCTGCACAAAGTGTTTGTGTCCGGTTCTGAGGAGAACCGGGTCTACTCGTTCGATGAGCCTTCCTTGACCAACCTCCAGTTCCTCCAGTTGCCTGAGGGGGAGGACCCGGCCACCCTGAGCTATGATCCGGTGCATCGTCGGCTCTTTGTGGCGGCTCCCGGGGTTGAAAATCATGCCACAGTCGACGTGCCAGGCCAGCTACCCATTCAGAACGAGAATATTGACCCGGAGACAGAGAGCCTCTATGTCCTTGACGCGCCGACGCTGAAGGTGCTGACAAGGATCAGTATTGGCACGCTGCCCAAGCTGCCGAATGAAGACCTCTCAGCCGGCGAGGATCCTCCCGTTCCGACCGTGGACGGCGATGTGCCCAAGTTCGGCTATCGGGTGGATCAGCTCCAGTATGATGACGTGACGCATCTTCTCTACGCGCTGATAGAGGTTTCGGAGAATAGAAATATTCGGCCTCACCCATCGCCACCACTTGGGGCTGGTGAACTGGTCGCGATTGATCCTGCCACCGCCCACATTATGCGCCGCACCACCTTACCAAAATCATGCAATCTGCTTCATGCGCTGGTGCTGGATACAGCACAGAATATTGCCTACATCGACTGCACATCTGTGGACCCTGAAGTTCCGCTGGTGCAGCATGTGATGCGGATGGACCTGAAGACCATGACCGCTTTCCCGGACGATCCTCTCGAGAGCACAGTAGCCCCTGCACCGTTTATGATCGTGCTGGACCGTCCCCTGCACCTCCTTTTTGAGGCCTGTGACGGCGGCATTGTGGTTTTTGATGTGAGGCCCGGCCACTTCCGCAAGCTGGGAGTCTATGTAGTTGCCCAGCGCGCGACAAGCATCATCGTCGATGAGTCCACGCAGCTCATCTACCTGCCCGTCCCCAGCGCTGGTGGCAGACCGACACTGTATATCGCGAAGTATAACCCGAATGGGGTCTGACCCCTCTTAGAGGAACGAGCAAAGCGGCTGAAGCTTTCGCGGCTCCAGCCTCTGAACAGCCCGCTCACCGCTGCTTCAGGACATGGCGGCGTGCTATCCATGATGAAGCGAGGAGGAACTCATGGGACTGTTAGTCAGGTTCTTATACCAGAATATGAAGGGCCTGCGCGCCCTGGTCGTGCTTGCCGCGATCATCACCGTTCTCCAGGTGAGCTGCGATATCGCCGCCGCCTTCCCGCTCAAATTTATTCCCAGCAAGGTGCAGAATCCGGGCAATGATCCCGCCTGTCTCTTCCCCTTCCTGAATCCGATCGAGTCCTGGTTC
>Ga0137381_10004251_pt1 | contig 10335 bp, 8 predicted proteins | sample SagtaG_16_FD_104808 | JGI IMG/M metagenome (GOLD analysis project Ga0137381, IMG submission 104808) | Vadose zone soil microbial communities from Sagehorn Ranch, Mendocino, California, USA - Sage2_L_115_16 metaG | ecosystem: Environmental > Terrestrial > Soil > Vadose zone | place: USA... | reverse complement strand
TCCAGTTGGAACCCACATTGCTTTGTAGCTTCCAGGCTGATCGACAAGCCAGCTGTTCAACGAGTTATACCGGTCTGGAATCGAGGAGGGATAGTATCTCGGCCAAGTATAATTCTGAAGATCGAGGATGGTCCCGTAGGCTATAGGCGCAAGGATCAGTAACACGAGCGCCAGAGCTATCAAGGGACGAACCAAACGTCTCGTCGCGATTCTAACGGTGGGTCTTTCTAGAATTAGATTGGGAAGACACGTTGAGCGAATCTTTGATCTAAGATTCTGGAGTCGTGGAGATCGCAACAGTTTGCCTTTTACAATCGACAAAGCGATCCTCCACTGAGAGTAGATCCTGCTGCTCGCAGGGATTATCGACAGTCCGAGAAGAAACGCGTAAGAGAATACTACAATCGGAACAAATTTCGTAGGATTCCTCAAGATAGCTCCTGCCCCATATGGAAGGCTGCTAGCCAGCAGATAGTAGAGGAACCCGAACGGCTCATTCGATCCACTCGTGACGAAAGCCCCCATTATCAGCATGGCTCCGAAGAAAATCACTTGCGGGCTTCTTCGATACGCTACGAGGGTAGCAACAGCCAGTAGAGGAATTGCGACGCTCAGCACTCCATAGTTCTGAGGATGATACCAGAAGAAATAGTGAGCGCCTTCCCCCAACAGGAGCACCTCAGTAATGTTCCAAAAACTGAGGAAATCGAGGTCCGCCGGGCTAATCAGTCGCGAAGTAGTGTAGAGTTGGAAATTGGAACCTGCACTCAAGAGGTAGCCCGCCAAGATAGGAATGATCCAGAATGCATTGAACACAATAGCCACTCCCACAGCCAATGAAGAATTCTTTGCAAGTTTGACTAGATCGGACAGGTGATGATTCCGGATTATTGAGAAGACTAGGTAGGATAGACCTACTATTGCGACGAGAAATGGCCAGAAAGGCTGAGGACTAGCAAGGATCGACGAGATTCCAAAAACGAGTAGTTGCCTTATTTTTCCGGTGTCAAGGAAGATGATGAAGGACGAGACGAGAATGGGGAAGAACGCGTAGTTCCATACGAAATTGTTTGAGCCCGCGATGATAGCTTGGTTGCTGAAGAAGAGCAGGTACGCGAGGCCTCCAACTGACGAGGCGAGCTCTAGGTGCAGTCTGCCCAGTGTAAGCCGCCAGTGTGTCAGAAGAGCCCGAATCGAAACGTAGGGGATTACTGCGGATAGCCAGGCCATAAGGAGAAGATATCCCTTAACGGCGAACTCCTGTCCTGCCAGAAATCGGAGGCCCACAAGGGTAAGTGTCGGAACGATCGTTAGCATGTCAGTTGACGGGCCTTTTCCCGAGGCCCAGGTCTGCAAGTTATACCGTTGAACGGTCGCGATCGTCCAGGGGATGTAGTAAGTCTCGTCTCCCTGAAAGGGAATGCCGGATGGAACAAGCAGTGGATAGAGAAGCAAGAAAGATACGACTAGCGCGACGACGGGAAACAGGAGATGAAGTGCCGCGTCCCGGCTAAGAAATCTTGGTCGCATAGAACAACACGACGTAAAATGGATAGTAGCCTAGTGCAATGTTTCCAGCGAATCGCCAGAGATTCCACCAGAGTGACCTGTAGGGAGCAGTTCGGCCCCCGATGAAGGCGTCAACCTGGAAGCCGAACGTTTCAAAATAGGCTGCCTCATCCTCTAGAGCTAACGGCTTATGAGACCTGTATCTCTTGAAGAACTCTATCAGGTTAAGGTTCGCAATATAGGGGGCGTCGACGATCAGAAGGCCCGATCCCGAAAGGAGCTTATGCGCTCTAGCGAGAAAGCCCTCTCTCTCAACTTCCGTTAGATGCTCGTACACTTGAGAAGCGACGATCAGATCAAAAGATCCTATCTGGGAATCATCGTTGTAAAAATCGTAGAAGTAGCCGTTCTGCTTCAACCAAGAAACCGCATCGTCGCCAACGTCGTAGCCCATGTACCTCCCTTTCCCGCCTCTGTTTTCAGACTGGAATCTTTGGTAGAGAGGAGCTTCAATGTCCGAGCCAAAGTCAAGTACGAGTCTGTCCTTCAGCGCGAACAGTCTGTCATAGAATCTTCCCCAGGAACCCCACACGGGTTTAGGCCTTACGCCCTCCTTTCGGGCCTTAATCTTATGGTAGGCCTTCTGGTAAGACGGGCTCACTACAACACCTCCTCGTAGGCTCGAAGCGCTCTTTCAGCGACGCGCTCCCAGGTAAACTTCTCAAGTACTCTCTGTCTCCCAGCGAGACCGATTTTTTCTGCGATTACGTGATTGTTGAGCAACAGTTGTAGCCTATCGCTCAACTGTCTTACATCTCCAGGGGTTACTAGAAAACCAGTCGTACCATCGTCCACCGCGAAGGGTATTCCTCTAGCTCTATTCGCGATAACTGGCAGTTCACAAGCCATTGCCTCGACCAGAACCAGTCCGAAAAGCTCTCCTGACGACGGCAGGACGAGAGCTAGTGAAGATGAATAATAACGGACCAGCGATTCATCAGGGACGGGTCCCACGAACCTAGCGTCTACACGTAGTTCGCGTGCCAGCCTCTCCATGAGGGCTTGATACGCAGGGTCCACGGTGGGGCCGATCACAACCAACGTTACGCCATCATTGAGCAGAGAAATGGCCCTGATTATGTTATCGAGGTTCTTGTGAGGGGTTATGCGTCCAACAAAGAGAACTTGTCTCTGCCGGTCTCCGTTAATTGGTCTGAAGATTTCGGGGTCGACACCGCCAAACAAGGGTTCGAAGACTCTAGCAGATCTTGAATATCCTGAGAACGAAGGCCTTGACACTGGTAGCAAACCATCGAAGCCGGAGAATCTCATCAGGGGTTTGTACATCGCAATTATGCGCGCGATGGTGAGGCCGCTCCAACCATGATCCGTAACGAAGATACGATATTGCTTTCCCGTGACCTTCCTGATAGCTGGGAGGAGAAGGGAGACATCGGCTGCCACGCTGTGTGTGTGAACTATGTCGTATCTACCCAACAGGTCTGCGAAGTGCAGAGGTAGCATTGGAATCGGGTCGAAGTCGCCATTGATCCTTCGAAAAAAGCGCCTAGCCTTGACGGTGAGAATGGGGACCCCGTCCACTTCGCTGCTGCTCTCTTTCCGCGCAAAAACCATTAGACTGCTGTCATGACCAATCTTGCGTTGAGCTCTACAAAGGCTAACAGCATATCGTTCAGCTCCTCCCATTCTCTCCAAATTTGGAATGGCGTCAACAGGGACGAAGCGTGGAAGGATTTGAAGAATCTTCATAGCTCGATCGGTATCAATTCTTTGCGATGGCTTTTCAGGAGTTGGGCGCGAGGCTGCGGTAGACGTCGAGGACTTGACTTGCAATCATTCTCTGATCAAACACAACCCTACATTTCTGCAGTGCCCGTTCGCCCATCTCGGTTAACAGGTGCGGCTGGTTTCGAAAGGTGAGAATTCTCGCGGCAATTGCTGAGGAGTCTCCAGATGGGACTAGGAAACCGGTTGCTCCATCGTCTATGATCTCGGTGAGTCCGCCTGCCTTGGTGCCGATAACCGCCCGGCCTCTGCTCATGGCTTCGACAGCGACTCTTCCAAACGGCTCAGGGGTGATCGTCGGTACGACTACAATGTCGCACCAGTCGTATAGTCGCTCCAGCTCCTCCCATTTTACGTGACCTGCGAGCCTAACCTGGTCGCCTAGGCCAAGCCTTGCGACGAGGGATCGAAGCTTTCTGAGATAGGGTCCGGCGCCTACGAGGACAACCTCGATGGGTACACCGTCTTCTCGAAGTTTCTTTGCGGCAATTGCCATGTTCTGGAACCCTTTGTGGTGCTGCATCGTTCCCACACAGAGCACGCGCATGGTCGGGTGCTCGGATCGGGGGGCAGGCTTGCGGACCAATGATATGGCCCCTCCAATGTAGATCGGCTTGACCAGCGCAGACGAAAGGCCTGCCTCTATTAGTCGCTGGGCGATATAGCTACTCGTGGCGATTGTGAATGAACATTTTCTTGCTGCCTCCAAAACTCCCTTGTCTCTCGAATCCAGCCACGAGCTAAGGGGAAACGGAATGCTGTACGAAGAATTCGGCACATTGAGGTTATTGTGAAACGAGAGAACAAGAGGAATTTTCAAGCTCTTAACAGCCCTTGCGGCGGCGCGCAGAGCGTATGTGTCACTAACATGGAGTAGATCGATGCGGTGCTCTTTTAGAGACTTAGAAATTGACCGGGCCATTATCGAGTTTAGGCCTGGGAACCCGGAGAGTCTTACAATCTTTGGCGTACGTCCGAGGTGACCTATCTTTACAATACTACTGTTCGAGTTCGACTTGCGACGGGACGGCGTGAAGACGATTGGGTCTAAGCTCAATTTGCTGAGACCGTCCAATAGCACTCCTAAGCTAACTTCAGCACCTCCATGGATTTCAGGGTAGAAAGAGGTCAGGATTCCTACTTTCAAATCACGGCCTTCACGGGGAGCGATGTCTGGGCTAGCCTGCGAGTAAGAATCGAAAAGGTGGCTAGATAAGCTCTGTGAGAAGCCCAAAAGCTGCCGAGACGTACTTCACCGTGTCATAGAGGATCAGGCCGAGTAATAGTTTGGGTCGAAGAAACCACGTTACTCTTTGATGAAGCAGGGATCTTCGGATTGGGAGGAGCTGGGTTGAGGCGAGCGATGGATACTTTTTCGCGTATAGATGCGCTGTCTTTCCATAATACCAGTGTTTCGCCGCGATTTCGGCAAGTGTTCTGGGCTCACCGATGTGCCACTCGGCTACGCCGACGACACGTGATATTTTGCCTTGCTTGGACACTCTATTGTGAAGGTCATGCTCTTCGTAGGCGACAATGTTTGGGTCATGCCCTCCAACTTTATCGTACACGTCTCGTCTGAAGAAGCGAGCTGCTTCGATCTGGCTTAACCCAACGTAAGATAAGCGTTCGAAGAAACGTACTTTTGCCCAAAAACTTATTTTAGGGTCTGACAGATTCGGGATTATTACTCCAACGGCGTTCTCCTCTAATGCAACCTTAATCGCCTTCTCCAGTACGTTAGGTTCCAGTACAAAGTCAGAATCAATCTTGTAGACGAAATCGCCCTTGCAATGAGCTACTCCAAGCTTTACTTGGCTGCTCCTTTCGGGTCCTCCCATTAAGACTCTGTCAGCATACTCCTTCGCGAGCAGGACTGTTGTATCACTTGAGAAGTTGTCAACCACAATAATTTCGACGTTTCTATAGGTCTGCGCACGTACACTCTGCAGACACTCACGAATAGTCCGTTCAGAGTTCTTTGTGGGAATTATTACAGAGATGAGCGGAAGTCCGGTCCGCTCTCTATCCGTACCGTGGTACTCGGTTTGGGCCATCGGAAGGGCCGAAGACCCATCAGAACCTATTGGCAACGCTCTTCAAGATTTCCTGGAATTCGAGAGCTGAATCTTCCCAGCTGAACTTCCTTGACCACTCCACTGCGTTAGAAGAGAGTTTTTGCCAAGTATTCGAGTCTGACAACAGCCCCTCGAGAGCTTTAGATAGTGCTTCGAAATCTGAAGGCGGGACAAGTAGTCCAGTAGTGTTGTTAACTATTGAGTCTCTGAGGCCCGGGACATCGTAACCGACGGCCGGCGTTCCCTGTGAATTAGCTTCCAAGACAGATATTCCCCATCCCTCTCGGACAGAAGGGGATATCAGCACATGAGCTCTCCTTAGCAGGCCGAACTTGGCATTTTCGTCAACACGACCGTAGAAGGTAACCCCCTCCGGCGCCTCTTTTTCTAGTTCGTGCCTAAGGTACCCATCACCAACCATCCAGAGTTCAGCATCAGGGATGGATGATCTAACCCGTCTGAATGCCTGGATCGCATCACCGGGAGCCTTGGAACGGACGAGTCTCCCAAGGTAAATCATTACGGGATGACCTTCTTTCTCACCGGTAGGTTCCATTGATGCTGGAGTTCCGTTGTGGACTACGTGAACCTGTTCGAATCCTCGAGCCAACAGATCTCCCTTCGTCGACTCTGAAACCGTGATTGTGGGGATCTGCCTATACCTCCTCAGCCAGTAAGGCTCAAGCGCGAAGTACCCGAGCACATTGAATGGAAATCGAGTTTCATGGAACCATATCTCTCGAGCTAGCTGGTGTATCAAAGCGACAACTGGTTTCGTCTTTGCGATGCTGGCAATTTGAAACGGCACAGTGTTGATCTCGTCAACTATTATGTCGAACTCGGAGAGATGCTGCCTGACGAAGTTACGCGCCTTGAGATATACCGTATACCGTCCACCATCGCGAATGATCCGCATCCCCCCCCTGTGGGTCTCAGGTCCGGACCCCTCAAAACGAGAAGTGAATATTGTAACGGAGTTTCCATAATTAGCTAGTCTTCGACCTATCTCTTCTGTGAATTTTTCCGCGCCTCCAGCTCCAGGATGGGAGGTGTCTCGCCAGTTCAGAAAGAGAATGTTCGACTTTGGGACCCCGTCTCTAGGCTAGCTCTTTTTCGTTAAGGATTTGGATCAAAAGGACCCGTCGTGTCTCTCAAAGGAGAGAAGAGGGTTATAGGTGTGTGTCGTGAGGATGTAGTTTCTCTGATACCATTTCTTGATTCGTAGCCTGTAGGCTATCCCGAGAAGATCTAGTAGCATTCGCATTATTTGCGTGGGGCGGAACGAAGCCTTGAGCTCGATGTCGACGGGTAGCTCTCTGATCCTTAAACCGACGAGTGAAGCAACCGCAAGGAGTTCAGCGTCGAAGGCATATCTCTTAACGGCGAGCAGCGGTAGAATCGTGTAGAGGGCTCGGCTTCGAGCCGCTTTCACTCCGGCCTGGGTGTCAGATGCCTTAACGCCCGTTAGCAGGTGTTCTAGCATGATGAATCCCAAGCTGAGAAACTTTCGCATCACTGGAGTCTTCACCCGGGAGAGGGGATGTCGCTTGGATCCGATTACGATGTCTGCGGACTTGAGGGCGGTTAGGTATGTTTCCAACTCTCGCGGCCAGACCTCCATGTCGCTGTCGATTGTGAACGCGAGTTCCCCGGTTGCGTGATAGAGACCTTTCTTGAGTGCGTAGCCTTTCCCTTGGTTTCTGGGGTAGCCTATTAGTTGGACGTTTTTCTGCCCTAGCTTCTCGACGGTCGTCCTTGTTCTGTCGAGGCTACCATCGTCGACGACTATGATTTCATAATCAGGGCATATGGCCTCAAATTTTTCCTTGACCTTGAAGATGGTTCTGGAGATGTTTTCTTCTTCGTTGAAAGCTGGAAGAATTATCGAGATCCTTCCCCTTACGAAGCCGTCCGTGTGTTCGATGACGTGGAGAGAAGGTCGTTCAGCGAGGGTTTGTTCTAGCAATTAATTCTACCTCAGTTATTGAGCCTGGAGATCTGAGGGGGCTCCAGGGTTCTTGTCAAACGAGTACTCCAACCCCGAGACTGAGTCCGAAACTGTTGTCGAAGCGCCAGATCCATGCTGAATTATTTCCCCAGCCAACAGCAAGCTGGCTGGCCCGATATGCCATATACCGACCCCTTTCGCGGAGAACCATCAGAGACGAGGCTAATGCGCCAGTCAGCTTTGTCAGGATATGGGTCAAGATCTCTTCTAGTCGCCTGCTTCTTATCGTGTTGACCCAGCTAGTGACTGCATCCAATAGGCCCCTCTCTTGTGCTTTCAGGACTGTGAACCACTGTCCCTGTCGCAATGATCTAGCCTTGACTCTCATTATTAGCACCCGTGTCAGTGGTCTCCAGCGTAATTCTTGCAATAGCTCGGATTGGCTCAGCAAACCTCTGGTCTTCCAATGCCAAACCGATAGCCCTGCTTGATGCCCTCGGCAGGCGATGGTTACATAAGGCGTTCGGCCCTAAATAAGCTGGTAGCTAACTGTGTCAGTCCCACGCTACCCACATATTCCGAGAGGAGGACACCTATACAGGGTTATCAGAACGGGGGGGCAACTAGGCTTGTCACCGCCCTCAATACGTAGTTTAGAAGGAGCAGCAAGAGAAACAGAAACGCTAGGTTAGAATGGACGCTCTTGTCTACAATCGGTCGAGACGGGAAAAGCAGCGCGAGGGAGATCAATACGGGGAAGGGCATATCGTACAAGATTCTGGTCTCGACAAGGCTTGGGGTCGCCAAGAATGGAATCGACGAGAGAGCTACCCACAGGAGTAGAAGGCGTTCAAACTTTTCCCTGAATCTAAGAATTGTCACCGTAATCACAGGGAGCCCCAATAGAATTGCGTTTCCGAGGAGGCCGCCGTAAGCGGTGAATAGTCCGTAAATGATGTTTGGCCACAAGAGTAGAGCTTGAGAGATTCCGGATCCGGACAGACCTGTTGAAGCATCTTGAACGGCGACAGAGGATCCAAAAACTAGACTCTTGGCGAAGTCCAGTATGATGTTTATTGCGAGGAGGGCGCCAAGGGCTCTCATCGGGGCGTGCTTCCTATCATCCCTCCACAAGGTGAGAATGAATGTGGTAGTAACCGTGAGTATTATGACCCAAGTCCAGGGGTGGGTAAAGAGGAGGCTAACGGACAAGAGTGTCATCGCGATGAATCTGGGTGCTGAGCGAGCTTTCAAGAATCCGAGCAATGCGGCAAGGAAAAAGTAGGTTTCGGCCAACGCCAACCAGTTTGCGTAAAACCCCGCCCACATTCCAACTGTCGTCGCAAATGAGAGTGTCGAGAAGAGTGAAGCTGCGCCAGCTGCTCTCTCGTTCTGGAGTCCCTCTCGGACAAAGATGAATGTTGCAATGGCCACGAGTGGGCCTAGAATCGCAGGAAGGGCTTCGTAGGCCAGGTTCACAGAGACGAGCCCGGTTACGGTCGCAAGATACATTGGAAGTAGCACCAGCGGCCTTGAGCCTTCCAGGGCGTTGCCCATCGCATAGGAAATTGCCGCTGAGGGAGATAGTTGCAACATTTGGTTCACCGAATCAATATAGAAGTGCGCGTCGACTCCGATGGGAGTCATCGACGGATTGAGGTCGGGTCGGTATAGTATCAGTCCAAAAAATAATGCCGCTGCTACAGCCAGCAACAACAGGACTCTGGGGTGATGCGTGAGCGCGAGTCCGTGTCGAGAATTCGGCGCCGTTTGCCGCCCAAGTTGTAAGAGAGACCCTGTCACACGGTCGACATAAGATCTCAACCGTTTTGAGACCTTGTTATCCAGTGACATCGCAAGCCTGATTGGCCATATGTATAGCAGCAGGATCAGGAACGTTGGAGAGAAAGGCGCCAAGATCGAGAAGGTCGAGGCGTCAATTCTGGCGAATAATAAGCCCCTGTCAGGGAAGTAGGGATAGAGAGCCCATTCAATACTGGATAGGGCCTCTATCACGACCCCTAAGAGCAAGAATGAAGCCAGAAGGGTGTACTTGGTAACCCTCAACCTTGGACGCGAAGAGATAATCGTCCCTTGTATTCTTTCACATGGCCTCCGGACCAAAAAAGAATCACGATCTCTTGCTTACTGGAGCGATTTTCCTGTTGTTTCTATCTACAGCTTTGAGAATCATGAGGGCACTTCTAACAACTCTCGTTAGTCTATTCTTTTGATTTGATAGAGGCCACATGGCATTGGCATTTTGTAATCAGGAAGATGAAAAAGGAGAGGCGGATTTCGGGCATGAAGAAAGAGAAATGCTCTCCCTCATCGCTTCACAAGCGGCCAGTGAACCCCCATACGTAGTGTAGAGAGCCGGTAGGCTGGATCAACCTTGACCGGTTCGTTGGCGAAATCTTCAGGGAGAGCAACGATACCTCGTGATGATTGCGATAGGGCTATGGAGACGGGTCTGGAATTTCAACGTACATCGCCGAGCTCTGCAAGGCATTATCAACTATTGAGAGTGATCTTGACTTTACGCAAGCCCGGCTATTTTACAACCATCGACTAGGTAGCTCTACAGCAAGCTATTATTCGTGGGGCCCTATTCCAACGCCGGCAAAATTCAAGGATTCATATTCCTTGGGATCATACAGTCTCCGTGCGTCAACCAGGTTGGGAGTTCGCATCAGTGCCAGATAGTCCTTGGCCCGGAGTTTCTTGAACTGATTCCATTCAGTCATGACTATGCAACAGTCGGCACCTTTAAGCGCTGATCGTTCATCTTGGGCAAACTCGACACTCTCCGTCAGTAACCTACGAGCGTTCGGAACCGCCAAAGGATCGTAGGCAACGATGATGGGTCCTTTTTTCTTCATTAGGAGGTTGATTACACGTAAGGAAGCTGCTTCTCTGATGTCGTCCGTGTCCTTCTTAAACGCAAGGCCCAGCACCGCGATTCTCTTCTGCTCAAGAGGACCCGTCAGTTTT
>Ga0137381_10004241_pt1 | contig 10351 bp, 8 predicted proteins | sample SagtaG_16_FD_104808 | JGI IMG/M metagenome (GOLD analysis project Ga0137381, IMG submission 104808) | Vadose zone soil microbial communities from Sagehorn Ranch, Mendocino, California, USA - Sage2_L_115_16 metaG | ecosystem: Environmental > Terrestrial > Soil > Vadose zone | place: USA... | reverse complement strand
GAAGTCTTTGCCATAGAGCTAATGTTTCCTTGCACTGCTTGCAACTGGTACCCAGGTGTTTCCGCATTGCTTCCTGCTGCTTTGGAGAAGTCACCTGGTTCACGTAATCGATCCATTCCTCGGGCTTAAAGTGCTTCATAATCTTCCCCCCATCGGCCTTTCTCTGGCTACTTCTCCCCCGGCAGAAGGAGCGTTTGCGGCTCCCATGGAGTAAGGGGAGTCAAGGGGTTCAAAAATATAGGGGCAAGCATTTAGCTAACAGTTTTGTTTTCAGCCAGTTTGCCGATAAGAACGAAGGGGGCCCAGAAGTACGGATGGGGGTTCTGCCGGCGGAGTTGCTGCATAGCAGATTGCAGGGCAGTGGCCATGTTCCCGGTACGAATGAAGTTCTTATAGAAGGACTGCATGAGGGCGGAGGTGCTCTCATCGTGGACATCCCACAAGGAGAGTAGCAAGGAGCTGGCGCCGGCGCAAAAGAGGCCCCGCTGCAACCCGAGGAGTTCGTCGCCTGCGGAAACGAAATTCATACCCGTGGCACAGCCGCTGAGGGTTACGAGTTTTGCCGGCAAGCGAATCTGGTACAGGTCGTACAGGTTCAAGTAGCCATCCCCAAGCCGAATACCGGAAAACATGGGATTATCCTGGCGGTACGTGCCGTGTGTTGCGATATGAAGAAGGCCGCTCGCCGAACCCCGCTGGCGGAGGATCTCCGAGGTTGCCTCGGCGCCCAGGAAGAGCTCGGGATGCGGCAAGAGCGTTGCGACGGATTGCACCTCATTCAGGATGTGCGGGGCACGTTCGTCGGCGATTCCCATCACCAGGGAGTTGGGAATGTCGCCGCCAGCTTTTTCCTGACAGAGGGCAAAGACAGTTGCGCTAGGGGCGTAGGAAATGGTGTGCGTGTCGCAGAGGTATTCGTCGCCATTTCGCAAAGCATGAAAGGGAAGAAAGTGCAGGGCGCCGTGCGGGACAAAGATCAGATGCTTGGCCTTGAGATGTTCGCGCAGAGGCGCAATGAGTTCTGCATAAAGCGCTGCCAGATGGCCCTGGGTTGCTGAGAGCAAAGGCTGTTCAAAGCGGTGGGCGTAGACGGCTCCCATGCGGAATTTCGAAAGCTGAAAGCGGAGCAGATGCAGAAAGTGGACGACGCGGGAGACCACACTGACGGCGGTGATGGTGATCGATTCCCGAGTGACCACGGCAGCCAGGAGGCGATCTCCGGTGGAATAGTATTCGATCAGGGCAGTGTCCGAGGGCAAAGTCGATTGCAGGCGGGGCAGAGAGAGGTCCGCGGGAGCTTCGAGGGTGGCATTCTCGCGCTCGTTGGCAGGCAATTCGCGGAGCGTTCGCAAGAGTTCGTTCTCGTGGGAGACCGCTTTTTCCTGCAATTGTTGCAACCGTGTGGAGGAGCTTTCTTCCGGACGCAGTTGCTCCAGTTCGATGCGGTGGTAATACCAGTTCAATTCCTCGCGCAAATCGCGGATTCGGCGCACCAGTTCGCTCTGTCCGGCATCGCCCATGGGCAGGCTCTGGCCGCTCTGAAAAATCATTTCCGTCATGCTGCGGGACTTTGCCGCTTCGATGCACGCGAAGGCCTCGGCCGCAGCGGTTTCCTCCGATTCACCGCTCAAGTGCAAATCCACCAGCGCTTCATAGACCTGTAAGCGGTTTTTGACGAAAGAGATTTTCAGCTCTTCATTGTGCAACCGGCTGCGCAGAGTTTCCAACGCTCTGCGCGCCGCGCTATACGCAGCGAGAGCGGCAGAGCGGTCGCCGCGGCTCTGAGCCAACTGCCCGCGCAGAAAGTGCGCCTGATAGGCGAGCACAGGCGCTTGCAGGAGCTCAATGCGAGCGACGGCAGCGTCCGTCTCGGCTTCCGCCACGGCCGGTTCTCCGACCTGGAAGGCAATGCGGGCCAGAAGAAGATGGGCGAGAACGGCTTTTCCGGAGAGCATAGTTTGATCAAAAAATCCGGCAGCGCCCGCGCAGAGCCTCCGCGCTTCAAAGTAGCGGCCTTCGTGGAAGAGGAGCAATCCTTGGTACAAATCCAGGAGCCAGGGCCACACCAGATTTTTCTCTCGCGCAAACATCTCGCGAGCTTTGCTGAACCGTTCGAGAGCGTGGACCGTTTTTCCTTGCTGGCCGTAGGCGATGGCTTCGTTTGCCAGTGTTTTTGCGGCTTCGTAGCCCATGCCGAGTTTTTCAAACCGCAGGAAGCCTTCCTGGGCCATTTCCCGGGCTTCCTCGCTCAAATTCAGCTCAAGGTAAATCTCCGAAAGGTCGAGATGGCAGAGGGCAAAATGATAGGCGTCACCCGTTGCTTCGCAAGCACGGCGGGTAGCGAAAAGCATCTCGATCGCGCGGCTGTATTCGCCGCGGAAGTAGTACAGGTAGGCGATGTTGTAATCGGCTTGATCGCGCAGGAGAGGCATTCCGTAGCGCTCGCACAACTCGCGCGATTTTTGATAACAGTCCAGGGAGCGCGGAAAGTCGTTCAGGCTGATGAGGCACATGGCCATGTTGTGGAGGGTGACAGCAACGCGTTCCCATTCTTGAAATTCTAAGAGAGTTTTGTAGGCGCGCTCGTAGTGGGTGATGGCCTCTTCGAATCGATCCTGGCGGTGAAGGATATTGCCAACGTTGTTGTCCAGGCTTGCGATGCGGCGCGTTTCGCTAAAGCGGGTGAAGATTTCACGCGCGCGCTCGGAGGCGGCGAAGGCACGATCGTATTCGCCCAGCAAAATGAGCGGCTGAATCGCGCTGCTGAGCGCGCGCGCAGCCTCCATCTGATTCCCCTGGGATTCGTACATGGCGATTGCCTGTTCGTGATGCTCGACTGCGCCGCGGTTATCTCCGGAGGCGTGAAGGGCATTCGCTTTGGTACGCAGGCCAAGAGCCACGTCTTCTTTCCGGCGCAGCTTGCGCGCGATGAGGAGGGCGGCGTCCGCCAGGTGCAGCGCCTCGCGGGTATTCACGCGGATTCGCTCGAGAACCAATTCAGAGAGCTTTTTGACAACTCCTGGCCGGGCCAGCGACTTATGGCGTGAAAGGAACTTACGACGGGCCGGCTCACTCTCGAGGTGCGCGAGCTGATACAAGAGCTCCTCCGCGGGAGCTTTCTTGAGCGTCGTGGACATCAGTGGAATCCCAGATCGTCGAGATTCCGGCGTAACCGCTCGATGCACTTCTGGCGCGTAAAGCCGATGGAACCCAGAGCAAGACCAAGCTCCGCCGCAACCTCTGTGTATGGTCGTGGGGGGGTTTCAAAAAAGAGGAGTTCCACAAGCCTGCGGCATTGGGGAGTAAGACTCGCCATGGCTTCGCGCAACATCTGCTCTTCTTGTGTCTGTTGGACAAGGTTTTCGGCGATGGCGGGCGTTTCGGGATCCGGCAGGTCCGGCTCCGCATCGCGGCTGACAAGGCGTTGGTGTTGGCGCTTCAAGCGGTGGCACTGGTGGTGCGCCACCTGCATCAGCCATTTCGGCAGAGCCCGCGGCTCACGCAGTTCTGGAAGCCGGGTCAACAATTCCATGCAAGTTGACTGAAATACGTCAGCCGATTCATGTGACGGCAAGCCGTACTTGACAGGGATCGAGTAAATGAGCGCCTTATATTTGTCAATGAGCAGAGACCAGGCTTCTTCGTTTCCCGCGAGGCACTCCTTTACAATCCGCGTGTCGTCCCACGCACTCGGCAGTTTCTTTTCAACTCTTGTCACCACCGGACTCATTGGCGGGTGTTCTCTGCAGCATTCCTGAAGTAGAGTTGCTCGACGTTCCAAAGGACGTACGGTTCGAGCACCGCGGGATGGAAATTGCCAATGGAATTTTTCGCCCCCACCAGAATGTCCGGGCTAGCCAAAAAAATCATTGGCTGATTGTCCGCGAGAATCTGCTGCACGCGGTCGAAGGCCTTTTTTCGTTGCTGATAGCTGGGGGCAGAGAGTTGCAACTGCATCGAGCTGTCGATTTCTGCTTCCCACGGCGTCGCGGGATGCGTTTGCGACGGATTCCACAGGTGCGTCCCGCCGCTCGAGAGCCAGACGTTCAGATCGGGAGTTGGGTCCGCGTCGAAGCTGACCAGGCCGAGGACGCATGCCTCGTATTCTTTTGTTTGAGTGACGCGATCAATCAAGGATCGAAATTCCATGGGCACGACTTGCACGCGCATCCCGAGTTGCTTCAGGTCATCCTGAATCAGCGTGGCCATCTTTGTGCGGTCGGTGTTCGAAGAGCTGGTCAGAATGGAAAACTCGACGGGTTTTGCGTCAGAATCCACCAGGACAGACTCTCCGTTCGGTCCGCTGTTCCAATGGAAGCCTGCTTCCTTCAGGAGCGCCCGCGCCCTATCTGGAGAACGCGCGGGATGCGGGAGTGACACATTTGCCCAGCGGCGATTTCCAGGCGTGACAGGCCCCCAAAGCGCCGCTCCGCGTCCCTGGTAAACAAGCCGCACAATCGCGTCGCGGTCAATCGCCGCGGAGATCGCCTGCCGGAATTTTACTTCGCGAAACCACTTCATTTTCCGCGACAAATCCGGCGGCGTCTTTTCCCCCGGTTCATTTAGGTTGAAAAAGAGGAAATTGTATTCGAGGCCGGGTCCTGCATCGGACATCATGAAGCCGCGCTGCTGGCGGTTCAGGGTCAAGAAATTCTCTGCGCCCAACCTGCTGATTAGATCCGTTTCTCCGGACTGGAAACGCAGGACTTGCGCTTCGGCGTTGGACACAAAAAGGAAAACCAACTCGTCCAGATACGGCAGCCGGTTTCCCCTTGCGTCCTTTTTCCAATAGTAAGGATTACGCTCCAGAACCAACCTTTGCCCAGGGATGTATTCTTTCAAACGAAACGGACCGAGCCCCGCCCACTGATTGGCGGGCGTGGCGAGCGTCCAAGCCTGCGAAAGCTTGCCCTCTGCGTAAGGTTTTTCGAGTAAGTGGCGCGGCAAAATAGCCAGACCATCGAATAGCCTCTCTCCAGCGCCATAGGTTTTCACCAATTGGAAGACGACAGTGTGCGCGTCCACTTTGCGTGCCACGATCGGTTTGCCGCCGACAATCAACTGATCGCGCTGCGTGGCGTGCACGCTCTCATCAAGAGAAACACGGAACGTGAAGAGAATGTCGTCGGCGTCGAGCGGCTGGCCGTCTGAAAACTTCAGACCTTTTCGCAGGGTCAACGTGTACTGCAACCCGTCCGCGGAAACTTCCCAGGACTTCGCCAGCGCTGGTTCGGTGAGCTGCGTCGATCGATTGATATGAATCAAATCGGCTTGCATGGCGCCAAGAATCACTTCCCGCGATGGCGCATCCACGGCGATCAGAGGATTCAGAGTCTTCGGCTCAGCGCGCAGCGAAACCACCAGCCGGCCTCCTCGTTGTCCAATTTCCCCGGGAACAGCAAGCGATTCTTCTGTAATTTTTTCCTGTGTTGGAATTGCGCTGGCAGGGCGCGAGAATAGGATGGCGCTGGCCAGCAGCAGGCCGCGGCCGAACCATCTGCCAAAGGTGGAGAGTCTGGCCATTTTCACCAACTATTCCAGCTGCTCGTCCTCTCTATCTTCCCTATGCCTGCGTCCTGGTGCAAGGTACTCGCCAGGCCCAGGTATCCGAGAAAGAACGGCACGATTGCCAAAGCGGGCACGTACATCCACCAGTAGGATAACAGGACACTGTATTGCTGAAGACTGGCGAGGAGGTTCCCCCAGGTGGGCACTGGTTCGGGTACGCCGAGTCCCAGAAAGGAAAGAGTCATCTCCGCAAGCACGAATTGGGGTACGAGGATCGCCGCTTGCGTCAGAATGACGCTCGAAGTTTCGGGCAAGATGTGACGCCGAAGGAGATAGCCATCGGTTGCGCCGAACCCCCGCGCCGCCCGGACGAAATCGCGCTCTCTCGCGCTCAGCACCACTCCGCGTACGAGCCGCGCGGGCCGCGCCCAACCCACGGCTCCTATGACAAGGATAATCAAGAAGAAAGCCCGCACTGGGCTGACCGCCAGCGGCAAGAATGCGCGGAGCGCGAAGAGCAAGTACAGCCAAGGCAGCGCGGCAAACAGTTCTGCCAGGCGCATGAACAAACCGTCTCTCCAGCCGCCGTAGTAACCCGCTGTCGCTCCGACCAGCACGCCGAGAAACAACGTGAGTCCCGCCCCCAGCAAACCCGCGAGCAAGGAGATTTGCCCGCCGTAGAGAATTCGCGAGAGTTGATCGCGCCCGTACGCATCACTGCCCAGCAGATGGATTCGACTAGTTTGCGCACCGAAAAGGTGCAAACGAGTTGGAACGAGGCCGAGTAAACGGTAGCGCGCTCCAGTCACAAAGAACTGTAAAGGGAGAGGCTGTCCAGTGCTTTCCTCAAATTGATCAAAAGAGCCGTCACGCAGGCGCACGGCGTAGAAAAAGGGGCGGAGGTGATGGAGTCCTTGAGCGTCCACAAGATGAATTTTCATTGGTGGCAGATAAGGACGCTCGCGGTCCTGTTCGGCGGGGTCATAAGGCGCAAAAAAACCCGCGCATGCGACGACTCCGTGAAGAGCCGCAAGGGCAAGCAGCCATCGTTTCAATCCGCGGCGCTGAATCATTGGGCTGCCGTTCTCGTGCGAATTCTGGGATCGGCCCAATACACCAGGAGATCCGCGAGGAAATTTCCAAGGACGAGAAACATGGTCGAAAAAAGCACGCCACCAATCACGACATACAAATCGCGTGCGAGGATGGCTTCCAGCAGCAACGGTCCAAGTCCAGGCCAGCTCATCACGACCTCCACGAGCAGCGAGCCGCTTAAGAGGGCTCCCACGCTGAATCCAAAAAGTGAAATAAGCGGATTTGCCGCTGCCCGCAGTGCATAGCGGCAAAGCAGTCTGCTGCGCCGAATGCCATGACTCGCGGCCGCTCGCAGGAAGGGTGCTTCGAGCACCTCGGCGACCGCGGCGCGGACGTGCCGGACCAGAATCGGCAATGCAGAAAGGACAAGCGCGATGACCGGCAGTTCCATATGCGACGCTACGTCACGGAATTGCTGGATTCGCGAAAAATTCTCGAAGCCGACCGATACCATTCCTCCCGTGGGAAACCATCCACTACGCACTGCCAGAATCAGCAGGCCGAGTGCAAGCACAAGGTCGGGAATAACGAGAAGTGCCGCGGTTGCCCACGAAAGCGCACGATCTGGGGCGCGCCCGAGAGTTGTGGCGCTCCAGATTCCGAGGGGAAGAGCGAGCGCCCAGGCAAATAACGTGGCGAAGACCGTGAGCAGTAAGGTGTTTCGAGCGCGCACCCAAAGCAGCGGTGCAACGGGAGTGTTGTAAGAGAAAGAGAATCCCATCTCGCCGCGCAGGAGCGACCTTACCCATCGCGCATAACGCACGGGCAGCGGCCGGTCAAGCTGATACTGGGCTCGCAAGGCCGTGACCGTTTCCGGAGAAATCTGCGGATTCAGCCGCATTTCGTCGAAATAATTCCCTGGCGCCAGCGTGGAAAAAAGAAAAGTGAGGAGGGATGCGCCGATTAAGAGAAACACGGCCTGGGTCAATCGGTGCAAGAGGTAGCGCATCACGCCACCACCAGACCATCCGCAGCATCGGTCAGCCTCGGAGTGGCCATGATTAGACGCTGGGTGACCTTTTGTTCTGGCGAACGCAACACTTTTTCCACTGGACCCAGTTCCACAATCTTTCCTTGCTCCATCACCGCGATTTCATCAGCCAGATGCCCCGCCATGGCGAGATCATGGGTGATGAAGAGATACGTCAGACCGAGCAAAGACTGCAGTTCAAGCAGCAGATTGGAGATCTGAGCTTGCACCGAACAATCGAGCGCGGAAAGCGCTTCATCCAGAATCAGCAGTTTCGGCTCAAGCGCCAGGGCACGGGCGATCGCCAGCCTTTGCCTCTGTCCGCCGCTGAATTCATCGGCCTTGTGGAGAGCTTTTTGTTGCGGGATGCCTACCTGGGCAAGAAGGGCGCGCGCCTTGTCTTCCCTCTCTCGTTTGCTGCACTGTCCCTGCACGAGCAGCGGCTCGCTAACAATCTCCAGCGCCGAAAATCGCGGATTCAGCGATCGGGTAGGATCCTGAAAAACGAGCTGAATCTTCGGGCGCACGGTACGTTGTTCTTCCTCAGGGCGGGCAGCGATTTCTTCTCCGCGGAAGATAATACTTCCCGAGGTCGGCCGCTCCAGGCACGCGATGCAGAATGCCAGCGTGCTTTTTCCGGAACCCGATTCACCTACCAGCGCCAACGTCGATCTTGCAGAAATTGAAAATGAGACTCCCCGCAGCGCCGCTACTTCTTTCTTGGTTCCGAGCACGCCGGTATTTTCATAATGCTTTTCGAGGTTTTCCACCTTCAAGAGTTCTTCCATGTTCTCGCGCCTCAAATAAAATTACCCGCCATACTTGAAACATGAAACGGCATGCGTTTCGTCCACTGCCACGGCTGCCGGTTCGCGCTTCGTGCAGAGGTCCATCCGGTCTGCGCATCTGGTCTCGAATCTGCAACCGTCCGCGAACACTTCCAGATCCATGGCCTCTCCCGGGATTACTGGCAGCCTGGACTTGCGCTCCTTCGCAGGTTCATCCAGCCGCGCGGGCATGCTTCGCAACAGAGCCCGCGTATATGGATGGTGCGGCAACATAAGAACTTTTTCAGTTGGGCCGATTTCCGCGACTCTTCCCGCATACAACACCAGAACGCGGTCCGCGAGGCCCGCCAGCAGTGCGGGATTGTGGGTAATCAGAACTAGGGATAGATTGAACTTTTTTCGAAGGGTTCGAAAGAGCCCAAGGATATCCTGCTGCGTCGTGGGATCGAGAAAGGCCGTCGGCTCATCAGCGACGATCAGTGCAGGACCGCATGCTATCGCCTGGGCGATCAACACCCGCTGCTGTTGACCGCCGCTCAATTGGTGGGGGTAGGATTCCGCGATGCGTGCAGGATTCTCCGGAAAAACCTCCGCGAGGAGTTGCAGAGTCTTTTGGCGCAAGGCGCCCCGGTACAAAGATTCGTGCGCAGCCAACACATCGCTGATCTGTTCGCCAACGCGAAGCATGGGATGCAATGCGAGTGACGGCTCTTGGCAAATGAGGGCAATTCGCGCGCCGCGAATTCGTTGGAGCGTGCGAGGTTCTGCCTGAAGGAGATCCTGCCCTTCGAATTGAACGACACCTTTTTGAATTTTCCCGTTCTTAGGAAGGAGCCGCAACAGCGAGGCTGCGAGCGTGCTTTTTCCGGAACCCGACTCTCCGAGCACCCCGAGAGTTTCTCCGGGATGAACATCAAAACTTACGCCAGCAAGCGCAAGAGACTTTTTCCCAGCGCGTGAAGTGTACGCGACGTGGAGATCCTGAACTTGCAAAAGGGGTGTCATATCGGGGTGAGGAGCAAGCCTCCTCTCCACTCACCCATGTTCCGCCAAGAGAATCGAGCGGACAAGGCTGACGCTCGCGATAACGCTTGAATGGTAAAGAGAACCGCCAATTCTCTCGCAGGTCAGTTGGTTAGGCCGGGCAGTGGCTCCGCAATTTTGCTCGACGGAACCATCTTGAATCAAGGAGATTTAGATAGCACTGGCGGAGAGGGGGGGATTCGAACCCCCGGTAGAGGTTTTAGCCCCTACAACGGTTTAGCAAACCGCCGCATTCAGCCGCTCTGCCACCTCGCCCCGGACGGACCGGCCGAAGAATCAGCCGAATGGGCCGAGTATAACATTAAAGAGAGGCGGAAAAGGGGATCTGTTTCTGGCCAGAAATGCAGCCTTCGAGGCTGACCATTTTACCTTTTTCTGCGTCCAAGAGAATGGGTCGGTTGTCAGCGAGCGTCCCGCCCTTGCGGGATGAGGATTCTTTCCTTTCGGGTGTTTTAAACATAGAATGGCATATGGGGCCAGCGACGCACCCCATCGGGGATGCGGCTGATGCCGATGGATTTCAGTTCCAGTAAGCCCCCTGTTCTGAAGCCCGAACCGTGAATGTGGAGAAGTCCTCCCGCGAAACATTTCGACCCGAACGGACGTATGAAGAGTAGAGGCAGTACAACTGACATCTGTGTCTCCTCGCCAGCTGATCGCTCATGGGATCGCCCGGTTCGAGGTTTGCGGGGGCAATTCGGAAACGGGACAGCGACCCTGGTGGATTGAAAGGGAAACGAATGAAGACGTGGCAAAAAGTGGCGATTGGCGCGGGCGCTGTGGTGGTGCTCGGCGGAATTGTTCTTTTCAGCGTGAACCAGGCAAACAAGGGCGTAGTCACCGTTCAAACGGCCAAAGTGGCTAACCAGGACAGCCTGGTATCGCTGGTGACGGCCTCCGGCGAGATCAAGCCGACAACCTACACGAATGTGACCGCCCAGGGATT
>Ga0137381_10004238_pt1 | contig 10354 bp, 14 predicted proteins | sample SagtaG_16_FD_104808 | JGI IMG/M metagenome (GOLD analysis project Ga0137381, IMG submission 104808) | Vadose zone soil microbial communities from Sagehorn Ranch, Mendocino, California, USA - Sage2_L_115_16 metaG | ecosystem: Environmental > Terrestrial > Soil > Vadose zone | place: USA... | reverse complement strand
TCACCGTCACCAAGGCATTGAAAAAGGTCGATGGCGTGGGAAAGGTGGCCGCGAGCCTCGAGCAAAAAGAGGCCGTCGTCACCTTCGACGACGCGAAGACGAACGTCGATGCTCTGCGCAAAGCCACCGCCAACGCGGGGTATCCGTCGAGGGTGAAGCAATAGATGAACGATGCGATGCTGATTCCGATCGGAGCCATGACGATGAGCGACCTGGTGCACGAATCCGTGCTCACGTGCCCGACATGCAGCTTCGCAAGCGCTGAGACCATGCCGACGGACGCGTGCCAGTTCTTCTATGAATGCAAGGGCTGCGGCGCGGTGCTCAAACCGAATCCCGGCGACTGCTGCGTGTTTTGTTCCTTTGGCTCGGTGAAATGTCCCCCCATTCAGGCGAAGCGCTCCTGCTGCAGCTAGCACGTGAGGAAGGTCTATGACCTCGTGATCGTGGGCACGGGGACCGCGGCGATGGTGGCCGCCATGCGGGTGCGTGCGGCCGGATGGAGCGTGGCGGTGATCGACTCCCGGCCGTTCGGCGGCACTTGCGCGTTGCGCGGCTGCGACCCCAAGAAAATGCTCGTATCCGGCGCGGAAGCGATCGACTTCGCCTCTCGCATGCGCGGACACGGCGTTGCCGGCGCGATCAACATCGACTGGCCGGACCTGATTGCATTCAAGCGAACGTTTACCGATTCTGTTCCGGCAAAACACGAACGAATGTACGGCGAGAAGGGCATCGAAACCTTCCACGGACATGCGCGGTTTACCGGCCGGAACACGATGCAGGTCGATGACGAGGTTCTCGAGGGCCGCCACTTCCTGATCGCGGCTGGAGCGGAGCCCATAGGGCTCGGTATTCCCGGCGAGGAGTACTTGGCGACCAGCGAGGATTTTATGAACCTGGAGCGCTTGCCGCAACGGATGGTTCTGGTCGGCGGCGGTTACATTGCAGCAGAGTTCTCGCACATCGCCGCTCGCGCGGGTGCGAAAGTCACGATCTTGCAGCGAGGCGAGCGCATGCTCGCTCACTTCGACCCGGACCTCGTCGACTGGCTGATGGAAAAGTTCGGAACAATCGGAATCGACGTCCGCACCCGAACCCAGGTTGAAGGCATCGAGAAGACCAACACCGGGTTTGCCGTTCGGGCAAATTCCAATGGCGTGTCGACCACGGTCGAGGCTGATATCGTCGTTCATGCCGCCGGCCGGGCACCGGCTCTCGACGCGCTCGATCTCCGCGCGGCGGAGGTGTCGGTGAAGAGCGGCCGGCTCGAGCTCAATGAATATTTACAGAGCGTTTCGAACCCAGCCGTATATGCCGCCGGCGATGCCGCGCAGATGGGCCCGCCCCTGACTCCGGTATCGAGTCACGACGCGAAAATCGCGGCGGCCAACATGCTCGAAGGCAACAAGCTGAAGCCGAACTATACGGGGGTGCCGAGCGTCGCCTTCAGCGTTCCGCCGATTGCGGCGGTCGGTTTGAGCGAAGCCGACGCACGCAAACAGGGACTCGGGTTTCGCGTGAAATCTCAGAAGGCCTCCGACTGGTACACGGCGCGTCGCGTCGCCGAGACGACCTACGGGTTCAAGGTCCTCGTCGAAGAGGGAACCGACCGCATCCTGGGCGCGCACCTGGTCGGGCCGCACGTCGACGAGGTGATCAACGTCTTCGCTTTGGCCATCCGCAAGGGACTGACGGCGGAGGATCTGAAAACGACGATGTTCGCCTATCCGACCGGGGCCTCTGATATCGGCTACATGGTCTGAGTTCAGCAGGCGAACGAACAAGGAGAACCGAACGATGCTGCAGACGCAACCGGACATCGAAGCGCTGTCGGAGCATCTTTTGCGGGTTTTCCCGGAGCTCGATCCGAGCGGGCGGAGACTCTCCCTTGCGCTCTACCGCGAGCTTGCGCGCGGCGCACCCGTTTCGCCGTCGTCGCTCGCCCATCGGGTGGAAATGCCCGCGGAAATGGTGGTCCGGCAGCTGCGAAGCTGGCCGGGCGTCTACTACGACGGCGAGCAGCGGGTCGTCGGCTTCTGGGGACTGACGATCGCGCCGATGCCGCACCGTCTGCGCGTCGATGGCCGCGAGCTTTACGCCTGGTGCGCCTGGGACACTTTGTTTCTTCCCGCGCTCCTCGGCACCAGCGTGGAAGTGGAATCATCGTGTCGCGCAACCGGCACTCCGGTGCACCTGACGGTCACGCCGCACGGGGTCGAATCGGCGGAGCCCGCCGGGCTGTCGCTGTCCTTCCTTTTACCCGACGCAGAAGCGATGAACGCCAACGTCATCACGAGCTTCTGCCACTACGTGCACTTTTTCAGCTCGCGGAAAGCGGCGAAACCGTGGCTGCATAAGCATCCCGAAACATTCCTCCTCCCCCTTGCGGATGCCTACGAATTCGGGCGCCGCATGAATCGGACTCGATACGGCACGGCGCTGGGGCAGCCGCCAAAGGCGCTCAGTGACTCCTAGGGATCGAAGGCTGCGACAAGTCCTTGAACTGGGCCGCGCCGATCGACATCACGCATCCGGCTCCCAGAGGCGCTTGCGAAAGTAGTCCCGCCAGCCCTCGGGAAGCGCGGAAAGTTCGCTTGCCTTGCGCAGAAGATCCTGGTTCGCGGCGTCCGCCGAATACATGCCGACGATCTCGGCGACGCTGATCGCAAGCTCGTGCCGGGCGATCGGAGCGACGTCATCGCCGGCCTCGACTTCGCCCTCGCGGGTCACGGCCAGATAAAAGCCGGTCCGGCCGCTCCGCAGAAAGCGCTTCACCATGTCGGGTCGACCGAAGCGGATGCCGAGCTTGAAACACGGCATGCGGGGCTGCGTCACCACGAGCTCGGCAGAACCGATCTTGAATCGGTCCCCGATGTGAACGCTGTCCTCCATGAGACCTTCCGTCGTGAGATTCTCGCCGAACGACCCCCAGGGAAGGTCCACGCCGGGAAGCTCGCCGCGCCAGAACGCGTAGTGCTCCGCCGGGTAGACGTAGACGGCCTTGTCGGCGCCGCCGTGCACGGCGAGGTCGGACTGCCGATCGCCTTCCAAGTTCAGGCGTCCAACTTTGACAAGGCCCGCCACGGGCGCCTTGAAGATCGACGTCAGGACGGTCTTCCCATTCCACTGGACCTCGCGCGGAAGCCCCACGTTGATCGATACGAGTTTCATCTGGGATGACCGCAGCTCAAACCGTGCGGGTTTCCAGCCGCCGCTCGATGGCGATGACGGCGATCGCGAGCAGAGCGATCGCACCCAGCGCCGCTTGCGCTCCCCGCGTCGCGTCCAAAACCGACGACTACCCTTTGCGCGCTTGAGTCTGTGCGTCGGAGAGAAGCTTGTTGAAGTGTTTCACCAACCATGCATAGACCTCTTTCTCGAAGTCGACAGATTGGTAGTACAAGTGCATGTAGTCACGGTGATCCTTAATGAGCCGGTCCTTGTAGAAATGAGTTACAGAGGCTGAAAGCCAGAACCAGAGTTCTAAACTCTTCATGCAGTGATCAACCATTACAACGAGCTCTGGCATACCAATGGCACCCAAGACCCACTTGTTTCCCTCTCCGAGCATGCGGGCAGCGATCATGTCGCGATTTGGATGCGTCGCTCTCGAAAAGAAAGTGTACATCTCCCTTAAGTTTGGCTCTGGCTCGCCCATCGGGTGTTTACCTAATAGATGGCGGAGATCTCGGTTTTCATATTTCTTACCACCTTGCCATTTCTCGGCGTCTTCTTTGTCCAACAAACAAGCGTGAAGCAAGCACAGAGATTCAAACGCCCTTCGCAGAAGGGGATACGCCACATGAAGCTTTCCAGAAAGAATCAGGGGCCGCGCTTCGTACAAAAAATCGAAGATGTCAGCGGTTAGGTCACGAACGACTGAATCTTGGACGTTAGCAGGAGGAGCGGCGCCGAGTAGGTAGATGAGGCGTGAGATTAGTTTGCCAAAATTGTCCGTCGCCTCAATATATGGTTGTAGCATGACGCGGGTTTCTGCTTCTCGCGACCGGGCGTATTCCGGAAGGAGGTCGTAGTGCTCGTCTGCGTTTTTTGGTTCCGCGCGCGTCATATTTGCGATAGTCGTGGCACGTAAAGCCACGTTAGACAATGTCTTGTTTGCCTACTCCTGCGAGCGCCAGGATGATGCCCCACCGGTCACGCCATTTCCCCGCAGGGTCTTTGAAGTGCCGCATGGCGTTCTTCGTGTTGCGTTGCTGACCCTTAGACCCCGGGGTCGCAAGCCACCTCCGATGATCGTCGTAAATCGCCTTAGCGACGGCCTGACTGGGGACGATAGAGTACTCGGGCGGATCAGGGGGCGCAGGCAAACGGATGAAGATGAACACGTCAGACCGCACCGCTTTCTTGTCCTCGTCCTTCTGACTCATGATCCACTTCCCGCGGGCCTGGTTACTACCCAAGGCGGCTTTTACCTGGATGGCCAGGGTCTTCTTCGTTTCAGGATGGTAGGCAAGGATGTCGATGCCGGGTGCATTACCTCTGGTAAGGGTTACAAGAAAGCCTCGCCTTGCGAGCTCGCCCGCGGCAAAGTGCTCTCCGGCGACACCGACAAGATTGCTCACCTCCGAGCGCTCCTCAAAGAACGAAAGGAGTCGAGTTCAACTGGTTCATCAATAATCTCCAACCCGACCCCTAGCAGCCCCGGGCGAAACGCGCGAGGCTAGATCTCCCCCCTACGACGATGCGCTCTGCGGAAGGCATCTGGATACGCGCGTACCAGCCGACGAGAGTCCTTACCGTTAATCACGCAGAAAAACACTCGAGTGTTCGTCATCAACGATTTAACTATAGCGAGCTGCCTCATCTGGGTTGGCACGGATGAATCAACTTGCCGGCAGTACTGCACCAAGAAGACTTCAGCTGGTGCCTCAAACAGTCGTTGAATCTGGTCGCCGTTCTTGCCCAGCTTTCCGGGAGTCAGCTTCCCCTTTGTTCCGGGGCCTTTCAGGGCGAACGCTGCAGGGCGTCTCCGCCCTTCAACACGGAATTGGGTAGTGAAAAGATCTGCCACTTCGCCGCCCCAATCCTTAAAGCGACCGTCCTCCGCGAGGATTCGCTGCAGTCCGCTCTTAAACTCCGCTTCAGAAAGATCGTCGCCAATCTCTGGCTCCTCGCTGTCAATGAACCTAATGCGGCGAAAAGAATCGATATCATCGACTGTAAGATGCTGCACTTGTGCCCGTCGGCTCGAAAGCTGAACGCGGACCACACGGCCTGAGAAGTCTGGATTGCGCTTTGTTGGAAACGCCTTTAACTTAGCCGGGGATGAGGCCAAGCTTAGAATGCGCCTCTTATTCGAATGGAAGAAATCTATTTTTTCGTAAGCAGTTTCGCCGTTTAGCCTTGTCGCCTTGACGAGTCGATTGTCGGCGAGTCTCTTACCTGCATCTAAGACCCTTCTGTGGGAGAGTCCAGTAGTTGCTATTAATTCCGAAACAGACTTTGTTCTCCGCTTCCCAGTGTAAATAGCATTAAACACTCTGCGGCGATGGGTTGATCTACCAATAACCTTGGCTGCATGCGCGACGTTCTCCTCAGCGTTCGAACCGATGTCACTTACTGGTTGAACCATGGTCAAAGGTTACTTCCCTTAGCTCCTAGGTTTCACCGTTTGCGCGATACCACCCGGGAACATTCTGCTGATTGACGGCTGACTTACTCCCAGGGCTTTCGCAATTTCTGACTGTGACACACCATCGCGAAGCAACGCGAGCATCAGGAGCCGCTTGATGTTTTCTAGTTCCCGAAGGACGCCGGTAGCCGCCGAGTCATCGCTCTTCGTAGCCATATCTCCTCCTATGCACGACTTGCAGCCCCCGTTGCTACGAGAGGGCACGCAGCGTATCGTATCGCATCAGAGTGAGGGGTGCCTTTATGCCTAAGCGGGTTGTAAAAAAGAACGAGGAACACGGGCTTCCAAGTCTTGCCTTCGTTTTCGGATACATAGCCGTCAAAGAACTGCAGCGCCTAGAGGATCGCGTGGCGGTGTTGAGTCGGCTCGGTTACGGCAATACTGAAATAGCGCGCATTTGTGGCAGCACTCCGGCTTCAATCGCGGTACTAAAGCACCGCAGTGCCAAGCGGAAGGTGCGACGATGAAGAAGATTGACGAAAACAGCGACGACAGGATTCTTCTGATGCTTGCGTACCTTTGCGTCGCAAAAGAATCGGAAGCTAGCCTCGAACGAAAGGTCGAGATTCTTGATCGCTTTCATTTGACTGACAAGCAGATTGCACAGGTATGCGACGCCGTTCCTAGCTCAGTTCGGAATGCTAGGCACAGCGTGAAGAAGCGGCGTCGCTAGCTTATGGTTGGCCACCGCAAAGTGATAAAGCGCCTGATTAAGCTCCCGAAGGAGTACGACGAGGTTATGCACCTCGGCAACGTTCTGTTCCCGGTTCTGTATCAATTCGAGAATGGCCTGCGGCTCGCGATTCATCACTACTTGGTTGCGTGCTACGGGATCGAGTGGTGGACATCTAGTCTCCAGAAGGAGCTGCCTGATATCTTCGAGTATGAAGATACACAGCGGAACAAGATGGCAGCCATGTCATGGATCGGCGCCTCCGCAAGAGTCGCGATACTTCCCGTACATCTCGTGACCCTAGGGCACCTCGAGGAGATCATTAAGAAGTATCGATCGGATTGCATCCCAGAGCTCTTTCCGACGCTGGAGTTCTTCTTGGGCCACATGGAGGTCATCAAGCGAGTCCGGAACCTATATTCCCACATGTTTCCATGTATAACGCGACAAGACACAATCGTTGCTAAGAGAGAAATACTTACCTTGGGATTGCATTTGAATTCGAAACTTCCGCAACTTCTCGCCACGGCCTGAGGAGTGAAATGACGAAGAAAAGGAGTCACCCTGAATTGGACGCTAGCGAATTGGCCGGAATGACTGTTGCATTGCTCGTTTGCCTGGCTAGAGGGCTGAAAGAGTCAGCTGATCAGATCCAGATCATGGACTCATTTGGAGTATCGTCGCCCACCATAGCGAAAGCGCTTGGAATCAGTCCTGTCAGCGTCCGGACTGCGCTACATCGCAGGCGCAGAGTCAAGCAGCGGTGATTCTTGCTAATCAAGCAGGTCAGGCCGAAGAATCTACAGTGATCCTACGATCTGGATACTCGCCACTGGGTTCAGCGACCAGGCGAGAACGTTGATTCAAAGGTGTTCACTGCGTAACCTGGGAATGTGGTGCTGTCTGTGCCCGAATAGGAACACGCCCCGGCCCGCAGATCATTTCGAAAGAGACGCATGGTAAGTACAAGTGGTCCGAGCAATTCTGGCATGCCAAAGCATTGCGTCCCGAAATATCTCCAAGCCGCGTTAGTAGTAAACCTCGCGGTCTTCATTGCGTACGGTTTCTTTCGCCTCGCTCCAATTCAGATGTTGGCGTCCGCACTCATCGTCACGGCATGTCTTGGATACTTGGTAGCGGCGAGTGTAGTTATCGGCCGCATCATATCCCTTAGGGGATGGACGAAAAGCAAGGAGGAGGTCGAACCTTACACTCAAGACCAAATTGAAGCAGCCGAGTCCAATATTGCAAGTATGGGTCACTACTCAAAATCTGGTACTGCGACGGTCTATGGGGATACCTACAAGAGTATCGCTTGCGCCGGTCTGTTCATCTCTGCGGGTTCGCTCATTGCTCTGGGCCTTCTCTACCTTCTGCCTCACGAGCGCGAAGACTTGCCCTCGGCGTCGATAAGTAGAAATGCAGCACCGCCAATTATGTGGACCCAACTAGCCCCCAATGACAAGGAGCTCGTCGCCAGGGCCATAGTACCGTACAGAGAAGAATGCCCGAGAATAGACGATCGCGTCCACGCCCGGCTTACCAAGAGGCAAATGGGTTATTCAGGACTACGGCCTGATTTCAAAATCACGGTCTGTGAGTACGTATACGACGGCACTGAGAAGGCTGCGCTTCGTAACTATGACGTTCGCGGCGAGGAGACGTCACGTGCAGTTCCGCTGAAGGAGCGGCCTAAGACTCTCAACCGCATCTTGGTCTTGGGGGATACAGGTTGTCGAATTACTCACTACACATATCAAGAGTGCAAGTACATTGAAGTATGGCCGTTCGCGAAGGTAGCCCTCTCGGCGGCAAAGATCGCACGTGGCAAACTCGATCTCATTATTCACGTTGGCGACTATCACTACCGCGAAAAACCATGCCATGACGACGTGCCCGGTTGCGCTGAAAGTCCCTATGGCGACAACTGGGATACTTGGAAAGTAGATTTTTTCGAGCCAGCTGCGCCCTTACTTTCACTGGCGCCCTGGGTCATGCTTCGAGGAAACCACGAGGATTGCGCGCGGGCAGGCAGGGGCTGGCACCTATTTTTTGATCTGCGAGACCTAGGGTCTAAATGCAAAACAACAATCTATTCGTACCTGCTGAACTTCGGCGATCTTACATTGGTAGTTTTTGATACTGCGCATGCTGGAGAAGGCCACGGGACGACTGAGCGCGTCAAGGAATATCACGACGAAATTGACAAGGCATTGTCTGGCTTGCCGACTCGGTCATCGTCCCGAACGGCGTGGCTCCTTTTGCATCAGCCGATTTGGGGTAGCAGTGGGGAGTACGAGGCCGCGGACAACTTGAATAGGACAGATAGGGCGTCACGCCGTCTCTTCGAAGCGGACTCTTACAGCACCGTGAAGAAGTTGCGAGAGCAGAGCGACAAGAAGCTAGCCGAGTTGACGAAGCTTGGAAAGAAGAGTGGCTGGAAGTTAGCCGAAGCTTTGACGAAACAGTGGGATAGTATTGATGATGAGTCTGAGTGGAGAAACCTTCAGGCCCCGCTGAACGAGTTCCGACTTGCGTTTCGTGGTCGTTTCAAAGAAAAGATTTCGCTAGTCTTGTCGGGCGATAGCCACTTGTTTCAGCTATTCCAGCCATCCAATCTCAAGATCCCGCTGCAGATCGTGGCTGGAATGGGCGGTACCGCATTGGACGAGAAAGTGGACAAAAAGGGGAATGAGATATTTCCGCAGGGCCCGAAAGGGCAAGAAGCGAGTCTATTTGGCAGTGTTGGTAAAGTTTGGACGCGTGTCCAATTCGGGTTTCTGCTGCTCACGCGGAGTGGATCGGATTGGGACGTGGCGTTTTACGATGTTAATGGGGTAAAACGAATGGAGTGCTCGCTACCTAGCCTTTCGACGCGAACCATACAACTGGCGTGCAGACCCTAATGCGAGAGTTCTCGACGGACATTACGGCGCTAGTAATAGAGATTCAATAACGCATCCAGTCCTACGTAGTCGAAACAGTAGGTCGCCTTTTCCCGCACCACCGGCTTGGCGTGATACGCAATAGAAACGCCGGCCTCCGCCATCATCGCGAGGTCGTTGGCGCCGTCGCCGATGGCGATGATCTGTTGGCGAGATAGCCGCAGTCCGTCGCGCAGTTCCCGCAGTTTCGCGGCTTTGATCTGCGCGTCGACGATGCGGCCAACGACTTTCCCCGTAAGCTTGCCGTTTTTGATTTCGAGGGTGTTCGACAGGGTGTAGTCGAGCGAGAGGCGTTCCTTGAGCCGCTCGGTGAAGTAGGTGAATCCGCTCGAGACGAGCAGGGTCTTGATGCCGAGGGAGCGCAGCCGCTCGAGCATGCGCTCAGCGCCGGGCGATAGCTTCAATCGCTCTTCGTAGACGCGCTCGAGCGCGGTTTCATCCAATCCTTCGAGCAGCGCGAGCCGCCGGCGCAGGCTTTCGTGGTACTCGATCTCGCCGCGCATGGCGCTCGCGGTGATCGCAGCGACCTGTGGCTTGATGCCGCGGATGTCGGCGATTTCGTCGATGCACTCGATGGTGATGAGGGTCGAGTCCATGTCCATCGCCACCAGGCCGAAGTCCGCGAGCTTGCGCGGCTGCGGCACGAAGGCGAAATCGAGCTTGGCGTTGGCGCAGTATTCGGCGACGCCGTCCTGGGTCTTGTAGTCGTGCAGGCGGAAGGCGTTGTTGCCGATGCCTTCTATGCGCGTGCTGCCGGAGAGCTTGGCGATTTCCTTGAGGTCGGGGGTTTCGACTTCCAGCCCCTGGATTACGAGGTAGCTCATGAGTGAATCGCGTGAATAGTACTACCGAGACTCCAGGCTTGGCTTGATCAACGCGCTGTTCCGCGAGTAGTCTCGGCTCAGGAAACGACTACGGAGGCAAGCCTATGAGCCCGGGATACAGCATGCTCGGATTTGTCGTGATCATGATCCTCTACGCGGTGATCGGCCTGATGGCGGCAGCGGGCACCATCTTCACCGTCCGGAAATTCCTCGGCCCGAGGGCGGAGCAGGTCTTCTACGGGATGTTCCTTATCAT
>Ga0137381_10004235_pt1 | contig 10360 bp, 6 predicted proteins | sample SagtaG_16_FD_104808 | JGI IMG/M metagenome (GOLD analysis project Ga0137381, IMG submission 104808) | Vadose zone soil microbial communities from Sagehorn Ranch, Mendocino, California, USA - Sage2_L_115_16 metaG | ecosystem: Environmental > Terrestrial > Soil > Vadose zone | place: USA... | reverse complement strand
TTTTGAATCCCAAACGGACATGGCGGCGTCGGCCATGGCGGTGTTGGCGAGAGCAAGGAGTCGCGCCAAGTCGGCGGTGCCGAGATGCATCTGATCAGCGATGTGAACGATGATCTGATTGTAGAGCCGCGGCGGCGCGCACAGGCTTGGGGTCCCATCGTAAGCCCAGAAAATTCCAATAAAACTTTGTTCGGGCGTTCGCGTCGTCGGTGTGAAAACTCCGTCGCCTCCGACTGATTTGGCTTCGGCGTAAGCGGCGGCATACTCAGCGCTGTTCATGGCGGGTGGCGGCGGAACGCGAAATTGACTGCCCGATTGCACGACAAACGTTTTGCATTCGCCCCAATGCGCGCCGAGCGCGATCGGGATGAGACTGATCGGATCCTGGCGCCAATAGCCGGGCATTTGGTTTGGAAAATAATTGACGCCAAAATGCGGCTCTGGAACTTGCGAGCCGTCGTTCGCGCGCAGCGCGAGAATGGCCGAGGCCGCCCGTTGGCCTAACGAAACGTCGTTGGTGCGTTCGTTCTTGTTGCTGACCTTCGCGAGATCGTCAGTCAGGAGTGAATCAAAAGCCGGGGCTTGCGACGGATAAAGCGCGATTAATGTGTCGTGCGCGGCCTGAGCGACTGCGGCATCGAGCGAGACCGGCGGCTTCGCCGGTTGAATCCCAGTGTAACTTCGGTAGCCGCCAAGGACGGCGTTGACGGAATCAAAAATTGCGATGTGAACAATAGCCATGGCGCGACTGGAGCGACCGGGTCCGAGTTGCTCACCGAACGTGCGGATCTCACCGGGTGCCACAGGCGTGTGATCGAGTCCGCTGGCGTTAATCGCGATCGCGTTCCAGCGATGAATGGAGTCGAGCGCATTTTTTGGAACTAGTGCAGTGCGTGTCGTCTGAACGCCGTTGAGGCGCGGGCCAAAGAAATCACTAAAGCTCAGCGCGCCGGCGTTGTTGCTGAGATATAAACAAAGGGCCAAAAGGATTGCGGAAGATGATCTCATATTCGTTACGGATTAGCCGCCATCTGTGGCGAGGGTAGAGCGGCAAAGAGGTTGCCGTTTTCTGCGGAAAAACTCAACTGGAATCGTCTGAGCAGAGCGATTTATGCAGCAGGAAGCACACCGGCCTTTGCCAACGCTACGGCGCGCAGGCCAGCTTCGGTCTACTTTGCGCCGCTGGCGAATATGCGCCACTATTTGCGGCGAAGCGGAACGACGATCTCTTCGTCGCGGCGTTCAAGAATTACCCGGCCATCCTCAATTCTCTTGACCGTAACCTGGTAAACTTGAGTGCCGACTTGGAGGCCGAATTGCTGACCTTCCGACATGGACTTGCCATTGATGATCGCGAAATTCGTGGCGCCATCGAGCGTGATGGTAGTGACGAGAAATGCGCCAGGTGGAACTTCACCTTGTTCCGCCTGTCGCAACTTTTCCAGTTGGTTTCCAGGTAATCGGCCAAAATGGACTCCGCGTTCCGGGATCAACGTGGAACGAAGATTTGTTCTTGAGCGTGATGGGCGGCGGTTCTTCTGTTGACTTATTCTTGAGTTCGATCGGCGCGGGTTCGTCTTTCGATTTATTCTTCAGCGCGATCGGCGCCGGCTTTTCGTCGTCGGCCAGCAAAGCCGGCGCTGCAAGGATCGACATACAGATGAGAGAGAAAAATTTGTTCATCGTTTTTCAATGACCGTGGTTGCAGCGATCACGACTTGTTGAAATTGGGGCTGTTCGGGCAGGAGGTGGATGCTCAGTTTAGTAATGGAAAGCAGCGGCTGGGCGTTCTCCAGTTCGGCGATGGATTTGCCGAGGGCGGCGAAATCGGCCTGAGGCAGATCGCCCGCAAGAGCGCTTTGCTAGTCTTGGCATTCAAGCCGCGACCGCTGCTCGATATCCGAAAAACTCACGCTCTTTGATGATCTGGACCACTTCCGGCGGCACCATTTCTTCCCAACTTCCGTCGCCGCCCTTCAGCTTGGCCAGAACCGCCGGTGGATAGATTCGTAGAAAATCTTTCTGATAATCGCCAATCTCTTCGATGTGGCGGTTGTCGATCAAGTATTGGAAGAGAGAGCGCAGATTCGGAGCGACTTCAACCTGCGTCGCGGTCGTAATTTTCCCAGTTTTCTCGTCGATCATCGGATACACATAAAGCTTCAGGCCGTGCTTAAACATCCGCCCGAGCGCTTCGAGAATTCCGCCCTCGAGATTGAGATAATATTTTTCGTCGAAGATCTCGATCAGACTCGGCACGCCCATGACCAGACCGATCATTCGATTGGTGTAGCGCGAGAGATAACCGGCCAGCTTGTAGTATTCGCCGAACTTCGAGATCAGCACCGTTCGTCCGAGCGCTCCCAGAATGTCCACCCGCGCCAAAAAATCAGCGTGATTCAGCTGTCCTTCCGAAAGCAAATTTTCGAGTGTCATCTCCATCAGCACGACCAGATCTTTTTCCGAGCAGCCCGACTCTTTCAGAAACTGTCGCCGCGCGCCGTCGAGCATGTCGTTGGTCGCATAAGTCACCGGCCGAAAACTGCCGCGTTCGATCAGGATCGCTTTCTTGTGCAATATCTCAGACGGCTGGACCATCTCGCCATCGGCAGTGAACATCACCGCGTCGGTTAGACCCTGGCTCACCAGTTGCAAGCTCATCAGCCGATTGTCGATGTTAGCGAATGCTGGTCCGGAAAATTTGATCAGATCGACCTGAATTTTTCCAGGCGCGAGATTTTCCTGCAGCGATGAAATCAAGCGCTCCGGTTCCGAATGATAAAAAGCGCCGTAAAGCAAATTCACCCCGACCACACCGAGCGCTTCCTGCTGGTCGACGTTCGATTCGTCGAGCATGCGCACGTGAATGATGATCTGGCTTGGTTCACCGCGCGGCACCGGTTGGAAACGAACCCCCAACCAGCCGTGCGATTCGTTGTGCTCCTTGAAACTTCTGGCCGCGACCGTGTCGGCGAAAACAAAAAACGCGCGTTCGTCGCCAATCTTTGCCTCCAGACGCTCCAATAAAAGGTCGTACTCGTGATCGAGCATCGTGTTCAAGCGCACCCGACTCACGTACCGATCGGCTGGTCCGTAGATAGCGTCACTGAACGTCATGTCGTAGGCCGATATCGTCTTCGCGATCGTGCCGGCCGCGCCGCCGACGTGAAAAAATCGGCGCGCCACTTCCTGGCCCGCGCCGATTTCGGCGAACGTCCCATACTTTTGGTGATCTAGATTGATCTGAAACGCCTTCCGGTTCGTCCCCACGTCCATTTCCGCCTTCATATGAACACCGTAGCGGCGGTCCATGACCGTCGCAAAAAGGAGCGAATTTTAGAAGCGCACTTTCTCGGCGCTGTTCGCCGGCATCCAGCCGTGCAAATTACTCGGCAGCGCCGCGTAAATCCAATCGCCGCGCTGGCTGACGATTTGGATTTCGCTCCCGGCCGGTAAAGTCAAAACGCGATTGGCATTGTCCGCCGTGGCGAGACGCGCTTCGACATTTTCTCCGGTCACAATAGCCAGTCCTCGACCATTTTTCCCATGGCCGAGTTGATAACTCGCCAGGACGGCGATCGCGACGGTCGATAATGATAAGATCGACAATGCAATCGCGCTGCGCGCGCGGCGCCGGCCAAAAATAAATACTGCGATTGAAGACAGACCGATCCAAAATGCGACTGTGGCAGCGACGACGTATTGATTTTCCGTGGCGAATCCAAACAACCGTTCCCATCTACTTGAAATCAATTCGAGCGCGCGCCCTTCATCCCGCGCGACCTGCAGATTGGCCTGGGCTTCTGGATGATGCGGCTCGAGTGCTAAGGCGCGTTCGTAATTTAGGATGGCGTGGCCGAAACTGTTTTGTCGGAAATAAGCATTACCCAAATTGTAAAAAACATTCGGGGTGTCCTGCCCGGAACGCACCAGCTCCTCATAGCCGGCGATGGCCGATTTGAAATTGCCGGCCGCGTATTCCTGATTGGCTTTGGCAAATTGCGCGGCGGGTTGCGCCATTAAAAACGGGCCGCTAACCAACCACAGAACTGCGCAGCTGAGTACAATTCGGATTTTCATACGCGCAAACTTTCCAGCAACCTTAAAACCTCTTCTCGCTCGTCATTCGAGATCGCTCCCGCGCCGTTTCCGCTCCCGCTGAAACGCAACTCATCGCTGCGCTCGAATAACGTCCGCAATTGTGCGCGCTCGTCCTCAGCCAAATCAAAAGCTTTCGCCGCCGTTTCCGCGTCCACCGCGTTCGGGTTAACATTTTTGGCGAGCGCCGTTTTGACGCACACGACGCGCGACGCACTTGAAAAATATTCCTGCGGCGATAACTGGCCACGACGTAGTTTTCGCAAAAGCTCGCTTGATTCCTGTCGCAGCGCCGCGATCCGCTGCGCGTCGCGATTGTCGATCTTCGCTTGCCGAATTTTCCAGCCAACGAAGCCTAATAACAGAATCAGTGGCGCAAATTGGGCCATCCAAAAAACTGGACGTGCGTAAATCGGAGTGAACGATCGAACGCGACCGAGATCGCTCATTTGATACAGAATATCCTGCGGCTTTGCGGTCGGAGCGACTGCAGCTGCGGCTGAAGTCGGCGGTGTTGCCGATTTTGCCCCAGTCGCCGGAGCCGCTGCGACACTTGGGGCTGGCGCGGCGCCGCCTTCGACTTGGATTGGAACAGCGTCGCTCCGCAGCGTGACGTAATTTTCCTTGATTGGATCGAAGTAAGCGAAAACGAGCGGCGGCACGGCCGGTTTCTTTTCGTTAGGCGCGAGCACCATCTCGAAAGTTTTCTCGCCGCTAATGCCGACGTCGTCGTCCTGTTTAAATTTCGAGGAGGGCGGATATTTGTGCCACCCGCGCTCGTCCTCGAGGGCGGGTCCATTCATCCGATCAAAATTTCCGCGACCATTAATTGTCGATGTGACGGTGATCGGATCGCCCACTTGCACAGTTTTCGGTTTCGCGTCCACCGCCATGGTAAAATTGCCAATCGCGCCCGAGAAATTCGGCGGCGCGTTGGTCGGAAGCGGTTTCACGTTGAGCGTCGCAGTTTCGCTTCTAATCGGCAGCTCGGTTCGCTCGCCCATGCTTCCAAAGGGGTCGCTGAAAAATGGATCCGAAAAGGGATCATCCAAATTAAATAGATCGAAAGGCGATCGCGGACGCGTTCGCGGCGACGTGCTCGGTCGCCGCGGCAATACGACAACTGCTTTTGCCGTTACCGGACCGATTTCGAATTTCCCCGGCCGCGCGGCGGCAATGGCGGTCTTAAATGTGTAGACCTGGTAAGTTCTGCCACCGATTGTTTCCAGATTCTCGCGCGGTTGTTGCAACTTTTGGGTCGTAAAACCCTGGCTGGAAAGTTCCGGTTCATCCTGAAGCCGGCCGTGTGCACGCGGATCGAACCCCAATCGAATTTCCGCCGGCACCATCTCGCCCACATACGCGTCTTTTTTGGCGACAACCAATTCCGCAAACGCGAGCTTACTCGCAGCCGTGCTTTGCCCGCTTTGCGCCGAACCCGCCGAGCTGCCGGAACTGCTCGATCCCTGCGCCACATTCAATACGAGTTCGGGTGTGTGCAGCGAATCATTTCCAACCCGAACTGTCTGCGCGGGAATTTTAAAATGCCCGGCTTTCAACGGTAGAATGGTGTAATTGTAAGTCACGCTGCTGCTGACATCGAAATTATGCATCTCGAATTGGCGCGACGTTCCGGTCTGATGAATCTCAAGGCCGTCGATTGAAATCGTTTCCGGAACATTCGCGCTATTCGCGCCGTTCACTTTGATTTCCAACTGCACCATTTGTCCGACCGCCGGCTGCGAATTACTCAAAACGGCCGTCACACTCGGCGGCGCGGCGAACGCGACGCTGCGCGTTAAAATCAAAACGAGCAGCGCAAAACTAGTTTGTAAAGTTCTTGCGTAGATCGACATCTCCCCTGGGACCTCAAATTTTCGGTCACCAGTCATTATAGACATGGCGTCGCAGCTTGCGTTCATCAAGCTGGACGCGCTGCTCTTCGTCCTTCATCGATTTCAAAAGGAGCTCGGCCTGTTTCTCGCTCATCTGTCCCTCCTTTTCCGGTTCGGACCCGCCTAGTTGCGCGGCCTGCTGCGGCGACTCCGGTTGTTTGTCACCATTTGCTCCTTTGATTTCACCGGCCAATTTTTTCTGCGGTGAGGAAGTCGGCGTTGCAGACGGCGTCGCATTTTCTCCCTCGCCTTCGCCGGGAGAGGGCGACGGCATTTGATCTTCGCCTCCACCCGGACTTGGCGATTCTTCCGGCTGTTCCTGATCGCGCGACGATTGTCGGTCTTGTCTGCCGGCGGACGGACTCGCCGTGGCGGGCGCATTTTTGTTTTTTCCTTTTCCGGGCGCGGGCGAAGGTTGGTTCGTTTGCTGTTGATCTTTGCCTGGCGATGGACTCGGGCTTTCGCCCGGTTGCGGCTGTTGATTTTTTTGCGGCTCGTTTTTTGCCTGTGCCTGGTTCGACTTGTCCTGAGAATTTTTGCTCTGGCTGCTGCCCGATTGGTTTTGGGATTGCGCCTGCTGGTTTTGTTGTTGCTGCTGCTGATTTTGATCTTTGCCGGAACTGCTCTGCGATTGCGATTGCTGCTGATCCTGGTTTTGGTCGCCGCCGTTTTGTTGCTGATTCTTGTCTTTCTTATTTTGCTGTTGAGGCGGTGGCGTTGGTTTTTGTTTCGGATGCTGTTTCAAACGTTCGATCTTCTTCCTGACCTCCTCCAGATTCGCTTTGGCCGCTTCGTTCTTCGGATTCAGCCTCAAAGTGGATTCATAATGCGACGCCGCATCGGTGAGATCCTTTAGCGTGTTGTCATTCGTCTCGTTCGTGTCGGCGCGATCTTCGAGAGTCCGGCCAAGATTAAAATGGCTGCTCTCCTGAAGTGCTTTGTCGGATGAGAGGAGCGAGTCGCTGAATGATTGCAACGCTTTGTTGTAATCGCCCATTTTGAAAGCTGCCGCGCCGGCATCGAATTCGATTTTTTCTTTTTCCGATGAATCCGGATGCGAATTCAGGTCTTGTTGGAAACTCTGATAGGCGTCGTTGTATTTGCCCTCGCGATAAAGATTCAATCCGGTCGCAGTTCCAAAAACAGGTCCCGCGAAAATAAAAAGCAGCGCAGTTGCCGGGACCGCGATCTTCGACCATCGCGGTGAACGCGCGCGGACGTGCACTTTTTTGCGCTCGCCGATCAAGATCGACATCGTCAGCGCAAGCATTGCCGCGCCTAATGGCCACTCGTAACGCTCGATCGGTCTCCGCCCCAAACGCGCGTCGATGTCAGCCTCCTTCATGTTCGCCAATCCCTGCGAGTAAAGTTGCGACATCGTCCGCGGCCCGTCGTCGAGATGCAGATAAAAACCGCCGGTGGCTTGAGCGACTTCGCGCAACCGTTTTTCGTCGAGCTTCGATTTTACAACTTGCCCGGCGGAATCTTTCACGAACGCAGTCCCGCCATCGTCGCTGTTGATTGGAATGAGCGAGCCCTGCGGCGTGCCCACCCCGACCGTGAAAATTCGCACGCCCGCATCAGCCGCGGACTTCGCTGTCTTCGCCGCGTCACCGTTCAACTCTTCGCCATCGGTGAAAATGATCAGCGCTCGATTTCCGGCGGCGCTTTTTCCAAATGTGTTTACCGCGAGATTGATCGCTTCGGAAATATTCGTCCCGCCTTCGGGAATCGTCTTCGTGTCCAAATCGTTAATCGATTCGACGGCTGCTTCGTAATCGATTGTCAGCGGCGCCTGCAGAAACGCGCGACCGGCAAACGCGATCAATCCAACGCGGTCGCCTTGCAACTGATTAACGAGATCCTGCGCCGCGAGTTTGACGCGTTCGAGGCGATTTGGCTGCACGTCGTTCGAAAGCATGCTCCGTGACGTGTCCACCGAAAAAAGGAGGTCGAGACCCTTGCGCTTCACGTCTTCGTAAATGTAACCCCATTGTGGTCGTGCAAGACTTACGATCGCCAAAGCGAGTCCGAGCATGACCAAAGCAAATCGCAAGACGCGGCGGGAGCGATTCACTGTCGCGGCGAGTTGCGGAAGCAATCGTGGCGAAACGAACTCGCGAAGTTTCGTAACTCCCCGCTGCTCGGCGCGCGCAAACAGCACGGCCAGAACCAGGATCGCGAGCAGTGCCCAAAACCAGATCGGCACGCCGAAACTCATAAGATCGACATCTCCTTCACGGCAATTTCTTCCAAATGGTTTGCGACAATAAAAGTTGAGCGACCAGCAGACCGCAGCCGCTCATGAGGCAGAGTGGAAACAAATCGCGGTACTCCTGATATTTTTTCACGGCCACGGTCGATTTTTCCATCTTATCGATGTCGCCGTAAATTTGCTCGAGCGATTTGGTGTCGGTTGCCCGGAAAAATTGGCCATCGGCAATTTGCGCAACTTGTCTCAAGCCGGCCTCGTTAAATTCCACGCGTTGGTTTTCGTAGAGCAGATTGCCGAGCGCGTCGGTCATCGGACCACGCGACGTAAAAATTGGCGCCGGCGCGATTCCATTAATTCCAGCGCCGATGGCGTAGAAATGGATCTTTAGTGCTTTAACCGCTTCGGCAGCTGTGTTCGGTGAGATTTTTCCCGCGTTATTTTCGCCATCGGTCAGCAAAACAATTGCGCGGCTCTTTGAATGTTTATCGTTCAACCGGTTTGCCGCCGACGCCATTGCGGAACCAATCGCGGTTCCGTCTTCCACCAACCCGATTCGAACGCGTTCTAAATTTTGCAGAAGCCAATCATGATCCAGCGTCATCGGACTAACGACATACGGTCGACCCGCGAATGCGATGATGCCGATGCGATCGTTAGGCCGGCCTTCGATAAACTTGCGCGTGACTTCGCGGATCGCGTCCACCCGCGTCGCTGGTTCTCCGCCGATCGTGAAATCTTTGGTCAGCATCGATCCGGACACATCGAGCACCAGCATGATGTCGATCCCGCTCGCTTCGACTTGAGTGAGGCTCTTTCCGAGCTGAGGCCGTGCGAGCGCAACGACGAAGATCGCCAGCGTTGCGAAAATTAATGCACGCAAAAGTTTTCCGACGCGGGCGGCGCTTTGTTTGCCGATCGCGCGCAGCGTTGAGGTCGAAGAAAACGTAAGCGCTGCTGCTGGTCCGCGTTTGCCGCGCAAGTAAGCAAGGAGCGGAATTGCGAGGAGGAACAATAGCAGCCACGGACGCACGAACGTCAGCGCGGTATTTGCCGGCCACCAATCAAGCAAGCGCAAGTTGCTCTCCTTTCACAAACCGGGTTGCCTCTTCCAGCAAAAGGCGGCTGTCCGCCGATGTTGCTTCGTAGCGCGCGAATTTGATCAAGTCACAGCGGTTCAAAAAATCTTCGAGCAACGATTTTTCATTCGTCGAGAACGGTGACGATTTCGCCAGCGCGGTCAGGAACTCCACCGATGTTTGTCGAGTCACCGGCAACGCATACTGATTGGTGACGTAGCGGCGCAAAATGTCGGAGACGCGAATGCTAAATAGGTACGGGTTCGTTGTTTCGATCTCGCCAGCGATGAGTTCGAGTTCCTCGAGCGCGATTTCGCGCGGTAATTTCGGCGGTTGTGCCGGTTTGGGCTTGCGCGTGAAGAACCAAACGATCACACCGACGAGGCCCAGTCCGACAAGGCTCGCCAGAAAAATCATCCACGTTGGGACAAACGAGTAATCAACCGGTGGCGAGATCTCGTGGAATTGTTGTTGAGCAAGAAAGATCGACATAAACGAGATCGGCATCGTCGGTCAGCGCGTGGCGACGCGGCGCTCGCGTAATTTAAAAAAGGAGCGCAACGCCGGAAGGTAATCCTCGCTCGTTCGGAGCGTTATGGCATCGATATTGTTGCGGCGCAGCGTGCGCGAAAGTTCGTGCGCCTTTTCATCGGCCAGATCGCTGAATCGCGTCCGCGTGCCGCGGTCTCCGGTGTTGATTTCAATTTGCTCGCCGGTTTCAGCGTCCTCGAGCGTGATGATGCCGACATTAGGCAGCACCTGTTCGCGTTCGTCCTGAATGCGAACTGCGATGAAATCATGCCGGCGGCCGCTGACCGCGAGCGTCTGCGAGAAGTCGGGCGCTTGAAAATCGGAAATGAAAAACACAACCGCACGCCGCGTGATGACCTTGTTTAAATAATCGAGCGCGAGAGCAGCCTCAGTTCCGCGGCCGGCCGGCTCGAAAAATAAAATCTCGCGAATGAGTCGAAGCGTGTGCAAGCGGCCCTTCTTTGGCGGGATAAAAAGCTCCACCCGGTCTGTGAAAAGAATTAGCCCGACTTTATCGTTATTGCGGATCGCGCTGAAAGCGAGCA
>Ga0137381_10004224_pt1 | contig 10373 bp, 4 predicted proteins | sample SagtaG_16_FD_104808 | JGI IMG/M metagenome (GOLD analysis project Ga0137381, IMG submission 104808) | Vadose zone soil microbial communities from Sagehorn Ranch, Mendocino, California, USA - Sage2_L_115_16 metaG | ecosystem: Environmental > Terrestrial > Soil > Vadose zone | place: USA... | reverse complement strand
TGGAGGATCTCCTGGGTCAGGTGCTCGCGCGCCCAGCCCAGGGCCTCGTGCGTGGCCTGCAGCGCCCCCCGCAGGTCGCCGTTGTCGTAACGCGCGACCGCCAGGGTCGTCAGGTAGCGGTGCAGCGCCTGGGGAAGCCGGTGCTTCTTCGCGATCTCGATCGAGTCCTCGACGATCTTCAGGGCCTTCGCCGGCTCTCCCATCCCCAGGTAGTTCAGACCGGCGTTGTTGCAGATGGTCACGAACGGTGCGGTGGCGCCGATCGCCTCGGCGATGCGCTGGGCGTCGTCGAAATACTCGGCCGCCGCGGCGTTTTCCCGCTGGCGGCCGCACAGCGTGCCGAGGGTGTTCAGGGTCCACATCTCGTGCAGCCGGTTGCCGACCGAGCGGATCAGCGCCAGGGCGCGCCGGCCGTGCTCCAGGGCCGCCGCGTACTGCCCGAGGAATCCCAGATTCCAGGCCATCTCCCGCAACGCGATCGCCTCGTGGGTGGGGTCTTTGGCCCGGCGCGCCTCTTCGTAGAGAGACCGGGCATCGCGCAGGGCGCCCTCGTGGTCCCACAGGTCGCACGACTTCGCGGACGACGACTGGGCCAGCGCGGGCAGACGACGCGCGCTGTCCTCCGCGGGCAGGAGCGCGAGGGCCTGCTCCAGGTACTCCGTCTGGCGCAGCGGGTAGAACAGAACGTCCGCCTTGGCTGCGGCGCGCAGGCAGTAGTCGGCGGCGCGGTCGCGCTCGCCGGCCGCCGTGAAGTGGTGCGCCAGCTCCTCGACGACGCCGTCGATCGACGTCACGTTCGCCGCTTCGATCGCCGAGCCTACGGCCAGGTGCAAGGCGCGGCGGCGATCGTCGGGGATGACCTGGTAGATCGCCTCGCGCAGGCGGCTGTGCGCCAGGCCGATGATTTTCCTGTCGCCGGATTCGGTCTCTTCGACCGCGAGACGCAGCCGTTCGAGCGCCTCGATCGCCTGCTCGACCCTGGCCGGCTCCCGCCCCGCGGCGGGGGCGAGGACGTCGAGGAGCACGGGCCGGTTGAACACGGCCAGCACCTCCGCCACCAGGCGCTCGTCCTCGGCCAGGCCAGCGAGACGCTGCACGACAACACTCGCCAGGCTCGGGGGCAGCCGGATGGCGTCGAGGGTGCGGCTCTCGGCGATCCAGGCGCGGCCGTGGCGCCTCAGCGTCCCGTCCTCGGCCAGGGCCTTCATCAGCTCCTCGAGGTACAGCGGGTTCCCGGAGGTGCGATCGACCAGGATGCGCGCCAGCTCCAGGGGGCGGTCCTCGAACGGGACCATCGACGCGATGAGGTCGGTGACCTGCTCCGCGTCGAGAGGACGAAGCGCCATCTGCCGCACGCGCGCCGCGTCCGCGAAGCGCTTCACGAACGCTCCGACGGGGGCGCTCTGCGCCTCTTCGTCCCGCAGGCTGCCGACGAACAGCCAGGGGGCGCGGCCGGGCGCCTGGACCAGGTGCTCGAGCAGGTCGACACCCGGCGCGTCGCTCCAGTGCAGGTCCTCGAGGAAGACGATGCCGCGGACGCCCGCCGCCAGGTGCGCGAGCGCCTCGGCGACGCCGTGGATGAACTCGTCCTTGCCCAGTTTCTCGACCGCGGCCGGCGCTCCCGCGCCCGTCTGCGGCTCGGCGGGCAGGAGCTGGTCGAGGACGGGGACGAGGCCCGAGGGGAGCGACGCGGGGCGCGGTAGCTGGCGCAGCACTTCGACGAACGGCTGGAACGGGACGCCGCCGTCCTTGTAGCAGCGGCCGGTGAGGTTGACGATTCCCGCGAGCTGCAGACGGTGCTTGAGCTCGCGCAGGAGCCGGCTCTTGCCGATGCCGCTCGCCCCGCTCAGGAGCACCAGCCGGGGACCATGGTCGCCCGGGCCGGTCCCGAGCACGTGCTCGGTCGCCAGCTCCATCAGGGTGCTCAGCTCGGCGTCGCGCCCGATGAACCGCCCCGAGGTGACGAAGCTGGCGTAGGTCTCCGGCGTGTCGAGGTGCAGAGGGACCGCCATCCCGGCGTTCAGGAGAACGAGCGCCGCCGCCGCGCTCGCGGGGCGGGCCGCCGGCTCGCGTTCGAGGAGCGCCATGACGAACGTCTCGAGACGCTCCGGGATCTCGGGGTCCAGCTGGCGCGGCGGACGCACGTGCCCGCGCAGGATCGCCCCGACGACCTGGCCCGGGTCCTTCCCCTGGTGGGGGAGCGAGCCGGTGAGGATCTCGTACAGCACGACCCCGAGGGAGTAGAGGTCGGAGCGGGCGTCCACGGAGGTGTCGCCGAAGCGCTCGGGAGCGATGTAGTGCAGCGTTCCGCTGAGACCGGGCCGGGCCGATTCCGCCTGGCCTCCCGCCAAGCCGAAGTCGAGAAGCTTCGCCTGGAACGGCGGGTGGATCATGATGTTCTGGGGCTTGATGTCGTTGTGCAGAAGGCCGCGCGAGTGGATGTAGTCGAGGGCCCGCAGGCACTGCACCGCCAGGCTGTCGATGCGACCCGCAAGCGCCGGGCGCGGCCGGCGGGCCAGATCCTCGCCCGTCACGAACTCCATGGTCAGGAAGTGCCGGCCGTCCCCCACGACGCTGCCGAAGTCGTAGACTTCGGCGAGGTTCGGATGGCGCAGACGCGCCATCGACCGGAACTCGTCCTTGAACAGCTCGATCGAGGCGCTGCTGAGGTTCTCGGGGCGCAGGAGCTTCAGGGCGACCTGGCGCCCTCCCTGGTAGGTGTCGCGTACCAGGTACACCGATCCCATCCCCCCTTCGCCCAGGAGACGCACCACGGTGTACCGCTGGTTGATCAGTCGGTCAAGAGTCTCGGGCATGGGGGCAAAAGCGCAGACGCATACGTGTCTTGGATCGGGGGCATTCCCCCCGAGGCAATGGCGGGAAAATACTACTAATCTATTGAGGACGCAAAGGTTTTCTTCGCGGGGCCGCTGTCAGAAAAGCGGCGGGCGGGCTCAGTTCACCGGCACTGAGCGCCGGCCGGTGAAGCGCTGGTAGCCCGATCCGTCAGGATCCCCCTTGCGGCGGGATGATTTGACCCCGTACATCCGGGCGTCGGCGACGGCGATGAGGGCTTCGAACGACTCTCCGTCCTCGGGGAATGAGGCCGACCCCATGCTGACCGAGAGGCGCGCGGGCCGGCCGCCGTGGACCGCGAAGTCGTGCCCCTCGATCGATTCCTGGATGCGTCTCTGCAGGCGGGTCACCTCCTGGCGGCCCACGCCGGGGACGATGACGATGAACTCGTCGGCCGCGTAGCGCACGCAGGTGTCGCAGCCCCGAAGCTGCGCCCGCACCACGCGCGCCAGCTCGCGCAGGATACGGTCGCCGGCAGCGTGGCCGTGCTGGTCGTTCACGTCGTTGAAGGTGTCGATGTCGAGCTCGATGATGCTGAGCGGCACCTGCTGGCGAAGCGCGCGGCTGATCTCCTCCTCGAAGGAGACGAACAGGTACCGGGCGTTCGGCAGGCGCGTGAGCGGGTCGATCAGGGCGCCCTGGCCGGCGCTGTACTGCAGGGCGTTGCGCACGGCGGTGGCGACGTGCTTGGCGACGATCGAGATGACGCGCAGGTTGTCGTCCTCGTACGGGCGGCTGCGGAGATCGTAGAGGGCGAGAACGCCCAAAAGCGTGTCGCCGTCGAGGAGCGGCGCGACGATCGAGGCCTCCAGTCTGTCCAGCGTCTTGTCCGGCAGGAGCTCTTCGATGTCGGACCGGCCCCCCTCCCGCAGCACCGTGTCCTGGTGAGCCACGCCGTGGATCGGCATCCGGTGCACCGCCGCCCAGCCGCTCATCCTCTCCCCCATGGGGATGGTGTGGTGCCCGAGGCGCTGCGAATGCAGGCCGTGGACGTAGCGGGCCGCCAGGACCCGTCGATCCGCGTCGTACAGGTACAGCACGATGCAACGGTAATGGACGAGATGCGCGATCTTGCCGGCGATGAACCCCATCGCCTCGTCGAGATTGAGGCTGCGGGCGGTGCTCTGCGCGACCTCGTACAGGGCGAACAGCTCGCGCTGCGCCGAGTGGATCGAGTCCACAATCGACGTCCGCAGCAGGTTGGTGTCCCGCGTCAGCCGGTCGGTTCCCTTGGTCAGGAGACGTTTGTCGGGCGCCGCCGAGGTCTCGTGCGAGCGGTTGATCTCCTCGGCGAGAAGGCGGAGCCGGGGGAGGTTTCCAACCAGCGCCTTGACGACCGCGGGATCGAACGACGTGCCGGCCTCGCTCTCGACGTACTTCAGCGCTTCCTCCTGTCCGAGCGGCTTGCGGTACGGCCGGTCGGAGGTCAGGGCGTCGAAGCAATCGACGACCGACAGGATGCGGGCGGTGACCGGGATCTCCTCTCCCTTGAGACGGTCGGGATACCCGGTGCCGTCCCACTTCTCATGATGCGACCGGACGACCTCGGTGAGAGGGAAGGGAAAGTTGATGGTCTCGAGGATCTCGACGCCGATGCGCGGATGGATGCGCATCTTCTCCGTCTCCTCGGGGGTCAGAGGGCCGGGCTTGCACAGGATGTGCTCGGGGACGGCGAGCTTGCCGATGTCGTGCAGCAGCGACCCGGCCTTCAGCGCCTCGAGCTCCGGCTCGGAGATCCCCATCGACCGGCCCAGCTCCACCGCATAGGCCTGCACGCGCCGGATGTGCCGCTGGGTGGTGCGGTCCTTCGCGTCGATGGCGAGGGCCATCGCCTCGATGACCGAAAGATAGAGGTCGGCCATCTGGCGGCCGTGCCGGCGGTCCTGGGCGACCCTCTCGGCGTAGAGGCTCAATGAGAAATAAAGGATGTACAGGAGCGGCAGCGACAGGCCCAGGGCCATCAGGCCGAAGCCCTGCACTCCCAGGGTCAGCGTCGCCCCCAGGAGGGCCCCCGCCACGTAGCCGGGGCCCGTCCACAGGAAGTTGGTCCGCCAGTTGTCGAGCAGGGGAATCTCGTCGGTCAGGCTGACGACACCGGCGACGATGAAGGAGTTCGCCACGAAAAACGCGGCGGACGACAGGAGGATCGCCGGCCATTCCTGTCCAAGGTCGAGAGGGCCCGGGGTGCCGCCCGCCAGGTGGAAAACGAGACCGCCGATGGCCGACGAGACGGACAGCTCCGCCGCGTTGAACAGGACGCGCACGACCGGAGGGCGCCCGCCGCGCCGCAGGATCGACGCCGCCACACCCGAGATGGCCGCGGTCACGACGGCTGCCGGTGTGCCGAGCAGGAGCAGAGTCGCGAACACGAACGTGAAGGCGATCGAGACGTTGCCGAGGACCGGCAGCGGTATCCGGAACGGCGACGACACGACGGCCGCCGCGATCGCGACCAGGAGCGGCAGGAGGCCGGGCCGGTCGCCCAGAACGAACGACGCCGCGAGGGCCGCGACCCCCGCTGCGCAGACGCAGGAGATGTACAGGCGCACGTACACTTTCAGGCTCGCCACGCCACAAAGATTGCGTCCTCCCGGGGGGGATTCCATTTCACTTTTTGGATATCGGGAGCGGGGTGCGTGCCGCCGACAGGGGCGGCCGGGAGCGGGTGCTATACTCGAAACATGTTGCCAGAAGGCCGTTTGCGGTGCCGGGCGCGGTGCGCGCGATGAGCTCGCGCTCGGGCGGAAAGCGCGCGCGTCAGCGCACTCCGCAAGTGCCCCGGCAGGTTCCGGGAGGCTCGGGCGGCGCCCCTCCGGGGGGGACGCCGAGCGTCGGTCTTCCGCACGGCGGCGCGGGCGCGCCTCCCGGCCGCGGACCCCGTTTGCGGCTCATCCTGTCCCTGCTCGTCGCCGCGCTGGGCGCCTGGCTCGCGTGGGCTTCGATCGTTCGCGTGGGCGCGGAGGAACGGGTCTTCCGGCGCACTTCCCTGTCGGGAACGGCAACACGGCTGACGCCGGGGCACCACATCGTCGTGCCGTTGCTGCAGCGTCTGGTGAGGGTCCCCGAGGGAACGGTCCGCACGGAGTCGTCGGTGCGGATGCGGAGCAGGGAAGGGGTCGACCTTGAAATCCCCTTCGAAGTCACGTTCCAGATGGACGATCAGGCGCTGGCGGCATTCCTGGGTCGCGGCGGGCGCGGGACGCCGCAGGACGTGGCGCGCCTCGCCGCCTCGGATCTGGTCTCGAAGTGGGGCGCCGACGGCACGACCGAGTCTCTGGTGCTGGGCCAGGGCGGGGCCGGCGTCGAGACGAAGCTGAAGGAAAGCCTGGAAGGGCAGGGGTTCGCGTCGGTGACGCTGCACCTGCAGCGGCCGCGCGGCTCGGATGCGGCGGTGGCGGCGATCACGGCGCGCGCGCTGCGCGATCGGATGTCCGACACGAAGGTGAAGGTCGCCATCCTGGGGCTGGACGGGGCCGACTGGGAGATCATCGACCCGCTGATCGCGAAGGGGCTGCTGCCGAACCTGGCGCGGCTGAGGGGGCGCGGCGCCTGGGGGAACATGAAGACGATGATGCCGTGGCTCTCTCCCCTCCTGTGGACGAGCGTGGCGACGGGGAAGCCGCCCGAGGAGCACGGCATAGTTGATTTCCTGGTCGAGGACGGCAAGACCGGGAAGGCCGTGCCGGTCTCGAGCCGCTGGCGAAGGGTGAAGGCGCTCTGGAACATGTTCACGGACGCGGGCCGTCCGTCCGCCTTCATCGCCTGGTGGGCAACCTGGCCCTCGGAGCCGGTGCAGGGATTCATGGTTTCGGACCGGGTCGCCTACAGCCTGTTCGGGTTCGTCAAGAGCGAGCCGGAGGCGACCGGCGCCACCTGGCCGGACGGCTATTTCCAGGAGATCAGGCCGCGTATCGTGTCCGATCGGTCGATCACGCTCGATGAGGTCAGGCGCTTCGCGGAGGTCACCCCGGCCGAGTTCGCCGGGCTGCGCCGGCGCGTGGAGGACGACCCCAAGAGCGCCTATCGCGAGCCGGTCAACCACCTCACGAAGATCCTCGCCAGCCAGAGGACGTACCAGGCGATAGCCCTCGACATCCTGAATCGGGGCCAGCCGGACCTCTTCTCGATCTATTACCAGGGGATCGACGAGGTCTGCCACCGCTTCGCCCATTACATGCCGCCCAAGATGGACATGGTCACGGCGGAGGAGTACGCCCGCTACCATGAAGTCGTGGAGAGGTACTACCGCTACCAGGACCAGTTGCTGGGGGAGATCCTCGCGAAACTGTCTCCCGACACCGTGGTGTTCGTCCTCTCGGACCACGGGTTCCAGAGCGGCCTCAGCCGGCCGAAGGACGATCCGCCTTACATCGAAGGAAAGCCGGGTCTCTGGCACCGGCGCTACGGGATCCTGATCGTCGCCGGGCCGGTCATCAAGCCGGGACAGCTCGACACCACGAGCCTGCTCGACGTCGCCCCGACGGTGCTGTACCTGGCCGGTCTTCCGGTCGCCGAGGACATGCCGGGACGGGTGATCAAGGAGGCGATCCGCGACGATTTCCTCGGCAGTTTTCCCGTGCGCACCCTGCCGTCCTACGAGGGGGTCGGCCGACCGCTCGAGGAGAACAGACCGATGGTCGCCTCGAGCGGCACCGACCAGGAGCTGGTCGAGAACCTCCGCAACCTCGGTTACATCGCCGGCGGGGCGGAGAAATCTTCCTCCAGCGTCGCCGACGACGGGCAGGGGCAGGCGCTGGTCTCCGCGCATCTCAACGAGGCCGGTCTCTTCCTGAAGAAGAAGGACTATGCGCGGGCGCAGGCGGCGGTGGACGAGGCGCTCAAAGTGCAACCGGGGTACATCCAGGCGCTGCTCGTGCAGGTGGAGGTCGCGGAGGGGCGCCAGGACCACGATCGCGCCATCGAGGTCGCGCGGGGGATCCTCGACAAGAATCCCGCGGATCACAACGGGCTCTACATCCAGCTCGGGGACGCCTATCGCGAAGGAGGCCGGGCGCGCGAGGGGATCGGCTACTTCGAGAAGAAACGCGCCGAGCACCCGGACGTGCCGGAGATCCGGGCCGCCCTGGGCTCACTTCTTCTGAAGGAGGGGAGGGCGGACGAGGCCGAGAAGGAGCTCCTCGAGGCCCTGAGGCTCGACCCGGCGCTGTCCGAGCCGCTCAGCGACCTGCACACGCTCTACAAGGACACGCCCCGGATGCTCACCATCGAGCCGATCGTGCGCAAAGGGCTGGAGCTCAACGACAAGTCGCTGGTCCATCTGAACTGGCTGGGTCTCATCTACGAGTGGAAGCGGGATTTCCCGCACGCCGAGGAGACCTTCAAGCGGGCGCTTGTGATCGACCCGGACTACGCGGCGACGATGGCGAACCTCGGAGCCCTGTACGGTCGTCACGGCCGCTTGCAGGATGCCGTGGACGTGCTGAGCCGCGCCGTCGTCAAGGAGCCCGACAACCTCGAGTCGTGGGTCAACCTCGGGGCGGCCCAGGGACGTCTCGGCCGGTCGCGCGAGGCGATCCAGGCCCTGGAGACCGCGCGCGCCAAGGGAGCGAAATCGCCGACGCTGTACAACGCCCTGGCGCTCTCCTACCTGCAGGACCACCAGCAGGAGAAGGCGGTCCAGTACCTGCAGGAATCGCTCAAGCTCGATCCGGGGCAGAAAGACGCCGTCGATCTGCTTCAGAAGGTCAGGTCGTCCCGCTAGGGAGTCGATCGCTCGCGGTGCGAAGCGGCGGAGAGCCGGACGCCCTCCGACGGCGTCGCGCCGGCGGGGGTGAGGAGGGTCTCCGGCCGGAGCAGCAGCTCGGAGATCCGGCTCCAGCGCGCAGGGTCGGAGTCCTTGAGGATCGCCCGCAGCGCCGCATAGTGCTCCCCCAGCCGATCGAGGGCCTCGCGGAACTCGTCCGGGCTCAGACCCGGATAGCGACCGGCGCGGGCCTCGGCGACGTTGAACCCCCACGCCGCGGCTTCGTTGTAGTGCCTTTCGATCTCGGGAACGCCGTCGCGCACCACGGGCAGAAGCGTGGCCCCCGCCATGTGACGTGCGTGGAAGTACTCATGCTCCAGGAGCAGCGACCTCCAGGCGATGCTGTGCCCCGTCGCGATCGAGGCCTCGTCGTAGACGATGTCGTTCCGCGCTCCCGGACCCGCGTTGGGGGCGCTCCCCTTGCCCGCCGGGTCGGTCGCGCCGGGGCGGACCAGGGCCATGTAGAGGCGGCGGGCGACGCCCGGCGTAAGAGGCCTCACCGAGGAGATGTAGAGCGGGTAGTCCGGCCGCAGCAGCGACAGGGTGCGGACGAGGGCCTGTTGATCCAGTCGCGGCCCCGGGTCCGCCGGCGCCGCAAGGACCACGCCCGCGGTGAGGCAGAGCGCCCCCGCGGCCGCGAGCAGGTCCGTTGGAATCCTTGTGCGGCGCCGCTTTCCTTGATTCGGCATGGGACCTTCCATGTACCGCGAGGGAGGCCTCTCTTCAAGGTCTAAAAAGAGGAAGAACGCCGGCCGCGACGGCCCATTTACAAAGTTGTAATGTGCTATATTGACCGGCCGATGAAACGAGTAGCGAGAGAGAGCAGCGCATATACGACGAACGAGCAGGTCGCCCGGCGGGCCTATCGCGCCCTGAAGACCCCCAGCGACACCGACCGGACCACCGATCCGATCCTCGCCTTCCACTTCAAGGGGAAGGACGATTACATCCTGATGCGCTGCAACAAGACGCCGGAGATCAGCATCAAGGGGAAGGACCAGATCGCCGGCGAGGTGAAATTTTTCGCCTACAGCGACTTCAAGGACTACGATGAACGTTCGGTCCTGTTCAAGCTGAAGGAGGACGTCGCCCTCATCGAGCTCTACAGCAAGGGGGCGGTCGCGAAGCTGACCTGGGATGCGTGGGACAGATTTTGCCGCTGGCTCGATTCGCTGGACGAAGATGGAGTGCAGATCTCGCTCAAACTCCCCTGCCTGGTGTACGAATCGGTCAAGCATCAGAAGCCGTCGATGCAGAACTACATCGTCGAAGCGGTGAAGGCGGCGCTCAAGAGCCCGAACCACAAGGACAAGGAAGAGGCATGAGCCGCTCCATGGCGGGTTCCGCGGCCCCGGGCCGGGGCCGCAGCGATGATCGCGTGCGCCCGCATCTCGCGTGGGCGGGCGGGACACTGGGCCTGCTCCTTTTCGGCGCCGGTGTCCCCGTCTTCGCCGCCGCGGCCGCCCCCGAGACGCCGGCCTCCCCGGTCGTCCTCATGCCGCTGGACCAGATCCGGCCGGGAATGCTGGGGATCGCCCGCACGGTGTTCGAGGGGAGCAACCTGGAGGAGTTCAAGGTCGAGATCCTCGGCGTGCTGCAGGGGGCCATCGGCCCGCAGCAGGACCTCATTGTCGCCCGCCTGCGCGGCGACAAGGTCGAATACACCGGAGTCGTGTCGGGGATGAGCGGCAGTCCCGTGTACATCGACGGGAAGCTCATCGGAGCCGTGTCGTACCGCCTCGGAAATTTCGCC
>Ga0137381_10004222_pt1 | contig 10374 bp, 5 predicted proteins | sample SagtaG_16_FD_104808 | JGI IMG/M metagenome (GOLD analysis project Ga0137381, IMG submission 104808) | Vadose zone soil microbial communities from Sagehorn Ranch, Mendocino, California, USA - Sage2_L_115_16 metaG | ecosystem: Environmental > Terrestrial > Soil > Vadose zone | place: USA... | reverse complement strand
TCGAAACTGAAACCCATCGTGAAACCGAATGGCACGATCACGGCCGGAAACGCTTCGGGAGTGAATGACGGGGCCTGCGCGTTACTGCTGGGGTCAGAAGACGCGCTGAGGCACCATGGATTGACTCCCCAGGCGCGTATCGTTGCCTCAGCGGCCGCCGGCGTCGCGCCGAGAATTATGGGCATGGGTCCGGTTCCCGCGACGCGCAAAGTGCTGGCCAAAGCTGATTTGTCGCTCGCGCAGATGGACGTCGTGGAATTGAATGAAGCGTTCGCATCGCAAGCGCTGGCGGTGCTGCGCGAATTAGGAATTCCAGACGACGCAGCGCATGTGAATCCGAACGGCGGCGCGATTGCTCTCGGGCATCCTCTGGGCGCCACTGGCGCGCGGCTTGTTACCACCGCGCTCTATCAGCTTTTGCGAACGAATGGCAAATATGCTCTCTGCACCATGTGCATCGGTGTGGGTCAGGGAATCGCTCTGATTCTGGAACGCGTCTAGCAGGGCCCGATGTCCCTAAGAGCGTAAATTCCTTTAAAGTGAAGCGGTTTTTGTCGTGGGCGCAACGAAACCGTTTTCGTCGCCGCGACCGGCGTCAAAATCCCTGCAGGGGGAGAGTAACGCGATGCCATACGTAAAGTCCGGAGAAGCCGAAATTCATTACGAGTTGGAAGGCCCGAGCGGACCGCCCGTGGTGGTGTGCTCAAATTCGCTCGGCACGGATCATTCTTTGTGGGATCCTCAAGCGCGCGAGTTTCAAAACAAATTGCGCGTGCTGCGATACGATTCGCGAGGCCACGGACAGTCTTCGTCCACACCGGGCCCCTACTCCGTCGAGCAGCTCGCCAAAGACGTCATTGCCATGCTGGATGCATTGAACCTGGACCGCGTGAATTTTTGCGGGTTATCCCTCGGCGGAATGATCGGAATGTGGCTTGGCGCTAATGCATCGAAGAGGTTGAACAAACTCGTCCTCTGCAACACTGGCGCCAAAATTGGAACCTTGGAGAACTGGAACACTCGCATCGAAACAGTTCGAAAGAATGGCATGAAATCGGTTTCTTCCGGCGTGCTCGAACGATGGTTTACGCCAGTTTTCCGCGAGAAGGCTCCAGGGCAGGTATCAAATACTCGGAGAGTTCTCGAAGCGCTAAACCCCGATGGTTATGCAGCGTGTTGCGCCGCCGTTCGCGATTTCGATTTCCGCGAAGAATTGAGCAGCATCCGCGTGCCGACGCTGATGATCGCCGGAGCGCATGATCCGGCTACGCCGCCTGCGGACGGACGCTTCCTTGCAGATCACATCCCAGGTGCGCGATATGTAGAGCTCAATGCCGCGCATCTCTCCAATATCGAAGATCAGCACCGATTCAACACCGAACTCGCCGCGTTTCTGAACGCCTGAGAGTCCCGCAACATGGGTAAGCCTCGCTGCGATTATTTCGGCCTGAATCAACGTGAATCAACGATTGCCCCGATGGCCCGCAAATCGCTGCGCCTCCAACTGATCCTTCCCTTCCTCGATCAGGTAAAACTTGTCCGCCTCCACATCGTGAAAAACTTGCCGCAGCCCGCTGGGCCACTTGACCTCGACGGTCTCCGCCTTCGTCGCCTTGCCCAACCCGAAATGCAGACGGAAATCGCTCTGAGAAATGTAACCTCCACCGCTGCGCACTTCCTGCAGTTGATGGTGGCCGTCAGCACTCACTGCGACCCGCGCGCCAATCGCGTCACGATTGGACTTGGTGCCAACGAGCTTCAAAGAGATCCAGCTCCCGTGGTCGCCATAGTTCTTTAGCAGACTGGGCGCATCATGACTGTTGTTCACCAGAATCTCCACTCCGCCATCATTGTCGAAATCCGCGGCGGCCACGCCGTGGCTATTGAACGGGGTAATGATGCCTGGACCAGCATCGAGGGAGATGTCTTTGAATTTCCCGTTGTGTTGGTTCCAGTAAAGCACTTTGCGTTCACGGAAGGTACTGTTGAGGCCGTTCGAATCCACCTCGGGATACACGTGCCCATTGGCCATGAACAAATCCGGCCAGCCGTCGTTGTCGACGTCGACAAAGAGGGTGCCCCAACCCAGAAACTGGGTGTTAACACCGAGTCCTGAAACATACGTCACATCAGTGAAAGTGCCGTCCCCATTGTTGCGATAGAGCGTGGAAGTTTCGTCAGAAAAGTTCGTCCTGATGATGTCGAGCCAGCCGTCACCGTCAAAGTCTACGGCGTGAGCGCCCATGCCGGCTTGCTCGCGCCCGTCTTCGTTGTAGGCCACACCTGCTTTAACGGCAATTTCTGCGAATGTACCATCGTGGTTGTTGTGAAACAGAAGACTCGGTGTAGAGTCGCAAGCCACGAAAATGTCCGGCCAACCATCGTTGTCGAAATCTCCAGTAAGCGCTGTAAAGCAGTAGTAGGGATCTGTCTTCGAGATACCCGATCTTTCGCTGACGTCGGTAAATGTGCCGTCTCCATTGTTGTGATAGAGCGCGTTCCGCGTGCCTTTCAGGCCCCGCGGCCCGCACATTACCGAAATACCTTTCCACTGACAAAGGGAGCTGCTCCCGGGTTCCGGAGTATGGTTGGGATCAAAATCCACGTACTCTGAGACGAACAGGTCCAGTTTGCCATCGCGGTCGTAGTCGATGAAAGCACACCCTGTGCCCCAGCGCACTTTATCGTTCCACAGCCCAACCTTTTTTGTGACATCAGTGAACGTACCATCGCCGTTGTTATGCAGCAGTACGTTGTGTCCCCAGAATGTTGTAAAGAGATCTATCCAGCCATCGTTGTCGTAATCACCTGCGCAGACCCCTTGACCCCATCCGGTCAGAGCGACGCCCGCCTTCTTGGTTACGTCAGTGAAGGTGCCATCCCCGTTGTTGTGGTAAAGGTGGCTGGTGGGCTCCTGGCCTTTCGGAAAACCCGCGAGGGCGCTCCCATTCACCAGGAAAATGTCTGGCCAACCATCATTGTCATAGTCGATAAAAGCGGCGCCGCTACCGGTCGTCTCGATGATGTACTTTTTTCTCTTTTCATCGCCGGCCACGGTCTTTGCGGTCAGCCCGGCACGGGCGGCGATGTCGACGAAATTGATTCTAGGCGGCGTTGGGAAGGAAACCTGCGAAGTGCCACCTCGCCCGGTCTGTTGCGCAAAGGCCAAGCAGGTCAATAGCAAACAACCCGACACAAGCGCTGCGTTCGAAAGATGCGGAGGTTTTGTTCGCATGGACGCGCTTCAGAGGATACTGCAAATTCCGCAGTCGGTGCACTTCCTCCTCACGGTTGTATAATCGGAGTCAGCATCGACGCGAGTTTTTTCGGCGCTGCAACCGGGAGGGCGAAGTCTAAGTCAACAACAAGGATGAAACGAAAATCCATCAGCGCGCGATCCCTCAGGAACTGGCTGGCGCTCGGGATGATGCTTTTGGCCGCCTCACTCCGTGTGCAGTCGCGTGGCCACGGGCAAGATTCGGCTTCCGCGATGGAACTGGCGAAACAGATGCAGCGAGAAGCCGCAACCGCGGAACTTCAAGTCACTCTCGCTGGAAATCTAAAAGATTTCAGCATTGCAGCCGGAGCAGCCAGCAGCCAGGCGACGCAACGTGCGCAGCAGAGCCAAATCGCCGTCACTGCTGCTGCGTATCGAGAAGCGCTCAAGAATAGCCCCGACGACGCCGAACTGCATTTCGATTTGTCACTTGCTCTGGCGAAACTTGGTGATTCGAGCGACGCACAGGCGGAGCTACAGTCTGCCATTCGGCTGGACCCCAACATGGCGAAGGCACGGAACCAGCTTGGAATCTGGCACCTAGTCAATAATGAAAAGGCGAAGGCGGAAGGCGAATTTACAGCGGCAATCTCCGAGGATTCTCAGTTTGTGGAGCCCAAGAACAACCTTGGAGTGCTTTACGCCTGTGCGGGAAAAGACTTAGGTGCTATTGAACTATTTCGTGCGGCGATTCAAGGGCGGCAAGACTACCCCCAGGCGCGCGTAAACCTTGGCCTGGTTCTGGCTTCAAACGGCAAGTACGCCGAAGCCGAGAAGGAGTTTCGGCTCGCGCTCCGCAGCTCTCCAAAGAATCTCAACGCCTACAATGCGCTGGGAATGATCGGCACCAAGCTTGGCCGAGGAGACGAGGCCATCGAAATCTTGCAAAAGGTGTTGCAGGCTCGGCCCGACTCCGCAATCGCTCATCTGAATCTCGGCTCCGCCCTCTCGGCTGATGGATTTGATTTGCCGGGAGCTCTAGTTCAATTCTCTGAAGCGATTCGTTTGGACCCGAGGTCCGCCGCTGCACATTACAATAAAGGACGGGTCTTGAACGAATTGAATCGCTTCGAGGAATCTCGGACAGAACTGGATTCGGCTTGCCGGTTGCAACCGGACAACTTGCAAGCTCTCTATTTGTTCGCCCAAGTTGAAAAAAAATTAGGCGACGTTCAAGGCTCCGTCGAGATCCTCGATCGCCTGGTAACACTGGACCCCAGCAACTCCGCTGCGCAGCTCCTGCTGGGCCGGAATCTGCTCATTCTTGGGAAAACGGACGAAGCCATTCACCATTTGCAAATCTCAGTGGGAGCCAGTCCTAACAATGAAGACGCCCTCTACGCTCTCGCGCAGGCACTCAACAAAGTGGGTAGTCCCGAAGGAAAGGTGTTCCTGGAGCGTTTCCAGACCCTGAAGCAACAGCGTGAGGCCAATGACCGAATCCAAAAATTGGGCAGCTACGGTTTGGAAGCTGCGGAAGCCAAGGACTGGCCGCAAGCCGTGAAGAACTTTAAGGAAGCGCTCGAATTGTGCGGACTCTGCGCTTCCGGTGAAGATCTCCATCGCAATTTAGGTTTGATCTACGTGCTCAAGGGTGAGGTAGAAGAAGGGCGCAAAGAACTCGAGACGGCGCTTAGAATCAGGCCGGACGACGCCGACGCCCGCAGGGCCCTGCAATCCCTTCCCAAAAAGAATAGCGCGCCAAACTAAGCTCCGTTCTAACGGCTCATTGCGGAGGTGCCGGCTCCGGCGTTTCGGGGCTCCCAGGTTGAGCTTTTTTGCGCTCCTCCTCCAAGGTCTGCTTGTGGAGGAGAGCTTCCCTTTCTGCGTCGCTCTTGCGCCCTACGCGGCCGTAGGCAATCGACAAATAGTAATGACCTGTGGAATTCGTCGGCCGGGACTTCTCCACCGTCTCGAGTGGTGGAATCGCTTCGGAGTACTGCTTGTTGAAAACTAACGCCATACCCAGTCCCAGAAACGCATCCACAAAACCTGCATCGAGCCTCGTGGCCCGGCTAAAATGTTCGATGGCCTCGGGAATCTGTTGTGCCTGACGTGCAAGCTCTCCGAGCACATACTCCGCCCCGGCGTTGGTGGGGTCAATTTCCAGCTCCTGCTTGAATTCCTGCTTGGCCTGCTCCACGAGCGAACCTTCGGGATCGGGCTTCGAAAGCAACAAGCGTCCCAGGCGAAAGTGGATGCCAACGGCACGGGGATTGTCCTTCAGTATCCTTTGGTACTCCGCCGCAGCCTCGTCCCATTTGCCCTGAACCTCCAACGACTCGGCGTTGAGCTGATGAGCCTCATTGGAAGTCGGCGCTGTCTCTGCCAACTCTTGGGAGGCTCGCAAGGAAAGATCCGAGTAGATGTGTACGGTCAAGTAGAGCACTTCAGGTGCGCGCGGAAATTGACGATTCAACAAGCGCAGAAAGTCCACTGCCACATCCGGCTGGTTCAGCGTCATGGCACATCGCACAACGTCAAACCCGAGCTTGAGCTTAAGGTCCTTGTCCGTGGTCAGAGGGAAGGATTTTTTCAAAAGCGGCATGGCTTCCGCGCAGTGCCCAGATTCGGCAAGTTTCGTTCCGCGCTCGGCCACGACGGAAGAATCAGCCGTCGTCGCGGGCTTCTTAGCAAGCTGAGCCTGAGTTACGAAGGTGAGCAGCGAAACAAGAGAGCCGGTCAAGAATGTTTTTGACAGATAGCGCATACACCAAAAGAAAGGCAGGCACTCCTCGCGCCTGCCTTTCTAGTCTACACTCCGGTTAAAGTTAGAAAAAGAGCTTCAGCGCAAACTGAATTTGGCGCTCGCCCTGCGATGAAGTAATTCGGCCAAGATTCGTGGCGGCAGAGTAGTCCGCGAAGACTGTTGGCGCGTTCAGAATCTTCGTATTGGTCAGGTTGAGGAACTCTGATCTGAACTCAAGCTTTCGAGCCTCTCCCAGAGAGAAGCCCTTCTTGAGGCCCATATCGAAGTTCTTAAGGCCAGGACCACGTACATTGCTGTTGCTGCAGTTGCCGAAACTAGGAGTTAGGCCAGCAGGATTGGGGTTTGTGAAGGCGCTTGGACTAAACCACTGGAGGCCGCCGCCGAGCGTGGACGGAACCACCGTTTTTGGATAGCCAATCGCTGAACTGCAATTGGGTCGGCTGACCCAACCACCAGTATTCGAAGGGTCTCCCCAATTGTTGACGGTCATGGCAAATCCGGTGTGCAAGGTGAGAATCCCGTCCACCTCCCAACCGCCCACGGCGGCATTTGCTGCTTTGCTCATGCCGCTACCGAACTTCTTCCCTTGTCCAAATGGAAGCTGATAAAGAACGTAGCTCGTCAGGTTGTGCGTCTCATCGTAGAAGCACGGCCCCTTTTCGGTCTTCCCGTCATAGACGTTCTGCCAATACGGCATGCCGGGAGAAGTCTGACCGGCCCAGGAGCCATAGTAACCCCCTGAATTGGTCATGCACTTGGAATAGGTGTAGGCGACCTGACCTTGCAGACCGGTACTCATGCGTTTTTGCAGGACGGCCTGGAGCGAGTTATAGCCCATCCAGGCGTTGGAGAAGGTTCCGCTGATCGCGCCGATGTCGTTCTTCAGTATGGGATTACCGGCCAAATATGGTCCGGGTGACGTCGTACCGTTCGCGTTGAGAATCTTCTGGATTAACCACATCGGTTGGGCCAGGTGATTCGCGTACTGTCCTACATAGCCAACCTGCACCGACGTGCTGTTGGTCAGCTGGTGCTGAATTGAGAAGTTCCACTGTCTCGCAATGGAAGGCTGGAAGTCAGGCTCCCACACTCGAAGGTTTGCGCCCGCGTACGGATCGCCCGCCACCGCCCCAACGATTCCCTGATCGGTTGTTGAAGCAGGCAGGGCCACATTGTTGTAGTGGGTTATGATCTCGGCAGGAGTCCAAGGCGGATTCAGCGTCAACCGCAGGTTTGTGCCGGTGCCCTCAAGATAAGAGGAGACAGTGAAAGCACCGCGCACAACGGTTTTCCCGCCCAGCACTCGAGGAGTCCACGCGAAGCCGAGGCGAGGCTGGAAGTCCCGTCCGCCGTACTGGCCCTTATACAGTGCCCGGCTGTTGCCGTTCTTGCCGGCAAGCTCAATGGCGCCGCTGAAGAGTCCATAGTTCGTCTGTTTATCATTTTGTTCCACCCACGGAGTGTGAGCTTCGTAACGCACACCCACGTTTAATGTCAGGTCGTTGGTGACACGCCAGTCATCTTGGATATATCCCGCAAAGATGGTTGAACGCTGCCCCCAGCCGCCGCCAGCGATACCACGATCGACGGTTTGAGGCAATCCGAGGAAGAAGTCGGCCTCAGGCGCACCACCCGTCCCGCTCGTGCCGGCTGAGGAAGTGAAAGCATTAAGGAAGTTTATGTTTCCAAGACTTCCGCTGTTGCCAGAGTAGAAGATGTTAATGCGGTCGCGCCATATCTCACCGCCGGTGTGCAACACGTGCCGACCGTGGGTGATTAGGATGCCGTCTGAGAATTGGATGACCGTGCTCGGGAATCTCTGTGTGACTTCGTCGCTGCCGATGGGGCTGACAAACCCGCCCGCGAAATTCAAACCGAGAAGCCCGGGGATTCCGGAGGGATTGCTGCCGGCAATACCGAGTGTTTCACCGAGATTGCCGACAGAGCTGGCAAACACTGATCCGTTATGCAGTTTGACGTAATTTACTCCCAACCGGGCCTCATTCAACAAGTTCTGAGTAAAAGTATGGGTCCAGTTGAGCACGCCACTGTAAATGGGAGCTTCCGAGAAACCAGAGCTAAAGAGCTTGAAGCTGTTAAATGACGGGTTTTTCTGGAGTGCATGCGAATAACGACCGTAGAGACGGTCTTTCGGGGAAATGTTGTCGTCAATTTTGACATCGTATTGGTTTGAATTGAAATTATTGTATGAAGTATTCAAAGCGTTGTTTACAAGCCCGCCGCTTATGGGCGCGGGATAGAGAGCAGAATTGAACAGGGCCTTAGCCACCGGATCGATCATACTGTCTTGCGCCGGACACGCTTGCCCAGCGGCAGTTAGTGCAATGCCGCAGATCTGGTTAAAGGCAAAAGGCTGCCGAGTCGTCGCTGCGCTACAGGGCACGCCATTGAACCCCGTACCGGCTGCACATGGGTTATAGAGCACAACACCCTGCGCCAGCAATTCTGAGAAATCACCCGTGCGTTCTTTGGCTGTGAAGACAGTAAAAAAGCTCGAACTGGATGGATGGTCAAAACGCTGACCTTGATAGTCAAAAAAGAAGAACAACTTGTTCTTGAAGATTGGACCGCCGACGGTGCCCCCAAACATGTTCCAACGAAGCTTGTTCCTTGGAATAAAGCCCTGAGGATTGCTTGGAGTGACGAGCGCGGGATTGGGACTGATCTTGTCTGACCAGCTGTTGGCATTCAGCTTGTCGTTGCGGAAGAACTCCCAGACGTCGCCGTGGAACTGGTTGGTTCCGGACTTGAGGGAAGCGCTGACGATGCCGCCCTGGAAATTGCCGAATTCGGCAGAGGCGTTTTGTGTGATCAGGTTGAATTCCTGGATGGCATCCGGAGCAGGCGTGTACCCAAGAAGATTGTCCGAAACTTGGTTATTGTCCGAGCCGTCGAGAAGGAAATTGTTGGATTGCTCGCGGTTTCCGTTTATAAACGGCCGGCCACCGCTGCCAACGTTGTCGCCGGTGTTGAAGCTGTGGGGATCGGGCGTGACCGCGCCGGGTGAGAGCAGCGTCAGCTCCACGTAGTTGCGCGTGGCCAGTGGCAATGCTTCATTCGTCGCGGCGTCAATGATGGTGCCTACTGCCGCACTGTCCGCCTGCAGAAGTGGAGCCGAAGAAGTGACTTCGATCGTTTCTGTCACCTGGCCCACGGCCATCTTGAAGTCGACGCGAGCTGTCTGGTTGAGGTCGAGAGTAAAGGGGGGAACTACAGCGGTCTTGAACCCCTTCATCTCCGCCTTGAGTTCATATTTCCCGATAGGAATGCGCAGGAGGCTGTAAATACCGGCCTCATTGCTTTGCCCAGTCCACACGGTCCCGCGATCCGTTTCCTTCGCCGTCACCGTCGCGCCAACGATCGGCGCGCCGCTCGGATCCGAGACCGTGCCGGTAATCGCTGCGGTTACATCCTGCCCCCACGCTGGATTCGCACTGCACAGCAGCGCGACCAGCGCCACAAAAACCAGGCCCAACCCCAAAGACTGCATCTTTCTCATGTTGATTCCTCCGATTCGAAGCCGTTGGCCGTCCAACAGCTTCTCCTCTTGGCTGAAATTCTCGACTGGCAAACAGCACCCCTGGCCAGCTATATGGCCGAATGGCGAATAGCTATATAGCACCATTTTTCTGTTGTCAAGCATTAAATTATGATTTATACAGATTGATGGGACGCGGGCTATAGCACCGGCTAGGCTCCGCTCTATATCACCCCGGTCCTGTTACGAACGCCCGGAGCGCACGGGGCTTGACGCAAGGGTGGAATGGAATATCGTTCTTGTTATGAGTTCCGTTTCCACCCAGGTGCCTGCGAAGAAGTCCTGGGCCAGTTCGAGGGAGAGAATGCCAGCGAAGAACCGCAACGGACAGCCGGCGTACCAAAGGATTCAGAGCACCATTCGCCGGCGCATCGATGCCGGACAATTGCATCCGGGTGACTCGGTTGCGTCGGAGCGCGACCTGGCCAAGCTCCATCAAGTCAGCCTGATGACCGCGCGCCATGCTCTGGCCTCTCTCGAGCGCGAAGGCATTGTCGAGCGCCGCCGCGGCATCGGCACTTTTGTCGCCGCGCCGAAAATTCACTTCAATAAATTGATGAGCTATACCGAGCAGATGTCCAGCCGCAGCCTCACAGCGAGCTCCAAGGTGCTCTTCGCGAAAGTGCTGGAGAATGAAAACGAAGCCGCGGCCCGCCTCTCCCTTCCCCCCACGAGCAGCGTCATCAAGCTTGAGCGCTTGCGTCATACGGCAGGTGAACCATTTGCGCTGGAAACCTGTTACCTCCATGCCGCTGAATTCTCCGGGCTCCTGGATGCTCCCATCGGCCGCGATTCTCTTTTCGGAATCCTGGAACGAAACTACAAGGT
>Ga0137381_10004221_pt1 | contig 10374 bp, 8 predicted proteins | sample SagtaG_16_FD_104808 | JGI IMG/M metagenome (GOLD analysis project Ga0137381, IMG submission 104808) | Vadose zone soil microbial communities from Sagehorn Ranch, Mendocino, California, USA - Sage2_L_115_16 metaG | ecosystem: Environmental > Terrestrial > Soil > Vadose zone | place: USA... | reverse complement strand
CGACCGCGCCGAGCGCCGCTTGCGGCTCGGTGACGAACCGCTGCTCCCGCGCGACGAGCTGCAGCTCCTGGGCGACCACAACGTCGCCAACGCCCTCGCGGCCGCGCTGGCGGTGCGGGAAGCGGGTGTCGCGCGGGAAGCCATCGCGCAGGGGCTGCGCTCGTTCCGCGCGCTGCCCCATCGGCTCGAGACGGTGCGCGAAGTGGACGGCGTCCTGTGGATCAACGATTCCAAGGCTACGAACATCGCGTCGACCGTCGTGGCGGTCGCGGCCATGGAGCGCCCCTTCGTGCTGCTGCTCGGCGGGCGTCACAAGGGCGAGCCGTATACCAGGCTCGGGCCGCTGCTCAAGGAGCGGTGTCGCCTGGTGATCGCCTACGGCGAGTCGGGTCAGCTGGTGGAGCGGGACCTGCGCGGGCAGGTGCCGCTCGAGCGGGGCACCACCTTCGAGGACGTGGTGGCGCGAGCCCGCCGGGCGGCGCGCGCGGGCGACGCGGTGCTGCTGTCGCCCGCGTGCTCCAGCTACGACATGTTCAAGAACTACGAGGAGCGAGGAGCGACGTTCCGCGGACTAGTGGAGGCTATGTGACGGCGCACGGAAAATGTAGGGGCGCAGCATGCTGCGCCCCCACGGGAACCGGCCCATCGCCGTGAGGGACCTCCGTTGGGAAACGCGCCTCCTGGCGCTGGTCGCGGCGATCCTCGTCGTGTTCGGGCTCACGGCGGTGTACGGCGCGTCGAGCCTGCTGACGATCTCGGGCGGCCAGGTTGGCTCGAGCTTCGCGCTCAAACAGGCGCTCGGCGCGGCGGTGGGAGGGATCGTCGCCGCGCTGCTGGCCCGCTCGGACTACCGCAAGTGGCTGCGGTGGGCCTGGCCCGTGCTCGCGCTCGCGACGGTGCTGCTCCTCATTCCGTTGCTGCCCTTCACCCACGGCATCGCCCCCAGCATCAACGGCGCGCGCCGCTGGGTGAACCTCGGGTTCGTGACGGTGCAGCCATCCGAGCTCGCCAAGTTCGCGGTGGTGGTGTGGACCGCGATGCTCGCGGCGAAAAAGGGCGAGCGCATCCGCACCTTCAAGTACGGCCTGCTGCCCTTCATCGTAGTGCTGGCGCCCCTCCTGACGCTGATCTTTTTCGAGCCCAACCTCTCGATGGCGCTGCTGGTCGCGCTGCTCGCAGGCGTCGTCCTGTTCACGGCGGGCGCCCGCATCGGCCACTTTCTCGCGGTCGCGGTGGTGGCGACGCCGCTCCTGTTCGGCGCGGTCGCGAGCGCGCAATACCGCCTGGCCCGGGTGATCACGTTTCTCAACCCGGGAAGCGCCCCGTCCGAGGCGACGTGGCAGGTGCACCAGTCGCTCGTCGGCATCGGGGCGGGGCGCCTGTTCGGCGTCGGCCTCGGACAGGGACAGCAGAAACTGGGCTACCTGCCGTACGCCTACTCCGATTTCATCTTCTCGACGATCGGTGAAGAGTGGGGATTCCTGGGAGTCCTGGCCCTGCTCGTACTGTTCGGCACGTTCGTGTGGCTGGGGTTCCGGATCACGCGGTCGGCGCGCGACTCGTTCGGCCAGCTGCTCGCGGTGGGACTCACCGCTTTGATCGGGATCACCGCGGCGCTGCACGTGGGCGTGAGCCTCGCCTTGCTGCCGGCCACCGGTATCACGCTGCCGTTCATCTCGTACGGGCGGTCGAGCCTGTTCGTGGCCCTGGTCGCGACCGGAGTGTTGATCAGCATTGGGCGCGGAAGACGATGAGAGTTGGAAAGATCAAACGCGGAACGCGGAAGGCGGAACGCGGAACAGCAGGAGAGGGTTCGATTCGCGAAGCTCGATACTCGGTTCGATACTTGCGCGATCTGTTCCGCGTTCCGCGTTCCGCGTTCCGAGGTCACGCGCGGTGAGAGTTCTCCTCGCGGGCGGCGGCACCGGCGGCCATCTCATGCCCGCCCTCGCGCTGGCCCAGGCGCTGGTCGATGCGGGGCGGGGCATCGAGCCGGTACTCGTCGGCGCAGCGCGCGGGATCGAGGCGCAGGTGCTGCCCCGCTATCCGTTCCGCCACCGCTTGCTCCCGATCGAGCCCATCTATCGGCGCGCCTGGTGGAAGAACCTGCGCTGGATCCTCATCGCCGGCCGGGTGTGGCGCGCCGTGGGACAGGTGCTCGACGCCGAGCGCCCCGCGATCGTCATCGGCACGGGCGGCTACGCCGCCGGCCCGGTGGTGTGGCGCGCGCAGCGCGCCGGTCTGCCGACCGTGCTGGTCGAGGAGAACGCCTTTCCGGGACTGACCACGCGCTGGCTCGCGCGGCGCGCGCGCCAGATCCACCTGGGGTTCCCCGAAGCCCGCGCGCGCCTCAGGGTCGGCACTGCCACGCAGGTGTTTACGCTCGGGAATCCGGTGCGTCCGCCTGGGCCGGGCGCGCGCGCGACCGCCCTCGCGGAGCTGGGACTGAGCCCCGAACGTCCGACGCTGCTGGTGTTCGGCGGCAGCCAGGGAGCTCGGGCGATCAACTACGCCGTAGCGGGCGCGCTCGAGCGCCGCCTGCTAGACGGCGTGAACGTGCTGTGGGGCACCGGCATGGAGCACGCCGACGCGCTCGCCCGCTACGCGACGCCGGGTCGGGTGGTGATCCGAGGATTCTTCGATCCCATGACGGTGCCGTACCGGGCGGCGGACGTCGTCGTAGCGCGCGCGGGCGCGATGACGGTCGCGGAGCTGTGCGCCTGGGGCAAGCCGAGCATCCTCGTCCCGCTCCCGAGCGCCGCCGCCGACCACCAGACCAACAACGCGCGGGCCCTGGCGGAGGCGGGAGCGGCGATCCTCCTTCCCGAGCGGGACCTCACGGCGTACTCATTCGCCAACCAGGTCGACCAGCTGATCGGGGACCGCACCCGGTTGGAGTCCATCGCCGCCCGGGCGCGGGCCCGGGGGAACCCCAACGCCTCCCGGGACATCGTGTCGAAGATCTTGACAGTTGTCGGGTAAAAGCGTGGTGCTCTCTTTCGCAAGTTTCGTAGATTCGCTATATTAGCCCCCCACTAATGAACTTGTTTGCGACGGTGGATCCCCGGCCGGTCCACTTCATGGGGATCGCCGGAGCGGGCATGAGCGGCCTGGCACTCCTCGCCAGGCAGCAAGGCGTCACGATAACCGGCTGTGATAACGATCCCTCGGGCGCCGCCGATTTGGCAGCCCTGGGGGTGGAGATATGGCGGGGACACGATCCGGGGCATGTCGTGGGAGCCCGGGCGCTCGTGGTCACCGCAGCTGTGCCGGGAGACCACCCGGAGCTGGAGCGAGCACGCGCCCTAGGGGTCCCGGTGGTACGGCGGGCTGACGCCCTCAGCCAGGCCGTCGCCGGTGGAACGGTGGTCGCCGTGGCGGGGACGCACGGCAAGACGACCACCACGGTGATGGTCACGGAGGCGTTGGCGGCCGCCGGGCGGGATCCCACGGGACTCGCCGGCGGCCGCGTCGCTCGGTGGGGCGGCAACGCCCGAGTGGGAAAAGGGCGGGAGCTGTTCGTGGTGGAGGCGGACGAGTTCGACCGCGCGTTCCTGTCGCTCGCGCCGACCGTGGCGGTGGTGAACAACGTCGAGGCCGATCACCTCGAGTGCTACGGCGGGAGTGTGGCGGCGCTGGAAGACGCGTTCGCCGAGTTCGCCGGGCGGGCGCGGCGGGCGATCGTCGGAGCGGACGACGCGGGTGCGGCGCGGGTGGCGGCGCGGCTCGCCGTCCCGGTGTGGCGGGTGGGGTTGGGTGCCGGCGTGGACGTGCGCATCGCCGACCCGGCGTTGGGCGAGCGCGGCTCGGCGGCGCGGATCGAGCTGCCCGGTGGTCGGGCGCTCGCGCTGCGACTGCGGGTCCCGGGGCTCCACAACCTGCGCAACGCGGCGGCGGCGCTGGCGGTGGTGCACGAGCTCGGAGCCGATCTCGAGCAGGCGCTCGCCGCGCTGGCGGAATTCGGCGGGGTGGGGCGCCGGTTCGAGCGGGTGGGTGAGGCGCGCGGCGTGACGGTGGTGGATGACTACGCGCACCACCCGACGGAGGTCGCGGCGACGCTCGCCGCGGCGCGGCAGGCGTTCCCGCGGCGCCGCGTGGTGGCGGTGTTCCAGCCGCACCTGTTTTCGCGCACCGCGCTGCACGGTGAGGCGCTGGGCCGGGCGCTCGCGGCGGCGGACGTGGTGGTGGTGGCCCCGATCTACGCGGCGCGCGAGCAGCCGCTCGCGGGCGTGAGTGCCGATCTCGTGGCACGTGGAGCGGCCGGCGCGGGCGCCACCACGATCGCGGTGCGCGAGCGGGCGGGACTGACCGAGCGGGTGGTCGAGACGGTACGGGCGGGCGACGTGGTGTTCACGCTCGGGGCGGGGGACATCACGCGCGTCGGGCCCGAACTGCTGGCGCGGCTGGGGAACGCGGCGTGACGAGGACCTTACCGCGCTGGCGGCGGCGGGCGCTGGTGGGCCTCGCGGGATCGGGCGTGCTCACGCTGCTGTGGCTCGGCGCGCCGTTCGCGCTGCGGCGGCTGCGGGTGTTCCGGGTGCGGCAGGTGGAGCTCGTGGGCGTGCGCAATCTCGCCCCCGACGCGGTGATCGCGGCATTGCGGCTCGGACCCGGGGCGAGCGTGTTCAGCGATACGCGGCTGCTCGCTGACCGGGTGCGCGGTCTCGCCGGTGTGGCGGAGGCCCGGGTGGTGCGTCATCTGCCGGCGGCGCTGACCGTCGAGCTGCGGGAAGTGGAGCCGGCGGCGCTCACGCCGGGCCCGCGCGGGACGCGCCTGGTGGCGGTGGACGCTGCGGGTCACCCGCTGCCGTTCGATCCCGCGCGCTCCGGGCTCGATCTGCCGATCGCGGCGAGCGGCGACTCGGGGGTGGTGGGCGTCCTGGCGCTGATCCAGTCGGTGGATCCGGCGCTGTTTCAAACCATCACCGGCGCGCGCCGGATGGCGCGCGGCGACGTGCTGCTGGAAGTCGGGTCGCGACGGGTGCTGGTGCGGCGCGACGCCGGGCCGGAGGTGATTCGGGCCGTGGTGCTGGTGGCACAGGATCTCGCGGCGAGGGGGCGTTCCTACGTGGAGCTCGATGCCCGCTTCGCGGGCCAGGTGGTCGTGCGACGCAAGGCGACCGCGGACGGGGCCGGTGAGGGAGGCGCGTGAGCCGGGATCGCCAGGTCGTGGCCGGGCTCGATCTCGGCAGCACCAAGACGTGCGCCGTGATCGCGGAGGTGGTGGGGGACCTGCCGCGCCTGCCGCTCGCCAAGGTGCTGGGGGTGGGGCTCGCGAAGAACGCCGGCGTGCGCCGGGGCATGGTGCGCGACATTGACGAGACGAGCCGGTCCATCGTCGCCGCGCTGCGCGACGCCGAACGGATGGCGGGGGTGAAGGTGGGCGGGGTGACCTGCGGGATCGCCGGCGAGCATGTCTCGGCCCGCACCTCGACCGGCGTCGTGGCGGTGTCGGGGGACGAGATCACCCCGGAGGACGTGGCGCGCGTGAACGAAGTCGCACGCGCCGTGTCGCTCGGGCGGGACCACGAGCTGCTGCACGACATCCCGCAGGAGTACGTGGTCGACCAGCAGCGCGGCATCTCGGATCCCGTCGGGATGACGGGCACGCGGCTCGAAGTCGAGATGTATCTCGTCACGGTGCAGTCGACCGCGGCGCAGAATCTCCGCAAGAGCGTCGAGCGGGCACGCTACCGCGCCGCCGACCTGGTGCTCGAGCCGCTGGCCGCGTCGTACGCCGTGCTGACGGACGACGAGCGGGAGCTGGGCGTGGCGCTGGTGGAGGTCGGTGGCGGCTCGACGGGCGTGGCGATCTTCCACGAGGGCAAGATCCGCCACCTCGCCTCGATCAAGTTCGCCGGTACGCACGTGACGAGCGACATGATGCAGGGGCTGGGCGTGACGCAGGCGGACGCGGAGCGGCTCAAGGAGCGGCACGGCGTCGCGTACCAGCCGCTGGTGGACGCGTCGGAGATGATCAACCTGCCGTCCACGCCGAGCCAGGGCGCACGGCAGGCGTCCCGCGAGCTGTTGTCGCACATCATCCACCAGCGGGTGGACGAGATCTTCCAGCTGGTGCAGCGCGAGTTCGAGCGGGCGGGGTACGGGGGCGGCCGCTTGCCGGCCGGGGTGGTGCTGACGGGGGGAACGGCGCATCTGCCGGGAATGGTGGAGCTGGCACGCGAGGCGTTCGCGGTGCCGGTGCGGGCCGGGAGCCCAGAGCAGGGGATCTCGGGACTGGTCGACAGCGTGCAGGCGCCGCGCTACGCGGTGCCGGTCGGGCTGGTGCTGTACGCCGCGCGGCGGCTGGCGCAGGGCGGCGCGGCGGGAGGGGGCGGCTCGCTGGTCCGGAGCGCGGGGGTCGACAAGCTGTTCGGACCGCTCAAGCGGTGGTTGCAGGACTTCTTCTGATCGGTCACCCGAGGGAGCCATGATCTTCGAGCTCGAAGAGACCGTCTCGCAGAACGCCCGGATGAAGGTCGTCGGTGTCGGCGGCGGGGGCGGTAACGCCCTGAACCGCATGGTCGACGAGGGACTCCAGGGCGTCGAATTCATTTCCGTGAACACCGACGCGCAGGCCCTGCTCAACAACAAGGCCGACGTGAAGGTGCAGATCGGCAAGAAGCTCACCCGCGGGTTGGGCGCCGGCGCGCGCCCCGAGATCGGCCGCCAGGCCATCGAGGAAAACCGCGACGAGGTGCTGCACTCCCTCCAGAACGCCGACCTGGTGTTCGTCACCTGCGGCATGGGCGGGGGCACCGGCACTGGCGCCGCGCCGATTATCTCCCAGATCGCACGTGACTTGGGCGCCCTCACCATCGGCATCGTGACGAAGCCCTTTCTGTTCGAGGGCCGCAAGCGCATGCGGCAGGCGGAAATGGGCATCGCCGAGATGCGCAAGCACGTCGACACCATGGTCGTGGTGCCGAACGAGCGGCTCTTGGCCGTGGTGGGCAAGGGCATCCCGTTCCAGGACGCCCTGAAAAAGGCCGACGAGGTGCTGTTGCACGCCACCCAGGGCATCTCCTCGCTCATCACGGTCACGGGTATCGTGAACGTCGATTTCGCCGACGTGCGCACCGTGATGCAGAACGGCGGCGCGGCGATCATGGGCACCGGCATGGGGCGGGGCGAGAACCGCGCGATGGAAGCGGTGCAGCAGGCGATCTCGTCGCCGCTGCTCGACAATATCTCCATCACGGGCGCGACGGGCGTGCTCATCAATATCACCGGCGGCGAGGACCTGACGCTCGGCGAGGTCACCCAGATCTCCGACGTCGTCAAGGACGCGGCGGGCGAGGAGGCCGAGATCATCTTCGGAACCGTGAACGATCCGGCGATGCACGGCGAGATCCGCGTCACCGTGATCGCGACGGGGTTCGACCGGCAGAGCGCCGCCGCGGAGGCGCCGGGCCGGGCGCCGGGCGTGCTGCCGTTCCGGGAGCGCGGCCGGCCGGCGGTCGCGCCGCCCGGGTACGTGAAGCCGGCCGAGCAGCCGGCCCGGCGCAACGCCGCCGCCAACCCCCCGCTGCCGGCGGAGCTGAACGAGCTCGAGATCCCCACGTTCATCCGCCGGCAGATGGACTGATGCCGTCGTCCTGGCGGGCGAGCCATTACATCGTCGCCGGCGTGCTGGTCGCCGGCGGCCTCGTCTGGGCCACGGGCGTCGCGTGGCCGTGGCGGCGGCCGCTCACCGCGCCCGCCATCCTGGTGAACGCCGCGTACAGCGACGCGGACGACGCGCTGGGCCGGCGCGAGCGGCTCGCCGACGTGCTGGAGCGCGCCGGCGTGACGGGCCGCGACTATGCGAGCTTCCTCGCCGCCGCCAAGAGCCTGCCCGTGCGCCGGCTCCGCCCGGGCCTGGCGTTCCAGGTTCGCCGCCTCAAGACCGACAGCGTCGCGAGTCGCATCACCATCAGGCTGTCGCCGGAGCGGCGCCTCACGGTGAACCGCAGCGACTCGGGCTGGGCGGAGACGGTCGAGACGATCCCGTGGACCGTCACCAGGTTGCGCGTCACGGGCACGATCGAGTCGTCGCTGTACGACGCGTTAGACAGAGCCGTCTCGGACACCTTCCTCCCTGGCGCCGAGCGACGCCAGCTCGCCTGGGCGATCGCCGACGTGTACGACTGGGAAGTGGATTTCACGCGCGACATCCGCCCCGGCGACCGCTTCACGGTGCTGCTCGATCGCCTGGAGTCGTCCGAAGGGGAGCGGCGCTTCGGCCGCATCCTGGCCGCACGGGTCGACGTCGCCCGCACGCCGGAATACGCATTTTACTTCGAGGATTCGACGGCGGGTCGCGGCGGCTTCTACGACGAGCGCGGGCGCTCGCTGCGGCGCGCGTTCCTGCGGGCGCCGCTCCAGTTCCGGCGCGTCTCGAGCGGGTTCGGCTCCCGCTATCATCCGATCCTGCACACCTGGCGACATCACGAGGGCGTGGACTTCACGGCGGCGTACGGGACCCCGGTGCGCGCCACCGCCGACGGGATCGTGACCCGCATCGGGCACGATGACACCGGCTACGGCAATCTCATCGAGCTGCGACACGTCAACGGCATCCGGACGCGCTACGGGCACCTGTCGGCGTTCGCCCGCGGCCTGCACGCGGGGGAGCGGGTCGATCAGGGTGAGACGATCGGCTACGTCGGCTCGACCGGCCTCTCGACCGGGCCGCACCTGCACTACGAGTTCCTGGTGGGCGGTCGGCCCACCAATCCGCGCCGCAAGGACATGGGCGCCGGCACGCCGGTGCCCAAGAGTCTCGACGCGGCCTACGGCGCCGCGCGCGAGGCGCTGCGGGCCCAGCTCGAGCCGAACGGCCCGCCCGCCCCCGCCGTCGCCGCCGCGCGCGATTAGTCTCCTTTAGTTTTCTTTCTGCTCGTGGAGCTGTATCCCGCCGTTGACATCGAGGGCGGGCGCGTGGCCCGTTCCACTTCCGCCTCCGATCCCATCGCCGTCATGCGGCAGTTCGCCCACGACGGCGCCCGCTGGGTGCACGTCGTCGATCTCGACCGCGCCTTCGGCAAAGGTGAGAACCGCGAACTGACCCGCCGCCTCCTGGCCGAGGCCGCCGTGCGGATCCAGGTGGGGGGCGGCCTGACGAGCGACGAGGACGTCGCCGAGCTGCTCGGCTGGGGCGCGACCCGGGTGGTGATCGGGACGACGGCGGCAGTCGATGCCGTGCTGGTGGCGCGGTTGCTCGCGCGCTATGGCGCGGAACAGCTCGCCGTGGGCATCGACGCGCGCGACGGCCGGGTCGCGGCGCGCGGCTCGGACGTGAGCTTCGCGCTCGCCCCGCTCGAGCTGGCGCGCCGCGTGCGCGGCCAGGGCGCCCGCACCGTGATCTACACCGACGCCGCCCGCGACGGCAGCCTCGCGGGGCCCGACGTGGACGGGGCACGCGCCATCGCCGCGCTCGGGGGGGGGCTCGACGTGATCGTGTCGGGCGGGGTCGCGTCGCTCGACGACCTGCGGCGCCTGCGCGACGCGGGGCTCGCCGGCGCCATCGTGGGACGCGCCCTGCACACGGGACGGTTCACGCTGCGCGAGGCCCTGACGTGCACCGCCTGACGCTGGGCCTCGCCGCCCTGCGCGCCACGGGCGTCGGCGCCCTCTTGCTCCTCATCTGGAACCCGACGGCGGTCCGCCTCGGCGTGGGGGACGCGCCACGCCTCGTCCTGCTCGACGCGTCGCTCTCCATGGCGGGGCAGGGCGGACACTGGGCCGCGGCGCTCGACACGGCGCGCGCGCTGGCGCGGGGTGGCGTCATCTGGCGATTCGGCGCGCGCGTCACGGCCTTCGATACGCTGGCTCCGCGAGACGGCGCGACCCGGCTCGCGCCGGCGCTCGCCGCCGCCGCGGCGCGCGGCGGCCCCGTGGCGATCGTCACCGACGGCGCCATCTCCGATCGCACCGACGCTCCCGCGGATCTGCTGCGGTTCGCGCGGATCGTCGTCCTCCCGCGGACGCCGTTCTTCGACGCGTTCGTGTCCGACGTCACCGGCCCATCGCGCATCGCCGCGGGCGATACCATCCGGCTCAGGGTGAGTTACGGAACCGCGGGGAAACGGGAAACGGGAAACGGGAAAGGGACGGCGGTACTGGGAGCGAGCGTCGCCGGCCGGCGGATCGTGTCACGGGTCGTAAATCTTCCTGATAGCGGAATCGTGTCCACCGATCTCCCGTTTCCCGTTTCCCGTTTCCCCTTTCCCGGTTGGGTGGCGGTGGACGTGCGGTTGGAGGGCGTTTCCGACTCCGAACCCCGCGACGACGCGCGCACGGTCGTGCTCCAGGTGAGCGCGCCGCCGTCGATCGTGCTGCTCGCCTCGCCTCCCGACTGGGACACGCGCTTTCTGGCGCACGCGCTCGAGG
>Ga0137381_10004218_pt1 | contig 10376 bp, 10 predicted proteins | sample SagtaG_16_FD_104808 | JGI IMG/M metagenome (GOLD analysis project Ga0137381, IMG submission 104808) | Vadose zone soil microbial communities from Sagehorn Ranch, Mendocino, California, USA - Sage2_L_115_16 metaG | ecosystem: Environmental > Terrestrial > Soil > Vadose zone | place: USA... | reverse complement strand
TGGCGCCGTTGCTCGGTCTGTTAGGTACGATTACCGGTCTTATTAGGTCGTTCAGTTTTCTCGGCAACGAAGAGCTGGCGGTGCAAGCCGTCACCGGCGGTATTGCCGAGGCGCTTATTGCCACGGCGTGCGGTCTCGGCATTGCCATCTTCGCTCTGATTCCGTTTAACTTTTTTACTTCCCGAGTGTCTAACTTGGAGTTCGAATTGCAGACGGCAGCCACAAACCTGGAAGTGATGTTAGGAGCACAAACCGCGGCGCGGGAACTGGACTTCGCGACGAAAGCCCCAGCTGGCAAAGGCTCGTCGATCTAAAGATATTTTAAGCTATTCAATGCACGTAAGCTCGCCAATTCCACACAAGAAAGCGCGGATCGAGATCATCCCGTTGATCGACATCATGTTCTTTCTGCTTGCCAGTTTCATGATGGTGAGCTTGAGCCAGGTGCACATGAAAGGGATCAAGGTGAACCTCCCCTCCGGTGTTTCGGGTGAAACACAGACAAAACGCGAGTACCTCAGCGTCTCCGTCGATAAAGATGGCCATTACTTCTACGACAAGGACCAAGTCAGTGACGACGAACTGCTGAATCGTCTGCGACAGGCGCATCAAACGGCCCCCGACGCGAAAGTATTTATGCGGGGCGATCGGGACTCGGCCCACCTAAACGTTGCCCATGCGCTCGATATAATCCGCTCGTCCGGCTACTATAAAGTCTCGTTCGAAATTAGGAGCGAATCGCTCAAAGGAGTTCCCGGCGGACCGCGCTGATTTTGTTATGGCAGTAACGCAAGTAAGACCGCTAATGTACCGGCCGCCACCGCGGTGGTATTTGTGGACCGCGTTTGGCGTTGCGCTAGCGATCCACCTCACAGCTGTTGCATTGGCTCAAAAACGCGAGGCCGTTGCAGTAGAGCTTCCTCCTCAACCGCCGCAGGTCGTCGAGGCGACGCTGGCGCCACCGGAGGCCACGCCGCCGCCGGAGGATATTCCGTTGCCGGAGCCACCTCCGCCGCCCGAGATTAAGCCGGAGTTCGTCGAGGAAAGAACACCACCACCGCGGCCACCGCCATCGGCGCAACAACCAAAATTCACGCCGATTAAGGCTGCCGCACTGTCGATGTCCCAAGCAAAAGCGCTTGCCGTTTACAATCCGCGTCCGCCTTACCCGTACGAGGCGCGCGCGCATAAGATCATGGGAAGTGGAGTGATCACCGTGGAGGTTGACCCAGCAAGTGGCAATGTGACTAACGCTTCTGTCACGCAAAGTATTGGGAACTCTATACTAGATGACGCCGCCGTGAGCACCTTCCGACGTTGGAGATTTAGACCCGGCTCAGTGTCCAAGGTCAGGATTCCCATCACCTTTACCATGACGGGGGCATCGTACTAACTCCATCAGTATGAGAATCTCTTCGCCAGTTCCGCACAAACGAGCGCGCATTGAGATCATTCCACTGATCGACATCATGTTCTTTTTGCTCGCAAGCTTTATGATGGTAAGCCTGAGCCAGGCTCACATGAAAGGTATTCGGGTCAATTTGCCAGCCGCACAGGGGCCTCCGCCAAGCGGAGTAAAGGATTTCGTCTCCGTAAAAGTGCTCGAGGGAAACGCGGTGTTTTTCGATAACCAGTACGTCACACAAGACCAAGTCCTCCCGCGGCTTTTTGAACTCCACAGGGGAAATCCGGACATCAAAATCTCGATCAGCGCAGCTCCGACGGCCGTGTACGGCGATGTCATCGGAGTCCTCGATAAAGTTCGGCAGGTTGGAATTACAAAAGTGGGGTATCAAATCAGGGCAGCCGCTGGTCCCGCCGCTTCTGGACCGCCTCCCGCCGCCCCGCCACCACCCGGCCCTTAATCATCCGTCCTAAGAGTTCCAAGTTTAGCGGCAAGGGCGCGGATCGCTTTGGCCCGGTGGCTGATCGAGTTCTTCAGCTCCGCGGGCAGCTCTGCAAAAGTCTCTTCGAATCCGCGCGGAACGAAAATGGGATCGTAGCCGAATCCGCGCAGCCCGCGCGCTTGCTGGGTGATCATTCCCTCGATCATTCCCTCGAACGTCCCCAGCAATTTACCCTTCCGCGCCAGCGCAATTACGCAACGAAAGCGCGCCGATCGTTTGGCTCTCGCCCCGACCCGGGCAAGCTCGCCCAGTAATTTGTCGATGTTTTGTTTATCGCTCGCATTTTGACCCGCATAGCGCGCCGACAAAATTCCGGGCGCGCCACCGAGCGCATCGACTTCCAGACCGGAATCATCCGCGACAACGAGCGCCGGAAAATACTTGGAGGCAGCGACTGCTTTCAGCGTTGCATTTTCTTCGAATGATTTCCCGTTTTCATGTATGTCGGGAATTTCAGCATGCGCGCGCAAATCGCTGACTGCGAACTCCTGCCCGAGAATCTCCTGAATCTCGCGGGTCTTGTGCGCATTGTGTGTGGCGAGCAGTAAATCCATTTTCTTTTCCTGCTTTCCTGCTTTGCTAAGGGATAGTTTCCAATGAGCAGTGAGCGCCGCAAACCGTATCCATTCGATCAGATCGAACCGAAATGGCAGGCGATCTGGGAAGAACGGCAGCCTTTTCACGCACCAAATCCCGGCGAACAAAATTTCGATCCATCCAAGCCGAAATTTTACGTCCTAGATATGTTCCCTTACCCGAGTGGAGCGGGTTTGCACGTCGGACATCCCGAGGGTTATACCGCTACTGATATCGTCGCGCGTTACAAACGGATGTGCGGCTTTAACGTTTTGCATCCGATGGGTTGGGATGCTTTTGGGCTGCCGGCGGAGCAATACGCGATCAAAACTGGAGAGCATCCGGCGATCACGACGCGCGAGAATGTGGCGAAATTTAAGAGACAGCTCCAACGGATCGGTTTTTCATACGATTGGCAGCGGGAGATCAACACTACTGATCCGGGCTATTACAAGTGGACACAGTGGATTTTTCTTCAGATCTATAATTCTTGGTTTAATCCGGCGACTAACAGAGCCGAGCCGATTTCAACTTATCGCGGCGAAAACCCCGACGCAGTCCGGCTCGCTTACGTCGCCGATGTGCCGGTGAACTGGTGTCCGGAGCTGGGCACAGTCTTGGCCAACGAAGAAGTCGTCGATGGAAAAAGCGAGCTCGGTGGATTTCCGGTCGTTCGGCGTCCGATGCGGCAATGGATGTTACGAATCATGGCATATGCGGAGCGATTGCTAAATGAACTTGAAGGACTCGATTGGCCTGAGGGAATCAAATTGCTCCAGCGCAATTGGATCGGACGCAGCGAAGGCGCTGAAATCGATTTCCCTGTCGCCGGATTCGCTGATCCCGGTAAGCAGCGCCGCGTCCCTACCATCCGTGTGTTTACGACACGCCCCGACACGCTTTATGGCGCAACTTACATGGTGCTGGCCCCCGAGCATTCACTAGTCGATTTAATCGTCACAGAAGAACAATGGCCGGCCGTTCGTGAATATCGCGAGCGCGCCGCGCGCAAGAGCGACCTGGAGCGGACGGATCTTGCAAAAGAAAAAACCGGTGTCTTCACCGGCGCATATGCAATTAATCCGGTGAACAGCGAGCGAATTCCGATCTGGGTCGCTGATTATGTGCTACTCGGTTACGGCACAGGTGCAATCATGGGCGTACCTGCCCACGATGAGCGCGATCTGGAGTTCGCTCAAAAATTCGATCTGCCGATCCGCGAAGTGGTGCAGCCGCCGGGAGACGAAAATGCGATTGGCTTTGTTGGCGAAGGAGTTGCGATCAACTCGCCTGTAATTGACGGGCTGCCAAGTTCGGAAGCGAAAAAGAAAATCACCAAATGGCTTGAGCAACACGGCGCCGGAAAAGGTGCGATCAATTACAAGCTGCGCGACTGGTTGTTTTCGAGGCAACGTTATTGGGGCGAGCCGCTGCCCATTGTTTGGAAGGACGGAAAGCACGAGGCGCTCGGCGAAAATGAACTGCCGATCGTTCCACCGCCGCTGGAAGATTATAAGCCAACCGGAACCGGTGAACCGCCACTGGCGAAAGCGAAAGATTGGGTTCGTTATTCCGACAAAGCGCTGCGCGAGACAAACACCATGCCGCAGTGGGCCGGTTCGTGCTGGTATTACCTCAGATTTTGCGATCCGCATAACGACAAACGCTTCGTCGGCGAAGAAGCGGAGCGCTACTGGATGGGAGGCCGCGCGCCGGGTGGCGTGGACTTGTACGTCGGCGGCACCGAGCACGCCGTGCTGCATCTGCTTTACGCGCGTTTCTGGCACAAGGTGTTGTTCGACCTTGGCTATGTTTCCAAGCCGGAGCCGTTCCAGCGCTTGGTGAATCAGGGAATTATCCTTGGCGAAGACAATCAGAAGATGTCGAAATCGCGCGGGAACATCGTGAACCCTGACGACGTGATCGACCAGTACGGCACGGACGCATTCCGCTGTTATGAGATGTTTATGGGGCCGCTGGAGCAGATGAAACCCTGGAGCATGCGCGGCGTCGAAGGCGTGGCGCGTTTTCTCGCGCGCGTCTGGCGTCTGTTCATGAGCGAAAGTCAAGAAGGCAACTGGGAGTTATCCGACAAAATCAAACATGTCGATCCAGATAGGGCGCAGCAGAAGGTGACCCATGCCACCATCAAAAAAGTCACCGAAGACATTGAGTCGTTTTCGTTTAACACCGGCATCTCGCAGATGATGATTTTGGTAAACGCATTTACTAACGCAGAGACGATTCCTTTATCCGCGATGCGGACCTTTCTCGTTTTGCTCAATCCATTCGCGCCGCATCTCGCTTCCGAACTTTGGGAAAAGTTAAACGCAAGGTTCCGAGATGACCTCGGCGATATTACCGAACAGAAATGGCCAGCCCACGATGAACGATTCCTGGTCGAGGACGAAGTTGAAGTCGTCATTCAAGTGAACGGAAAAGTGCGCGACCGAATGAAGATGTCGATTTCGGCGACTCAAGAAGAAATGAAAACCGCGGCGCTCGCGAATCCCAGGATTCAAAAATTCATTACCGGCAAGACCGTTGGCAACGTCGTGGTCGTCCCGAAAAAGCTGGTCAACATCGTCATATGAGGAAGATCTGGGAGGAGTTCGAGGAATTCGCCGTCAAAGGCAATGCGGTCGATCTTGCTGTTGGCGTAATCATCGGGGCGGCCTTCGGTGCGATTGTCAGTTCGCTGGTCAAAGACGTGATCATGCCGCCAATCAGTCTCCTTACGGGCGGACTCGATTTCTCAAACAAGTTCGTCATTCTGCGAGCGGCAAAAGATGGCTCGACGGCACTCAATACTCCCGCTGACGCAGCGAAAGCCGGAGCGATCACCTGGAATTACGGCAACTTCATCACGCTTCTGATTAATTTTCTCATTATCGCGGCCGCAGTTTTTTTGATGGTCCGCGCAATCAACAAACTCCGACAACCCACAGCGAAAGACAAAGAATGCCCGGCCTGCGCGATGAAGATCCCGGCAAAGGCAAGGCGTTGTCCGCATTGCACGACTGAGCTGACGCAAGCGGCCGAGACCTAATTGTATCCGGCATCGGCGATGCCGGCTACAACAGCAAGACCAGCAAATTTTTGGCTTGCCCTTGGCGGCTTCGGCTGCTATCGAGGCCGCAATACTGCAAATGCGGAAGCGCCTTAACCTTACATTGGCAGGAATTGTTGCTTGCTTTGTCGTCGGCTGCGCCACGCAGTCGAAATCAAACTTGGCCGCCAAACAACGCATGCACAATGTGCGCACCACCGCCTATACCCACAGCGAGGGAAGCGAATGCCACAATGCGCTCGACTGTCGTCTTTGCGGCCAGCAGGTGATGAGCGCGGCCTCCGATTGGTCGCGTTTCCCACTCGGTACCCGGTTTCGAATCGCGGACACAAATGAAGAATACATCATTGACGATTACGGGACCGCACTCCTCGGCACAGACACGATCGATCTTTACAAGCCGAGCCGTCTCGACATGAGACGCTGGGGTGTCCGCCACGTCGATATCGATATCTTGCAATGGGGCTCGGAGGAACAGAGCCTGAAAGTACTCGCCCCGCGCGTCAAACACAGCTGTGTCCGGCAGATGGTCGCGAGTTTACGGCAGAAGAAAAAAGCGCAGCAGAAGAAAGAGTTGGTCGCCAGCCTGGACCCGAAAAAAGCTCAGCAAAAGAAAAAGACGTAGCTGCTTACGCTTTCTTTTGACATGCGGGTCAGGCACGCCGGAATTTCGCCGGATGAAAATTCTCGTCGTTGGTGGCGCCGGGTACATCGGCAGCGTTTGCGGTGAATTGCTTCTCGATGAAGACCATGAGGTCGCAGTCTTCGATAATCTCACTGAAGGCCATCGTCGGGCAGTAGACCCGCGCGCGAAATTTACCCAGGGCGATCTGGCGGACCGGAACCAAATCGAGACTGCGCTCTCGAGCATTCGCCCGGATGCGGTGATGCACTTTGCCGCAAGCGCCCTCGTGGCTGAATCCATGTGCGATCCGTCGAAATATTTTCGCAATAACATTTCCAACGGCTTGAACCTGCTCGACGCCATGGTGGCAACGCAGGTGAACCGAATCGTTTTTTCCTCGACCTGCGCGATTTTCGGGCCCCCCGATCGCCTGCCAATCGACGAGGCTGCGCCGGCGCGCCCGATCAATCCCTACGGCGAATCGAAATTGGCCTTTGAAAAAATTCTGCGCTGGTACGGCCAGATTTATGGTTTGAGCTTCGTTTCCTTACGATACTTCAATGCGGCCGGCGCTTCAGAGAAATTCGGCGAAGATCACCGCCTTGAGACGCATTTAATTCCGAACGTGCTCAAAGTTGCACTGGGACAAAAACCGCATGTGGAAATTTACGGCGCCGATTATGAAACCTCGGACGGCACCTGCATTCGGGATTACATACACATTGTCGATCTTGCGCGCGCACACATTCTCGCTCTCGGCACAGCCAAAAGCGAGTTCTACAATCTAGGCACCGGCGGCGGCGCCAGTGTCCGCGAAGTAATCGACGCTTGCCGTAAAGTCACTGGCCGAAAGATCGAGATTGCCGAAAAACCGCGTCGCCCCGGAGATCCACCGCGGCTCATCGCTTCATCGAAAAAAATCAAAGACGATCTGGGTTGGCGACCGCAGTTCCAATCGCTCGACACGATTATCGAGAGCGCCTGGAAATGGCACCAAAAATTCCCCAGCGGCTACGGGGATTAGATCTGGTAGCGTGGGTCTATGATCGCCGATGCAATCGTCGCCGCACTGAGATGATTCCCGCATTGACGAATGAAAAAGCGCCCGCCGCAGCGGGCGCTTTTGATTTTACCGTAAACAACTTTTTCGCGACTACGGTTTTGTCGTTGTGGTGGTCGTTTCCTCTTTTTTGTAAATCGTGGTTGGCTGAGCCAGCACAATTTTGCGCACCACTATTCGATCACCCACATTCGTGTAATACACGTTCGCCGGCATGTCCGGCCGGATTGCGGACCACGTAACGATGTGACCCTCTGGATCGACAATGGTTGTGTCCTTCGTGTAGTAATACCGCACCGGGGCCGCATCCGGCGCCGTTCGAAACATGATATAATCCGAATCCGGCGTGTAAGTGGTAATCGTGCCTGCGGTTGAGGTCGTGGCGGTCGTGGTCGTGCCGGTCACCGGATCCACGGTTGTTGTGGTGGTCTCCTGTGCCAACGCGACGCCGAGCGCTGCCGCGCAAAGCACGCCTGCTGTCAATATTTTCACTAATCTCGTTTGTTTCATATTTGTCCCTCTGCTTTGATTAAATGGATGATCTCCATCGTGTATGACTCCGGCCCCTTAGCGCCGGAGTTCCTTGAGCTACGCCTTGGTATCGTAAATTCCGCCTCGCGCGGTCGCCTCCCTTGGAGTAATCCGCTTCCCCGTGCCAAAGCAACGTAACGCCGCCTTTATGCAGGCTTTACCCGGTTTTCGCGATTTCCTTCCCGAGGGCTGCGCCAAGCGCAATTGCATCTTTGCCCGCTGGCGCGAAGTGAGCCGTCGTTATGCTTTCGTGGAATGGGAAGGCCCAGTGCTCGAGCCCACCGAGCTCTACAAGAAAAAGAGCGGCTCAGAAATTGTCGATCAACTTTTTAATTTCACCGACAAGGGCGAACGCGAAGTGGCGATGCGCCCGGAGCTTACGCCGACGCTTGCTCGCGTGGTTGCCGCGCACGAACGCGAATTCAAGAAGCCGCTCAAATGGTTCTCCATCGGCCAATTCTTTCGTTACGAAAAGCAGCAGCGCGGCCGGCTGCGCGAACATTTTCAGCTCAATTGCGACATCATCGGCGAAAACGATCTTGCCGCCGATATCGAACTCGTCGCGCTCTGCATCGATGTCCTGCGAGCTTTCGGATTCACAGAGAAAGATTTCGTCGTCCGAATCAGCGACCGCGAATTCTGGACCGATCTTTTCCGCGAGAACAATGTCCCGGCGGAACGTTGGGATGAATTACTGCAAGTCATCGATAAATCCGGGCGCGAGCCGCGCGAGAAAACGGCCGAGAAGCTGGGCCATCTTGCCGATCCCGTGTTTGCGATCTTAAAGAGCGGCGGTCAAAGCGAGAAGCTCGACAAACTTGTCGATGGCCTATGCCGGCGCGGCCTTGTCGATTTTGTTGCGATCGATGTCGGCATCGTGCGCGGACTCGCTTACTATACCGGCATCGTATTCGAGGCGTTCGACCGGGCCGGCAAATTCCGCGCCATCGCCGGCGGCGGACGTTACGACAACTTGACCGCGCAACTTAGCGACGACGCTCTCTCACTGCCTGCGATCGGTTTCGCCATGGGCGACGTCGTTCTCGGCGAATTGATCAACGAAATCCCGCGCGCCCGCGAAGCGATGCAGAAAGCAATCACGAGCGACAGGAAAATCGACATTTACATTGTGATCGCGAAGGAAGAACGCCGCACCGACGCACTAACACAAATCCAGCAGCTTCGCGACCGCGGCTACCGCATTGATTATTCGCTCACGCCAACCAAAGTCGCCCGACAATTCCAGGCCGCCGAAGAGGAGGGCGCGTCGCTTGCGCTTCTTTACGGTGACGAATGGCCGCAGGTCAAAGTAAAGAATCTCGCTACGCGTGAAGAATCGCTAATCAGTCATGACGCGCTCCTAGACAGCGTCGCAAAATTCTTGAACATGCCCGGTTCCGTCTAACCATGTATCGCACGCACGACTGCAATTCAATTCGCAAGACCGACATCGGCAAGCAGGTCACGCTTGCCGGCTGGGTAAATGTCACGCGCGATCACGGCGGCGTTATTTTCATTGACCTGCGCGATCGCGAAGGCCTGACCCAGATTGTTTTTCGACCGGAGGAAAACGCCGAGCTCGCAAAGAAAGCCCACAACTTGCGCAACGAGGACGTAATCCAAGTCTCAGGTCGAGTCGCTGCGCGTCTGCTAGGCACGGAAAATCCAAACCTTGCCACCGGTGACATCGAAATCATTCCTAACAGTCTGCGAATTTTGAATCGGGCTGACACGCTCCCATTCCCGATCGATGCCGAGCCGCAGAATGAAGATTTGCGAATGACGCACCGGTATTTCGATCTCCGGCGGCCACGTCTCGCACGCAATTTGCGACTGCGTCATCGGGTCGCAAAAGCAACACGCGATTATCTCGACAGCCAGGGATATGTCGAAGTGGAAACACCAATTCTCTCCAAGAGCACGCCGGAAGGCGCGCGTGATTTTTTGGTGCCGAGCCGGCTCACGCCCGGAAAATTTTATGCGCTGCCACAAGCGCCACAGCAATACAAACAACTGCTGATGGTAGCCGGTGTTGAGAAGTATTTTCAGATCGCGAAATGTTTTCGCGACGAAGATTTGCGCGCCGACCGGCAACCGGAGTTTACGCAGATCGATATCGAAGCGTCGTTCGTCACGCCCGACGACATTTTCACGGTCACCGAAGGAATGCTGGCAGCGATCTTCAAGGCCGCACGCAACACCGAGATCAAAACGCCGTTCGATCGGCTTACCTATCGAGAAGCGGTCACCCGATACGGCAGCGATAAACCGGATCGCCGATTTGGAATGCAACTTATCGATCTTGGAGAAATTTTTCGCGAAAGCAGTTTTAAAGTTTTTCGTAGCGCGCTCGATGCAGGCGGTGTGGTAAAAGCGATCAACGCGAAGGGCTTCGCTGGAATCACGATCGGCCAGGCTGAAGAGCTAACCGAAATTGCTAAGTTGTACGGCGCGAAGGGGCTCGCCTTTATCAAGATCGAGAATGGCGAATGGAAATCGCCCATCGTGAAATTTTTCAGTGAACCTGAGAAAGCCGCGCTGAAATCGAAACTGAAAATCGAAGAGGGGGACTGCGTCTTCTTTGGTGCGGACAAATGGGAAGTCGCC
>Ga0137381_10004213_pt1 | contig 10382 bp, 5 predicted proteins | sample SagtaG_16_FD_104808 | JGI IMG/M metagenome (GOLD analysis project Ga0137381, IMG submission 104808) | Vadose zone soil microbial communities from Sagehorn Ranch, Mendocino, California, USA - Sage2_L_115_16 metaG | ecosystem: Environmental > Terrestrial > Soil > Vadose zone | place: USA... | reverse complement strand
TTCCTTGAGCTTGTCCAAACCGTAGGCGAGCGCGGCGGCGGTCGGTTCGTTGAGGATCCGCTCGACCGTCAGCCCCGCCAATTCGCCCGCCCGTTTCGTCGCGTGGCGCTGGGCATCGTTGAAATAAGCGGGCACAGTGATCACCGCGCGCGTCACGACCTCGCCAAAATAAGCCTCGGCGTCACGCTGCAGCTTCTTGAGGATTTCCGCCGAAATTTCCTCGGGAGTCCATGGCCGCCCGTGAATCTCAATCGACACCGGGCCGGCGCCTTCGCCTTTGACCGGGTAGGTGACGAGCATTTCCTCGGTCGAAATGTCGGCGCCACGGCGGCCCATGAAGCGTTTGACGGAATAGACCGTCTCCGCCGGCTGGAGGACCCGCACTCGATTGGCCTTCTGCCCGACGATCGGTTCGGCGTCCGGACCGGGAAGGTGCACGACTGAGGGGGTTAACCGCTGCCCGTTCGCGTCCGGGATGACGAACGGGATGCCGGCCTCCAAGGTGGCCACCAACGAGTTGGTGGTGCCCAGGTCGATGCCGACAATTTTGCTCATCGCCGCAAGGCTGCCATGAACGAGGGGCACAGCGAAATTAAAATGGAGGCGCGACCTGATCCGGAATCCAGAAGCGCGGCGTTTCCGTGATTTCCTCATTCAGTTCGGTTGCCGCCTGCTTTAGGCTTGCCTCCGTGAACTGCATCATCACCGCCGGACCCACTTCCGAACCGCTCGATGAAGTGCGGCGGTTGACCAATTTTTCCACGGGCCGGCTCGGCTCCGAGTTCGCGAGTTATTTGACCGCGCGCGGCCATGCGGTGACGTTGCTGATCGGCGCGCAGGCCACCTGGCGCGGCGAACGCCACGCGCGGCAGGTGGAAACGTTTGCGACCACGGACAGTCTGCGGGAACGGCTGCGCGCGCTCGCCTCGCCGGCCGTCGGAGCGGTGTTTCATGCGGCGGCGGTGAGCGACTTCTCCTTCGGCAAGATCTGGCGACGTTCGCCGCAGAATGAGCTGACGGAGATCAAAGCCGGGAAAATCCCCTCGCGGCTCGAAGGGCTGCTGGTCGAGCTGGTTCCGGCGCCGAAAGTCATCGCCCACTTGCGCGACTGGTTTCCGCGCGCCTGCCTGGTGGGCTGGAAATTTGCGGTCGATGGCGATCGCCCCGGCGCGGTGGCCCAGGCGGAAAGCCAAATTTCCGAATATCGGACGAATGTCTGTGTCGCCAATGGCCGCGCTTACGGCGACGGCTTCGGTTTGGTGACCGGGCCCGGCCGGTGTCAGCACGTTGAGGAGCTGGAAGGATTGTTCAAAGCCCTGGAGGAAGTGGCCCTCAAATCCTCGCCGGGATCGTGATCTCGAGGCCGCCGCCGGAAGCCTCCGATTGCGCGGGTGATCGGCGCGGGCTCACAATTCAAAGCTCCGTAATCGCCGCAGGCCGAGTTTGAGCGGCAGCCAGCCTAACACGATCGAGAGGACGGCGAATCCGCCGAGGCAAGCGGTTACTTGCAGGCGCCCGGTAGAACCAGCGGCGCTCCAGGGAGAGGCGAAGGCCAGCAGAACGACCGAGCTTAAAATGTAAAGAAAGCTCAACACCAGGCAGAACGTGCCGCCGAAGCCGCTGACGATCTTGCTCGGGTTTTCTTCCTTGAAATTCGGATAGAGAACGCCCAGCCCGACCGCCAGTCCGGTGAGGGTGAAGGTCATGATGGTGATCGCCGCGGCAAAAAATATCGTCCAGCGCCAGGTCATTTCGAGCATGTAGCAGGACAAGGAAATCAACCCCAGCGTGACGAGGAGCGACGTGCCCGCCGCCAGCCAATATTTGGTCCGCACCACCCGCACCAGGCCGAGCGGGACCATGCCGATGATCCAAAGCCGTTTGCCTTCCAGCGAGAATTGGGGATAGACAAAGCGCGTGGTCAGGGTCGCCAGGTTCAGGGAGCAGGCGCCCAGGTTCAGATGGGAAACCAGGTGCGCCCAAAACGGGTTGCTGAGTTGCTGGGAGAACTGCCGGAGATTGAAAATGTAAGCGCCGAGCAGGCCAAAGAGCATCAGCGATTGGGCCCATTGCGTCGTGTCGCGCCAGAACATCCGCGTATCCTTCACGACGAGGGCGCGAACCTCCGGCGCGACCCAGCGCAAGTGCCCGACCAGCCGTTCGGCCAGCCCGGGCGAATACGTGCCTGCTTCCTGCCGGCGGGTCCGGGCGCGAAACCAGGCCCAGCGCGCGAACACGCTGCCGCGGCTTTCCACGGCGGAAGCCGCGTCGTAAAACAAATGTCCCATCTGCGTGAAGGCGAGGAAACCGAAGAAGAGCACGTGACTGAGCAACACGAGCATGAAGAAGCCCGCGCCCATCACCGCGCCTTCGGTCCACTTCAGCACGCTGGAGGAGAGCCAGTAGCTGGGCAGCAGCGGGTACTGGGCGAAGCGGGTCCGCAACAGCAGCTTGTCCAGCACCGCCAGCACGCGCGTGTCGAGGTGTTCGGGCGAGGCGGGTTCCGGCCGAAACCAGAACGCGGCCCCGCCGACCAAACCCAGGACCAGGAGCACGCTCAGCACCTGGAACACCCGCCGGTCGAGGTAGCGCGCCACGTTCACGGCCAGATAGCAACCGGCCACGCCGGGCAACACAATGAAGAGCGCCACCAGGACCAGCGTCACCGGGTAAAAATGCCAGGCCACACCGCGCGTCAAGCCGTACGCGGCCAAAAACGGCGCGATCAAGAAGACGAACGCCCACGAGGCCAGCAGGGTCGATTCGATGAATTTCCATTGGAAAATGGTCTGGGTCGGCACGGGCTGGCTCAACAGAAACGCGGTTTCGCGGTTGCGAAAAAGGTTGGTGTAGCTGATGACCAGGTTGCTCAACAACAGCAAAACGAAGAGAAACGCGAAGAGCAGGAACAAAAGCCGCTCCATGAGCAGCGTGCCCAGGCCGGGGAAGCGCGCGACGAACTTCAAGCCGTTGAAGAACAGCCAGTAGGCCAGCACGAGGTAACCGGTGATGAACAGGAAGATCACCCCGGTCAAGAGCCGCGATTGCTCTTTGAGCGACTTCAACTTTCGCCAGGCCGACTGGCTGTTGACCCGGAGCAGAAGCCACAGGGGCGAAGGCACGGCGCGCGGTTGGGCGGCGGAATCAGCCATCAACTACTCTACCACGTTGGTCGCGCGCGCGCATGTTCGGTGGCGACAGATCATTGGCGCGCCCGGCAATTCCGCAAGGCAAAAGGAGGGCCGACATCACGGCCGAACGGGGTGCCTCAGAACGCGAGGGATCAGCTTGGGTTCCCGCGGCCAAGCGGCCTTGTAACAGCAAAGGCTGATTGGCTGGCCCCTCTTTCCAATTCCACGGCTTTGAGTATGATGGCCGGCGCATGATGCGGATTGGCGCGCTTGAACTGCGATCAAACCTGTTTCTCTCGCCGCTGGCGGGCTACACCAACCTGCCCTTCCGCCTGACTTTGCGCGAAGTGGGCGGGCTGGACTTGGCGACCACCGACCTCGTCAATGCCCGCTCGCTACTGGAAAGAAATGCCAAGGCCTTCAAGCTGATCGAAACGCGCTCCGCTGACCGGCCGCTGGCGGTCCAACTTTTCGGCTCGGTCCCAGAAGAAATGCGTGACGCGGCGGCCTATCTTGAGACGGCTGGCTATTCCGCGGTGGACATCAACATGGGCTGTCCGGTCCGCAAAGTTTGCCGCGTCGGCGGCGGCTCGGCGATGATGACGGAGTTGGCAGCCACCGCCGCGCTGGTGAAAGGGATGGTGAACGCGGTTAAAATCCCGATCACCGCGAAGATGCGCCTGGGCTGGGACGACGAAAACCTGACGGCGCCGGATTTGGCGCGCGCCCTGGAGGATGTCGGCGTGGCGGCGATCTTTGTGCACGGGCGCACCCGCGAACAAGGCTTCGGCGGCACGGTCAATCTCCCGGGCATCCGCGCGGTGGTGGCGGCGGTCCGATCCATTCCGGTGATCGGCAATGGCGATGTGATCAGTCCGGAAGCGGCGAAACTGATGTTGGAGCAAACTGGCTGCGCCGGGGTGAGCATCGGGCGTGGCGCGTTCTACAATCCGTGGATTTTCCGGCACACGCGGCAATACCTGGAAACGGGCGAACTGCCACCCGAGCCGGCGTTCGAGGAGCGCGTGCGCGTGATGCGCCGCCATCTGGAGTTAATGGTGGAGGTGTTCGGCGAGGAGCATGGCTGCCGGATGTTTCGCAAAGTGGCGCCGTGGTATGCGAAGCGATTCGGCCCGGCCAACGAATTCAACCGGCGCGTGGTGCTGGTTTCGAGCCGGGCGGAGTTCCACGAAATTCTGGAAGATTATCTCCATTGGCGGCGGCAATTTCTTGACGAGCACGGCGAGCTTAAGCCGGGCTATCGTCCGCCGCCCCTGGTCGCTTCGTTCATGCAGGAACCGGGCGTGGCGCGGCGCGAGGCCATCCCCGTCCCCAAAGGTCCGGTCGAGGTCTGGTGAGCGGCGCCGCGGCCACAACATGGCCTACTTGAAGCTCGTCACCGTCGGGCTGCTCCAACGGCCGTCCTCATTCGCACGGGCAAACAGCCGCGCCCTTCCTTCGCCGGGGATTGGAGCACTATAAACCTTGGCCGTAGCCGAGACGCCGCCGCCTGGCAGACGCGGATCCGTCCCATCCAACGTGTAATAGATTTTGCCCGTCCGGCTGCGCAGGGCGAGCGCCTTGCCGGAATCCTTCGCAACCTCCTTGAGCGAGAAAGAAGGCGCAGCCACAAACTGACGATCGATCCAGGCGATACGGGCGCGGATCCACTCCTTCATCCAGCGGACCTCCTCGTCGTAAGTTTGGCCGACAAAATAGTTCGGATTGACCGACCGGCCCAGGATCGGCCAGCGGCGGAAATTCCGCTCCTGGGCTACGTTGAGCAAGCCGGCCCAGTCGTCCACGCGGGCCAGAATGTTGGAGGCGGCAAAGATGTTGGTTCGGAGCGCGCCCCAGCGATCGATGTATTTTTGTTCGAAGTCCGGGTCCTGGAAGAGCCGTCGGAACCACAAATATTCCGAATCGCCCAACTGGGACGCATACCAATTCTGGGGCAGCCAGCCTTGCTTTCCATTGGCGTTGCCGAAGCTTAGGTTCCAGTCCCAAATCGGTTCCATTTTGATTTTTCCGCCGCGGTCCTTCTGCAAATAGTTGCTGAAACGAATCCCGTCCACGTTCTTCGTCAACTCCACGATCCAGTGGTTATCGATGAACGAAGCCGTGTCGATGTAAGCGGCGTAGCCCCGGACCGGGTCCCTGAAATTGGGGCCATAAAGGACGTTTTCAAATTGGTTCAGGTAAGCGATGAGCCATGACTTCTGGGCGGGAGTAATCTCATTCGCCTTGGGTTCGACATAGAAAAAGTGGTTCCCGTGCCTCGTTCTGAACGATGGGTCGCCTTTGTCCGAATGATCTTTTTTGAAGATATAACCGCCGGTAATCTCCGGCTCGCGGTTGTCCTCCGGTCCCAGCTTTTCGATGTTCACCCGATCCTTGCCGCGCTTGATTTTCTCGGCGAGGACATACACGCCCGCATAGCTCTTTCTGGAGAGCTTGGCGCCGGACCGGCTGGCGAAGAGTTCCACAAATCGGGTGCGCGGCGCGTAATGGCCCATTTCATTGCTCAGCTCATAGGCCAACGCGTCGCGCATCAAGGTTTTATCGGGATACGGCGCGTACAAGACCCAGGCCGAATCTTTCGGCAACCCCAGGAGGGGAACCTTGCGCGGATCGCCGCTGTCGTCTTTGGTATGGAACGTGAAGGAATGTTTGGGATACTCCAGGGAACTGCGGCCTCGGATTTTGAGCGTCCCGCGGCCGACAAAATCGGCGGGGCCGGTCAGAGAACTGCGCCCCTGCGCGGGGCTTATGAAGCAGGCGGAAACGGCGGTCCGGTCGCGCGAGGAGACCCGCTCGCCAAAAGTGTGGATGACCACGAGCGGCAGATTGGAGGAGAACGTGAACAGGCTCTCATCCAGCAGAGTATAGGTCTGAACAACCGTGGGACTGGGCTTTAAGTCCGGCGCGAAGGCTTTGGCTTTGATCAGCGTCGAGGTGGTGACGCTCAGCGGTTTTGAATACGTGGCTGAGTTCTCGTCAGGCTCGGAACCATCCAGGGTGTAGCGAATCACCGCGGCGGAAGATTTTGCACTGAGCCGAACCGTGAGATCATTCGTATAAATCCCGCCCGCCTGTGAGAAATGGGGCGAAGAACAAACTCCCGTCGCCGGTCTGTTCTCGGCCGCCGCGGAAAAAACGGCCGCGAGGAGCGCTACGCACCCGACTGTTCGCAACCACCGCGCGATGAGCCGCCGGACAGACCTCATGATTCAGGTTGGTTGACGGCCAGGCCCCCAGCCGTATTCGGAGGAAATTGAGGCTCATACCCACCGTCATCAGCGGCGCACCCTGTTCGATGGCCGCCATCATGCCGATCAGGACTTTGTCTCATTGCTCAGCCAGCAACCTTCAGGACTGCGCTGTTCACGGTCCGGCGGAGGCGATGAACTCCAGGAGGTCGGCCATCTCCTGGGGCCGCAGCCCGGCTTCCAACCCTTCGGGCATCGCGGATTGGCCCTGGCTCTGGATGCGCGCCAGGTTGGAGCGAAGGACCACGGTCTCAATCCCGTTGGCCTGACGGACGCTGACGCTGGCGGCAGTCTCATTGACGATGATGCCGGTCAAGGCCTCGCCGGTTTTGGTCTCGACCAAGTAGCTCAGATATTGCGGCGCGACTTCACGATTGGGGTCCAGAATGTTCACCAGCAACTTCTCCTTCCCGCTGGTCTTGACCGTCACCAGGTCCGGTCCCAGCGGATGACCCTGGCCGGCGGCGCGATGACACGAGGCGCAGCGTTCAATATAGATTTTCAACCCGCCCGCCGCGTCGCCCGCGAGGTTCAGCGCGGAAGTAAAGGAATCGATGATCTGCTGCCGCGAAGTTTTCGCTCCTTCGCCGAAAATGCGGACGGCGCGTTCGCGCAAATCCCGGTCGCGGTGCGAACGGAGGAAATTGATTTGGCTGGCCGATAATTCCGCCGCGCGGACCTGGCCGCTTTCGATGGCTTGCAAGAGTGCGGGCGTCCGGTCAGGGCGGCGGAGCAAAATGGCCAGGACCTCGGTGCGCAGCCGCGGAGTCCACTCCGCCCAGCGCTTTACCAATTCCCCGGCCAGGCCCGGCTCGGTAAAGCGGGCCAAGGAGGCCAGGGCCGCCAGTTGAACTGCCTGCGGCGGCTTGGGGTCCAGCAGCGGGAACAGATTGGACGACGCGTCCGCGTAACGGCCCAGGCCGAGCAGTTGAGCGGCTTTGACGCGCAGGCGCTCCGGCTGCAGATCGTCCGCCGCCAGGCGGCTGGCTTGTTGAAAGAATGGTTGTAAAGCTTCCCGCGGCGTGGCGCTTGCCAGCGAGCCGCCGGCGCGCTGCACACCTTCGCCGAGCGCCGTCAGATACGAAAATGCTTTTTCCGGTTCGCTGGCCGGATTTAGGCGCTGGAGGACGGAAACGATTTCCTCCCGATGATTTTGCGCTCCGATCAAGCGAACGAGTTCGCTTGTGAAATCCCGGCCAGCTTGGCCGCGAACGCGAGCGTCCCCGCTCACGATCTCAAACAACCGCGCCGCTGGACTCGGAGAGCGCGCGTCCTGCGCACCACCCAGGGAGCTCAACACCGCGGCCTGCATCCACGGGCTTTCAACATCGCGCCCGACAAGTTCCGCGAGCGCGTTAAGTTTCCCGGGGCCATTAACCTCACCGAGCGTCCAAGCGAGTTGGTATCGCACCAACGGCGAGGGATCGGCCGCCAGCGCGAGAAGTTTCTCTTGCACGGGACCCACCGCGGATGATCGCGCCATCAGGATCGTCTCCGACAATCGAACGGCGTGCTGGCGAACGTGTTCATCCACGTCGGTCAAAGCCAGCGTGAGGTGGTCCGGCTTGAGAGCGGATTGACCCTCCAGGGCATAGAGCGCGTGCAGCCTGCCCAGCGGCGATTTGGAATTCTTGAGCAGCTTGGCCAGCCGCGGGACGGCGGACGAGTCGGCCCGCTGATAGAGCAGACGCGCGGCGGTGTCGCGATGCCAGCCGTTGGGATGTTCGAGCGTCTTCACCAATTCCGCGACGGTGGCTTGGCCGAGCCGCGGCGGTTTCGGCTGCCTGAAATTCTCCGGCACGATGCGGTAAATGCGGCCGCGGTCGTTGCCGCTGGTCAGGTCGAGATGCTTTTTGATCGATTCGGGCAGCGACCAGGGATGTTCGATCACTTCGCGATACATGTCGGCGACGTAAAGGGCGCCATCGGGACCGTTGGCAAGCTGGACGGGGCGAAACCAGTTGTCCGTGCTCGCCAGAAATTCCACTTTCTCTTCGCCGGCGGGCCGCTCGGCCTTCAACCCCGGGCCGTCGGGATGGAGCTTTTTGCGATGCACCAGGTTGCTGCCGCAGTCGGCCACGAATGCGTCCCCGACAAAATCCTCCGGCCAGGCGTTCCCGCGATAAATGGTGATGCCGGTGGCGGCGGTGAAATAACCGCTGGGCCGGCCGCCGCCTTCGATGGGGCCGGGCACCTGGCCGGCGACCCGCCATTTGGTGCGGATCACGCGCCACGGTTCGTCGGGGCTGATGCGATAGACTTCCGCCGCAGGGCCATCCACGGCGATCTCCACCAGCGGCCGCGGCATCGCGTAAAAGGGATTTCGCGCCGCGTAGCCTTCCGCATACATGAGGGTTTGAATGTGACTGCTGTTGCTGCAGACGAATTTTCGGCCGTGGTTGTCGAAGCTTAATCCGTACTGCCCGCCGCCGCTTTCGGCGCGCAGGTCGAGCGCGCGCGGATCGAAGGAAAAATCGCGTCCCCGCAGTTCCAGCGGTTTGGCCGCGGGCGCGCGGGGCGAAGCAATGGCGCCGCCATTGCCGCCGGCGGCGCCGTGGATGCGGTTGTCGAGGCCCCAGGTGAAACCGTTGAGTAATTGCTGGACGTTCAGTTTGTCCAGCCCTTGGCCGAACCCGGTGAAGACCACTTTGCGTTCGTCCGCGACGCCGTCGCCGTCAGTGTCTTTGAAGTAAAGGATGTCGGGGGTCGCGCCGACGAAGACGCCGCCGTCATAGCAGATCACCGCGGTGGGCCACGGCAGGTGGTCGGCAAAGACGGTGCTTTTATCGAATCGCCCATCGCCGTCGGTGTCTTCGAGCAAGCGGATGCGGCCGAGTTTGGCGTCGCGCTGTTCGGGGTAGTCCCGAATTTCGACCACGAAGAGCCGCCCATTTTCGTCGAAGGCCATGGCGATGGGATCGACGACCAGCGGTTCGGCGGCAACCAATTCGAGGCGGAAACCCGGCTTAATGCGGAAGGTGGCCAGGGCTTTATCGGGTTCAACCGGAGGAATGCGCGGCAGGTCTTTGGGATCAACTTCAGGCTCGGCCGCCAACGCGCTCGCGCCGAGGCAACCGAGGCACAGGGCCAGTCCCAGGCGCCGGGCGACCATGACCGCGGGGTGAACCGAACGCGAGGTTCCCGCTGGCAGGCTTGGTAAAAGGCCGAGGAGTGGCGCGCGCCGGTTCATACGGTTCAATCAAGACACCAGGAAGGCTTGCGGCGGGCGAGGTTTATTTTGGATTGTGGCCCGGACGGGAAAGGAGCAACGTTTGGGCGCACCGTCCATGCCCCATCATCGTTCCGTCTCGCGAAGAGAATTTTTGATCTCGTCCTCCCGCGCGCTGGCCGGCGCCGCGCTGGGAGCCGGCGAAAACGACACCGCGGCGGCCGGGCCGGTCATCGACATTCATCAGCACACGAATTACGCGGGGCGGACCGATGAACAGCTCATCGAACATCAGAAGCGGATGGGTGTGACGAGAACGGTGCTGCTGCCGGCCGGAAAATTCTACGGTTTGGACGCCCAGTGCGGCGGCAACCTCTCGGTGGTTTCACTGGCTCGGCAGCATCCGGAGTCATTCCTCTTTTTTGCGAACGAAGTGGCGGACCTCCCGGAGGCCCGCCGCGAAATCCGCTGGTTCCTGCGGCGCGGGGCGATCGGGATTGGCGAGCAGAAATTCAAGGTGGCTTGCGATTCGCCCTCGATTGAACGGCTCGCCGGGCTGGCGGCCGATTTTGGCGTCCCGATGCTGCTGCATTTCCAGCATGGCGTCTATAATACGGGCATCGAAAATTTCCACAAAACGCTCGCGAAATTTCCCAAAACCCATTTCATCGGCCACGCCCAGACCTGGTGGGCCAATGTCGATAAAAATCATTCCCAGGCCGTGCTCTATCCGAAGACCAAAGTCACCCCGGGCGGGATCACCGACCGGCTGTTGAGCGATTACCCGAACATGCACGGCGACATGTCGGCGGG
>Ga0137381_10004210_pt1 | contig 10385 bp, 13 predicted proteins | sample SagtaG_16_FD_104808 | JGI IMG/M metagenome (GOLD analysis project Ga0137381, IMG submission 104808) | Vadose zone soil microbial communities from Sagehorn Ranch, Mendocino, California, USA - Sage2_L_115_16 metaG | ecosystem: Environmental > Terrestrial > Soil > Vadose zone | place: USA... | reverse complement strand
GTATTCGCGCGTATCGGCGACCTCGATCATCGCGACGCTGCCGCGGCTGCCGCTGAAGGACGGCGTCGATCCTCAGGCCGTGGCTTCGCTCAACGATCTTCCGCATGCAATCCCGAACGTCAGGATCGAATACGCGCAGCGCAATACGCACGTGCCGGTCGGCTTCTGGCGGACCGTGGGGCATTCGCAGAACCCTTTCGTGCGCGAGTCCTTCATGGACGAATTGGCCGCTGCGGCCGGAAAGGATCCCTACGAATACCGGCGCGCGTTGCTCGCAAAATCGCCGAAAGACCTCGGCGTGCTCGAGGCGACCGCGAAAGCGGCCGGCTGGGGCAAGCCTCTTCCCGCGGGCGTGTTCCGCGGCATCGCGCAGACCGAGGCCTACGGGAGCTACACCTCGGCCGTCGCCGAGCTCTCGGTCGACAAGAACGGCGAGGTAAAGATCCACAGGCTCGTGCTGGGCCTCGATCCCGGATACGTGGTCAACCCGGACAACGTCGTGGCGCAGATGCAGGGGAGCTCGGTGTTCATGCTCACCGCGATGTTCTGGGGCGAGATCACCATCAAGGAAGGGCGCGCGGAGCAGTCGAACTTCCACGACTACCGCATGATGCGCCTGCGCGAGATGCCGCATGTCGAGGTGGTGCTCGCGCCCTCGGGCGGGTTCTGGGGCGGCGTGGGCGAGCCCGGCCAGGCGTCGATCGCGCCGGCGGTCTGCAACGCGATCTTCGCCGCCACCGGCAAGCGCGTGCGCTCACTGCCTTTGAAGAACCACGGGCTGACGCTGGCTTGACGCGCAAGCGCGCCGTCGCTGCCGCCATCGCGGTCCTGATCGCGTGCCCGCAGGTCTGCGCGCAGGGTGAGCCGGTGCGCTTCGAGGCGGTCGGAGACGCGATTCCACGGGCCCTGACTTCCGAACCCGGCGATGCGGCGCGCGGTCGAAGTATCGTGGTGGATCGGGATGCGGGAGCGTGTACGCTGTGCCATGCGGTGCCCGGTGAGAAGACCTCCGGGAATATCGCGCCTACGCTCGCGGGCGTCGGAGCGCGGCTCTCCCCCGCGCAGCTGCGCCTGCGCGTCGCCGATTCCACCCGCGTGAAACCGGAGTCGCCCATGCCCGCTTACTACAGGACAGAGGGTCTCAATCAGGTCGCCGCGGCCTTCCGCGGCAAGCCCCTGCTCTCGGCGCAGCAGGTCGAAGACGTCGTCACCTGGCTCGCGACCCTGAAGGAGCCGCAGTGAAGCGCCGCGATTTCCTCGCCGGTGCAGCCGGCGCCCTCGCCCTTCCCGGCGCGGCGCTTGCGCAGGTCGATCCTCTGGATCCGCTCGTGCGGGCGGCCACCAACGGCGCTCCGGTGAATAAGGGCAAGGTGACGCTCGTCCTGCCGCAGCTCGCCGACAACGGCAATTCCGTTCCGATCCGGATCACGGTGGACAGTCCCATGACCGCGGCCGATTACGTGAAAAGCATCCACCTGTACTCGGAGAGGAACCCGGTGCCCAACATGGCGAATTTCTATCTGGGCCCGCGCGCGGGCAAGGCCGAGATCAACTCGCGCGTGCGGCTCGCGGGCAGCCAGCGCGTGACCGCCGTCGCGAAGCTCTCCGACGGCACGTTCTGGTACGATGCGGCGCCGATCGTGGTCACGCTTTCCGCCTGTCTCGACGAGAGCTGAGACGGAGGAGCCGCATACCGTGCCCGCAAGAATCCAGATTCCCCGGGAGGCGAGGCGCGGCGAGGTGATCGAAGTCCGCATCCTGATCCAGCACCCGATGGAGACCGGCTACCGCCACGACGACGTCGGTCATCTCATCAAGCGCAACATCATCAAGGTCCTGTCGTGCCGCTACAACGGAGTGGAAGTGTTCCGCGCCGACCTGTCCTCGGGCATCGCCGCCAATCCCTACGTGCAGTTCTACACCGTCGCCGAAGCGAGCGGGAATCTCGAGTTCACCTGGGTCGACGACGAAGGCCAGCAGGGCGCGGAGCGCCAGGCTATCGCCGTCAAAGGATGAGGCGCGCTCGAGCGTGGCTCGCTCTCGCCGCGGTGCTCGCCGCGTGCACGGCGCTCGCGCAGGAGCGCGCGATTCCGCCCGGCGAGCTCAAGTCCGGCTCCGCGTTTCTAGGCTCCGACCTGCGTGCGCTGCAGAATGACGATTTCGCTAATCCCGGCATGCTTTGGGTCGAACGCGGGGAGAAACTCTGGAGCGAGCCGGCTGGAAAAAAAACGCTCGCGTGCGCAAGCTGCCACAAAGATCAGAGCATGCGCGGGGTCGCCGCGAGCTATCCGAAAATCGACAAGGCGAACGGGAAGCTGCTGAACCTCGAGCGCCGCATCAACCAGTGCCGCACCGAGCGCATGGTGGCGGAGCCCCTGCGCTACGAGTCCGAGGAGCTGCTCGCCCTCACCGCCTACCTCGCGCGCCAGTCGCTCGGCGTGCCGATCGCGGCGCGTATCGACGGCGCAGCGCGCGCGCATTTCGAAACCGGGCGCGCCGCGTATCACCTGCGACGCGGACAGATGAACCTCTCGTGCGCGCACTGTCACGACGCGCAATGGGGCAAGCGGCTGCTCTCCGAGACCATCAGCCAGGGCCATCCCATCGCCTACCCGGCGTATCGCATGGAGTGGCAGACCATGGGTTCGCTCGAGCGCCGGCTGCGCGCCTGCCTCTCGGGAATACGCGCCGAGATGCTGCCCTACGGCTCGCAGGAATACCTCGACCTCGAGCTCTTCCTCGCCTGGCGCGCCCAGGGTCTGCCGATCGAGACGCCTGGGGTGCGGCGCTGAGCTAGAATTCGCGCGTCCCACGAAAGGGGAGAGCAGAAATGTCCGAAGCCCACGTCCACGTCGATCCCTCCAACAAGAAGGTCGCCCTCTTCATCGCGGTCCTCGCGCTCGTTCTCGCTTTCGCCGAGACCCTCGGCAAGGGCTCGCAGACGAGCGCGCTCGCGAGCCACATCGAGGCTTCGAACCTGTGGGCCTTCTTCCAGGCGAAGACCATCCGCCAGACGACCGTGCGCACTGCCGCCGAGGAGATGGAGGCGCAGTTCGGGCAGAAGGCGCCGGAAGGCGTGAAGAAGCAGGTCGAGAGCTGGAAGAAGACCGCCGAGCGCTACCAGTCGGAGCCCGAAACCAACGAAGGCCGCAAGGAGCTCATGGCGCGCGCGAAAGAAATGGAGAAAAAACGCGACCGCGCGATGGCGGCCTACCACAACTACGAGATCGCCTCGGCCGCGGTGCAGATCGCGATCGTTCTCGCCTCGGCGCAGATCATCACCGGCGTCGCGGCGCTCCTCTGGATCGCCTACGCCCTGGGCGCGATCGGCGTCGCGTTCAGCCTGATCGGCTTTTTCTGGCCGACCGCGGTGCACCTCTTCTGAGCTTCACGGAAAGACCGCAAAGAGATCGCTCAGGTCGGTCTCGATAGCGGCATCGCGTAGAAAAGGGCTGACGCCGAAGATTTCCTGGAAGGTGCGCAAGGTCGATCCGTGCGTGTAGCGGATGAAGTTCCGGTAGCCGTTGCCTTTGGCAAACGGCGACAGCACGATCATTCCGATCGGACCGTCCGAAAACTCCCCTTCGTCCCAGGCGACGAACACCGCGCCGCCGCTCCGGTAGGCCGCGGAGTCGAGGATCGCGGGCAGGTTCTGGGACAACCAGGTGTCGCCCTGCCGGATGGAATCATTGAGCGGCGCGCAGCTGTCGTGCATGTCGTTGCACTCGTTCGGGGTGATGAAGTTGTATTGCGCGACCGTATTGTTGGCGAGATCCGTCGCCAGTTCGCCGAACGGCCGCACGTGGCTGATGCAATTCGCCGAATTGGGATTGCCGTTATCGGTCACATCGTCGAAGTAGACGAAGGGGTTGTGCTTCACGGCATACAGCCCGTTGCTGACCAGCGGACAGTCGGCACCGCCGATATCCTCCTGATACGTCTTCCAGGAAATGCCCCTCTTCTGCAGCAAGGTCACCAGATGGCTGGTCGTACTCTGGTGATTCGCGCTGGGCGGGTCGTCATTGAAGATGCCGAAGTTAATGCCGGCTTCGAGCCACAGATAGTTGGGCAGGCTGGGATGAACCAGCGGCGGATTGAAGTACAGCTCCGCGTGGGACGCCATGGGCAGCAGGGTGTTGTTGATGTAGGGGGCGCTGCTGCTGCCGGCGATCTGCACCCAGTTCTTGTTCTCCATGAGTATGATGAAGACCGTTTTGATGTGCGCCTGCGAGACGGGTGGCGGTGTCTGGCAAGAGCCGAAGGTGGTGACGCCGGCCAGCAGCGGCGCCAATCCCAACATCACCACGACGGCCTTTGAGAATTTCATGACGTCCTCCTACGAACTGCCCACGCGCCATTATAGGGCAGGGGTATGTTTCAGGCCGGTCCGTAAACCTGGTTCTTTCGGCGGTTTTTCCTCGCCTTCGGCCTGCTCGGTTTCTTCTTGCCGACCGCGGTGCCCTCGGATATTCTGGGTGACGTCAGCCGGCCATCCACGTGGGCTTCGCACCCAAACCACGCAAACCGTCGCAAGCCGGGCCACCCGTCGCGCGCGAGGAGCCCGCCCGCGATCAGGCCTCGGGGGTGAGCGTCGCCGTGCTGCGCGAGCTCCAGGCGCTCCAGGGAACAGGCGATCAGATCCTCGACGCGCTCGTACCGCGCGCCCGGCTGCTGCAGCTAGCAGCGGGCCAGCGCCTGCTCCAGCGGGGTGAGCCGAATCTGCGCGTCTACATCGTGGTCTCGGGCCGGCTGCGCGTCGAACTGGATGACTCGCCGCTCGCGTACATAGACGAGGGCGAGACCGTGGGCGAGCTGTCGCTGCTCGCGGGCAGCGCTGCAACTGCGACGGTCGCAGCGGAAAAGCCCACGCAGCTCCTCGTGCTGGACGAAGAAACCTTCTGGTGGCTTGCCGAGTCCTCGCACGAGTTCTCGGTCGGCTTGCTCGTCCGCCTGGCAAAGCGATTGCGCTCGAACAACGACGCCGTACAGGAGAACATCGCCCTGCGCCGGCAATTCGAGCAGGCGGCCCTCAATGACGCCCTCACCGGCTTTCGCAACCGGCGTTGGCTCGACCAGACGCTGCCTCGAATCATCCAGCGCCATGTCCACGCGTCCGAGCCACTATGCCTCGCGATGATGGACATCGACCATTTCAAGCAGATCAACGACGGCTACGGACATGCCGCCGGGGACGCCGTGCTGTTGCAGGTCGGCCGGCTCGTGCGCGCCAACTTGAGGCCCGCCGACTTCGCCGCCCGCATCGGCGGCGAGGAGTTCGTACTGATCCTCCCTCAAACCTTGCTCCCGGGTGCCATCAGCGCCGTCGAACGGCTGCGCGAAGCGATCGCTTCCGCCTCGTTCGACTACGATGGACGCGCGCTGCCCCAGGTGACCGTCTCGCTCGGGCTGGTCGAGCTGGAGCGGTCCGCGAATCCCCTGGAGCTGCTCAACCGGGCCGATGACGCGCTCTACGCGGCCAAGCAATCCGGCCGCAATCGGACCGAGTGGCCGGGGCGCGGCCCCTAGGCAAACGCCTCCGCAACGAGCCGGTACGAAGTTCGCCGGCTCTCGTAATCCCCGGTGATGGTGATGAGCATCAGCTCGTCGGCCGCGAACTTTTCCTTCAGCTCAAGCAGCTTTTCCCGCACCTCTCCCGGGTCGCCGTGCACCAGGCGCGAGCGCTGCTGCTCGACGTAGGCGCGCTCCTGCGGAGAGTAGCGGTAAGCCCGAGCCTCCTCGAACGTCGGCACGGCCGCATCGATGCCTTTCGCCACGTGCAGGCGCCGGAGATCGATGCTCTGGGCGAGGCGCTCGGCCTCGGCGCGGGTCTTCGCGCAGATCACGAACACGCATACGAGCGACCGGGGCTGCGGCTCGCGTTCCGAAGGCTGGTACTGATCGCGGTAGGCGCGCGCCACGGCTTCGCCTCCGAACGCGCTGATGAAATGCGCAAACGCGAACCGCAGGCCGAGCCGCGCGGCGAGCGCGCCGCTGTAATCCGAGGAGCCGAGGAGCCATATTTCCGGCGAAGTGTCTCCCGCGGGCTGGGCCTTGACCTTGACGTACGGATGATCCGCGGGCAGCGAGCCATCGAGGAAACCGATCAGGTCCTGCATCTGCTGCGGCATGTGCTCCGCGCCCGGGTATTCGCCGTCCGCCAACGCGAGCGCCGTGCGTGGATCTCCGCCCGGCGCGCGCCCGATGCCGAGATCGATGCGCCCGGGAAATAGGGCCTCGAGCATGCGGAACTGCTCGGCGATCTTCAGCGGGCTGTAGTAGGGCAGGAGCACGCCGCCTGTGCCGACGCGGATGCGCGAGGTGGCGCTGGCGACGCGGGACACGAGAATCTCGGGACTGGGATCGGCGAGCGCCGCGATGGCGTGGTGCTCGGCGAGCCAGTAGCGGCCGTAGCCTAGGTCTTCGGCAAGATGGGCGAGGGAGACGGTTTCAGCGATCGCTCTAGCGGGACTGTGTCCGCTGATGACTGGGGATTGATCGAGCACCCCTAGAGTCACCCTCATCCTTCTAGTCGTCCGGCGACAGCCACATGAGCGCGCCTACAAGGAGGCTCAAGAAGATCGTGATCCAGAAGATGCCGGCGACGCGCTGCCTGTCGGTCGCGGTGACGCCCTCCTTTTTCCTTTTCGCGTAGCGATACTCGAACACCACGAGCGCCATTCCGGCAGCAAAGACGATTCCCATCCACTTGTAGATCGGATTCACGGCCGAGCTCCACGGAGGCGAAGCCCGTAGTTTACCGGACTTCGAGGGTCTGAAAGGCGCGGTCCTCAGCGCGGCTTTCCGCCTGCGAGCGACCAGCGGTGGACCGGGCGAAGAGCGAGCGAAAACAGGAATGCAAAGGCGCCCAGGGCGTAGAAGGCCGTGTGAATGCCGACCAGGTCCTTCAGCGCGCCCATGACTAGAGGCGTCGAGATGTGCGAGATGCTCCACCCCATCCCGGCGAGCGCCATCGCCGATCCGCGGGTTTCGCCGGATGACAAAGTGCTCACGAGGATCTGGAAATAAATCGTCATCACGCCCGAGCCGAGACCCACGCCGAAGAGGAAGAACGCGATGATCGCAGGGTTCGTGAAAAGGGCGACTAGGCCCACCGAGGCTGCGACGGCGAGGGCAGAGGCAAGCGGCACGGAGGAATCGTCGGCGTGCCTCACGAAACGCGCGAGCACGACGCCTGCCGCAATCGCACCCAGGGGACGCATTCCGACGAGCCAGCCGGCCGCTTCCGAGCCGAACCCCTGCTCGATCAGCAGGATCGGATAAAACGAGACGCTCAAGGAGAACGGCAGCGCCGAGATGTAGGCGCACATGATGCCGTAATAGATCGAGCGCCGGCCGAGCAGCATTCGGTACCCCGCAAGCACCGGGAGCGGGGCCTTCTCCCGGGCCGGAGGCGCGTAGCGGAAAGCGAGGCCCAAGGCAAGAGAGACAACGCCCATCGCAGCCACGGTCCAAAAACCCACGCCGAATCCCCAGCCTGCGACGATCATGCCGGCGCAGACCGTACCGGCGATCTGGCCGAAGCTCGTGATTGCGTTCAGCGTCCCCATCAAGCTGCCGCGCTCTCCGGGAAGCTGGCTCACGAGCGTCCAACTCGCCGGCCAATAGACGGCGCGCGCCACGATCATCATGATCTGCGCGGCGAACAGGCCCGCAAAGCTCGACGATGCGGCGAACATGATTCCGGCCGCGGCGGTGGCCACGAACGCGACCAGGGAAATGTTCATTCCGCCGAGGCGATCGGTCCATGCTCCGCCGATGAGGTTGAAGATCATCTGCACGACGACGGGGAAAGCGATGAGGCTGCCGATCGCGACGCCGGAGTAACCCAGCTCCCGCGCGTAGAGCGGGATCAGCAGCTGCGTCATCCCGAGCGCGAAATTCCAGGTGAAGGCGCTCGAGTAGAAGGGCGCGAAGATGCGGGTTACGGAAGAATCCATGGGCGGGCGCGGCGATTATGAAGGCCGCCAGCCAGTGCCGCAAATGGTCCTCCGCCGCGGTTGCGTGTACCATGTCCCGTGGAAGAAACCCCGAAGGCATGAAATCGAAGCACGCTCTTGCAATGATCGCAGCCGCGCTCGCTTTCGCCGCGCGCGCGGCCGAACCGGCGTGCTCGACCCACAGCGGGCCGCACACGACCGCGCTGGTCGAGCTGTATACATCGGAAGGCTGCGACAGCTGCCCCGCGGCGGACCACTGGCTGTCCTCGCTCTTCGGCCAAGGCTTCAGGCCCGATCAGGTGGTGCCGCTCGCGCTGCACGTCGATTACTGGGACTACATCGGCTGGAAGGACCCGTTCGCCAAGGGCGAATTTTCCGTGCGGCAGCGCAAGCTCGCGCAGATGAAGCGCCCGGTGATCGTCTACACTCCGCAGGTGCTGCTGCAGGGACGGGACTTCCGCCGCTGGTTGGGCCGCGAATTCGCAGAACGGGTGATGCGCATCAATTCCCGCCCGGCGCGCGCGAGGATCGCGCTCGCGATCCGCGCGCTTGCACCCGATGCCATCCACGCGGAGCTTTCCGCGGCGCTCACCGATCCGGCCGAGCAAAAAAACGCAGCGGTGTATCTGGCCGCCTACGAGAACAAGCTCGCGAGCGACGTGGCCGCCGGCGAGAACCGCGGCAAGCGGCTCGAGCACGATTTCGTGGTGCGCGAATGGATCGGCCCGATCGGCTTCGGCGAAGGCTTGAAGCTCGAGGAGAAGCGCGCGCTGCCGCTCCTGCGCGGCGCCAAGGCGAAGAACCTCGGGGTGGCCGCATTCGTGCAGAATCGCTCGACAAGCGAGGTGCTCCAGGCGTTGATGCTGCCGGTTTGCGAGAGCTAAGCCTTAAGTATTGGATGGCCAATTTTACGCTCGCGCCGCGTTTACAATTTCCGTACCTGAACGGAGGAGGGGTCATGCGAAAACTACTGCTCGCGGCATTTCTGTTCGCCGCATCGTCCGCTTCTGCCCAGTATCCACAGCGCCCGATCCAGCTCATCGTGCCCTGGGGCGCGGGCGGCGGCACCGACGCCACGGCGCGCATCATCGGAAGCCTGCTGGAGAAGGAGCTCAAGCAGCCGATGAACGTGGTGAACCGCACCGGCGGCTCGGGCGTGGTCGGCCACCAGGCGATCGCGTCTTCGGCGCCCGACGGCTACACGCTCGGTCTGATCACAGTCGAGATCACGATGATGCACCACGTCGGTCTCACGCCGCTCAAGTACACCGACTACACGCCGATCGGCCTGGTCAACGCCGATCCCGCAGGCGTCAACGTGCGCGTGGATTCGCCGTATAAATCGGTGAAGGATCTGCTGCAGGCCATCAAGTCGAACCCGGGCAAGATGAAAGCCTCCGGCACCGGGCAGGGCGGCATCTGGCATCTCGCGATCGCCGGCCTGCTCAAGGACCAGGGGATCGATCCCAACGCGCTGCCATGGGTGCCGTCGAACGGCGCCGCGCCCGGGCTGCAGGACATGGTCGCCGGCGGAGTCGACGTCGTGCCCTGCTCCATTCCCGAGGCACGCTCGATGATCGACGCGGGCAAGGTGCGCGCGCTCGCCATCATGGACGGCAGCCCGCCGGCCCTGTACCCGAACCTGCCGACGCTCAAGCAGGAACTCGGCACCAACTGGCAGATCGCAGCCTGGCGTGTGATTGCCGCCCCGAAGGGAATTCCCGCCGACGCGCAGCGTACCCTCGTCACCGCCCTGAAAAAGGTCTATGACTCGAAGGAGTACAAGGACTTCATGGCGAGCCGCGGATTCGGCGTCGTCTGGGCCGATCCCCAGGAAACGGCCAAGTTCATGGCTGCGTCGGACGCGAACCTCGGAGCGGCGCTCAAAGCGGTAGGGCTGGCCAAATAAAAATCAACGACGCGTTGACCGGCGCGGCGCTGGTCGCACTCGCCGCGGTCATCCTCTGGCATATCCAGGGGTTTCCCGCCATGCCGGGCCAGAAATTCGGCCCGGCCTGGTTTCCCGGGCTGATCGCCATCGGTCTCGCAATCTGCGGTGCGCTTCTCGTTCGCGCCGGCTTGCATGAGCACGCGCCGCTCTTTGCAATGCCGCAGTGGCTGCAGCGGCAGCGCCCGCGCCGCGCGGTTGCCACGGTCCTCGCAGGGCTCGTCGCCTACATCCTGCTCGCCGATGCGCTCGGCTTTCATATCACCGGCGTGCTGATCCTCGCGGTGTGGATGCGCGCACTCGGCGCTAGCTGGCGCATCACCGCCCTGGTCGCGGTTGTTGCCACAGTGGTGATTCACTTCGCGTTCTACAAGGTGCTGCGCGTGCCGCTGCCTTGGGGCGTGCTCGAACGATGGGCGTTCTAGCTCAAGCATTCGCGCTGGTCTTCGACCCGTACGTGCTTTGGGTCATCCTCGCGT
>Ga0137381_10004207_pt1 | contig 10389 bp, 4 predicted proteins | sample SagtaG_16_FD_104808 | JGI IMG/M metagenome (GOLD analysis project Ga0137381, IMG submission 104808) | Vadose zone soil microbial communities from Sagehorn Ranch, Mendocino, California, USA - Sage2_L_115_16 metaG | ecosystem: Environmental > Terrestrial > Soil > Vadose zone | place: USA... | reverse complement strand
GTCCTGGGCTCGAGCGGTATTGAATGGTAATACCATTACTGGGCGTTACGAGCGCAGCATAATAGGGCGAACCTGCATCGGTACTCTGGCGCAGCATGACCCCGGTTTTGGCATTGCCACTTGTATTTGTCTGTGAGGCAATGTAAGCTTGAACGGTACCATTACCTGAGAGAGACTGCCAAACATAGTGAAATTGGTCTGAATGTCCATTAATATCTGTGCCTGCTCCTTGTAACGTCCACGTTCCTGTATTGAGTGACTGATTGCCTACCAGTGCGGGATTACCGATGTCCTGACAGGACCAGCCACCAGGGCAAGGATTTGCTGAGGGAGAGGGATTGGGTGGTGTGCTGGGTGAGCCAATAGTTACGTTGTCGTACATCACTGTACTGATGGTTCCATTGTTGCCTGAACTTGCGGCAAGCCCTACCAGAGCGGTATATGGCATAGCTAAAGTTACTGTACTGCCCGGCACCAGTGTGTAGTTGGTACCGTCACTTGAAGTTGCAGCTTGAAACTGATCACCAATACGCTGTATTTCAAGATAGAGGGGGAGCGATGCTGTGGGCATCTGTATGTCTTTGGTTGTGGAACCCGCGAACGTGGCGCGATACTGTACGACCACTCCTGTACCCTTCGTAAAAAATACGGAGTAATTTGGCGATGTTGGATCGTTCCTCTGGCGAACCATCAGTCCTACTTGTCCTGCACCACTCATTCCTAGCTGTGACACTACTTTAGCACTGATCTGGGTATTGCCACTCACATTTTGCGTCATCAAGCGGAACTGATCTGATGTACCTCCTACGCCGGTGCCATTGGCATTGACAGTCCAGACAGTGCCTGAGACAGACTCAGTCCCTGAGGGCGTAGGACTGCCAATATCCTGGCAAGTCCAATTGGTAGGACAGTTGGGATCAGGAGGAGGTGGAGGAGGTGGGTTAGTGGGGAGACCGAAGGCATAGACATAGCCGTCCACCCCTCCTGTGTAAATGAGTCCACCCGCTACACTGGGTGCAGCATAGAGCATGCCACTAGTTTTGTAGCTATAGAGACGATGGCCATTTGATGCATCAAGTACCTCTAACGTATCCCCTGCACCATCGATGATCAGGCCATTGGTATATGCCAGCGCACCAATGATGGGCGCAATGGTGCTGTGTTGCCAAATAACCTGACCATTGCTAGGATTTAAGGCACGCACGGAACCTTGGTAACCAGCACCGCTGATGGACGTGTTGCCGCCGGCCAGATAGAGCTTGCCGTTAGCAAAGGCACCGGATGAGACGCTGCCCTGTCCGCATGTTGGACAATCGCCACCAATCGCTATTTGGCGCTGCCATATCGGACCCGCTGAGAGACTGCTCTGTTTGAAAGCATAGGCATAGCCATTTTTGTCAATAGCTGCCACCAGTTGATTGCCTTGTGAGTCATTGAAGAGGATGGGCGTATTACCAAAGTCAGAGTCGAGGACAGCCTGTGATTCAGGGATTTTCCAGGAGTCCTTGAATGCTAGTGTTGAGGCATCCAGGGAGACAATCGCCTGGGCATATGGCTGAGAGAAAATGCTTTCTGTTCCTGTGGTGACATAGATAGTATTGGTTGTGGTGTTAATGCTGGGAGTAGTCCAGACACCGCCACCTATCTGGTTTGTTGGCACAAAGTTGAACGTATGCACAATCTGATGAGTACTCAAATTCACTTGGAGTAACTGTCCCTGCACCAATGGGCAGTCAGCATAGCTGGCTATACCAATGTAGGCATATCCATTATAGATGAGAGGGCTGGACCAGTTGTAGTGTCCTCCATTTGCACTGTTGTCGCCGGTGTAGACCTTCCACAGGACGGCTCCCGTGGTTGCATCAAGTGCGTACCAGTAAGAGTCGCCGCCACCAACGTAGACGACTCCGTTCTGTACTGTGGCTGCCGACGAGATCCCTGCTCCGCCGGAGGGACTACAACTGGGTGCTGGGGTGGTTGTACCCAGGTAGGTTTTCCACTGCAACGCGCCAGTTGTTGCTGAAAGGGCATACTCGTAACCATCCCAGGAGCCAACATAGACGACACCGCTAACGACAGTAGGCGAAGAAGCTACTACCCCTCCTGTTTTGAATGCCCAGCTTTTGGTCAGCTGAGAAGGCGAGGAAATTGTTTGACTGGTTGCTGCAGTACGTTGTATATCGTGTAAGAAGGTGGGCCAATCACTTGCCGTTGCACCTGATGCATCTACTAGTGCCAATTGTAGTAGCTTACCAGTTGCTGCTATGAGCAAAGCTAGTATCAAAAGTAGCATAGGAATAAGCTTAAGGAGGCGCATTTTTGACCGGTGGTGCTTTGTCGAATTTTGTTGTAACGGAGTCATGGTGAGATTTGATCCTTTACTTTAATCCCTACAAGTATGTGTTACTTTTATTCCTGTGAGTAATTGTTTTCTTCGCGGTACCATTTGCCAGCGTAAACAAACAGTTCACGCAGGGCACGAAGAATGACAGCAGGCTTGGCGCCGGTGGCCTGTCCTGCGCGGCGAGGTAAATGATGGACACCTACTTCGGTGTAGGTATAGCCTGAACGAGCGAATTTATACAATATTTCGGTGTTAATCATCGCGCCCCGAGTTTCTAAGCGATGGGTGAGAAAGAACTCTGAACGGTAGAGTTTAAATGCGCAGTCGACATCTCGCACATGAATACCAAACATGAAACTCACGAGTTGTTTCCAGCACCAAGCATTGAGCTTGCGCATCCAGCTATCCTGTCGATTTATGCGATAGCCCAAGACGGCATCATATTCCTCGATGAGTGGAAAGAAGTGTACAAGTTCGCTGATATCAAACTGACCATCCGAATCCATAAAGAAAGCAGTCTCTTTGGTGACAGATTCAAAACCTGTAACAAGTGCTGCACCGTATCCCCGGTTTACGGGGTGAGTGATGAGACGTATGCGTGAATCAGTGGCAGAGAGTTCAGTAACGATGGCTCCTGTACGATCCTTACTGCCATCGTTGACGACGATAATTTCGAAATCGTCGGTCCAGGTAATCAATTTTGATAGAATGGTCGAAACTGTATCGGAGATTACGGCCTCTTCGTTATAGGCAGGCAATATGACGGACAAGCTGCGAGGTGTGATGAAAAGATGCGGATTTGATGGTGGCGGAATGGTAACCATGGCCTTCTTGTTCTGTGTAAAGACACTGAAGCGCATACCAATAAAGGACAAGGCCACGGTACCTGCAATAGCAGCAATTTTAGCAACATTGCTCCAAAGAAAACCACTCACCGAGAACATCGCTAATAGTCTTGTTGCGAACCAGAGAAGTGTGTCGTTACAGAGAATACCCAGAATGGTCACGGCAGCAAAACGGGCTACCTCTCCTTTCGAGGTTTGTCGACGTTGTTTAAACGTCCACAGTTTGTTCCAACAGAAACTGTTAATCGCTCCGAGCAGGTAAGCGACCGAGTTGTAGAAGATAAGTCGATGCACAAACTGGGTGGGGAATGTCCATAGTAGTATGTTAAATATCATCAAATCTATAAATGTGTTTAAACCGCCTACCAGACAGAAGCGCAATAGCTGTACAAGTAACTGCGCCCAGGATCGATCTGAACGGGTTGGAGAAGAAAGTGTTACTCCCATTGCAAACATAACCTCCATAAGGAATGTAGATTTTACTTATCTTTAACCATTGTTGCGAAGACACAGGCGATGATCGGTGAGTATGCCAGATGGAATAGGTCGTACTGAACGTAGTGGATCTCCATTGCGGTGATAGAGGCTCAGGCCAGAGGGCTCTTGTACCACAAGGGTATAGTGTGCTAGAAAAGCAGGATTACTCAAATCGATACTTTTCGATACACGGTCGCTAGGATCATCTCTGTTGGCGATTATCCACGCTACTGAGCCTGCTGGATTGCTTAAAGCTTTTCGCCATAAATCGGCTGAGCCATCATAGATAATTGTTTTGAAATTAAGTCCAGTTTCAGATTCACTTGCATTGCCGGCAGTGACATCCTCCAGTATTTTGCCTCCAGAGTAGTGTTGTGCAAGGTAAGCATTGACAGTATGAGTTGGAGAGCATGATCCGCCATTCAATCCATCTTGTAGGTCGATAATCCCGCTTGATGTAGTGAAGAGTATCTGGGCCAGAATAACTACAATAAACACTATCTGGCTTATCGCACGTAGCTGTGAGCGGTATAAGGAGGACAGGCGACTGACAAGGACGGCGAAGAAGACGGCAGCAGGTGCGACCATGGCTGATCCATAGCGTACATTGTACAATTGTACTGGACTGTTAGGTGGTACTGCTCCAGGTACCCAGATAGCAGCTTGTCCTGTATAGAGTGACAAGACATAAAATGCGAAGGGTATGACAAAGATCAAGGCCACTAACAGGTCCAGTGAAAAGCGACGGCGCAGGAAGAAGGCAACAAACCCAAGTATTGCTGCTCCGAAAAGAACTGAACCGATGGTGTACATTGAATTGAGCGCGTAGGTTTTAAACGAGAGCCAGAAATTATGATAAGGGTAAAGTGTGCCGGAATGTAGAAGCTGTAATTGAAAAGCCTGGGACGAGAAGGCACTGTGCTGGAAATAGAGAGGGTCACCAAAGATGATTTTATTCCAGACGAACCAGAGGAATATACCTAACCCACCAAGCACACCGAATATGGTGAGATTGCCTATGATCTGGATGCGGCGTTGTCGCTTGAGTAGATTGACCACGACGATTAAAGCCATACAACCTAAAAACAGTGCCCAACCGTCATAGCGAGCAAGGGTGGCAAGAAATGTGCTGGCAGCAGCCAGAACGAGATATCTTGACGTATCTTCCTGCGTCCAAACCAAGAAGTAGTAACATGCCATGGCTGATGTCCAGATGCAAACGACCTCCGAAAGTGCTGTTGATTGGAGGTAGAGAATATTGGGATTGAGGATAAAGAGTAGTGTTCCTATAAAGCTGGCACTATTGCTTCTGGTCAATCTACGAGCACTTAAGTACAGATATATAGCTGCGGCTACATAACATATCATTGAGGTAAAGCTTCCAGCCAAGCCGGAGTGCCAGAGATAACTGCTCCAGATGAAAGGGAACATCAATATATGTGGCAAAGGCAACCAGACGCCTCCCAGTTGAGCAAGTCCTGGAGTAGCACTATCAAAAACACTGCGGGCAATCCTCAAGTGAGAATAGGCGTCACCATAAAGGAGTAGCTGGTGCATCTGAAAGTAGTACCAACAGGCTGAGATGCTGGCCACACAGGCAGTGACAATGGTGGCAACAAGCCATAGATCACGCACTTTAGCACGTTGTGCAGTATGTTGGGCCTGTTTTTGAGTACGGGAGACTGCAGGTACGGGTAAGGTTACTATGGCTTTAAGGGACATGGTTACTGATGGAATATCGCTGATTTTGTTCAAGACAGCTGATACTCTAGGTACTTGCAGCGTCTGTTCTTTCTCTACAGCAAGCTCTGCCTCTTGCCAAGTCACATTGTGGACTACATCATTTTTTTTCAGGTGCAGTCCATGGACTGTCTTTTGCCAGTAATGCGGCTTGACAATCAGCTCGAAAAGAGCCATAAAGCCGGCGACACTGATAAGTGCCCAGTAGAAAGGAATGAGCAATGTCCAGAGTACGAGTCGATACTGCCTACGTTTCATACAACCGAGCAAATAGAGATATATATAGAAGAAGTTCCCAAAAATCAAGCAGGAGGCACTGATGTAGAGGATAGGCCCGGGGAACAGAGTGTGATAAGTGGAAACCACTGCTGGACCAAAGGCTATATAGATGGCTAACAATAGCCACATCAAGGGGTTGATGAATAATACGCCTACACCGCTGCCCACTACAACTTGAAATGAGAAGAGATCAAAGAGACGTCCTTTTTGAAAGTATTCGAGGGGTTGACGCATATGGACGAGGTAGGTCTGCATATAGCCTTTGATCCAGCGTGAGCGTTGGCGTATCCAGTTCTTGAGTTGGGAGTTAGCTTCTTCATATGTGGTAGAGTTGAGAACAACTGTTTTGAAGTGATAACGCGCCAAACGTAACCCTAGATCACAATCCTCGGTTACATTATAGGCATCCCAACCTCCCAGGGCACGCAGTGCTGCGGTGCGAAAATGATTGGATGTGCCCCCTAGGGGTAAGGAGAAACCTGTCTGCTGAAGTCCAGGCAAAATCAGATCGAACCATACGGAGTACTCGGCGGTGAACCAACGTGTGAGAATGTTCTGATAGACGTTATAGAAGTTGAGCTTGGCCTGAACGCAGGCGACCTCTGTGCCATGGTTGGCAAATGCGAGTACCGATTTCTTTAATTGCAATGGATCGGGAATATCTTCAGCATCGTAAATAACGACGTAAGAGCCTGTTGCTCGTATCAATCCATAATTACAAGCCCGTGGTTTGGTACGAGGCTTGCCATCAGGTACGATGACGATCTTGAAATGTGATGGTAGAGACAAGGCACGTATAGCGTTACGTGTCTCAATATCATCGACCTCTGTGAGGAAGAGAATTTGTAGTTTCTCAGGTGGGTAGTCCAACTTTTGCATGGCATCGACAAACTGTGGTACAACACTCGCTTCACGGTAGAGAGGGCAGAGAATGGTGTACTCCGGCCAATCGGCATCTTTCAATGTATTTACAAGAGCATCGTCGATCTGTTCTTCAGGTGAATGTCGGAATGACCTGATGGCCATAGCGATGTTCAAGACAAGATTGCTGAAATACATAATGGTGATAATTGCAATCACAGCGGTGAGCATCTCCAGGCGAAACAAGATGAGCCCAATTATTCCTAGGAGGGCGAGTATGCATAGCCAGACTACTTGCTGGGTTGTGAAGGTTTGTAAAGCCGAGAGCTTAGGGCGAAAAGGGGCAAATATTGCTACTTGTTTCTTCCCGACTTGCGTAACCTCAGCGGCACTTTGAATATAGTCATTGATCTCCTGCGTATTGGCATGAAGTGCCTCGTGCTTTGCCTGCATGGCAAGCCAGCCTTCGTATCGTTTCACTTGTTCCGCAATACGTGGGTCAACAGGTTGTTTTCGAGGAGTTATTTTTGGTGTTACTGCTGTGTTAAATTGAGTTGCATCAATGGTTGGCCATGGAGTAAGGGGCAATTGAAGTTGCGCTCCTTCAGCAGAGGTGTGTTGGTCGAGAGTGCTAAAATCCTCAGAGTCTTCAAGGTTATGTAGAGGAAGAGGAGTTTCACTGTCAGCAGAAGACTGCGCGTCAAGGGAGGCGAAATCCTCAGAGTTCTCAAGATTGTCTACAGGAAGAGGAGCTTCGCCGTCGGAGGTTTCCGTGTCGAGGGAGGCGAAATCCTCAGAGTCCTCAAGGTTGTGTAGAGGAAGAGGAGTTTCATTGTCAGCAGAGGTGTGTTGGTCGAGAGTGCTAAAATCCTCAGAGTTTTCAAGGTTGTGTAGAGGAAGAGGAGCTTCGCCGTCAGAGGTGTGTTGGTCGAGAGTGCTGAAATCCTCAGAGTCCTCAAGGTTATGTATGGGAGGTCGTGTTTCACTCTCAGCAGAGGACTGCGCGTCAAGGGAGGTGAAATCCTCAGAGTCCTCAAGGTTGTGTATGGGAGGTCGTGTTTCTCTGTTAGCGGTGTGTCTATTGAAAACGGTTAATTTATCAGTCTGATCAAGGTCGTGTAGAGGAAGTTGTGCTCCTCCATCAGCAGCCTGTGCGTTGAGGGAGGTAAAATCCTCAGAGCCGTCACAATTGTCTACATTCGGCCAGGACGTTAGTGGTTCTTGGAGTTGAGCTATTCCATTTGTTTGTCGAGCGCCGGGAAGTGAGTATTGTTCAGCTTGTTCAAACTCATCAGTAGAATGTATAGTGGCTAGCGGAATAGAGGACGGATGAACTTGTTTTGTTTCACTAGTATATTGTTGTAAGCTTATTATTCTGAACCGTCTGAATCTCATGGATATACGTACTTCTTTCTATCGTTATGTTTGTAAAGCAGTAAAGCGAGTATGTAATACAGTAACAGCAGGCTGACCGCTCAAACGAAATTGCCCAACATCGTCCCATCCCCAAAAGAAGATGCCAAAGATATGTGGGTCAGGAATAACGTTGACCAGTGCGGCATCGCATGCAGCAGCCTGCTCTTCTGGATCGGTTGGTGCAGAGCTTGAAGTCTCCCAGGAATGGTAGAGAGCATCTGCACTATCGCGATATCCAATTTCTGAAATGAAGATTGGTTTGCCCAGTTCTATTGCAAAAAGGTCAAGGGCACGTTGGACCCTGTTTTTCCAAAGAGGAGGCATCTGCTCTGGTGCAATCCGCGATGGAGTGTCGATAACTGGCAAATATGCTGAGACACCAATCATTTTTAAGTTGGAATTACGCATCCAGGTTCTGGGCGAATCTTGGAGGGAGGTCCAGTTCATATCGTAGGTAAGTGTACCTGGAAAGACACTGCGTAGATGGGCAATCAGCTCATTCCATAATATATCTGGGGCGAATTGCTGTAGCCACTCGTACTCAGTGCCAATAGCAAGTTGTTCGGCCCCTGCCTGTGCGGCAGCCGTTACATAAGGTTGAATGGTCTGCCAGTAGCTATCGAACCATTGTTGCTCTTGCTGAAAGGTCTGAAAGGAAATTTTCCCTGACCATGCTACGGGACCACTTACGGTGAGAAGATTTGTCACAAAGACGTGATAGCCAAGAGCATGGGCAACTTGTATCCCGTAGGTCAAGGATGCGATGGTGGGAGTGCTTGGCCCGGTGGTAACTGTGGTTGAAGTGAGCGATTTCTGATAAAAAAGAATGGGCATTTCTATCCAACATGCACCCGATTGAGGGCGAATTTTCTGTATTCCCATCAACCACTTTGTATCACTTTGGCCGTAGCCTGTGGGATTCCATTGGGGAAAGACCACTCCCATTTGAAAATCACGTCCTTTCAAGTGGCATGCAGCTCCTGTAGGGGATGGCCTTGATGTTGCGGTCAATGCTAGCCGAGGCAGGGAAGAGGTCGGCGTCAGAGACGTGGAGCTAGCTGACTTATGTATAAAGTTGTAGCCTGCCGTAAATAGATAGACCAAAGAAGCGATACTGAGCAGGACAATGCTTAGTAAAGCCAGAAGGTTGTTTTTTTGGATGAAGAAACGCCGCATGCAAGAACTCCCTAGTGATCCTGATTTTGATAGAAACACATGAATGTGTCAATTTAGTAGTTAATCTAGCCTAAAGTAGCTTACTACTATCTTGTAAATTGAACATTAAGAATAGGTTGAGAGAAGGTTGAGGTTCCGAGAATATTACCTCAAACTTTTAACTGTTAAACCATGCTTGTAAAGAAATACAGAAGTCAAGCGATGTGGATAAGCTAGATGCATAAGTACTTTTGCATTTTTTCTTCCCCCCATGGTTTGGAACGTGTTATGAAACCAAAAGTAACTTGTAGCCTGCATGGTTAACTATATTAATTGATTAACAACTATAAAAGGATATTCTTAGTGAAGGATGATAAAAGATTAGGGATGGAAAACGGAACGTGTTATAACCTGCGATGGTATGCTCTGGGAGGTGGGTATGACCTCCCAGAGCATGGGTATCTACGGTCCCGGTGTGAAGCTAACGTTATCAAAGGTTGCTGTTCCAAGAGCCGAGGCATTATGCGAGCAGACAAAGAGTCCCCCGGTAATGGTGGTATTCATGGTCAGGGTCTTTGATAGGATCTTTGTCCAGTTGGTGCCATCGCTGGACATATAGGCGGTGAAGGTGTTCCCAACTCTTGTCAACTTCATCCAGACATTGGGGAACGTATACGTTCCACCGCCGATGGAGCCGTTGAAGTTGTACTGGACCTTAATCCCTCCTCCGGGAGCGACTGCCATCAGTATGTAAGAGTCACCTGCGGTAGTGGACTGCTTGAACATGATCCCGGCCTTGGCATTGGAGCTGGTGTTTGTTTGTGACGAGACACGTGCAATCAAGGTGCCATTGCCGTTCACAGGCTGGTAGGCATAATTGAACTGGTCATAGGTGCCCCAGATGTCGGTACCTGCGCCGTTCACAGTGAACACGCCGTTTGTATAGCTGGCAGAACCACTGATGGCTGGAGAACCCACATCGGTATCAACCCAAGGAGATGGGAGGGGATTGTTCGATGGAGCAGTAACTTGAACATTGTCAAAAGCTACTGTGCTGTCTTGGGTGGGGGTATGCGAACACACAAACAACCCGATTGTTGCATTGGTGCTAATGGTAAGGTTCGTTGTGCCAATCTGAGTCCAAGTCTTGCCGTCTATGGAATACCAGGAGGTGAAGGTATTGCCAACTCGTTGTAACTTGAGCCATTCGTTAGGGGAGTTGTAGCCAGCAAGTGCGGTGGTCGACGTTACTGATTTGTCGCCAGTGAAATT
>Ga0137381_10004202_pt1 | contig 10393 bp, 4 predicted proteins | sample SagtaG_16_FD_104808 | JGI IMG/M metagenome (GOLD analysis project Ga0137381, IMG submission 104808) | Vadose zone soil microbial communities from Sagehorn Ranch, Mendocino, California, USA - Sage2_L_115_16 metaG | ecosystem: Environmental > Terrestrial > Soil > Vadose zone | place: USA... | reverse complement strand
CACGAACTTCTGCAATGACTTACAGGGGGACCAACAAGAAAATCAAAGAAATCGGGAAGGAACTCGATGTTGGCTCTGTTCTGGAGGGAAGCGTAAGGAAGGCTGGCAAGAGGATGCGGATTACGGTTCAGCTCATCGACGTGAGGAACGAAAAGCACCTCTGGTCCCAGACCTATGATAGGGAGTTCGGCGACATTTTCGCTGTTCAGAGTGAGATCGCTAAACAAGTGGCGGCTGCGCTCAGAATTCGAATCCTCCCTGAAGAAACTCGGCAGCTAGAGAAGAAACCGACGAAGAGTTCTGAAGCCTACAATCTGTACCTCAAAGGGAGATATTTCTGGAACGAAAGGACAAGGGAAGGCCTTCTGAAAGCAATCGACCAGTTCAGTCAGGCAGCCAAGCTCGACCCGAACTACGCCTTGGCATATTCCGGGATAGCGGACAGTTATGCAGTGCTAGGTAACTATTACCAGGTCCCCTACCTTGAGGCGTTCGAAAAGCAAAAAGAAAATGCGTTGAAGGCCGTGCAGATTGACGACTATTCGGCGGAGGCCCATACTTCCCTGGCGGCTGCACTCGGGAACGATTACAACTGGGACGGCGCCGAACGGGAGTTTAACAGGGCGATCGAGCTCAATCCAAACTACGCGACAGCCCATCACTGGTATGGAGTAGTCCTTCTGCGACAGGGCAAGCTTGGCAAGGCACTCCATGAAGCGTCAAAGGCTCAACTACTCGACCCTATGGCCTTGCAAATCTCCGTCTTTCGCGCCGTCGTTTACGATGCAATGAAAAAGTATGACCTCGCGGAGGAGCAACTACGGAAGGTCCTTGAGGTTGAGCCCAACTTCGTCACTGCCCACGGCAACCTCTCCACGGTGCTCCTCCATCAACGGAAGTATGACGAACTTGAGAGAGAAGGAAGGGAAATATTACGACTCACGCACGACCGCCCTGTGTCAAAGGCCTGGATGGCCGTCGGTTATGCGTTCGCAGGTCGGAAGGAGGAAGCAAGGGCCATACTGAAGGAGGTGAATGCTCTGCTGCCCGAGACGTACGTTGGAGCACAACCTATTGTCTACACCTATCTAGGGCTGGGAGAAAAGGAAAAAGCAATTGAGCTAGTCGAGAAGGAGTGGGAACGGCACGCTGACTGGCTTCCAGACCTGATGCGGGATCCCCTCGCAGCAAGCATCAGGTTCGAACCCAGGGTCATCGAAGTCTTGAAGAAGATCGGACTAGAGAACTGACGCCACGTGGGTCCTGCAGGCTGCGGCGACGGCAGCCTGCGAAATGAATCCATGTATTGCAGAAGCTCTCGTCATGGCAGATGTAAAGATGATCATTGTTGGAGCACGATCAGCCTGACATTCAATGGTAACCTTGTGAACTCAGGCGGGCGCATCGGCAAAGGGACGGATTTGGGGAGATTCAAGAACTCGCCGTAAGTGGTGACAATCCAAGCTTATTTTTCCTTAAATTTGGGAAATCATTCAGTTCTAGACGAGAGCCAACATTCTTGGCTGATGAAAAAGGAGTCGGACTCAAGGGCTGGCTATCAGGGCCCAGACGAAAGACCCCGATTGACCAGACTGAAGTCGAGAAGCTTGTTCCCTTGGACAAGCATCGGATAGCCGTGCTTCCGATGACAAACATCAGCCCGGACCCGCGAGATGAATATTTTGCCGACGGAATAACCGATGAATTGATTTCCACAATCTCGAAGATTCCGGAACTTCACGTAATTGCGAGAACCTCCTCGGAGAAGTACAAGGGTTCGGGCAAAGGAATCTCTGAAATCAGTCATGAACTACGGATAGGCAGCATTCTCGAAGGGACTGTCAGAAAAGCCGGGAACCAACTGAGAGTTACAGCACAGCTCATCGACTCTCAGACCGAGGAGAGCCTCTGGTCCGAGAGCTATGATAGGGAATTCGGCGACGTCTTCACCATTCAAACCGATATCGCCCGAAACGTGGCAGAAGGCCTCAAAATTCGGCTTCATTCAAGACATCAACAATCTCAGAAGAAACCGACAGAGAATTCAGAGGCCTACACTCACTACCTCAAGGGGAGATATGTCTGGAACAGGGGAATGTTGGAGTACGAGAAAACTCTCAACCAGTTCGAACTTGCGATCCAGAAAGACCCTGCCTTTGCCCTCGGGTACTCCGCACTCGCAGACATCTATCTCATCATGAGCAGAAACGACTACGTCTCACCGAAGCTTGGTTATCCAAAAGCCATAGAGTTCGCGAGAAAGGCAATTTCCATTGATGAAACACTGGCGGAACCTCACGCCGTGCTGGCCGCGATCCGACAGGAGTACGAGTGGACGTGGAACGAGGCTCAGACAGGGTTCAGCCATGCAATAGAGTTGAACCCTAGCTACTCGACAGCTCACGCCTGGTATGCTTTGTACTTGGGTCACGTGGGACGATGTGAGCTAGGGATTCGCGAGGCCAAACGTGCAATAGAGTTGGACCCTTTAGGGCCTAGGGGGTATCAATCATTATCAGAGGAGTATCTCTTCGCCCACCAATACGACAAGGCGATAGAAGCGGCCGATAATATTATCGAACTTTCTCCAGAATCCAGAATACCGTATGGATTTCGTGCGAGAGCCGAGGTCGAGAAAGGAATGTATGATGAGGCTATTGCTGATTTCCAAAAAGCACGCAAACAGCTTGGCCCTGGAGAACCGGCGGGAAGACTGATCGGAAGACTCGGCCATGCCTACGCGATTTCAGGGAGAATCGCGGATGCGAATAGGATTCTTCATGAGCTCGAAAGCCAACCAGTCCCCGCTGGTCCAAAAAGCCCGTTTCTTCCTCCTCCCACCAAGGCAATGGGAATGGGACTTGTGCACCTTGGATTGGGCAATAATCAACTTGCACTTGAATGGCTGGAGAAAGCTGCTGATGAACGCATCTCCGAAATCGTCCATCTCAAATGCGAACCCGTCTTTTCGAGCATAAAAGGAGAGCCCGCTTACGAGGCCCTCCTCCGCAAGATGGGTTTGGATCGCGCGAGCATTGGAAACTGAGCCTGTCTTGTTCCGCAGGATTCCGTCCTCAGACGGAACAAAGCACAAGTCTGAGATTCTCCTGAAGCGATGCCCTTGGAAGGGAACCGAACTCAGGTTTGGACTCCCAGCCGTTCAGACCCTGTTAGATGGTTTGAACAAGGACCGCTCGGGCGTGCTTGCAAATGCAAGTTCAAACCCCCCACTCTCGTCCGGAGTAGGCTTGCAGTATTGACAATTTCGAAAGGAGGGGCGACCCTAGTCATGGGCCCGAACCCACCCCCCGCAATTCACAACTCCCCTCAACCGCGTCTTTCGACTAGTTGCTTACGATTAGGGTATCCCCTATTCGTAGAGGTGTTGCTGGCCGGGTTACTTGGGTCCCTTGAGCCAACCCGAGATTCCGAGTTCCCTTACGACCACGGCGATCGGCCGGAACTCGAAAGAGCCTAAAACGCCTCTTTCATCCACGAAGAGAACTTTGGGCTTTACCTCGAACGTCCCCTTGTGTTTCGCCCTCAAAAGTATCCTGACTTCATGACTGCTCATGTAATCCAGTCTCTTTCCTTTCAGTTCTATATCACCGTCCAAACGTCGAACAGATGCGTTTCCCTCTTCGAAGTCCAGCCCTTCCGAGAACACGCCTTCCAACTTCAACAGCATGGCCGGACTCTTCCCAACACTAACGATGTCCAGCTCCATCGTAACGCTGGAGCCAACCCCCAATTCTCTCTTAGACATTGCAAAGCTTCCGGCCACGGAGGCGCCCTGGAGGATTTCGATCCCGAGTGCCTGGTCTTGAGTAAGGGAAATGGGAGCCTCGGAAGCCGCTGGGCTTCCAGATAGAGCCTCCACGGGCGACATCAAAAGTTGTTTTTCGTCGCGTGCCCTGCCCAAGAGTTTTAGAGCCTCTTCCTTCTTTCTGGCAAATCCCGCCTTATCATACAAGCCAACGGCTCGTTCCAAGTGTTTCTCAGCTAGGTGGAAAAGCTTGGTCTTTTGCTCCGGGTTTCTCTCTGTTTCGGCCTCGGCAAGGTAGATTAGAGAGTCGAACAATTTTTGTGTTCCCTGGGTCCACGCTGTTGCTTTATTGAGCCCGGCCTGCCCGTAGAAATCGGCGGCGGTTTCGAGATGCTTCTTTATGTCCGAGTAGACCTTCGGGTCTCGAGTCCGACGGAAGATCGCGCCTTGGTGGAGGGCTTGGCAGATGGACTGGTTGGCGTGGGCGATCTGACGCCATCGTCGGCCAGTCGCCTGCCTCTCTGCTCTGTCGAAAAGTAGAGCCGCCTCGCCGTACTCGTCCGGCGACGATTTCATTTCGGCTTGGAGCATGTGTGTCCAGGCATCGCAAAAAATGGCAAGAGCTTCCAACTCGTTGCTTGTTTGATTGTGGACGGGTTTGGCGAGCAAATCTTTGATGATTTTTTGTGCCACACGATAATGCGTGATTGCAACATCGTCGTCTCCTGATTGCTCGCCGAACCTTGCGTTCTCGATGGCGACCCGAGCTTTGCAAAACTGTTCCCTCGAGAGAGATACGTCTAACCAATTCTCCAGCTCCGCTCTCCCCTGTTGCTGACTGTGGTCTGCTCCGAGTTTGTTCTTGAGCAGGCGCGCATGCTCGTCGAATTTGGCTTCGGCTCTGCCGAACGATCGGATCGCTTCCTGGTGATTCTCTTGCCTGCTAAGGTTCTCGCCCTCCTCTAGGTCGGCGCAGGCTTCGTAATGTCCCGAGAGGTGATTGTAAGTGTCCGTTGACCGAAGCTTCTCTGCCGCTGCACCGTAGGAGGCGCTGGCGGCCATGAATTTCTCCTCGGAGTGGTTGACCTGAGACTTTTCAATCATTTGCCATGTCTCCATGAAAGCACGGAGGTCGTCGAAAAATTGTCGGGAGGCGGGAATCTTTTCCGCCGCAGTACCGCAGTCCTTCCCCGCGTTACCAAACGCTTGGGAAGCTGCTTCATAATCTCCTAGGCTGTCTAGGACTTTCGCAATCTTCCACCGCACCAAAGGTATCGGTCCGAGATGCGACCGCCGCACAAGCTCGTTAACCACTTTTTCATACGCGGCGACTGCGTCTCGTCCCACAGTTGAGTCAGCAGTCGAAGAGTAGAGTTGTGCAAGAACGTCACCATAGTTTTCAGCATGATAGGAATAAAGCGTCGTAGATCCAGCCTCGACCGTTTTGGTCCATGCTTCAATGTTCTGAACATCGAGTTTGGCGTCGGAAGCAGCACTTCGGAGAAGACCTACCTTCACCGTTTCTTCCGCGCTAATTCTTGCGAGTTCCGACTTTAACCTCGACAAGGTCAGTCGACTGGTCGCTCGGTTCATAGAATCAGGATTATCGCGAAGGTCAGTTTCCTTTGCTTCCCCTTCAGCTATGGCCAATGCTTCCTTGAGAAGGCTTGTCTTTTCCTCGCTGTTCTCCATTAGCAAGGACAAGAAATACATGGGGTAGCTTGTCGACCCACTGAGCGAAAAATCGCCGAGGCTTTTGGATAGCCGAGCCAGCTCGATGGCGTTGTTGAACGCGGCCTGCTTGACCGAAGCCTCCGTCTCGACAAACCTCGCCATCTGCACGTAATAATTACTGAAAGTTGCATAACCCAACTGAAGAAGCTGGGGATGGCCAGAGATGTTGAGCAATGTGATTGCTTCCTCGCAAAGTTTTCTTGACCCTTCGAAAATAGTGCGACGAGTTTCGACATCATCGATGTGGTAGGCGCTTGTCATCCCCGTCCAAGCGGCGTTCAACGCAAACCGCGCGACAAGTAGCGAGTCGTTTAGCATTCGTGCATGTGATAAACCGTCTTGGAATAGTGTCGTGGCCTTTGAGTAGTCTCCCTCAAAGTTTATGGTGAGAAATGCGGACGCGTCCGATGCGGCAGCTAGAGACAACTGCCTTTTCGCCCGGTTAGAGACCTCGGTCAGCTTTTTGCCGATCGACTGTATTCTCGTGGCGACATCCTCGATTTCAGAGCGTGAGAAGCAATAGTCAAAGTACATTGCAGAGCAAACGACTGACTTCCAAAGACTCTCTAGTGCGTCTTCGACGTCCTGAGTCTGGTCCCAGTCTTTGGCTACGGATTCGCCGATATCAATGACAGATTGTAGCTGTTTCCTGAAATCGTTGTAATGTTTTGTTAGAGGTACTGACTCGAACAGATAGAGGAGAATGTTCCTTCGGGTTCGTGCTACGCCCGCCTTGTGTCTATCGCGCTGAAGAACGCCCAAAGCCTCTTGGGCGAGTGAGATGCATTTATCGAGTTTCCTCCTTTGCTCGTCGGCACCTCGAGTTAACCAGAAGTCTACAAACAATGATCGTGAAGCCATCAGCTTCGACTGACCATGCGACGCGGTCTCCTCGAGATGTACTGCCGCAATTTCGTAGTATTCCTTGGCCAGTCGCATCCTTCTCTCGAATTCCTTACGGTCGGGCGCCTGAAAGGCCGCTTTGAAGAAACAATCGCCGATCAGTGCTGTTGTTCCGGCTTGTTCCTTCTGGTCTTCCCGTATGGCGTCCAGCTTCAGAATCCTTTGGTAAAGCTCCGCGGCAGCCATCCACTCGTATCCGTCAAGTCTCGCCTTAGCCGCAGGCATCAGTTCTTCAATGGTAAGCGACGTGTCTGAGCCCAAGAATCCATACAATCCGAACGTTCATCGATTATTAAGCGATGCCAGAGGCGTGCACGCGAGATAACCTGACACTTGGGTTAACGCGTCTGTTATCTGATGCAGGGATTTGAACTCAATTGGGTATCAATTCTGCCGCGCCTCTGCACCAAGCGAACTCGTACCGTCAAGGCAACCGCGCTGTGCTTGCCGCCGAGAGCTTGCTAGGCGGAGATTTCTCGCGCGCTGGGTGATTTCGACGAGGGATTTAGGCTCCTCGAAAGAAGCTTCGAACAAAGGGAGGACGGTGTCTTGTACTTCGGTAGCATTTCCGAGTTCAAGAAGTATTGGTCGGATCCAAGATGGCTCCAGATAGAGGGAAGGATCGCCGGATTGCAGGGCTCGGAAAGATCATCATAAGCAAAAGCGATAGGAGTGCTAGGCAAGGCGCTTCGCCTCCTCCCTTTTCTCTTTTCGAATTGGACTAGAACTAGAAGACAAAAACTGGAAGGAGGAATCAGAGGCATGATCGATATAGCCAGGGTTCGAGGATGTTTGGACGCGAACTTCGTATTCATCCGATTTTAGTTAGGTAACGGAAAAAGGGGGGGTAGGCAGTCTCAGCGTTTGCGGAGCCGACGTCTTTCACCGCTGGCGGTCCGAATCTCTAAAGGCCCAAGTCTTGACTGGCGACTGCCTTCGACTTGCCTTCGAAACTGCGATTCTCAGCTCACGCTCTTTGCTTAAATTGAAGAAATTGGTTAACCATTTGCAGAGTCAGCATCGTGACTGAAGATAGAGGCGTCGGACTCAAGGGTTGGCTATCGGGGCCTAGACGAAAGACCCCGATTGACCGGTCTGAAGTAGAGAAGCTTGTTCCCTTGGATAAGCATCGGATTGCGGTCCTTCCGATGACAAACATCAGCCCGGACCCGCGAGATGAGTACTTTGCGGAAGGAATAACCGATGAATTGATTTCCACAATTTCGAAAATTCCGGAACTTCACGTAGTAGCAAGGACTTCCTCGGTGAAGTACAAAGGTTCAGGCAAAGGGATTTCTGAGATCAGCCAGGAGCTACGAATCGGCAGCATCCTTGAAGGAACTGTAAGAAAGGCCGGGAACCAACTGAGAGTCACAGCACAGCTCATTGACTCTCAGACAGAGGAGAGCCTCTGGTCCGAGAGCTATGACAGGGAATTCGGCGACGTCTTCAACATTCAAACCGACATCGCCCGAAAGGTGGCAGAAGGCCTCAAGATTCAGCTTCATTCAGGTCATCAACGCTATCAGAAGAAACCGACAGAAAACTCGGAGGCCTACACTCACTATCTCAAAGGGAGGTACATCTGGAACAGGGGAATGTTGGAGTACGAGAAAACTCTCAACCAGTTCGAACTCGCGATCCAAAAGGATCCTGACTTTGCTCTCGGATACGCTGCACTCGCAGAGACTTACCTCTTGATGAGCAGAAACGGTTACGTCGCACCACAACTTGGCTATCCGAAGGCCACAGAGTTCGCAAGGAAGGCAATTTCCATTGATGAAACGCTGGCGGAGCCTTACACCGTGCTCGCTACGATTCGACAAGAGTATGAGTGGAAGTGGGACGAGGCTCAGATGGGATTCAGACGTGCAATAGAGTTGAACCCTAGCTACGCGACGGCTCATGCGTGGTATGCTTTGTACTTGGGTCATGTGGGGCGATGTGAGGTAGGGATCGGCGAGGCCAAACGTGCAATAGAGTTGGACCCTTTAGGGCCGAGGGGACTTCAATCATTATCAGAGGAGTATCTCTTCGCTCACCAATATGACAAGGCGATAGAAGCGGCCGAGACTTTGATCGAGCTTTCTCCCGAATCTGGGATATCGTACCGCTTTCGCGCGGTTGCCGAGGTCGAGAAAGGAATGTATGATGAGGCTATTGCCGATTTCCAAAAAGCAGGCAAACAGTTTGGCCCGGAAGTACCGGTGGGAGGACTGATCGGAAGACTTGGGCATGCCTACGCGATCTCAGGGAGAATCTCGGATGCGAATAGGATTCTCCATGAGCTCGAAAGCCAACCAGTCCTCGCTGGCCCGAACAGCCGGTTTATTCCTACTGCCAACAGGGCAATGAAAATTGGACTTGTCCACATTGGATTGGGCAATAGTCAACTCGCACTTGAATGGCTGAAGAAAGCGGCTGATGAACGCACCACCGAGATCGTCCATCTCAAATGTGAGCCCGTCTTTTCGAGCATAAGAGGAGAGCCTGCTTACAAGACGCTACTCAACAAGATAGGTTTGGATCGCGTGAACCTTGGAAACTGACTGCGACGAGTAGCGAATCCACCATCCAAACGGGGGAAAAGTCCTCTCAGTTGGGCTGTGAGTTCTGAGGCCGAACTCCCAAGTTTGTTGCGAGCTTCTCAACCACTTCGTGTCTCGCCCAGTGGAGAAGGCGACCGACCGCTTACGGCAGTTCTCAACAAATAGACATGCTGAAAACACCTCTTGTTAAGAAGACTTCTCTCGCAACCGCGACAAGGTGTCTTGTTGTCCCAGTAGGCTCCGCATGCGAGTCGACCCGCCCACCCCCCGGCTCCACGACGTAGATGAAAATCTTGTAGAGAGGTGGGAATCTCAAACCGAAGGTTGAATCGTGGATGTATTGGATCGGGTCCACCTCATTCGCCTTCTTGCAATCCAGACGCCGGTCTCAACAATAGCCGCCGCCACTATTGCGTGATAATACGGCGGAAGCGACTATTGCTCCTGCGATCAACACAAACCCATACTCGGCGTACCAATAAGGATGGAGCGTCGCTTGCAGGATCTGCGGCGCGCCGCTAGCATCGAGCTGCAATTCGTACGAATAGCTTGCAGAAGGTTGCCTCATGAAGAGAGGTTTTTCTTGGGGAGTAATCTTCCGTTGCATGTTGATACTGCTCTTGGGCGTGGTGGAAGCGAGCTTCTTCGATTCTGCCGTTGGTCTAATCTCTCGGCCGTCCGAAGGAGACTCCTGGTCGATCAGTTTGAGGCCAAACCATGGGCTATGGGCACAACATAAATACAAAAAGCGAATAACAAGATGAGTATGTCTCAAACAGCAACGGAGAATCTTCGGCCTTGGACAACCAGAGAAAAACCACCTCTCGTGTCAGCCCTTAATGATGAACCATCTCCATTGGACACGATCCAAATCTTGGGAGCGGAATCTAAAAGGTACTTGACTCTACCGTTCCTTTACTCCTACGCGGTGTCCAGTCTTCCCCAAGAACTGACCCTTGAACTTTCTAGAACCTATACCTCCGCGGCTCTAAAGCCAGAATCTCGTTTTGATTCCATTTCGCGAACGATCATAGATTTCCTACGTGGTTCGACATTCGTCCGCTCGATCGGCTCACAGGAATCATTTGTGACATTTGCAGAGCTTCACAGACCGAAGATTGACGGATGCAAGGCATCCTGCACCCAAACATATACCACCTCAGTGGATTTTTCGTTTAGCGTTAAGGTTTTTGGAATAGGAGGTGGCTTAAGCAAGGGACGGACTTACAGTTTTGCGGATTCCACAGAAATTACCAAGGAGTGCATCGAGCTTACTCTACCAGTCATGATCAATTGGCAAGAATACAAGAGCAGAAGCGGAGCGACCTTCTACCGTGCGGACATAGAAACCATATCTGATGACTACGTAGAAAGGGTGTTGAAAGGTCCCTTGGACCGATGCGGGCTTGATGAGGACAAGGTCAAGAAAAGCGGTTGGTTG
>Ga0137381_10004199_pt1 | contig 10394 bp, 8 predicted proteins | sample SagtaG_16_FD_104808 | JGI IMG/M metagenome (GOLD analysis project Ga0137381, IMG submission 104808) | Vadose zone soil microbial communities from Sagehorn Ranch, Mendocino, California, USA - Sage2_L_115_16 metaG | ecosystem: Environmental > Terrestrial > Soil > Vadose zone | place: USA... | reverse complement strand
CGGGGGGTGATCGCCTCGGCCGCGACGAACGCGCTCCGCGATCGGCATTATCCGAATGGCTTCAGTGCGGGACTGCCGATTGCCCCCCGCACGACGCTCCTCGAGTTGGGCCGCACCAACACGTGTTTGCAATCCGAGAGTTTTGATACCGCGACGTGGGTCAAGGCGGGCGGGCCGCCGACTGTGGTGGCGAATGCCACCGCCGCTCCAGATCTCGTCGTGACGGGCGATCGCATCGTGCCCGCGGCCTCGAGTCAGAACCCGAATGTCTCGCAGGCGATGACGATCACGGCTGACGAAAACGTCGCCGTCTCGATGTTTGTTAAGGCGTCGGGCTATACGTCCGTGCTGCTCCGATTCAGCAACGCCGGCTCTACGCAGGGTTTCCAAGCCGATTTCGATACCAGCACCGGCCTCTTCGGCTCCATCGCGACGGGCTTCGGCGGTGGGACGCTGACCGGGAACAAAGCGATCCCGCTGGCGAATGGCTGGTACCGCGTGTTGCTATGGGGAAAGATCGCGGGCGGTATCACGGCGGCCACGCTCTTCGCGTTCGTCTATGATACCATCACCCGGGCGAATGCCCAGCAGGCCTACACGGGCGACGGCACGCAAGGCGTCTATCTCTGGGGCGCCCAAGTGGAGCGGTTGGGCACCACGGATAGCTCGGCGCCGAGCGCCTATGTCGCCACGACGACTGCGACTGTGGCCCGCCCTGCCGATACGGCGCTCGGGTTCAGTCCGTGGCCCTTTTCCCCGCAGCCACAATTCACGCTCGTGGAACTCATCGAGGTCGGGAACCAATACCCGAACGGCCTCCTCCGCATGGGCGACGGACCCAATGCCAGCACCGCGGCATTCGCCTTCCTAGGCGCTTCCGGTGGTGGATATCGCTGTGACTTCGGCAACGGTTCGGCAAACGACACGCGGACGCTGACGCCGTCGGCGGCCATGGGTGCCGATGTGGCCCTCATGCAGATCTTGTTCGCCGATGCGCATCAACAGCTGCGCAAATCCGTCAACGGCGGTGCCGATACGAGCGATACGGGGGCCGTCCTGACAGGAGGATTTCCGACCGCGTGGGCCGGTCCCTTATGGCTCGGCGCGCTGGGCACCCCCAACGTCGGAGAAAATGCGATCGTGCGGGTCAAGATCGGCCCGCTGACCTTCGCGGGCCAAACGATCGATACCACCGCGAAGGCGCTGGCGGCCTAATGTCTGCCATCGATTGGATCGTTTGGAATGAACCGGCGGTTGGGAGGAGCCATCCCAACCTGACGGACGTCGATAATCGGCCGCTCCGGCAAGCGTTATCAAAAAGCGGCTACGATCCCGATGCGTCATTTTCTGGATTCGAGGGACCACTCTTCCACGTCAAAGCGTACGGCGCGCTCGGTGATGGCCTGGCCGACGACACGACGGCGATTCAAAATGCGCTCAATGCGGCCGTGGCGGCCCCCACCGGCGGCCGCGTTTTTCTCCCTCCTGGCAGTTATGTCGTCAGCGCTCGGCTCAGACTCGGCGCTTCGGTAGCCCCGGACAATCTTCGGATCAGCGGATATGGGGCGGTGATTAAGCCGACGGCGGCGATTACGAATCAGGTCTTTCGGCTCGGCGATACTGGGTCGGGGCGGGAGGCGAGCAACATGCTGCTCGAAGGATTCACGATTGACATGAGCGCGGTCGGCGGTGCGACCAGCATCGGGATCGCTGCATTCATCAAGCAGCATTGTGTCATGCGCGATATCAATGTTCTCACAGTGCCGCAACATGGATTTAGTCTTGCCGGTCTCGCAGGCACGCCGACGGACATCCTGATGGATCATTGCTACGTGCAGGATGCGCAGGGAAACGCGGTGCTCTTTAGTAACAATGTGACCAAGAGCGTGCTCCGAGCCTGTGGCGCCAAGAATACCTGCATCACGCAACTGGGAGGTGTCTTCTACGTATTCAGCGGTGACAACAATGTCCTCGACGGGTGTTGGGCCGATACCTCACAGGATAACGGTTTCCGCATTGCCGGGAGCAACAATCGGATCGTTCGCTGTCACGCGATCAACATCAAGGGCGATTCCTTCCGGCTCACGGGTAATGGGACCCGAGGGATCATCGAGAGTTGCGTTGCCGAAACCATGATCGCCGGTGGTTCGGGCCACGCGTTTCGCGCGAGTGGACATACCAATGGCCGGTTCATCGCGTGCGAAGGCAGGGACTGCGCCAACGGCGTACGGATTGATAATCTCGATGGCGTGGTCAAAGGCATTCTGGTGAAAGGATGCCACTTCGAATCCATGCAACCCGGCGGTGGGCTCGGCGATGGTGTCAACATGACCGCTGGCTCCTATCACCAGCTCGTTGGCAACACGTTCAAGAACATGGGACGCGACGGGATTCGTGGCGATAATGTCACACAGATCACGGCGGTCGGGAACGTCTGTTATGATGATCAAGGCGTGAAAACGCAAGTCTACGGCGTGCGGAGCACCGGGACCTCGGACTATTGGCTGGTCCAGGGGAACATGATTCGCGCGGTCGATCACGTGACCGGAAGTTCGTCGCTCGTCGGTGCCAATAACCTCAATACCAACAACATCGTGTGATCGACATCCACATGGCTCGCCACGGAACCTAAGATGCCCAGCATCGCGATCACGGATCAGCAAGCCCGGCTCTATCAGCAATGTGCGGCGGCCATGAATCAGGCGCGCCGGGAGCTCGCGCTGGTCATCGCCGCTATCCTCGGCGCCCACGAGATCACCGAGGCCAGTGACGTGCAGCTCGTGCAGGGACCGGGCGCGCCGGCATTGCTCATCTACCAGATTCCGCCTGTCGCCGTCTCCGCACCGCAGATCATCAGCTCGGCCTCGGTGGATCCATTGGCACCTAGCTCGTGACGGCCTACGCGCCGGCCTATCGGTTACGCGTCTACGCGCCCAAATCGGTCGATCGCACGGAGCTGACCGTCCTGACGCCCGCCGCTTCGGCGCCGCACAGCGATCCCTTCCAGGTGGCGACGATCCCTGGCGTCCCGGGCTATCAGCCCTATCTCGACGTGCCCCGCGGCCGCCGGGGGAAGCTGGACATCCTGCAGAAACGGATGGATGGGGGCGAGCTGACCTTCACGTTGGTGGATCGCCGCGTGCCGACGAGCGGGTCGAATCTTGCGCGCTGGGTCACGGGCTTCACCGGGAACGTCAAAGGCAAGTGGCAGCTCGCCGGGTTTCGCGCAGAGGTCGACGAAAGCCTCACCGTCAATCCCGATGGCACGCGGACGGATTGGGCGCGCTTTTGGACCGGCCGGATTCAACGCCACGACTTGCGCGACAAGGCGCGCTGCGATCTCGTGATCCGGGACATGCGCGAAGATCTGAAGATGCGCACGTTTATCATGGCGCCGCATCCGAGTGCGACCGGCGTCGTGCGCACGATGTTGCTCCCCCCGGGCACGAATGGCACGTTCGGCTCGCGGATGGCGACCACGCCGCTCCGCGGCGTCCTGCAGACGGCCGCGACGCAAACGTTTCAAGGCGTCTCCTTCAAGGTCAACGCGATCATTCTCGATGCGACCTCACTGTCCCGCCACGATAATGTGGTGACGTGGGACCTCCTCTCGCTTGTCTATGGCGGCGGGGTGGTGACGCAGGCGGGAGGATTCGTCTACACGGTCCCCGGCTCGCTCCAGGGGGCCCGCGGCCGCGTCCATCTCAAACGGGTCGACACGGGAGCGGAGGGCGAGTTCAAGCTCGGGAGCTTGTATATCGTCTGGATCGGGAACGGGGTCCCGACGGCGCGCATCGTCACGATCGCCGAGTTGGCCACTACCGAACCCGGCTATTTGGCCATGCCGCCCGATGGGACGACGGTCGATCTCTACGCCTGGAGCACGACGGGACCGCGACTCGAATCCCCCGTGTTGATCAACGACACGCATCCCGTCCAGGTCTGGAAGGACATCCTGGACGGATATTATGGCTACCTCTGGTTGTGGGCCGAACGCGACTCGCTGCCGAGCGGTGTGAATATCGGCGATCCCAAACGGACGGTGGCGTATGATACAGCGGCCTTCGCGGCCCTGATTGCGGATGCGCGGTTTCCGCTCGCGCGCTTCGTGATCACCGAGCCGGTCGATGCGTGGTCGTGGATCGAAACCAATATCCTGCAGCCCTACGGGCTCGCCTTCTATCTCGATGCCTCGGGCAAAGTTGTGCCGCTCGATCTCCGCATGCCGACGTCCGCCGATATCGCCGCGGCGCCCACCGTGACCGATGCGGATCTCGTGGAGGCGCGGGATATGGTCGCGTGGTCCCACGATCGGGGCAGCGCCATCACACGGGCGATCGCCCGGTTCTACATCGACACGCCAGTCCCACCCGCCGCGTTGATTGCGACTACGGGAAGGGATAGCCTCCCCCATGTGGCGCGGGCGGTCTTATCCTCGACGGATAGCGTGCTCGAGATCCTCGATCTGGGCAACTTCGATCTTGGCGACACAGCGATCGAGATTGACGCGGGCGGATTTCGAGCCATGCCCGATGAGCAGATCGACAATCAGGACCGCCTGAAGTGGCTGCTCGCGAAGCTGCAGACGATGCTCTTGCACTTAAAGGCGCCGTATGGGAACGGCGCCGTGCCCGTGAGTTTTCGGTGTCGCCGCACGGCCGTCCCGTCCGGACTCGCGCCGGGCAAATTGTTTGTCTCGACGGTGTCGCTCCTTCCGGATCCGCAGAGCAACCGCCGGGGCGGCACGCGCGTATTCCGCTGTACTGGGAAAACGGAAGACGGCTTGGCGCTCGGGATCGAGGCGCTCGATCTGGGACTGAGTACGACCGCCGCCGTCCCCGCGCTCGGCACGCCGGCGCAGCAGACGGGCAACACGACGAATGGCGCGAAGATCGCCGTGACGCTGAATGCGCAAGGGGACCCGGCCGAGCTCCAGTACGCGGTGACGCCGACGGCGATCGGTTCGGCGCCGGCGGACGGCTCCAGTCTCTGGAGCACGTTTGATATCGTCCGGACCACGCGGGACGCGACGCTCGATCGGCTGCCTTCGGGCCTGCGGCTCTGGTTCCGCGCCCGCTCGGTGCCGGATCCGAAGTATCAGATGTTCGTCCCCTCGGCGTGGGTGACGAGCACGTCGCTCGATCTGGCGGGCATCAGTGCGCCGACCGCGCCGACGCTCATCACGAATGGCGCGAAGCAGTTCACGATCGGCTGGACCTTGGGCAGCACGACGTTACGGATCGAGCTGCTCCTGGCGACCCCCACGACGGATCCGCGCGTGGTGGTCGCCACGCTGTGGCCGGGGAGTACGCACTATACCATCCTGGGGGTGTTGCCCTCGACGACCTATCGTGTCGGGATTCGCCACACCGATGGGCTCGGAGGCTACTCCTCCGAGGCCACGATTGACGTGACGACGCAGGCCTCGGCCAATACTCTGCCGCGGCCGCCGAATATCGTCTACCGGCCGCTAGCCCAGCTCTATTAGATGGCGCTCGGCTCGACGATTCCGATCTACGCGCCGGGGGTGATCGTGCCCACCGGCATTCCGTTGACGATCATCCCGTTCGATACCAGTGCCGACATCGAGCTGCAGCGCGCGCCGCAGGCTGCCGGCATCCCGGACGTCGCGAACGCGGTCACGATCGCCCATCTCGCCCCGGCGCCAGCCTCGGGCGTGAGCTACATCGATTATTTGCCGCTCGACAACGTGGTCCGCTACTATCGCCTACGGCACGTGAGCCTGGGGCTCGATCCGAGTGCCTATAGCGATTGGACCGCGGCGCTCGTGCCGCTGCAACTCGATCTCGGACGGCCGGAATTCCTGCTGGGTGGCGTCAGCGTGCTGCCGGGGACGAGCGTGCTGCCCGGGCCGCCGGTCCTGCCGGGGCTCCCGACGCTCCCGAATGCCGCCTATCCCCCCGGCGCCGTCCTCGTCAAGAGCACCGACGGCGTGACCTATCAGAACGTTGCGGATGTCTGGGTCTCGGTCTCCCCCCCACCGCCGACCGGCGCCGAATTCATCAAGATCGTCGCCGCGCTCCCCACGCTCCCCAACGCAAGCTACCCGATCGATACGGTCGTGCTGCTGCAGAGCGATTCCAAACTCTATCGCAACCAGGCCAACGTTTGGACGAGCTACGTGGACGGCAACGACCTCACGGCGAACAGCGTCACCACGAACAAGATCCTCGCCGGCGCCGTCACCGCCGCCAAGATCGCCGTCACCCAGCTCTCGGCCATTGCGGCGGATTTAGGGACGGTCACAATCGGACTCTATAAAGGCAGTCTGGATATCCAGGGCACGACCAGCCAGCCCGCCGGCACCTTTTACGAGCTCCTGCGGAACGCAAACGTTGCGCACGGGATGACGGGTATCGCGGAGACCGACGTCTTCGGGGGATTCCGTATCATCAACACCCTCACGGGCGGCTTGGATCTCAGCGGGTACTCCGAGGATGATGGCGGTCTTGTGCTCACCGGCATCCCCACCACCCCGGCGACGGGGGATAACCCCAGCCCCGCTTCGGCCGCGGTCCGGATCCGATTCTACAAAAAGTCCGGGACCGGGTCCCAGCAGCTCGCGGCCAGCGATAACGGACTCGTGATCGGCGGCGACGCAGGGGGCCTGGCTGCGGTCGTGAAGGGCGACGGCCGGTTCCTGTTCGCGGATGGTGCCGTCAGTACCCCGGAGCTGGCCTTCTTCGGCGATCCCGACACCGGACTCTATCGAATCGGGGCGAACAACGTGGGGATCGCGGTCGGAGGTGCCAAGATCGCGGACCTGGCGTCGACGCTCGTGTTGCTCGGCACGTCGCTCGATGTGCAGGGTGTCGGCCGGAGCTACGCGGGCGGCAGCACCACCCTGGCGCGCCAGGCGCAGGTGCTGTTCAAGAACCAAGCCTTGTCCCATGCCAATGTGACGGAGTCGAGCGTTACGTCCTTTTCGCTGCCGGCCGCGACGCTCAACACGGATGGTTACGTCATCCGCATCACGGTGACGGGGGAAGTCACAGGCTCGAACTCCGGATTTCCGCGCCTCAAGTTCGGCGCCACGAACCTCGACGCCAACGCGGCGATTCTCACCACACACAAGTTTGTTCTGACGGCGCATGTCGTGCGGACCGGTGCGGCCACCCAACGGGCGATGCTCGAGTGGGACGACAACGGCACGATTACTCTGACCAAGACGACGCCCGCCGAGACCTTGTCGGGCGCGGTGACGATCGACCTGCGCTCGAGTGAGAACGCGGGGGGCACGACCGTGTTCGATTCGATCACGATCGAATTGATCGCCGCGTGACCAGTGCCGGGCGTGTGGTTATGGGACCGGCAGGCGCGGCCGGGGCTGCGGCAGCGCCATCAGACAGGACGGTGCCGCCAGCGTCATCGTGTCGGGCGTCAGCGTGCGTCTGGTCACCGCGTTGGCCGGCGCCTGCAATGATGGGCAGGCGGAACTCGGGGCGACGGCATCGGCACACGCGGCGCCCAGTACCAGAAGCATCAATAATGTGTATTTCATGTGATTATCACGTTCCCTCGAGCGGGAAGGTAGTCATGAAAAACTCGCGCGAACCACCAGCAGGATCAACGAAAGCACTAGGCTAATCAGGGCCAGGACGCCGACGGCTTTCAGAATCCCCCGCGCGATGATTCCCTCATCTTCTTTCGTGAGCATGCACACTCCTGCTTTCGTTCGAGCCAACAGGTGATTGCTGCCACCACCGGCCCCGGAATCCGCCGGCGTCCGGCTAGCCAGTGATAGACGGCGCTGCGTTGGACCCCGAGTTGCACGGCCAGCTCCGTGGCGGAGGTGTCGAGCTGCTTGAGGGCGCGGGCGAGCTGCTTCCGGGTCAGCATTGACTACAAGGTAGTCAATTCGCGCCAGGAGCGCTAGGGACGCGCGTTGCCCGGTTGCGCAACTCGGCCTGAACTCTTAGGATGGGATGTCGAGGCTGACGTTCACGGGCCCTGGTGGGATCACGTCCCATCAGGGCCCGTCGTCATGTCTGCCTTAGGAGGTCGGATGGGGCGATGGTGGCTGCTGGGGATCCTGGCGGTGGGCTGTGGGGGCGGTCGCCCCGCGCCCGAAGCCGCCGCGCGGTCTGCTGCCCGGCCGCGGCTGGCGGCGGCTGTGGCGATTACCGACGACACCACGCTCTATGCCGAGGATTTTGAGCTCGGGACAGCTGTGGGCTGGACAGGCTTGGCCGGGACTTGGGCCGTGGCGACGGACTCGGAGAACTACGTCTACAAGAACACCGCGAACGTCACCGTCGCGGGGAATGGGGCGAATGTCAACGATAACTGGGCGGTTTACGGTTCCCCGACGTGGACCGATTATGCGCTGGAGGCGCGAGTCAAACCGCTCAGTTTCCCCGGCACGGCCGGCATCGTCCGGCTCTTCGCCCGGTGGCAGAATCCCACCAATTGGTACTACGAGACGTTGACCAAGGACGGGCATGTGCAGCTCCGGCGGTACCGGAACGGGGCGATTCTCGATCTCGCGCCGCAGAAGGTCTATCCGGTGGTGGTGGGGACCTGGTACACGTTGCGGCTCGAGGTAGTGGGCTCGAGTCTCCGGGCGTACGTGAACGGGGTGTTACAACTCAGCGCCACCGATACGTTGTTCAAGGCGGGGCCGATTGCGGTGGGCGGGTGGAACGACTTTGCCGAGTTCGACAATGTGCGGGTCATCAAGCTCGGCGGAGGGCCACCGCCACCGGTCGCGGTATATCGCGTCGTGGTGACGCCCGGCCAGCTGCAGCTGTCGGTCGGGGACCGAGACTCGCTCGTCGCGACCGATTACGACGTCATCGGCAACGTGCTAACGGGACGGGCCGTGAGCTGGGCCTCGAGTACGCCCGCGGTGGCGACCATCGGTGGACAGGGCCAGGTGACGGCCGTCAGCCCGGGCGATGCGACGATCACGGCCACGAGCGAGGGCTATCGCGGCACCAGCTTGGTCACGGTCTTAACCCCCATTCCGCCTCTGCCTTCCCCCGTGGCCTACATCCTCATGTCGCCCCAAGCGGCGACGATCGCCGTAGGGCAGACGATCCAGTTCCACGCCACGGCATATGCCAATCCACCGCCCACGGTGGTCAACACGCCAATCACCTGGAGATCGATCGATCCGAGCATCGCCACGGTGGATTCAACGGGCCTTGCGTTCGGCCGGGGTGCGGGAATGGTCACGATTCAGACTTCCGTGGGGGCCATCCTCGCGGGGGTTACGCTGACGGTCACGCCGGCCGTTCCCGTGGTGCGGACCCGAATCTATGCGCTGGTGACCTTGCAGAATGGGCGGGCCTTCATCACCCGGAGCGATAGTGAAAGCTTCGTCCGGGTCACGCTGGCGGACATGAGCTCCGTCCCAGATTCGCTGGGCCATGTGCGCGGCGCCAGTTACGAGGTCCGCCCGTCGCGCGCCAGCGGCTATGCGGACGGGCTCCGCCAGATTGCCGCGGATGTGATGGCCGGTCTCGCGCCCGGTCCATTCACCGTCGGCAACGGGCTCTTTACCGCTCAGATCCAATGTGCAGCGAGCACGGGTTGTACGGCGGCCGTCACGACGATCGGCTGGACGGGCACGTGGACTTCAAGTCCCCCGGTCCCGCCGGCCGTCCTGCTGGGGCTGGCGCGGGCCTTAGAGTCTGCCGCGCGACGGGATACCGTGTTTGCCGCTAGTGATTCCCTGCCGTACGTCCGCCTGTTGCCGTGAGATGCGCGGTCCGCATATCCGCACCGGCGGCTCTGCGTGGCGATGCCGCATGCGGGCGGCGCAGATCATGCGCTATCTCTGGTCGGGACTGGTGCCGGCCCCCCACGGATTGTGCTGTCAGGAGGAGCGCTTCATCTCCGGGAGCCTGATTCGCGCGCAGCATCCGCCACGGCGTTGGCAGTCGGTCGTGCCCGCACCCGTGATTGAGCCCTCGCAGCGGTGGCGGCGGGAACAGATGGCGCTCATGGAGGCCGTGCGGCGGCTGCGATGAAATGGAAACTCTCGCGTCCGGAACTGGAGCGGATCGCGCTGCTCCTCGAGGAGAGCGTCGCGCGTGGTGCCGTCACGGATCGCCGTCTGCGCGATGAAGCGCTCAATCTATTACGGGATGAGCGCCAGCGGCGTCAGCACGCCCAGGAGAAGATCATGCTGCGCAAGAGGTACGCAGCGCAGGCCGCGCGCGATGCGTTCCGTCGCTACAGCCGCAAGGATGAGTATCTATGATATGGTGGCTGCTACTCCTGCTTCAACAGCCGCACCGGCTCTATCACCGGGAAACGATCGAGCAGCTGGCGGCTGGCCGCGTGCCCTGGCCCTACGTGGAGACGACAGGTCGCGTCCGGTTGGTCCGCCTCGAGGACGATGGCGATTTGCACATCAAGCTATCCGG
>Ga0137381_10004196_pt1 | contig 10396 bp, 8 predicted proteins | sample SagtaG_16_FD_104808 | JGI IMG/M metagenome (GOLD analysis project Ga0137381, IMG submission 104808) | Vadose zone soil microbial communities from Sagehorn Ranch, Mendocino, California, USA - Sage2_L_115_16 metaG | ecosystem: Environmental > Terrestrial > Soil > Vadose zone | place: USA... | reverse complement strand
TTCGCCTGAAGTGTGGCCTGATTCTGCGGAGCGCGGCCTTCCTTTTCCTGTTGATCGAAGTAAATCAGCAGCGATTGATCGCTGGCAAATCGAAATCGCGCGCCGCCGCCCGCCGCCGTAACCATAATCGCGAAGTATACCCCACGTACTCGCCCCCCAACCTTGCGCGGAAGACGCGCATCTGCAGCGGCTGTAATCGGCCGCCTTGTAGTTGAAGGGTTGTTCCAGGAAACCGCCTCCGCCCGCTCCTGGATCGCTGCACTCGTTTACTTGCCGTCTACGGCAGCCCCTTCGCTCAGACCAATTCTGTGGCAAAATGCCGTCGTGCTCCAACGACTGATCGCCCGCAAAGAATGGAAGTTCTTCGCTGTCCTCCCTAAGGCTGCTCCCGGCCTTGCGGCCGCTTGGTGGGCGGTCCTCCTGCTAAGGGGAATTCTGCCGGCGGCATTCGCGATCGCCATGGGCGTGCTCGTCGCTGCCGTGCAACGAGGCGCTCTACTTGCCGGCCCGCTCGCTTTAACTGGCGCAATCTTCGTACTGCTCCAGGTGCTCAGTCCGATTCATCAGGCGCTCAGCGCCAACCTCGGCGATCGCACTGCGGCATGGCTCTACGACAGGCTTACCGAGGCCTGTGTGCGTCCTCCGGGCATGGGACACCTCGAGGATCCAACGCTGACCAGCGATCTCACCGTCGCACGCGACTTTGACCTTGGGATGACCGGACCGCCACTGGCCATCTCTCTGGATTTCATCGCCAGCGGCATGGTGGAAATGATTGGCGGCGTCGCGTGCGCCGTGATCCTCGCCAGATACGCGTGGTGGGCGCCAGTTGTGCTCGCCGGCGCTTGGATGGCGACGCACTGGCTCCTGCGCGAAAGCGCGGTCTGGTGGGACCGCAACACTGCGGAGGTGCGCGCCGCGCAGCGGGATGCCGACTACGCCTACCGGCTGGCGGTGGACCCGCCCGCGAGCAAGGAGTTGCGGCTGTTCGGTCTCGCCGGCTGGACCATCGACCGTTTCACCGCCCGACGCACCCGTTTGCACGAGCTTCAGTACGCCGCCACACGTTTGCGCGAGCGTCCTGTTATCTGGAGCATGCTCATCGTCGTCTCCGCAAACGTTCTGGTGTTCTGGTTACTGGCGCGCGCCGCCGCCGCTGGCCGCATCAGTCTTGGGGAAGTCGTCGTCTACGTACAGAGCGCCATCGGCGTGTCGATGATCGCCTTCGGTGGATTCAGTTGGGCGCTCGACGGAGCCGCTGCCCCCGTCGCCGCGGTGCTGCGACTCGAATCGGCGATGCGTCCCGCCGGAGCGCTGCAATCTGGCGATCGGCCCGCCAAGGCGAAACCCGCGCGCGAGATTCATCTCCGCGATGTGACCTTCGCATACCCTGGCGGCGCGCCCGTGCTGGAGCACTTTGATCTCACGATTCCCGCCGGCTCGTCGCTCGCCATCGTTGGACAAAACGGCGCCGGCAAGACGACCATCGCAAAGCTCCTGTGCCGCTTGTACGATCCACAGTCAGGCACGATCGAGATCGACGGTGTCGACCTTCGCGAGTTCGATCTCGCCTCGTGGCGTTCGCGTGTGGCAGCCGTGTTTCAGGACTTCATCCGCCTTGAGCTGCCGCTGCGCGACAACGTGGCCCCGGCAGGCGCGCCAGACGACGTAGTCTGCGCCGCACTCGAATCGGCAGGCGCAGCGAATCTGGCCGCGTTGGACACCGTGCTTGCTCGCGGCTACGATGGCGGCACCGACCTCTCGGGCGGCCAATGGCAGCGCATCGCACTCGCCCGAGCGCTTGCGGCCGTCAGTATGGGCGCAGGAGTCGTGCTGCTGGACGAGCCGACTGCGCAGCTCGACGTCCGCGGGGAAGCGGAAATCTTCGATCGCCTGCTCACCGCCACACGGCATTGCTCCACCATTCTGATCTCGCATCGCTTCTCAACCGTGCGCCATGCCGATCGCATCTGCGTGCTCGAGCACGGCCGGGTCATCGAGCTCGGCACGCATGACGAGCTGATGGCACTCGCAGGGCGTTACCGGACGATGTTCGATTTGCAGGCACAGCGCTTCAACGTCCCGGACGAGGAGGGCACGACGTATGACGTCCTCTCCTGATCGCGCCATCGGCCCCTTGCCTCCCGCGCTGTCCTCGATGTGGCGGCTGTGCAAGCTGGGGTATCGCCACGAGCCGCGCTTGATGGTCGTGGCGTTCGTGCTGTCGCAGCTCGCTGCACTCCCAGATGCACTTCTTGCCCTGTGGCTGATGCTGCTCGGCAAGGGTCTTCTCCAACACAGACCCGGCATGGTGCAAGGCGCGGCGATTGGCCTCGGTGCGTCAGCCGTGGCAACCTGGTTTCTCCGCACGGTCAGCACGCGCGTGCAGCGCCGCTTCCGCGACAAGGTGACCATCGCGCTGGAATCCCACGTCGCCAAACTGCAAGCTTCGGTCGCCACCATCGCGCATCAAGAACGCCCCGAATTTCTCGACCGGCTGTCCATGCTCCGCAATCAGGTCTTTGTCCTCGACCACATGTACATGTCGGTGTTTTCCACGATCGGTTGGATCCTGCGACTGGGCGTCACCATGGCTTTGCTGGCCTCGATTCACCCCGCGCTGCTCTTGCTCGCCCTGTTCGCTATCCCCACCGTGTTGACCTCGACCTGGCGGCCCGACGTTGAGCGATCCGCTCAGGAGAGTGGAGCACAAAGCAGCCGGCTGGCGCGTCATTTGTTTACCATCGCCACGACCGCGCCGCCCGGCAAGGAAGTGCGCGTCACCGGCATCGGAGAGCGCCTCGTCGCTGATCGCCGAGCGGCCTGGGAGTGGTGGTACAAACCGGTGGCCGTCGCCCGCTGGGGCTCGGCGTTTTGGCACGCTTTGGCGTGGGCGGTATTTGGCTTGGCGTACGCCGGCGCGGTCGTGTTCGTGTCTTCCGGCCTTCGCGCACCGGCCAGTCAGGTGTTGCTAGTGCTAGCCGCAGGTGCGCGCCTTTCGGCGTACATCGGCGCCACTGTCGGCGAGATTGGATTCCTACGCGGATTCTGGATGGACGGCTCGCGGCGGCTCGCGTGGCTCGAGGACTACGCCGCCTCGGTTGCGGCGTCGGGCGATCTGCCGGTTCCCACGCGGTTGCGCAACAGCATCCGGCTTGACCACGTGTCCTTCGCATATCCGGGCACCTCGCGCGTTGTGTTGGACGACGTATCGCTGACGTTGCCCGCTGGCACGGTCGTCGCCATCGTCGGCGAGAACGGGGCGGGCAAGACCACGCTGGTCAAGTTGCTTTCAAAGATGTACGAGCCGTCATCTGGCTCGATCCTCGTCGACGACACGCCGCTAGCGCGCGTGCCGGCCGCCGAGTGGCGAGAGTGTCTCGCGGGCGCGTTCCAGGATTTTTTCCGTTTCGAATTCCACGCCAGGCACACCGTCGGTTTGGGCGACGTCCCCCGGCTAGACGACGAGCCCGCCGTGCTCGCGGCTGTCGACCGCGCCGGGGCCGGCGATATCCTCGCTCGTCTGGCGTCAGGTCTCGACACGCAGCTTGGTCCGACGTGGCCGTCCGGAGTCGAGCTATCGTTCGGCCAATGGCAGAAGCTCGCGCTGGCGCGTGGCTTCATGCGCGATCATCCGCTCCTGCTGGTCCTCGACGAACCGACCGCGGCTCTGGACGCAGAGACCGAACACGCACTGTTCGAGCGTTACTCCGCAGCAGCACGGGGCACCGGCGAAAGCGACTCCGGCCGCGTCACCATCCTCGTTTCCCACCGCTTCTCGACCGTCCGCATGGCCGACCTCATCGTCGTCCTCGATGGAGCTCGACTCGTGGAAGTCGGCACGCACGACGAACTGATGACCAAGCGCGGCCAATACTCCGAGCTGTACAGCATCCAGGCCGCCGCCTATCGCTGACCGCCGAGCCGCTGGTTTGCCGGTCGTCTGCCCTGCGTTCGAACGTTGGCCCTCCGATGGGGGAAAAGCAAACATTGGCCGAATCAGACTACGCGAGATACCCTAGAGCTGAGACGAACGCCATGAGACGGTCCTTCACGAACCTCTTCCACGATCTGCGCTTCGCCTTTCGACAGATTCGGAAACAACCTGGGTTCGCCCTTATTGCTATGTTGGTCCTGGGGCTTGGAATCGGCAGTTCGACGGCGGTCTTCAGCGTCCTTTATCAGGCTCTCCTCAAGCCGCTTCCCTACCCAGATACCCAGCGGGTCTTCTTCGTCCACAACGTCTTTCCCAAAAACCAAGTTGCGGTTGCGGGCGTTTCGGGGTTTGACTACGCCGAAATCAGGCAACGCACAGATGTGTTTTCGAGTGCGGGTATCTTTTTCTGGAACGATCTCGTGCTAACCGGTCTCGGTGACGCGCGGCACATAAACGTCGTCAATGCGTCTGCTTCGCTCTTTGATGTACTCGGCGTGCAACCGCAGTTGGGCCGAACGTTTTCCGAACAAGAAGATCAATACGGAGCCCCTGAGACGGCAATCCTCGCCGACGGTTTGTGGCGCAGTACTTTCGGCGCCGATCCTAATGTGCTGGGCCGCATCATCCATTTGAATGGAGCACCGTACACGGTAATCGGCGTCATGCCGCGCAGCTTCCAGTTCCCCTCGCACGAAACTCAACTCTGGATTCCTGTTGGTCTGCGGCAGGGTGCGTTTACGATCCAGGGAGGACGACTGGAGAAGTGGCTGCATATGGTCGTTCGGGTTTCTCCGGATGTAAATTCCCAAAGAACGGAATCGGCACTGCAAGCGATCGGCGGCGCCCTGGCAGCGAGCTTTCCATCGTTTTATCCGAAGAACGACGGCTGGCACTTCATGACGCGCCAGCTCGGGGATGAACAAACTCAAGCGATCCGGACCTGGCTGTACCTCGCGTTTGGCGCCGTGTTTTCGGTTTTGTTGATTGCCTGCATCAATGTCAGCGGTTTGCTGTTAATTCGAGCGACTGCACGGAATCGCGAAGTTGCCGTCAGAATAGCAATTGGGGCAACGAAATATCGAATTGTCCGGCAAATGCTGACCGAAACAAGCGTGCTGGTTTTTTTTGGTTGCATCCTGGGCTTTCTTTTCGCGATGTGGGCAGTTCACCTCGTCAACCTCTACGGACCACTGGCGCAACCCACGCCAATTCAGAGTTGGACCCTTTTTTTTGCACTGGCACTGGCGCTGATCAGCACGATCTGCGCGGGACTGCTCCCGGCACTGCTCACCGCGAAACTGCCCGTTGAAGAAGCATTGAAAGGTGGGGCAACACGCGCGTCAACGGGGGGCGCCGGCTGGCGGAATGGAATTGTGGTGGTCCAGATCGCCGTGGCAGTCGCTCTCGTTTTTACGGCCGCGGTGTTGAGCCGCAGCTTCCTGAATATGATGCGCGTACCGGCGGGTTTCGAGCAGGTTCACGTTTGGACCGGAGCGATTGATCTGCCAGGCCAGGGCTACGTCGCTGATCAGAGTTGGAACACCAAGTTCTTCGAGCCACTGCTGGGGGAGTTGGCGTCTTTACCCGGAGTCGAGGCGGCCTCCGGCGCTAACGCGATTCCGTTCAATCCGAGTGGAGTCTGGACGGAACAATTGCAATTGCGGGATCGGCCAAAGATGAATCCACCTCCGGAAGCACAGATCAGCATCGCCTTCTCTGGGTACTTCGATACGATCGGCATTCCGCTCTTGCGAGGCCGCACGTTTACGAACCGCGACCGGGCCGGGTCCCCGCTCGTTGCCGTGATCGATGAAGAATTGGCGCACCGCTATTTCCCGGCCGAGGAACCGCTCGGAAAACTCATCGGAAGCGGCAGAGCGAGCACCCCGGCGCGCATCATCGGTGTTGTTGGCAGCGTGCACAACAGCGACTTGGGTGGGCCTCACGAACCAGAAGTCTACTATCCTGAGTTACAGGAGCGGACCGAATCAACGTACCTCGTGCTGCGCATGAGGGGTGATGTGGACCCAACAGCGGCAGTGCGCAAGACCATTGCCAAATTTGATTCTGGCGTCGCATTGTACGATGTGCGGCCCATGGATGAGCGGGTCGCCGCGTCTTTGAAGCTCCGGCGTTTTGTCGCGGCCCTGTTAAATGGATTGGGAATCACCGGCATGGTGCTCGCGGTCGTCGGCTTGTATGGTTCGCTCGCTCATCTAGTCGAGCTTCGCCAACGCGAGATCGGCATACGGGTTGCGCTCGGCGCCATGCAGTCCCAAATTGTGCGAATGATTCTTGCGCGCGGTGGGATCGTCGTCGCCTCAGGTCTCGTCGCGGGCACTTTAGGAGCGGTTATCGCGGGGTTTGCGGTGCGAAGTCAGTTGTTTGGCGTGCAGCTCACTGATGCGTCTGCCTGGGTCAGTGTGCTCGGCGTCATTCTGGTGGCCGCGGCAATCGCGGCATGTTTTCCAGCCTGGCGCGCAGCGCGTATCGAGCCGTCGCTCGCGCTTCGCCACGAGTGATGGATTCTAGATTGCCGGTTGTCGGGTATCTGTGTTAGGGGTCGGCTCTTAGGGGAGAGCGAGGCTGGGATCGGCATTGAGGCTTGTATCGGCAAGAACGCCCGCGCGAAACCGCGAGTAGGCTGCGGCGGCAATCATCGCCGCGTTATCGGTCGAAAGCGCGCGGCTTGGAAAAAATATTTCGATGCCGGCGGCTCGCGCGCGCGCTTCAAACGTCGCGCGCAACTGGCTGTTTGCTGCCACGCCGCCGGAGACGAGTACGCTTTCGACCTCCAGCTTTTCGGCAGCCGTCATCGTTCGCTCCACCAGATCGCGCACAACCGCATTCTGAAACTCCCGCACCAGCGCCAGCGTTTTCGGCGAACACAACGGGAGCAACTGCTCGAATTTTCTTTCACCGCGCTGCAACGCTTCTTCCCGCGCCCGAATCTCGCCGGAATATTCTGGATGCTCCCGCACGTGATAGAGCACGGCCGTTTTCAGCCCGCTGAAGCTAAAATCCAGCGCGTTCCCTTTCATCTTCGTCGGCCCGAATTTCACAGGGGCTGCCGCGCCATCAGAAACCGCGGCCAACCGATCCAGAATGGGTCCGCCTGGATACCCCAGCCCCAGCAACTTTGCGACTTTATCGTACGCTTCTCCTGCCGCATCATCCCGCGTCTGCCCCAACTTTCGATAACGCAAACGCGCGCCGGCATCCTGCACGCTCGGATCTTCCAACTTCACTTCATACAAAACGGTGTGCCCGCCCGAAACAATCAAGCACACTGCCGGCAATTTCACCGCGCGCCCGGCCTGGTGCGCCTCCAGAAAAACCGCGTGAACGTGCCCCTCCAAATGGTTCACCGCCACCAGCGGTTTCCCAAGAGCCTGCGCCAGCGTTTTTCCATACGTAATTCCAACCAGCAGCGCGCCCACCAATCCCGGCCCCTGCGTCACCCCGATGGCGTCCACATCCGCAAGCTTCATCCCCGCTTGCGAAATCGCTTCGCGCACCACCGGCACGATTTGCCGCAAATGCTCGCGCGACGCCAACTCCGGCACCACGCCGCCATATTTCCGGTGTACATCAATCTGTGACGCGACCACGCTCGACAAAATCTCGCGGCCGTCCGCCACTATCGCCGCCGCGGTCTCGTCGCACGAAGATTCAATCCCCAGGATGCGCGTGCTCATCGAATTTCCGTTTCGCTCCCTACAATTTCAAACTCTTCAGGTACTCGCGGAAGTCCCCGCCAAACTCTTGATTCTGCAAGGCGATCTCCACCGTTGCCTTCAGAAAACCCAATTTGTCGCCAGCATCGTAAGAAATTCCGTCGTAAATGTAGGCCCACAGACCGTCCTCTTGCGCCAGGATTCGCAGCGCGTCGGTCAGTTGGATTTCGTTGCCGGCGCCCGGCTTGGTGCGCTCCAAGCAAGCAAAAATTTGCGGCGGCAAGACATAGCGTCCCGTGATGGCCAGGTTTGACGGGGCCTTCTCCGGCCTTGGTTTTTCCACTAGATCACGTATCCTCAACAAGCGCGCGCCGAACGGCGGCTGCGGAGCCGGCTCGCCGTCCACGATGCCGTAAAGGTGGGTCTTCTCTTTGGGCACTTCTTCAACGGCAATCGCTCCCACGCCCGTTGCCTGATACACATCAATAAGCTGTTTCGTGGCCGGATTGCCGCCGGGAATCAGCACATCGCCGAGCAAAACCGCGAAAGGCTCGTCGCCCACCAAATCTTTTGCGACCAGTACCGCGTGTCCCAGGCCGAGCGGTTCCTTCTGCCGTGTGTAACTGACCTGCACCATTTCGCTGATCCGCCGCACCATCGCCGCTTGCTCTTTCTTGCCTTTCTCTTCCAGGAAGCGCTCCAGCGCCGGCGAGCGGTCGAAGTGGTCTTCGATGGAGTTCTTCCCTTTTCCCGTCACGATGATGATGTGCTCGATCCCCGACACCACACATTCTTCCACCACGTACTGAATCTGCGGCTTATCCACGACGGTCAGCATTTCCTTGGGTTGCGCTTTCGTGGCGGGCAAGAAGCGTGTGCCCAGCCCGGCAGCAGGCAAGACCGCTTTGCGCACTCTGCATCCTGCGGCGCTCTTCGTTTGAGTTGCGTCAGGCATCAGTTTCCTCGCGCAATTTATTTTTTCTTCGCGGTCTTCTTCTCTTTTGCATCTTTGGAAACCGTTTCCTTGCTCGCCGATTCTTTTTCTTTGTTGCCTGCTTCTTTCGTTTCCGGGGCGGGCTTGTCCGCTTTGTCGCCGTCGGCTGCGCCGGTTTTTTTCGTGCCATAGTCGTTCACGTACCAACCCGCACCCTTGAATTGAAACGAGGGCGCCGTGATTACCGATTCGACTTTTGCGCCGCAGTGCGGGCACTTTCTCAAGTGCGGCCCCGAAACGTTTTCAATTTTTTCCGTGTTGCGGCCGCACTTCATGCATTTGTACTCGTACAGGGGCACTGACGCTCCTCTCAACTGTTGTCCAAAACGGAAAGTATAGCATTGCTCTCGCGCGGGAGCGCGACAACCCGGAACACGTACGCGAGTGCGATTGGCGCACGCGGATCGCGTGCTAGACTCGTGAACATGCGCACGAAGACTCCGCCTCCCAAGACTGCAGACAATGCGAGTTCAACGGCGGGAGGCTGCCTTTATCTAGTCGGGACGCCTATCGGCAATCTCGAGGACATCACGCTTCGCGCACTGCGCATCCTCAAGGAAACCGATCAAATCGCTTGCGAAGACACGCGGCACACGCAAAAGCTCCTCACTCATTACGATATCCATAAGCCGCTGGTCAGCTACCACGAACACAATGAATTGAAGCGCGCACCGGAACTGGTCCTGGCGATGGAGCAGGGCGCGAAGATCGCGCTGGTGAGCGACGCGGGAATGCCGCTCGTTTCGGACCCGGGACACCGGCTCGTTACGCTCTGCCTGCAGCATCACATTCCGGTCGTGCCGATTCCCGGACCATCGGCGCTGCTGGCCGCCCTTTCCGCTTCAGGCCTGCCCAATGAAGAATTCTTGTTCGTTGGTTTTTTGCCGGCGCGCAGCGGCGAAAGGCGGCGCGCCCTCGAGCAGCTGCGTATCGAAGATCGCACCATGATCTTTTACGAAGCGCCCCACCGCGTCGCGGAGTGCGTTGCGGATGCCCGCGAAGTCCTTGGCAATCGAAGCGCCTGCATGGCGCGTGAAATTACCAAAATCCACGAAGAGTTCCGCCGCGGCAAGCTTTCAGAGCTCTCCAGTTTTCTCGACGAGCGGCCCGCCCGCGGCGAAATCACCCTGCTGATCGGCCCCGAAGAAGCCGGCGACGTGCGCACGCGGGCAAACTCCGCGCAAAGCCTCGCCGACCGCGTTGAAGAACTCATTCGCCAAGCCAAGCTCGACCGCAAAGAAGCGCTGAAGCTCGCCGCCAAGGAGCGCGGCTTGACGCGCCGCGACGCGTACACCCAACTGGTAGACGCGCAAGCAGATCAGGAAGAGACGTGAGGGAAAGTCCGCACTCGTCGAACTTGCCAGTGCGAAACCAATCGCAGACGACTGACTCTGCCCTGCGCCCTTCCTGGGGCCAGATTGCCATCATCCTTGTAGGATCGATTCTAGTGGCTGTCATTGTGGCCGGCATAGCAACCGCACTTCCTTTCTGGCTCCCGGCAGAGCGTTGGGGAACACCTCTGCTGGTGCCGCTGTCTCCCGGCTACCTCGTTGCGGGGTTGATTGAGCCGCTGCTGGCTTATCGAGGGGGGTTCGATTTCCGCTTCATCTATATCGCGTTCCTCGCTAACCTGGCGTACTGGTTTGTGTTGGTCTTCGGATTCGTTCTCTGGTCAGACCTAAGATGGCGGCGTAAGCGCGCCGCGCGTATCGATGCGTGAAGAGCGGTAACCGGGAGCCCGCATTGTCATTTCCTCATGCTGTTGGAATAGTGGCCACCAACTAAGGT
>Ga0137381_10004192_pt1 | contig 10398 bp, 5 predicted proteins | sample SagtaG_16_FD_104808 | JGI IMG/M metagenome (GOLD analysis project Ga0137381, IMG submission 104808) | Vadose zone soil microbial communities from Sagehorn Ranch, Mendocino, California, USA - Sage2_L_115_16 metaG | ecosystem: Environmental > Terrestrial > Soil > Vadose zone | place: USA... | reverse complement strand
GGCCGCGGGCGCGAGGGCCGCGAGCACCGCGCCGACGTCGCCCGGTCGGTCAAACGGCAAGTAGTCGGTGACGTCCGCCGGCAGCGTGTGGGCGAGGCGTTCCGCCGAGGGAGAGAAGAACGTGTAGGCGAGCTGCCACTGTGGCCGCTCGGCGCGCAGCGCCTCCAGCACCGGCTTCGCCTGCAGGCCTTCGCCCACCGAGGGCGCGTGCACCCACACGAGCGGACGCTTGAGGTCGCGCTGGGCGCGCGCCCACGCGGCGAGACGGTCGGTCACGCCGCGCCGCGCTTCGAGCCCACGCTTGATCTTCTTGTCGAAGCGGGCGGCGAGCGGGAGGGCCCGCTCCGCGAGGGTGACGCTGAGCCGGTACACGAGGGACGGGCGGGCCACTAGCGGACGCGCGTCGTCTTGCTGCGGTAGATCGAGTCCAACACCTGACGGAACGCCTCGACGGGCGCCGCTCCCTCGAGCAGGCTTCCTTCGATGTAGAACGTCGGCGTGCTGTGCGCGCCCGAGCGGGCTGCGCGCGCGGCGTCGGCGCGGATCTCGGGCTCGGTGGCCCGCGAGGTCACGCACTGCGCGAGCTCGGCGGAGTCCGCGCCGGCCGAGTCGGCGAGCGCGAGCAGATAGGGTCCGGGCTCCTCTTGTGCGGCCCAGCGCTCCTGCCGTTGGAACAGGAGGTCGTGCACGGGCCAAAACCTGTTCTGGCGCGCGGCGCACATCGCCACGGCCGCCGCGGCGAGGGCGTGGCGGTGGAGCGCGGTGAGCGGCAGGTTCAGGTAGACGAAGCGGACCTTCCCCGTGTGCACGAACTCGCGCTCGAGCGTCGGGAAGACGGTGAGCGCGAACTGGCGGCAGTAGGGACACTGGAAGTCTGACATCTCGTACACGACCACCGGGGCGTCAGCGCGCCCCAGGGACCGCGCCGCCAGCGGATCGGACTGATGGCCGCCCCACGCCGGCAGCGCCAGCAGCGCGAGGGCGGCCGCGATGCGTCTCAGGGGTAGGACTTCGTCCAGATCGCGATCACGCCGCACCCGGAGTTCGATCCGCCGAACTCGCCGGGGATCTCCGAGCCGCCGCGGTAGATCTCGATGCCCTGGATGTCGTGCGGCGGCGTGTTGCGCGCGAAGTAGGGCGTCGACTCGCGGCCGTCCAGAAAGTACTGTGGATAGCATCCGGGCGGCGCCCGCACCATCTTCGCGATGCAGTCATTCGTGATGCAGACCTGCTGCACGCCGCGCACGGTGACGAGGATGTCGATGAGCGAGACCGCGTTGCCCTTCTCGATCTGCTCCTTGGTGATGAAGTAGCCGATCCCGGATGCGCGCCGCCGCTCGAAGTCGGCGAAGCGCCGCGCCGCCTTTCTCGCCTCCACCACGACTTCGGGCAGCTCGTAGGCGAGCAGGTCCAGGTCGAAGCGGTGGTCGATCACCTGGCCTGGCTTGAGGGTGAGGCGCCAGTTGCCGCTGGCGTAGCCGATGGCGCGGACCTCGAGCATCACGACGCCCGGGGAGAGCCCCGTGAGGGCGAACCGGCCCGCCGAGTCGGTCGTCGTCGTCAAGCGCGTTCCCATCACCTGGACAGTGGCGCCCCCGATGGCCGCGCGCGTCTCGCTCGCGATGACCTGCCCTGTGACCGCGGCCGAATCGCCGGGCGAGGACGCTGCCTGGGCGGCGCGCAGCGGGGCGACCCCCCAGAGCCCGATATAAAAGAAGGAAAGGGCGATGCAGATGCGAATGGCGTTCCCGGAGCAGGGACGGTGAGCCCTCATGGCGCCGAGCCTCGCGGTCTCCGCTAATCTATCGCGGGGGCCGATAGGCGGAAAGGCCCGTAGAACCGGGCTTTCTCCCTCGCGCGGGACGAGGCGGGGCGCGGTTTCGAGGGGGGGGATTGCGGTATTGCGGACTTCCCGAATACGGTGCAGTATAACCGAAGTTGTTACCGCTCGGCCCCTGTCCGAGCCGTCCGGAGTTGAAGCGCAACTTCCATCCGCAGGGGGCGTCAATGATGAATCGTGCCACGTTCAGCGCACCGCTCTGCGCCACGGCGTTGCTCGCGCTGGTCGCCGTGAGTTTCGGTGAAGCGCAGGCGCAGTCGGCGGTCATCACAGGCAAGGTCACCGGCAGGCAAGGGGAAGCGCTCGGCGGAGCGATCGTCGTGATCGACGAGTTCAGTGCCGCCGTCGCCACCACCACCCAGGGGACCTACACACTCACCCTCGCGCCGGAGCGGACGAAGGGGCAAACCGTCACGCTGCGCGCGCGCTACATCGGGTACTCGCCGGGCGTCAAGCAGGTGACGCTGACGCCGGGGACCCAGACCCAGGACTTCGAGCTCAAGTTCGACCCGATGACGCTCGACGCCGTCGTGGTGACGGGTGTCGCCGAGGCGACGGAGGCGAAGAAGCTCACCTTCTCGGTGGGCCACGTCGACGCGCAGACGCTGAACCAGGCGCCGGGCGTTTCGGCGCTGGGCGCGCTCGAGGGTAAGGTGGCCGGGGCGCGGCTGCTTTCGGGGAGCGGTATGCCCGGCGGCGAGCCGAGCATCCGGCTGCGCTCGGCGACCTCGCTCACGTCGCCGTCGGCCTGCGGCGGCGCCACCTGCGCCTCCACCGACGTGCCGGGCCCGCTGCTCATCGTCGATGGGACGATCACGCGGCACGGCCTGTCGGACATCAACTCCGAAGACATCGAGCGGGTCGAGGTAGTGAAGGGCGCGGCCGCCTCGTCCTTGTACGGCTCGGACGCCGCAAACGGCGTGGTCCAGATCTTCACCAAGCGCGGCGAGCGCATTCCCGACGGCAAGCTCTCCGTGACGGTGCGCAACGAGTACGGCCAGTCGTTCCGTCCGAAGTCGATCGCGACGGCGCTGTCGAGTCCCTATCTGATCAACTCCATGGGGACGTACGTCGACTCGAAGGGGAACACCGTCACCAACGGGGATTACATCGACGCGAGCGGGAACCTGATTCCGCTGACGGCGGGGCCCGCCGAGAAGCCCGACGGCCTCGCGGATACCCCGTACGGGCTGTTCGGCCGGCCGGTGTACGATCAGCAGGCGCGGCTGCTCACGCACGGCCCGTTCTACACCAACTACGTCTCAATCGGGCAACGGCGCGGGAACACGAACTTCAACGTGTCGTTCCAGAACACGAAGCAAGACGGCGTGATGATCCTCGTGAACGGCTATAACCGCCAGAACTTCCGGGTCAACGTCGATCAGGCGCTGACGCCCCGGTTCGACCTGTCGGTGGGCGGCTTCTTCGGCAAGTCGAACAACAATCAGGTGACGCAGGGCCCGGGCTCGCCGTTCTTCGCGGTGACGTTCATCGAGCCCAACATCGACCTGTTCGCCAAGAACCCGGACGGCACACCCTACGCGGCGAAGATCCCGCACCTGTTGCCGAACGCCACGAACCCGCTCTACCGGCTGGCGAACGAGCACATCAACACCGATCGCTCGCGCTACACCGGGTACGCCAAGGCGGTGTACCGCATCTTCGACTGGCTGTCGTTCGAGGGCAACTACAACTACGACCAGGAGGCGGCGAACTACACGCAGGAGCGGCCGAAGAACTACCTCAACTCGAGCGGCCTGCCGACGCCCGGCTTTCTCGTGAAGAACGACTCGAGCGGTCGCACGTTCAACACGGGCGCCACCCTCACGAGTGTGCGGAACTTCCGCCTCGGCTCGTGGGGCGTGCGCAACACCACCAAGGCCGCGTACGTGTACGAAGATCAGACGCGCAGCATCTTCACGCTGACGGGCGGCGCATTCACGGTGGTGAAGACGCCCGAGTTCAACGCGATCGATTTCAGTCAGCTGACGCCCGGCTCCCAGGACATCTCGATCCGCAACAAGAACTACTACGTCGTGTCGGGCTTCGACGTGAACGACCGCTACCTGATCGACGGCCTGGTGCGGTGGGACGGGTCCTCGCTGTTCGGCCCGGACAGCCGCTGGCAGACGTACTACCGGGTCTCGGGGGCGTACCGGCTCAGCGAGGACGTGCACCTCAAGGGGATCGACGAGCTGAAGCTGCGCGCCTCGTACGGGACGGCGGGCCTGCGCCCCACCTTCGACGCGCAATACGAGACGTTCGCCATCGTCGGCGGAGTGCCCGTGAAGCAGACGCTCGGCAACAAGGCGCTCAAGCCGGCTCGCTCGGGGGAGTTGGAGCTCGGCGGCAACATCGACTTCCTCAACCGCTTCACGCTGGAGTACTCCTACTCGCGCAAGGAGACAAAGGACCAGATCCTGCTGGTACCGCTCTCCTCGGCGACGGGGTACCAGAACCAGTGGCGCAACGCGGGAACGCTGCTCGGCCATACGCACGAGCTGTCGCTCGGCGCGATCATCATGGACCGGCCGGACTTCTCGTGGCGCCTGAACATCGCGGGCGACCGCACGCGCCAGGTCATCAGCGACCTCGCGAAGGACGTGCCGCCGTTCCTCGTGGGGCCGGACTACGCCGGCAACAACGACGTGACCCAGCACTTCAAGATCGCGAAGGGCGAGACGTTCGGCGTGATTTACGGCACGAAGATCGTGCGCACCTTCGCCGAGCTGTGCGACGATCCGACGAAGAAGTTGGCGGGCTGTGGCGCGGGGCTGGCCTATGACCCCGCCAACTACGTCGTGAACGAGGACGGGTACCTGGTGGCCCGGAGCACCTACCACACCAAGAACGAGGCCTACATCAAGTACGTGGATCCCAGCGGGAGCTCGGTCGTCAAGATCGCCGACGTGAACCCGGACTTCAACCTCAGCTTCACCACGAACCTGCGCTTCAAGGGCTTCACGGCCTATGCGCTGGTGGATTGGGTGCAGGGCGGGAAGATCTACAACGGCACGCGGCAGTGGCCGTTCTTCGAGCTGCGCGACCGCGTGTACGATCAGTCGGGCAAGAAGCCGGTGGATCCGGCGGTGGATTGCGTGGGCGCGGACGCGGACGCCGCGCACTGCCCGTACAGCACCGGGAAGAAGTCGGGCAGCTATTACCAGGGGATCTACAACGGCATCAACCCGATCGACTTCTTCGTCGAAAACGGGACGTACGTGAAGATCAAGGAGATCAACGTCAGCTACAGCATCGGCCGCAGCCTCCTGGAGAAGATCGGTATCGGCGGGATAAGCGGCATCAAGCTGGGGGTGATCGGACGCAACCTGTTCACCTTCACGAAGTACTCGGGCTACGACCCCGAGGTGGCCGGCCTGTCGGGCGACCCCTACTCGTTCCGGTTTGACGGGTTCTCGTATCCGAACTTCCGGACCTTGACGGGCGTGGTGGAGATCAGCTTCTGATCCCGCGGACCGACCTACTCTAGGAGCGTACGAGTTATGAGCCTGACCAAGCGTATCCCGGAGGTGCTGGGCCTAGTGGCGGCCCTGGTCCTCGCGGGTGGGTGCGAAACCCTCAATGTGAAGAACCCGAACGCGCCGGACTCCGCGCGTCTTTTGACGGACCCGGCCACCGTGCAATCGATCGCCATCGGGGCCATGCGGACCTGGTTCAGCACGACGCAGGGGCCGACCGACGGCGCCGACCCCTACCCAGGTCCCACGCTCACTGTCATGGCGAGGAGCCACGTCGCGGCGTGGAACAACTACAACATCCGGTTCTATACCGGGTGCACCGACGGTTCTCAACCGGGTGCACCGCTACCCTGGAACGGGTACACCTCCGCCACACTCGGGACTTGCGGGGGCACGAGCTATGGGGCCCCGTACCCGCGGATCGAGTGGCAGAACGACCCCGCCTCGGCGCAACGGACCCAGGTCGAATTCCTGTGGTACGGCTACTACTCGGCCCTGTCCGCCGCCAACGACGTCGTCACGGCGATTCGCAAGAAGAGCCTGGTCATCACGGACGCCAAGACGACGAAGATGGTCGAGACCATGGGGGTGCTGGTGCAGGCGTTGTGTCTCAGCCAGATCTCCCTGATGTACGACAAGGGCTTCATCGTCGACGAAAACAGCGATCTCACATCGCTCACGTTCTCGACGCGGGCGCAAATGCGCGACGCCGCGGTCTCAAAGTTCGACGACGTAATCAATAACCTCACGACGACCACCTTCACCGTCCCCGGGGACTTCTTCGGCAAGCCGGGCCAGACCTACGACAACGTGGCGATCGCGCAGATTGCGAACACCATGGCGGCGCGCGCGCTGGCGTACTTCCCGCGCACCGCGGCGGAGAACGCCGATGTCTCGGCGGGTGGCCAGGTCGACTGGGCCAAGGTGGTAAGCTACGCCCAGAACGGTATCAGCTCGGGCGCACCATTCGACTGGCTCTTCCATCAGGACGGCTGCATCAACTGGTGCGACTTCCTGAAGGTCTGGACCAACGACATGACCACGATGCGGGTCCACACCCGCGTCGCGCACCTGATGGATCCCGCGACGCAGCCCGATCCCTGGAACCTCGCCGCCAACTCCTCACCCAGCTCGGCGGACGCACGGTTGGGCGACGGCACGATGCGGGCGGACAGGGCCGGTGCTGCGTATGCGGACGCCATGGAGGTCGACCCGGACTTGACCGGCAACGGCGGCTACGACTACGTGTGGAGTTTCCACCAGGAGAATCAGAACAAGTCACGCGGGTTGTGGCACCAGAGCGCCATCGGACAGGTCCGCTACGACAGCCTGACCTCGTGCGCCGATAATCCGCAGGGTCAGGACGTCGGCATCGGAGACACCCCGGTGATACTCGCGGCCGAGAGCGATCTGATCTGGGCGGAAGGCCTGCTGCGGCAGGCAACGCCCGATGCCGCCGCTGCGGCCACGCTCATCAACTATACGCACGTTGGCCCGGATCGCCTCGGCCGTCCGCGGGGCGGCCTCACGCCCTCTACCGGTACGCTCGCTGACCTGCAGTATGAGCAGGACGTCGAGCTGCCGGGCTCGAACGCTTTCGCACCCTTCATCAACCAGCGGCGGATCGACAATCTGGAGCAGTTCACGCCGCACGAGATGCCGGTGCCGGCGAAGGAGTTGGGCGTGTTGCAGCAGCCCCTCTACACCTGGGGCGGCGCGAGCCATCCTGTCAGCAGCAGTCCCACGGCACCCGCGCCAGGTGTGGCGGCGGCACTGGTGCTGAACGCGCAGCAACGGTGGGCCGAGCTGGAGCACCAGATGCTGACGGCAGCCAGGTCGGGACGGGGCTTCAGGAAGTAGCTGCAGGCTGAAGTAGTCGGCGCCAACAGGCGCGTCGCGTACCGGCGCGCCTGTTTGTTTAGTGACCTCGAGTGTACAACGGAGAGCAGCCCACGGGAGGGTGACGCATGGCCGGGCGGCGTTCGGGATGACACGGCATGCGCTCGCCGGCGGGATCGCTTGGGTCGTGGCGGCATCCGCGTGCCGCGCCGCGCCGCCGCCCGTCGACGCGCGGATGCTCACGGACTGGATGCGCGCGCAGTACGCCCTGGTGCGGGCGGAGCGGCTCTCGCCGCCCGTGGCGTCGCGGGTGTTCGCCTACGGCGCCGCGGCCCTGTATGAAGGAGTCGCCGCGGGCTCGCCCCGGCTGCGCTCGCTCGCGGGCCAGCTCAACGGCTTGAGCGCGCTGCCGCGGCCCGAGCCGCGCGAGCGCTACGACTGGGCGATAGTGGCGGCCAGCGCCGAGACGACGCTCTTGAAGGTCTTGTTCAAGGAGGGGCTCCCGGCCACCCAGGTGGCGATCGCCCAGCTCGGCGACTCCCAGATCGCAGCGCGCCGCGCCTCCGGGCCGGTGCGCGATCGCTCGACGGCGTACGGGGCCACCCTGGGGCGCGCCATCGCGGAGTGGGCCACGGGAGACCGCTTCCTCGAGACGCGTGGCCTCGCGTGGAAGCCGCCCCGGGGCCGCCGCTACTGGGTGAACACCGCCGAGCCCCAGCAATACATCTCCTCGTCGCTCTCGGCGCAGTCGGAGGCCGTCTCGCTCCGGAATCCCGCCGACACGCTCACCGCGGGGGCTGCGGCCGAGCGCTCGCTCATCGTCAGTCGGCCGAAATCAGCGCGCATCAAGACGCTCGCCGCCCTGAACCCGACGGGGGCGACGGAGCCGTACTGGGGTCGGCTGCGGCCGTTCATGCTGACCTCGATGGACGAGTGCGCACCGCCGCCGCCGCCGCCCTATTCGGAGGTGCCCGGGTCCGAGTTCTACCGCCAGGCGAAGGCAGTCTATGACACCGGCAGCGCGCTCACGCCTGAGCAGCGGGAGATCGCGCTCTACTGGGCCGACAATCCTGGAGAATCCGGCACGCCGCCCGGGCACTGGCTGCTCATCGCGAGCCAGCTCGTGGGTGAGCTGCAGCTCGACGCCGAGCGCACGGCCGAGATGCTCGTGCTCACCTCCGTGGCGATGGCGGACGCGTTCATCTCCTGCTGGCATGAGAAGTTCAGCTGGAGTCTCATCCGGCCGGTCACCTACATCCGCCGCGTGATCGACCCGCGCTGGCACACGCTGATCTCGACGCCGCCCTTCCCCGAGTACACCGCGGGCCACGCGGTGCAATCGGGCGCCGCGGCCGGCGCGCTCACGGCGCTGTTGGGTGATCGGCCCTTTGCCGACTCCACCCACGTGACCATCGGCCGGCCGGTGCGGAGCTTCCCGTCTTTCCGGGCGGCGGCGGAGGAAGCGGCGCGGTCGCGGCTGTACGGGGGCCTGCACTACCCCGTGTCGCTGACGATCGGTACCGCGCAGGGAGAATGCATCGCCCGCAAGGTGGTGGAGCGGATCAAGACGCGGGCGTCGCAGTGAGGCAGCGGCGGGTCCTCGGGCTGGGCGTCGCCGCCGTCTTGTCGGTCGGCCTCGGGTGCGGACATGCCTCCGCTCCGGGGCCGTGGCGCGAGGAGGCAGGGTACCGCTGGCGCGACCTCGCGGTGCGGCAGCGCGGCGGCCCGGGCTTCACCGAGCTCCCGGCGTCCCGGACCGGGATCCGCTTCGTCAACACCGTCACCTTCGACAGCGCGCTCCTCAACCGCCATCTCGCGCAGGGCGGCGGGGTGGCTCTGGGCGACGTCGACGGCGACGGGCTCCCCGACGTCTACCTCACGAGCGACGAGGGTTCGAACGCGCTCTACAAGAACCTGGGCGATTGGCGCTTCGAGGACATCACCGCGCGGGCCGGCGTCGCGATGACCGGACGGCATTCCATGGGCGCCGTGTTCGCCGACGTGGACGGCGACGGCGATCTCGACCTGCTGGTCAGCACACTGGGCGGCGGCGTGGCGCTGCTCGTGAACGACGGGCACGGCGTCTTCACGGAGCGGACGGCGGAGGCGGGACTCGCCTCGCGTAGCGGCAGCATGACGATGACGCTCACCGACGTGGACGGGGACGGTCACCTCGACCTCTACGTCGCCAACTACAAGACCCGTTCCGCCATGGACGTCTATCCGCCGCAGGAGCGGGCGTTCAATCAGGTGGTGCGGCAGGTGGGCGAGCGCTTCGAGGTCGTCCCCAAGTTCCGGAAGGACTACCGGGTCGTGGACCGGCCGGAGTACGGCATGGTGTCGATGCAGCAGCGCGCGGACCCCGACGGGTTCTACCTGAACGACGGCCAGGGGCACTTCACCGTCGTCCCGTGGACGTCGGGCCGGTTCCGCGACGAGAACGGGAAACCGCTCGCCGCGGCGCCCGAATACTTCGGGCTCTCCGCCAAGTTCACCGACGTGGACGGCGACGGCGCGCCGGACCTCTATGTATGCGATGATTTCGAGGATCCGGACATGTTCTGGCTGAACGACGGCAAGGGGACGTTCCGCGCCGCGCCCCGCCTGGCGCTCCGCAACACCAGTAACTCGTCCATGGCGGTCGATTTCTCCGACATCGACCGCGACGGCAACGTGGACATCGTGCTCGTGGACATGCTGGGCCGGGGGCCGCGCCGCAAGACCGAGGTGCCCACCCACACCCCGCTCCCCAAACTGATCGGCGTGATCGACGACCGGCCGCAGTGGCAGCGCAACACCCTGTTCAAGAACCGCGGCGACGGCACGTTCGCTCAGATCGCGGGATACGCCGGGATCGAGGCGACGGATTGGTCGTGGGATGCCCTGTTCCTGGACGTGGATCTCGACGGCTACGAGGACCTCCTGATCACGACGGGCCACCTCTGGGACGTGATGGACGCAGACGCCTGGGAGCGGATCCGCACCACGTTCACCGGCCTGGAGTGGCACCGCGAGCTGGGGCTGTTCCCGAAGCTCGCCGTGAAGAGCGTCGCCCTTCGCAACAACGGCGACCTCACCTTCACCGACGTCGGCGCGCGCTGGGGCTTCGCCATGGACGACGCCATCTCGCACGGCATGGCCACGGCCGACCTGGACGGCGACGGCGACCTCGACGTCGTCGTCAACCGGCTCGGCACCCCCGCGGCCGTGTTCCGGAACGAGGCGAGCGCTCCGCGCGTC
>Ga0137381_10004186_pt1 | contig 10401 bp, 9 predicted proteins | sample SagtaG_16_FD_104808 | JGI IMG/M metagenome (GOLD analysis project Ga0137381, IMG submission 104808) | Vadose zone soil microbial communities from Sagehorn Ranch, Mendocino, California, USA - Sage2_L_115_16 metaG | ecosystem: Environmental > Terrestrial > Soil > Vadose zone | place: USA... | reverse complement strand
GATAGCAGTCTACATGGACCATGGCGAAGAGCGAACTACTCCACCTGAGCGAATCACTGCGGTAATCGAGCAGCACTTTCTCACTCAACTGGCCGATCGCGGTTTTGAGATCAGCGCGCCGTAGGAAGTAGCGAAGCCTGGAGATTGATCCGGTCTAGCGCGGCGCTTAAGTAACCGGCCATCAGCAAGTGCATCAAATTCCTAATACCACATATCAGCCCCACGTGCTCTTGACGTGGGGCTCTCCTTATCTCAAGTCAATTTGGTGGGCATATCCTTCGTGATCATGAGTGTGTGTTCGAAGTGTGCTGCGTTCGTATGATCGGCGGTTTTAACTGTCCATCCATTGCGTGCCACGAACGCTGCTCCCGATCCCTCCGCAATAATCGGCTCAATCGTTATCACCAGCCCTTCCGTTAGAACTTCGCGGGCACCAGGATCAAAGTAATTCGGAACCGATGGTGCCTCGTGAATGGTATGGCCAATGCCGTGTCCGCCGAGGGCGCGGATCACCGAAAAACCCCAATGCCGCACTTCGCGTTCGACAGCCCTGCCAATCTCGGAAACCCGGACTCCGGCGCGGGCTACGTGAATAGCTTTGGCAAAGGCCAGTTGAGCGCAACCCAGCTTCTAGTATTTCGCCGAAAGCCAATGAAAAAATCCGAGCTGCTTCGCGCCATTCAGGCCGAAATTGGCCTGTGCTCCGCAAAAATTCCGTACGCAAGAGTTCCGCGGCCTGGAATCGAATTGAAAAGTAGGCGTTTGCTACCCACAACCGCTGCATGGCATGCTCCCTCGCCATGACCATTGCTAACCTCCTGTTCCACCTCGTCTCCGTGCTCTTCGGTCTCGCCCAGGCTGCCTTTCGATTCCTGCTGCTGGGTACGCGGTCGAGTGCCGCCCTGAAGGCCGAGAACCTATTCCTCCGAAAACAACTCGCTCTCTACGTGGAGCGGAAGGCCCATCCTCGCCGGGCAACCGACGCCACTCGATTGGCTCTCATCCTGCTCTCCCGGTTATTTGCTTGGCGAGACGCTCTGACCAACGTGAAGCCCGAGACGTTCCTCCGTTGGCATCGGAGGGGCTTTCGGTTGCTCTGGCGGTGGAGATCGAGACCAGGCGGTAGGCCGCGCCTTCCCGTAGAACTGCGGCAGCTCATCGCCCAGATGGCTACGAGCAACCCAACGTGGGGAGAAGAGCGCATCGCTGCGGAACTGCTGTTGAAACTGGGGATTCGAGTGTTCCCACGAACGGTAAGACGTTATTTGCCGGAGCACCGCGGATTCGGAGGGGGGCTTCCTTCGCAGCGTTGGATGACCTTCGTGCGGAACCATGCGCAGGGCATTGTCGCTTGCGATTTCTTCATCGCCGTGACGGCCACGTTCCGAGTTCTTTATGTTTTCGTGGTCCTGGAAGTGGGATCGCGTCGCATCGTTCACTGCAACGGTCTGCTCGCCACAATCCACAACGAAAAGATGATGGCGGTAGCAATTTCAATCGCCCACGCTGCCTGTGAGCATCCACACCGAATAAGCGCGAGCCCCGCGACAGTTGCCGGAGCGATAGCCGGCGCGACTCCTGCCCGTTGTCGCCGCGTTACTCTGCACCGCCATTCCGCTGACGTTAAAGAGACAAGTTCGTTCCTCCGGTGCCTTATCGGTACCGAAAAGGGCGGTGCATAACGTCGAAAAACGTTGGAGTACTCATCAAAGCTAAGGCAACAGCTTTTTGCTCGGCGGCAAAGGTTGGGGGTTTTTGAGCCGAGGGCTGAATTGTGGCGCAAGCCTGCAGGCAAATCAAATCCGTTCGCCGGTGTGTCGGTCCTTATTATTAGGCAGCTCGGTCGTAGCGATGGTGCAAGCCGCCCAGGCGCGCTTGAGACGCGACTGTACCCCGATCCGTGGACCGAACTCTGCCCGCCGGCGTTTCCTTTCTTAGGCCCAGGTGCGTGCGGTCTTCGTGGTAATAGCGAACATAGTCCGACAGCAGACCCTTGAGGTGGCGTTCATTGAAGGCAATAACGTGATCTAACAAGTCCCGCCGGCAACTCTCGACCCAGCGCTCAGCAATTCCGTTTTGCCAGGGACTTTGGAACGACGTGCGAACCGGCCGGATGGCCATCGAGCGTACCGCGATCGGAACCTCCAAACCATATTTGGCGTCCCGATCAAAGATGAGGAACCGAGGAGCCGATTGATACGGGAAGGCCTCGCGCAACTGCTGAATGATCCAACCGGCGGTCGGATGGGACGTAACGTTGAAATTCACGATACGCCTCCGACCGTGGCCGATGATGAAGAAGCAATAGAGCACACCGAAGGTGATGGTCGGAACGGTAAAGAAGTCCATCGCCGCGATGGCTTCTCGGTGATTTCGAAGAAAGGCAAGCCAGCGTTTTGCTGGCCCCGGGTCTCTCGGCGCTCGTTTCATCCAGCGGGAAATCGTTCGTTCCGAGATATCGAAACCGAGCATGAGAAGTTCGCCGTGAATACGTGGGGCGCCCCAGGTGGAGTTCTCCGCGACCATCCGAAAGATCAGATCGCGGACTTCCTTGGAAGTCCTTCTCCGGCCCACGATCCGGCGGCCTCTGGAAATTGCCCGCCAATACATTGCAAACCCAGATCGATGCCAACGTACAACCGTCTCCGGGCCCACTATGATGAGAGCCTGTTTCCATTCGGACCAGAACCTTCGCACCAGGACCCAGAAGAGCTTATCGAGGGCTGCCAGCCTTGGCCGGGCATGCTTTCGCTTCAGTACTGCGAGCTGCTGGCGAAGAGCCAGGTTCTCAAGCAGGAGTCTGCGACGAGTGCGGAGGAGACGCAGAATTGCGCCTACGAATAGCCGAATGGCGTCGACCATCCGAGCGTGCTATCGCATTTCGCCTGTGGACGGCAACCCTGTATCCTGTTGAAATCGCTGTCGGACAGAGTTTTGGCGAACCACAGCCCCAGGAGGAAGAACTCAACGACGAAATCCGGAATCTTGACCACCGCGACTCCTCAGATCAATCACGGGCTCTCCAGACGGACTCGCCCTGGTCGCAGCTGCGAAATACTGACATCAAAACATGATTTTGGACCAAGGGGGCCTAGCGGGTGCCAGCCTTTGAGATGGCTTCGACAGGGGCGTCGAGGGCTACAGAAAGACTGCCGCTAATCAACATCGTTTTTCGCCCCGCTCTTCTTCCTGACGCAATGAACATCGCGAGCAACCCCCATGGTCGGCCGAAGTTCTCCTTTGTGTCAGCAGCGACCGAGCGAAGGTGCGTTCCGAGGCCACTTCTCAGCTTCTTGAAGTCATTGTTCTGGTCATCGGCATTTGGATGTTGCGCGAGAAAGGCCTGCATCTCAGCGAGTTTCTCTGCGGTTGCATTCATCGTATCGGACCACCACCGAATCACGCTATAGTCCGCGACAATTGCGCCCACAACTGGGGCCGCTACGCCTGGGAACAGAGCTTTGAACCCGGGTTGGCCCACGGCCTTCATTTGCTGCCATAGTGCCGGGTCCTGGGTTGGGCGCAGCCGTGCATCGTCCGGATCCCCAGTATGCACTAGGGAAGCCAGCGCCTGCAGGCCGGCCTTCTCGTAGAAAGCGACTGGTCGGGCTTGGTCGGCGCTAAGGAATAATTCGGTCGACAGCGTATTGTCGTAATGCGTAGCCGCATAGAACAGAGTGCGCCCGAATTCCGGCGCGCTGGTGACTATCCTCCGCTCATCATTCTGGTCAATCAGTCCCAGTGCGACGCTCACATCCAGTTCGTCTCTTACCGTCTCGGGAGGTGTGTGTTGGTTCATGGCAAAAAAGGAATGCGAACTCGTGAGCGTTGATTGAAGGCCGGCGCTTCTAGCGCCCCGATACGCCACTGTAATCAGGAAATTCTCCGCCATAACGTGACGAAGCTTTTCTGCATCGGCTACGCCGATATTCAACACTGTAAGGCCAATGCGAGACGCCGTTGCCGAATCGGAAATGATCAGTTGACCGGTCGTTGGCTCGTACATCGTCTTGCCAGCCAGTACCAGTTTGGAAAGCCAGCCGTAGTTGACGATCCCGAGAAGGTTGATGTTGAGTGCGTACTTGCGTTGCCGCACGTTCGTGAAGACGTCATGGGTCGCGCGTACCCCAGACAGCGGAGAGTCGGGATCGAGCGTCAGTGCGGACAAGTCGCCGTCCAGCGCAGAATGGATCGCGGTGCGCGAAGTGGCGCTTAGGGCATTCAGGTCGATCTCGTAAACGAAGGCCGCCGTATGCTCCTGGCTGCGCGAGAGTTCGGCGGTAACAGCAATTTCGAGAGTCCGTTCGATCGAGCCTTTAACCGTGTCCTCGATGCCCTTGATCTGGTCCAGCGGCAGACCCGCCTTCTCAAACTCTTGAGCATCAGCCTTCGCATCGCTGCTGATTGCCGACATCAGTTTGCCGAGAACGTCACTCTCGCCGACATTGGCCGACACGCCCGCAGAAGCCTTGACTTTGACGCTGAAGGCTTCTCCTGACTTGCGATAGTAAGCAAGGCGTACCTGCCGCTCGCCGTACTTGAGGACCCGGATTTGGTATTCGCCCGTAATCTGGACGTCGGCGCCGATTGTGATAGATCCGCCGCCTTTCAGCGCGACGGTCGGTAGCGGCGCCGGAAGTGATGCTGAGGCAAGAGGGTTGACGGCTGCCAACAAGTCGGCAGTGGCTGAAAACTTCAGAGTTCCTGTGCCCGTGAGCGTGACGATCGTGCCGAGTGAAAGCGCCTCGAGATCTTCAATATCGCCCGGAATGACGAACCCGGCAACCGTGTCTTTCACAGCGTCCAGGAGTTGCGGCGCGGAAGGTCTTGTCGTGAACGGGCGATAGTTTACAATCGCAACACGTGCTCCCGCCTGGAACCCGAATTTCAGGTCCCCAGAAGTCATCGTCGCAGCAGCGTTGATGTTGGCTGTTACTCCGAACGAGACATAGCGTTCATCGATTCCGACTGCGATGGGATCTTCGTATGGATCGGGATCAAACAGCTTCCCACTGGCACCATCCGGCTTGAATACGCCAAGCGTTCCGTTCAGCCCTGCACCGATCTTCAAATCGACCTGATCAGTTCCTACGTCGACGGGTTCCGTGAAGTTGATTGCCAGTTCGATCGTATTGATCGCCGGATCATCCAGTCCGACCCCACTGCGCAAGGCCAACAACGCTCCATTGATCGAAAGGTCCGAAAGGTTCTTAAAGTACTTCACCAGCGCGGAATTGTCGTTTGGTGTCACATTGACTGCGGCATTGATACCATCGGTGATCTTTAGCGTAGGCATGCTGAACTACTCCTCACCGGCCTTGAATCAGTCAATTCCGGCGTTTTTCTCCTGCTTAGATCGGCCAGGGACTCCAGTTTGAGCCAGGCCGACGGCATTGTACGGCAGCTTTCTTGCAAGGAGAGCTATAGAGCATCACTAGCTGCCCACTCGCCGCTGGTGAAGTCGATCCTCATACATAGCCTTGCGCCGGGAAGTATTCAGTCGACTGAACGCGATTTTGCAAATATTTGGCTCTGATTCAGGACCTCATTCCCGCTCGTGCACGGCATAGTTCAGGTTACTGAACAGCACGTCCTCACTCATGACGTTTCCCTCGTCTGTTAACTTGACAGTGTATTCTACACATGATAAATCGCGCTTGTTTTCTCACGGAAGGAACGGAAAGGAATAATTAGCAACTGCGGCCAACTGCTCATGGGTTCGCCTTACACGATGCAGATCTCTGATCTCAGTCCCAATCGGGGCTGGCCCGGTATAGTGCGTCGTGTCTTCTTTGCCGCAAGACGATGTGCCACGCCAGGCATTTTCCTAATCTTCAGCTCCCCGATTCTTGCATCGGCGAGCATTCAACTCCAGATCGCGCCCGTCAATTTGGACAACGGAGCGCAGGTCCGTTTTCAGCCTGCGGATTGCATAACGGTTGCGAGTCCAGAGGGACGCGACCAGATGCCGCAAACTCGGACACCCAACTATGTCTTCTACGCTGATCTCTCGCAATCACACCCGACTGGCAGCGGCTATTTTGTGTACAAGTTTTACATTGAGCCGAGAGCCCCAGCTTCGAACGTTTCGACGGCCTGTCTTTTCTCCGAGCAGGCCGTGGAAACCGGAGCGTTTGTGGATGAGTATTACGATATAAGCTTCTCTGTGGGCGACTCCAAGCACACTGACAACGGCTCATTGCGTCTGCCGATCTATAGCCTGCGGCGGCCTTCAAACTACGTAATATTGCAGCAAGGTGAGTCAGAGGCTGTGATCCCAGTTAGTCTCGGCTCGCCATCGCCTGTGTATGTAAAATTCACAAATCAACTCAAAGAGTTTCCTCTAGTGGTCTGGTTTGATTCTCTTCGCCCGACCCATCGGGACTTCTGGGGAAAGACCTTGCCGGAAGCTAAGTTCGTCGGCTCTGCAGATCCGAAGAGAATAACGGTTCCGGCAGGTGGGAGTTTTGTACTGGAACTGGACTTGAACCCGGATGCTTTCAGGGTATTCAAAGGGACTCTATTTCCGACCAAGGCAGACGAGGCAAATGAGACGATTGAGACAAGCTTCCACTACAGCGTGGTTGACGAAACAAACCCGGAAATACCGACTGCCCTGCGATTGCGATTCGAGCCCTCCTTTCTAAGCCTGATGGGGGGAGTCCTGGTCGGTTCTTTGGTCGGCAGCATGTTGCCACTTGCGTTGCCAAAGGCGGAACGAAAGCTTTCCAAGTGGCTTGCGGCCTTCGGCGCAGCCTATGTTGCGGGGGTCCTACTGGAAGCGATTGGCCTAGTGCTGGTCAAGCATGACAGCGAGTTTCGGGTTCTGAGCATCCAACTCGACCCTTTTCAGCTATTGCAGGCGGGGATTCTTGGTGCACTTGTCGCGGCCGTTGGGTACAAGGGGATTGATTCCCTCTTAGGGCTCTTTGGCAAAACGACGAACGCTTCATGAAAATGCACGGGTAATGGTTATGAGACGGCGAGCTATCCTCCAGTTTGGTCTCCTTCTTGCGTTGTGCCTGCCTGCTCAAGGGCAGCAAAGTGCTGGTGCCCGGCAATCCTCTGCCAACCAGGATGGTAGACGCTTTGTTGCCCTTGCTGCTCTTCCGTCAGGGACCGTCGTGGCACTGCAAGATGGCGGTGGGCTCTTCAGGTACCTGCAAGGAGCAGGCAGTTTTGAGCCCTTTCTGCAAGGGCAAGGCAACGTGATCACGATCGATCTCGCGGCTGACAGCGTGGCCGGTCAGGATTATGTACTTGTTACTTCGCTCGGGTTGACTTCCGGCCAGTTCAACTCTACCTATGTTATCGGGTATACGGACCAAGGAAAAGAAGTAGCGCGGTGGATGGGACGGGGTCAGTTCACCGGTGTGGTGATCGACACACGGAACTCCCTGATCTATGTCGGCAACAAGAGCAGCTCGGAAATATCCGTGTTGAAGCTTTCGGACCCGAAATCGCTTCCGATGACGGTAGTTGCAATTCCGAGCATAGGCTCGCTCGGGCCGATGGCAATGGATGTTGCGAAACAGCAGATTTTCGTCGGTGATAAGCTCGAGGGCAAACTCTATACCGCGGACCTAAGGACTCACAAGGCGCGTCTGATCCTCTCCGGACTTGGTGAGCCCGCGGCACTCGCTTTCGACGCGACGAAAAGGAAGCTCTACGTCGCTGATGCCGCGAAACGTCGTATCAGCGTACTCGACCTCGAAGCCGTCACCGCCACTCCCGAGGCCCGGATATTCTCTGCGCCTCGCGAGTTCCGCGAGCCCAGAGGGCTTACCATCGACGCCAGCGGTGCGGTCTGGGTGGCTGATTTCGGGGCAAAATCCGTTTTCGTTCTTTCTCCCTCGGGTCAGATCACGCGCAAACTTAAGTAAGGAGCATCAGAAAGTTCGCATAGTTTGATGCTGTTCTTGTGGGCAGTAGTAATTTCAAGTCGTCGACCGACATTCTAGCACGATGGCCCGCTTGATCGACTACTGTAATCACGACTGGCCTCACTGCGGAGTCCACAATCGCACGCCGCATGAGGCGTTCTTGACTTTCGCAGCTGCACTAAAGAATAAGGCCCTGACTTTCTAAATTAGAGGGTTCATTACAGGACACCGTGTTGTTTTGCGTCATCGAGAGGTTCACAAGACGCTAGGCATTTTCACGAGCAGTGGAAAGCTCTCGCGCAGGAGAGTCCAATGGACAAGCTCACTACCTTGCTAAGTTTTCTCGCCGCGTTAAGCATTGCTACCGAGAGAATCACCGAGATGGTTAAGGGATTACCCATACTGTCAGCATGGTTTGCAGTTGAACGCAAACCCGGTCCAGAGGAGGAATTTCGGAAAGCTTCGGTGCAGGGCCTTGCCTTACTCGCTGGGACGTTGGTTGCTTACCTCGTTCGCGACCCTCTCGCCAAACAGTTCGGTGTTACTGATTTATCTCCGTACACGTACTGGGTTTTCGGAGCGATGGCCAGCGGCGGCTCGGGCATCTGGAACAGCGCACTGGATATCGTTCGTGAGGTGAACCGTCAAAAGCAGATCGCCCCAGAAAAGTTAAAGGCTGCATGAAGTGTCCTCGTCGCGACTGCGACACGTGACCCGCATTGAGTGGGCATGCAGGACACTGTCGTTCGTCTGGCCGCCAACTTTCAGAGGGAAGGACTGAGCAACCGGAGGTTAACAAACGTGGCAGAAAGTTCCAGCCTGAAAGTAAACGTTTTTGACGGCACGCGCCAACCTATGGGAGCGGGCGTACGGATATTGATTACGATCACGGATGGCAGCAATAAGCAGCTAGTCCGGGACTACTATCGAAGCGGACAGACATTTGATTTGCCCTTTTATAATAATCTGTTTGATAACTACACCGTCGTTGCCTACGCCGATGGCTATACTCAAGCTGGTTTCACGCCGGTGAAATGCTCGCCCAACACGCCGCAGACTGTCGACATCATGCTGTTGAGATCAGACGCGAGCTTCAACTTCGCCATGGCGCAGTGGGACGCGCTCGCTGCGAGCCGTCCTCTTCTCCACGGGATTCTCGCTCACGGCGCGTCGGATGTTAATGCGGCACGCGACCGTTATGTGCAGCTCATGGAGAGCGAAGGACCCGTACTCGCATGCCTGCTTAATATTACTACTGCCATGATGGCGATCAATTTGCCTCTCGGAAATCCCCTAGCGTATTTCAAGGAATTCATCTGGGACGACACCATGGGGCAGGACCGTTTCTACGGCTATGCAGACCCAGCACTACATGACCAGGTGAAGCTGGCACAGACGCAGGGGACCTTCGCACGCGAGCCGGGTTTCGCAATCTTTCACAAGGGAGCCACGGATAGTTTCAAGCAGATCCAATTCGGTGAAGCAAACGTGCAACTCACATTTCACGCCGATGACAAAATGGTGATCGACGGGGTCGAATGCATAAAGATGGAACCCGATATCGACTACTACAAGGATCTGGCTGCTCATGCCTTGCTCGAAGTGATACATAACGGCATCGGTGGGTGCTTGACGGATCCGAAGCAAGTCTATGTTCTCCGTTGGATTGCCGGGCGCCGCGCCGGCGTTCCGGAATTTGACCCTCCCTATGTCATTGTCTGAGCTGCGAAATGCAGAAGATTGCCGGATATTACGCGTAGCCCAATGGTAGAGTCCCCGACGCCGAAAGGATGTTCTCTGTTCTCGATAGCATCCAGTTACATCATTTGCACTCAGAGCGTAAGAATTGCGTATAGAAAACGCCAGAGGAGGAACAGGTCATGAAGAAAACTAAGTCGAGCCCACAGTTCAACGTGTTCTTCCGGTTCGCGATTGTACTCGTGGGGTTCGGAATTGTCTCGGCCTGCCTGTGTGATTTTGCTTATGCTGCGGATCCCACGGATGTTCCAGCACCTCTTCTCGAAAAGGGACATCCAGTCGACTGGTGGTTCGTTTTCAAATTCAACTCCTCGGTTTTCCCAGGTTGTAGCGGCGGGGCAACGAGAGTTTGTCTGTTTGGCGGTACCGTGCAGAATTACAAAGCGTTTGGCCAGCAGTTTGTCTACGCGAGCAGTGAAAATCGGTCCCTTCAGATGGGAAGTGATTGTGCAGGCGACACAACGGCGGAACCAATTGGGGCGACCTTCGAGCAGGTCTATGACAGCTCGGTCCACTACGTAGTGTGGAACGATCAGTTTTACGACGACCCTAAAATCAAAGGATGCACCAAGGAATGTGGTGGCCCGTGGGGACATTCGAAGGGCACCGTCGCGTGGAATGACGGGGGCGAAGGCTTTGTATTGCAGGTCACGACACCATCGTGGCCGGCGGCAGGAAGTAACAAGTTCCCACGCAAGACAGACGGGAATACGTTGGGTTGCGTTAAAGACGACAACGTCGAAGTGAGCCAGCATTTCTT
>Ga0137381_10004176_pt1 | contig 10415 bp, 10 predicted proteins | sample SagtaG_16_FD_104808 | JGI IMG/M metagenome (GOLD analysis project Ga0137381, IMG submission 104808) | Vadose zone soil microbial communities from Sagehorn Ranch, Mendocino, California, USA - Sage2_L_115_16 metaG | ecosystem: Environmental > Terrestrial > Soil > Vadose zone | place: USA... | reverse complement strand
TGTCGCATCGCTGGAGTAGATCCTCGATTGAGTCAGTTATCTCGTAGCTCAACCCTGGGACCCCGCGAGGCCGGATGACATCATACCCGAGGACATACGCCTGGAATCCTACAGTTAGGATTCGAGAGACTTCGTTGCCGATGCGCCCGGCTCGTCCGATAATGCCGATTTTTTTCGATTGTAACTCTTCGCCCATCAGCTGACTCTTTATCCACCGACCCTCCTTCATACTACGATCCGCGAACGGAATCTTGCGGAGCAGACAGAGCATCAGCCCGATTGTGAGCTCGGCAACGCTCGTTGTGGGAGCGCTTGGAGTGTTGAGAACGGTGACTCCTCTTTCCTTCGCTGCTTGGAGGTCAATATTGTCGAGGCCGACGCCCGCGCGTCCGACGATTTTGAGTTTAGAGTTTCGAATCAGACCAGCGTCGACTTTTGTTCTGCCTCTAACTATCAACGCATCATACTGGTTGATGATGCTGGCAAGCTTCGTCTTGTCTAGTCCAGGCTGGTTGTCTACTGTGAAACCAGCGTCCGAGAGAACCCTGACGCCCTCGTCATCAATCGGGTCCGAAATCAGCACTCGCAAAGCAATCAGTCACTCGTTTGCAACTGTTGTTGATGTCTTCGCGAGCGGCGGTTTAAGCTTCCTCAAAAGCGCTTGAGCCGCAATTGTCACCGGGTCCCAGACAGGGGCGAGGGGTGGCGAATAGCAAGTCTCGATCTCTGCAAACTCCTGAACTGTCAATCCGAGATGGCCTGCCATGGACGCGAAGTTAGCCCTGAGCGTTGCGCCCTCTTCGCCCACGAGCTGAGCGCCGAGGAGCTTCCCGTTCGCAGGATTTGCGAGGAGCTTCACAGTTAGATCCTTGCCACCCGGATAGTAGGAGAGCCGTGTCGATCCCGTAATTCTGACAGAAACCGGGGTGATTCCGATTTTCTCGGCCGCAGAGGTTGTTGGGCCGAGGGTTGCTACTTCGAGCCCGAAGAGTTTCACGGTGGTCACGCCAGTCGATCCTGGGTATCGTGCCTCGCCTCCGGCTGCATTTATGCCTGCAACCATCGATTGCCTGACCGCTGTCGTGGCAAGTTGAAAGAACACGTGTCTCCGGGTTATCAGGTCGAATGTTTCGATGCAATCGCCCGCAGCATAGACATTGCTGGCTGAAGTCAACATTCTGTCATCGGTTCTAATCCCGCCCGACTCACCGAGGAGAATGCCAGCCTCCTTCGCGAGTTCCGTATTAGGCCTAATCCTAATCGCCACGATAACAGCGTCAACCTCGTGCGTGCGACCTGATACTCGAACCCCGCTGACCCTTCCTTTTTCCCCGACAATCTCCTCTAGAGTCGACTGCAGGTGATATTCGACACCATGTTCTTCTCCTTTCTCTCTAATGACTGCGGCCATGTCGGGATCGAGAATGACCGGTAGAATTTCCGGGACTATCTCTGCTTGCAATACAGCAACTCCTCTTACGAGCAAGGCCTCCGCCATTTCTGAGCCAATGAGACCCGCGCCGATGATCGCAGCCTTCCTCGCCTTTGCTTCTCGGAGATAGTTCGCGAGTCCTTCCACGTCACTCATAGTTCGGATCGTAAACACCCCTTCTAGTTCCGAACCTCGAACGGCAAGAGTGGTCGGACTGGCGCCGGTCGTCAGGATGAGATCGTCGTACTGAAGCTCGGTTGTCGGATGATCTTGCGACTTGAGCTCTAGAATCCGCTGGTCAGGACGAATCTTTGTCGCAGTAACTCCCAGCCTGAGGTCTATTCTGTTCGTATGCTCGTAAAAATCCTCATCATAACCGATCAGCGATCGCATTGTAGGAACTATTCCGCTGAACGCGTACGGCAGGCCGCATCGAGAATACTCTGGGAGAACCTCGTCGCCCACAATGGTAATCTCAGCAGTCCTATCAGTCTTCCTCGAGTAGAATGCGGCTGTGGTGCCGGATACTCCGCATCCCACAATGACTATTCGCCTAGCCATAAGAATCCGCGTAGGGAATCGTCCGATAACGGTTTCTCTTGCGCTGACGCCTGGAACCTAGAGCTAGTTTAAAGTGGAGGATTGAGTCATGCCAAGACGAGGATCATGACAAAAGCCACCATGGATAACTTCTTGAAAAACGGCAAAGGGCTCCTCCTTGCGTACGATCAGGGTTTCGAACACGGCCCATCCACAGATTTCAATGAGAGGAACATTGACCCCAACTACGTACTGGACATCGCGATCAAGGGCCAGTTTACTGGGATTGTTCTTCACAAGGGAATCGCTGAGAAATATTACAACAGCAAAGTCCCTCTGATAATCAAGCTCAACGGGAAGACCAGTCTTCCCAAAGGTGAACCCATCTCTTCACAGGTCTGTAGCGTCGAGGAGGCAATCAGCCTAGGAGCTAAAGGAGTCGGCTACACGATCTACTTGGGAAGCGCCAACGAGAATATCATGCTGCAAGAATTTGGCGAGATTCAGGAGGACGCTCATGAAGAGGGAGTGCCTGCCATCGCCTGGATCTATCCTAGAGGGGAAGCTGTGAAGAACGATACGTCTCCCGAAATTGTCTCCTATGCAGCAAGGGCGGGTCTTGAAATGGGGGCAGACGCTGTGAAAATCAAGTACTCAGGAGACCCAACAAGTTTCAGATGGGCTGTAAAAGCAGCTGGTCTCGCGAAGGTCTTCATGTCAGGTGGCCCAAAGGCTCCGACTGACGAGACCTTTCTCAGCCAAGTAAAGGGTGCGATGGATGCAGGGGCCACGGGCTTAGCTGTTGGAAGAAATGTCTGGCAGCACGCAGACCCACTGAAAATGTCAAACGCGCTCCGAGAAATCATCTTCAACGGAAAAGAAGTGGACCGGGCACTACAGATGGTCGTCGCAGAGTAAGAGTTCGATTATTCACTCGTCCCATCTCATTTTTATTTCGTTAACTGGGGGCTATGTTCACGAAATCGCTAAGAGGGTTACTCCTAATTGTGAACTTCAAGACCTACATCGAAGCGACCGGCAAACGCGCAATTGATCTAGCGAAGATCGCAGAGGAAGTCTCAAGGGATACGGGAGTAACAGTCATCGTTGCCCCGCAGTTCACTGATATCGAACCCGTCTCAAAAACCGTTGATATCCCGGTCTTCAGCCAACACATAGATTCTGTGAAACCAGGAGCGCACACGGGCCACGTACTTGCCGAGGCCGTCAAGTCAGCGGGTGCCGAAGGGTCTCTAGTCAATCATTCAGAAAGACGGGTCAGCACATCTGAAATTGCTGGCACGGTGAAATTGTGTTCCGACGCCGATCTCGTATCTGCGGTCTGCGCAGATACGACACAGGCGAGCGTCGCCATCGCAAGAATGCTACCCGACATCATCGCGATCGAGCCTCCCGAACTCATAGGAACGGGTATCTCAATTTCGAAAGCTCGTCCCGAGCTGATTACCGAGAGCCTCACGGAGATTAGAAAAGTGAATCGCAGCGTAAAGGTTCTGTGTGGTGCTGGAGTCACAACCGCAGAAGACGTTTCAAAGGCGCTGGAGTTGGGATCTGAGGGGGTTCTCGTGGCAAGTGGTGTAGTCAAGAACAAAGATCCTAGGGCGGTTCTTCAAAGCATGGCCAGCATGATGATTCCCGAGCGGAAAGGTTTGTACTAGGCGTAGACTAATTATGCCGTGTAGACAAGTCTTTGAACGCGGGCGGTCATGGTTCACAAAGACTGGAAGAACAATGACCGGCTAATTCGAGTCTTTGCGTACGGCTCGGTCGTTTCTACTTACATCCTTATCGTCATCGGCGGGTATGTGACAACAAGCAATTCGGGTCTCGGCTGCGGTGAGTCATGGCCATTGTGCAAAGGCGCAGTCTTTCCCTCGCTGAACAATCCGGAAGTCGTGATTGAGCTCACGCATCGACTCTTTAATTCTGTAGTGGGAGTGTTCATCTTGGGATTGGCTATCGTGGCTTGGACAAGATACCGGGAAGCGAGTAATATCGTTCTTTTGTCCACAGCAAGCCTCGTAGCGCTGATCGCGCAAGTACTTCTCGGAATGGTAACGGTCACCACCTCGCTAAATCCCGTTGTTAGCGACGCTCATCTTGCGCTCGCCTCAGCAATACTTGCAATCGTCGTAGCCAATGCAGTAACGGTTCGAAATCTTACACTGAGACCGGCCGAATTGCAATAATGATTATCGATCGTTTGCCGATATAGCTAGTGCAAAACCCTTTAAAAACAAAACACCCGGGAGCAGAAAAGCTCAGAGAATCCGCGGATGGCAGTCTCCAGCACTCAAGTACAATTCGACTCCCTCTTCGGCCTCTTCACGTATCTTGCAGTGGCGGTTGGAATAGTCGTCTTCAGTCTTCTGATTTACTTCATAGTGAAGTACAGAGAGAAGCCGTCTTCACAACAACCAGACGATACCCCGATACTAGGCAAGATGCCCATTTCAAGAGGACATGCCAGAAGCGTCGTGCTTACGCTCTCGCTCTCGACCTTAATCATCGTGCCTCTCATAGTTGGAAGCTTTGGTGCCATCGACAATATCCTCACGCCGCCCCAGCATGTATGCCAGGGTTGCGCAATCGAGGTTACTGCACATCAGTTCTACTTCCAATTCACTTACGACAACGGAACCAAACCATATCAAACTCGTGACATACTTCGTGTTCCAGTAGGGGAGAACATTCGCCTTAACGTGACTAGTGCAGACGTCTTTCACGATTTCGGAATAATTGGTTACAATATCAAGACGGACGCGATTCCAGGACGCACCAATACGATTTGGTTCTATCCCCAAACGACAGGCAACTTCACCATTCAGTGCTTTGAATTCTGCGGGGTTGGCCATTATACGATGAAGGGTACGCTTATGGTCATGTCCCAAGCGGCCTACTTTTCTTGGTACAATAGTACGGTAGTACACTAGAATGGCCGAGCGATTAATGGCCTCTGCTAAGAGATGGCTCTACACTACCAACCACAAAGATATAGGAATACTCTACATCATTACATCGCTATTTCTCTTCGCTGCTGCAGGAGTCCTCGCGATAACAATGAGGACGCAACTCTCAGTCCCAAGCAATACCATACTCACCGCAAATGTCTACAATCAATTCGTGACCGTTCACGGACTTTTGATGATTTTCTGGGTTCTGTCTCCATTAGCTTTTGGTTTTGCAAACTTCATCATTCCATTACAAATTGGCTGCCGGGACCTGGCCTTTCCTCGGCTCAACTCGATGAGTTATTGGTTCTTCTTGTTCAGCGGTGTGATGATGATTCTCAGTTTCTTCTTCGGGGCGGCTCCAGACCTTGGCTGGACGCTTTATTCACCCCAGAGTGCCGCCCAGTTTAGCCCAACAATCGGATTCAACGTCGGAGCCGGTGCTCTAATCTTGATGGTTGTCTCGATAACGATGAGTTCTATCAATTTTCTCGTTACGATGTTCAAGATGAGGGCTCCTGGGCTCAAATTGAGGTACATGTCTGCGTTTCCGTGGGCTATTCTCGTAACCATTTTCATGATGCTCTACGCGTTCCCTTCGTTTCTAGCCGCCGTTGTTCTCCTCTACGTCGACAGAGCTTTTGGCACGGTCTATTTCTCATCAATCCAGGGCGGCGCCCTGCTCTGGGACAATGTGTTCTGGTTCTTTGGGCATCCTGAAGTATACATCGTATTGTTTCCGGCCATTGGAATAATAGCGGACATAGTTCCCACTTTTGCCCGGAGGCCGCTCTATGGCTCCAAGTATGTAATCGGAGCGCTGGTCGCCGCGGCGATGATCAGTTTCGTGGTCTGGGGTCATCACATGTTCGTGACGGGAATTGGGCTAGTCTCGACAAAGTTGTATACGGTAACGACAATCGCCGTGTCGCTCCCATTCGATATCATAGTGATTTCACTAATCGAGACTCTCGGGTTTGCCAAGCTTCGACTCAAGGCCCCAGCTCTCTTCGCGCTGGGGGCAGTAGCAAATTTCATTGTCGGCGGGATTACCGGGGTCTTTCTTGCCTCTGTAGCACTGGATTACGCTCTCAGGGGAACGTACTTCGTAGTGGCGCACTTTCACTACATAATGGTGGGAGCGAGCATTATCGGTCTAATAGGAGGACTGTACTACTGGTTCCCCAAGATTACGGGTCGAATGTACGACGAGAAGATAGCAAAGGTCCACTTTGTCCTCTCTATGATTGGATTCCAGGTCCTCTACTTCCCAATGTTCCTGCTCTTGGATATGCCTAGAAGAATAGTGACCTATTCGCCTCAGACCGATTGGGGTCTCCTCAACCTCACTGCAACCCTGGGAGGCTTCATCTTCGGCGGAGCTCAACTTCTGTTATTCTACAATCTGTACCGTAGCTCGAGAGTAGGCCCGCCCTCTGGTCCGAACCCTTGGGAGGCATGGACCCTTGAGTGGGCGCTTCCATCACCTCCCCCTCCTCACGATTTTGACGTTATCCCGACATTCTCTACCGATGGGACAATCCACTTCGGCGCTGGCCCTGGTCTTCCCAATGGATCAAACACGCCCAGCGGAATCGGCTATCCAAACGGTTCGTCTGTTGGACACGGCAGTACCCTCCGACATTCCGAAGGTTTCAGTCCGTGGCCGATTCTCATGGCGTTCGCGGCTTTCATCTTCTTCCTCGGTTTGACGATCGGAAAACCTGCAAACCCACAACCGGTTAGCTATCAGCCGTTCTGGCCGCTGATCGCGGACGGAATCATCTTGGGAGTAATCTCCCTATTCGGCTACAGCCGAGAAAAGTTCACTGTCCACGAGGATGCTCACGTCGAGAGTTGGCCCTTCAAACAAGTTCCAAACATGAAACTCGGAATCTGGACATTCCTCGGGGCAGAGGTTATCTTCTTTGGAGTTCTGATAGGTTCGTATTTCTTCGTAAGAACGAACGATGCCGCCTGGCCGCCGGCAGGCACTCTTTTCGATATCAGAAATGGTTTTGCCATGACTCTGGTCTTACTCACGAGCAGTCTCACAGCGATAATGGCTCTTGCATCGGCGAGGGCCGGAAACCGGAGCGGCGTCATTGCAAGCCTTGGAGGAACTCTCGTTTTAGGTGCCGCCTTTCTCTACATCAAAGCGGGTGAATGGTTTAGCTTAGGTAGCAGCAACGTCTTCCAGAACTATTCGCTTCCAGCGACTAGTTACTTCATAACAACTGGAACCCACGGGGTCCACGTCTTCGCAGGAATGTGCATGACAGTGTACTTGCTCGCCAACGCCATAAAGGGCAAATACATTAATGGAGATCACACTACACTCGAACACTTCGGTCTGTACTGGCACTTCGTCGACATAGTATGGGTCTTCCTCTTCCCCCTATTCTATCTGATCTAGGTGCGTAGAGTGAACACAAACTACCTGTATCTGCTAATCTTCGCGGCTCTTATTGGGGAGACAGATATCGAGGTGAACCTCTCCTCAATCATTCCAGCCTACAATGAGTACGTCACAGTGCTTCTGGGAATCGCTGGCACCAAGGCAATTCTGATAGCAATGTTCTATCAGCATTTGAGATATGAGCCAAAGTCTCTATCAACATGGGTCATCATAGGCCTAGTGATCGCATCCCTTCTCATGGGACTCAGCTTTGTCCAGCTTCACGTTGGCCACTGAATGGTGTCGAGGGCGGAGCCGCTGCCTGTAAGCACAAGAAAATCTTGGAGAGGACATAGTTGGAATTGAAGAGACGCGGATTTCATTTCTCTTCTCCGATTGGGATTTCTGCACTGGGTGCGCTCACAATTCTTGCATCGTTGTTGGTTTACCAGTCGATCATTTCCAGTTATCCTCTCGATACTAGAAATATTGGGTTGCTTGTACAGACCGCGTACGTAGTTCTCGCTCTGGTATTCATAGGCCTCTTTTTTTCGCTTGTCGGAGCAACTAGCTTTTTCTTGCGTAGTTCGTCGAAGAACCGCGAAACCGAGTCTTCTTTGACTGTGATGGTTCTTTCACTGGCACTCAAAGAGAAACAGTCGTTCCGTGCTTTTGTTTTGTCTTCCCTGATCTATGGAGTATTCTTCGCTGTTCTTTCGAGTTTCCTAGTGTTTCAACCCCTCGGCCGCTTCTCCGAAACCAGTGGTGTTAGCGTCCCGTCCACTGTATCCGTGATATGCTGCGGTCCGTTAGGTCAAATGCCCCAGTTCGTCGTTTACCTGACTCAGCAGCTTGCCATTTTGATCGTTCCAGTGAATCTGGTTCTTCTCTTCGCAGTTTCATGGCTTGTGGGGCTTAACGCGGCAATCGCGACGTATGTATACAGACATCGGTCAAGCATCGTCAGCAACCACTGGATGGGGGGACTGGGCGCAATGGTTGCGCTTTTTACGGCTTGCCCGACTTGCGCTGGATTCTTCCTTTTGACAATGCTTGGACTTACGGGGGCGATCACTTTAGCCCTGACTTTATCGTCTCTTCAGGGCCTGTTTATCGTGATCGGTATCCCTCTCCTCACGATAGCGCCGATTACGACCGCCAGGCGTATTCCGAAGGATTGGGTTATCTCCTGCATGGCTGTTGGCGATCGCCAAGTCGTATGCTAAAATCGCGAGATATGCCTCTTTCCAGCATGGCTAGAGATTCTTCTCAAGATTAATCGTTTGCTGAAAACGTGAGATTACGTAATCACGCGCCGCGGCTGACCCGTTCCGGGAAAAAGATTCTGGGAAGAAACTGTCGCTAGCTCAGTTATTGGACGACTATGGTCCCATGCATCCATGGATGGAAGTAACAATAGTAAGCGTAAGTCCCTGCAGTATTGAAAGTGAATGAGTAAGTTGCTCCGTGACTCAATCCAGACGTACCGGAGTCGAAGTTGACGCTCGTATTGCTGTTGGCGCCATTCGGGCAAGCCCCCGGAGTAGAATAGCCCGGGTTGCCGGACAAACAGGCCGTGACTGTGTGAGAGAGACTTCCTGTGTTCGTCCAGAGAACCGTAGTGCCAGTTAACACAGTGAGTGTGCTGCCTCCGGTGCTATTCTTGAATCCACAAGTGGTTGCATCACTGCAAGGTCCGTTATCCCAAATCGTGACAGGCGTTCCTGTGGGGGGTGGGGTTGATGGCTTATAGAGAATGTAGACGCCGACCCCAACAACAACAAGGATAACAACTATTATCACAGCAAGAACCATCGTTCGACTCTTTGGCTTCGGCGATTCGGCAGGTTTAGCCGCTTGCTCCATTTTCCCACGTGAAAGTTGAACGGGAAAGTTCTTGCTATAAAGCTTGTTTTTGGCATCTACATACAGTTCGACGACTGCTTTCTGTGTAGTCCACAACCGATTAAATAGCGGTCCAAACGTTTGCAGCGACAAGACTTACTAGGTTCGAGGAAATGAGAAAGTTTCCACCCTCACTTGAAGCCTGGCGCGATCCTATCGAGAAAACAATCAACAAAACGTTGAAGGCGAATTTTGACAGACGTGAGGCTAACCAGATCATCAAGTACATGTTCAGAACAGGTGGAAAACGTTGCCGACCCTTATTGGTCGTGCTTTCCGCTGAAGCCATGGGTGGGAAACCGGAGGAAGCGCTCGAAGCGGCGGCGGCTATTGAGATCATTCATGCCGCGACCCTGGTCTTCGACGATATGATCGACAAGGATCAAGTCCGCAGGGGAGCGCCTACGATTCACATGGCCTTTAGCAACGAGAAAGCATTGACGTCTGGTTTGTTCCTCGCTTCGAAGGGCGTTCAGCTTCTGTCCAACTACAAGAATCCTGAGGTAATGAGAATGATTGGAACGACGTTGGTCGATATTAGTAAAGGAGAACTTCTTGATATTCTCGGCGATTTCAACGCGAGTGTGAGTGAATGTATCGCCATTGCGGACTTGAAGACAGCCTCGCTGTTCGGAACGGCAGCGGGAATAGGAGCAGCCATAGCTGGGGTCGATGGGAGAGATTTGGTTGGCGTGCAAAAGTTCGGAAGATCGTCGGGTATGGCTTTCCAGATCCAGGATGATATTCTCGACTTTACGGATGGATCTGATGAACCCGTCTTGAAAGCGCCGAACATTGTCACTTCGCACTGCCTGCACGAGGCTCCGCGTCCTAGCAGTAACATTGAGCTGTTGAACTCGAACCGAAAGACTTCAAATCGAGAGGTCCTAAAGATACTCAAGAAGGCAGGGTCGCTTGAATTCGCGAGATTGAAGGCCAAGGAATACGCCGGCAACGCAAAGGAATCGCTTGACAAAGTGACAGGCATAGAAAATCGAAAGATCTTGGATGATTACGCTGATTATCTCTGGAAGAGAACAGAGTAGTCCAAGTGATTCTCTAATTCAAACGTTTATAATGCGTCAGACCCGGGCGTGCGAAAATAGGCGGAGTCAGCAACAACCGTGGTCTCCCAAGGGATACCCGAGGAAACTGGCTACATCATCTT
>Ga0137381_10004169_pt1 | contig 10426 bp, 10 predicted proteins | sample SagtaG_16_FD_104808 | JGI IMG/M metagenome (GOLD analysis project Ga0137381, IMG submission 104808) | Vadose zone soil microbial communities from Sagehorn Ranch, Mendocino, California, USA - Sage2_L_115_16 metaG | ecosystem: Environmental > Terrestrial > Soil > Vadose zone | place: USA... | reverse complement strand
CGTGCGGATGAAAAGCTGACCGCGTTTGTGGAGCTCGAATTAGCATGCAGGCGTCTAGGTTTTGCGCCTGGCTTACTGCAAAAATGAACTTGGCCACGGTAACGGCGGCACGGTCCAATAAAGGTTCAAATCTTGATGAAGTTCATTCGGCCGTTCTTTCCAACTTGCCGTAGCGGTACTAGCAATATTCGTCGACGACGAGCTCGGATTTTTTGGGGCTACGAGCTTGGTACCCTGCTTGGGGCCGGGCGTTAGAATTCGCACCGTCATGAAATGTGGATGCGCTTTTGCCCAGGCGAGCGCCTCTTGTTTGGTATCGAAAAAGCGATCGACGACGATGGCGCTGCGCTCAGCGTCATTTCGCCCGCACAAGCGCGCGGCTTTGCGATTGATAACATCGGGTCCGCTATCTACGACCACACATGCCACGTCACCAAAGAAAACTTTGCTGCCATAGGGAATTTTCTTTGGATCGACAGCGCAATGTTTTTCGCCCAGCGGTACGCCGTTCCAAGATGTATGCTCGCCTGAACCTTCGCGATGCCAGTAAACCGTGACGCGCGCTAGGACAGAATGCTCGCCGGCGAACGCTTGACACGCAAAAAGCAACACAAACCCCACCGCTACAGTTGAGCGCTTCATACTTTCTCGGGTTTTTCCCGGCGGTCGAAATCCGGTCACATCCAAATGGATTAGGGAGAAAGTGTGAGACAGTTGTCTCTATATAGAATTCGCAACTGCGTCGCCGTTTGGTCCCCTATTGCCGTTTGTCGAGCAAAGAGACACCATTTACCACCTGAAGTATTGGGAAATCATCGCCAGTGTGCTCGTGCGTTTCAATCACATTGCCCGCTTGATCATAAACGCGAATCACAGCATCATGTGAGCGGCTGTAGAATTTCGCGTGCAACCGCTGTAACCATAAATAGTTTTACACGCGCCATTGGGTCCCTTTTATCAAAAACGATGGCTGTGTGAAACGCCTTTTGAATTTTTAGAGTCCTTTCGCAAACAAGACGCGCACAAGAAACGGCTGACACGAAACAGTCCTAGTGAAACGGTCGCTCCACGCAATCGTGGTCTGGTTATGGATCGGCACGCTGATGACTGCGACTGATGTGGCGAAAGCGGGGCCCTTTCGGGATTTTTTTAGGGCGTTACGTAGCGCAATTGCTCACCCGAATGAGAAGCCGCGACCGTACCGGAGCAGTCATAAACATAATGAGACTCCGCCGAGCGATGTTTCGAATAGTCAGACTTCGGGCAGCCCAGTCCCTGCGCCTTCGGGTCAGCGCAATGTCCGGTGGGCGAAGGCAGCCTCGGGCGCGAACCAGCAAAAAACTGACCTGCCGCATGGAACTCCCGTGCCCGGTAAACCAGGCTTAGTTACCAGTCCGTTCGCGCCAGATAGCGGTTACGTCGACGTCACCGGTTCTCCGCCGGGAACCGCAGTAGAAGATCCTTACACAGGCAAAATTTTCCTTACGCCGTAGGATCTCAGTGGTTAGACTCCGCTGCGCGTGAAGTACTGGAAAATCAACGCTGACAATCTCAGCAAAGCCGGTTGGAGCTGGGGCTGCGTCTTATAAGCGAAAGCGTGCCGACGCAAAATCTGAATACATTCTCGCAGATTATGGTGAGCTTCCTGCTGGCGAGAGAGCAATAATCGGGATCATGAAAAGAGATTCATTCTTCTCCGTAGCTGTCGCGTTATGCCTACGAAGACGAGGATTCACGACGATGATACATGGAACCGGCCCGTGCAGGCTGGCTCCGCTTGAACGAGGGTTAGGGCGAAGATCAATGGGGTGCTTTCTTTCGTGACTGTTTGAGAAGCCGCAGAGTGGCCAACAAATTTGACCCATCTGTGCGATGAAAGTTAACGAAGAGCCAGCGACCGTTCTCCTGTTTGACCCCGGCAATCACGCTGGGCTTCTTGAATCTCGCTCCGGATCGAACCCCGTGAATATCAACGCGGAAGGACCCATTCTTCTCGGTGATACTTCCCAATTCATAGTGATCTTCGGGGGTCCTGGCTATTGAGAAAGGGATCCCAGTCAATGCCGACAATATCTTCAGGAGATTTTGCTTGCGCGGCAGAATCTTCTTTGAGTGCATTTAGGAGCTTCGGGCTAAAGACATCTGGTTTCTGCTTTATGGCAATCTCAAAGGCCGGTCCGTCATTCTCTTTCATCGCAATCGGGACATACCAGCTATAAAATTCCTGAACGAATTTTCGAACCGATTCTTCGACTTTGGGTGCCTGGGCGAAAACTGGAAGAACTGCGATCGCCAAGATGAGAAGGATTGTTTTTCGAAGCATTGCGGGAGCCCTAACGAGAATTCGACCCCAAAAATCTGCAACTAATTACAGATAAAATCTGTATAATCCGGTTGCCTTTAGCGGGGCCGGTGGTGGCTAAAAGCCCTTGCATGTTGAGGGCATCTTGTAGAGGTAGCCGTTTCGCCGGGCAAGCCGAAAGAGTGAACTCACCACTCTTTGAAATCGCCAATGTGCTCGTGCGTTTCAAGCATATTGCCAGCTTCATCGTAAACGCGGATCACGTCATCATTTTTTGCCTTAATTTCGCGCGCTCGAGACGGGCCTCCCCACAATGCGCTACGGCTTCACCGCGTGGATGAAGGCGCTGAGGAACTTGCCGTCGATATGCGGGGCGAGCGCGTCCACGTCGATACCTTTGGACGTGAGAAACTCGCGCGCATCTTCGGTGCGGTAGATGCGCGTCGGCTGAACTTCGATCTGCTCGAAGCCGACGGCGGTGAGCTTGCCGCGATAGTCGTTTTCTTCGAGCGCGCCGGCCACGCAGCCGACCCACAAGAGGACGCTCTTGCGGATCTCTGGCGGGATTTCGCCTCTGGTCACCACGTCCGATACCGCAAAGCGGCCGCCGGGCTTGAGCACGCGAAAGGCTTCCCGCAGCACGCGGTCCTTAGCGGCCGAGAGATTGATCACGCAGTTCGAGATGATGACGTCTACGGTATTGTCTGGAAGCGGGATGTTTTCGATCTGGCCCTTCAAGAACTCCACGTTCTCCACCCCAGCCTTGCGTTTATTTTCGTTGGCGAGGGCCAGCATCCCGTCGGTAATATCGAGACCGTAGGCCTTGCCTGTGGGTCCGACGCGTCGGGCCGAGAGCAGGACGTCGATCCCGCCGCCCGAGCCGAGGTCGAGGACGGTCTCGCCCGCGTGGAGCTGGGCAAGGGCCGTCGGATTGCCGCAGCCGAGCGACGCCTTCACCGCATCCTCGGGCAGCAGCTCGGTCTCAGAGGTGTCGTACAGGTTGTTCGTGATCGGATCGCAGCAGGCCGTCGACGAGGGCGTCGAGCCACCGCAGGCGTTGCCCCGAGCCTGCTGAACGAGCAGTGCCGCCGCTCCGTATTTTTCCTTCACGACTTGTGTGATGTTTTCGGTGCTTCCATTTGGTCTTCTCCAGCTTGATGTCTCGATTGCGGGGCTGCATGCTCTTAGAACCCGTCTCTTGCCTTGGAGCTTGAGGCAGGGAAACATTGAGATATGAAAGCACGACTGGTCAAATTTGGTGAGATCGAGGTCGAGGGAAAGCGCTACACGCATGATGTGGTGATCGACGGTGGCAAAGTGCGGAAGCGAAAGAAAGGACCTTCCAAGGAATTCCGCGAAAAGTTCGGCCACACGCCGCTTTCGGCCGAGGAAGAAATTCCCTGGGGAGGCAAGCGGCTCCTTGTCGGAACCGGCGCCCATGGCGCGCTTCCGGTAACGGACGAAGTCCTAGCGGAGGCGAAACGGCGCGGTATCGAGGTCATTGCGGCGCCCACGTTGGAAGTCTGTCAGTTGCTAGAGGAAGTGAAGAAAGGCCAAGCGTACGCCATCCTGCATTGCACGTGCTGAAAAACGCGGTTGGAGCTTGCGTTACGTCTCGACCGTTGATTCTCGCGGCCCGAACAATATGGATTGCCTGACGCACACCGCGACGGAAAGCGTTTCGTTGTGCGTGCGGATGAAAAGTTGACTGCGTTTGTGGAATTTCAATCGGCGATTCGGCGTTGGGGCTTTTTGCATCGACGAGATAGCGAAATTTCTCGCAACTCTGCCAACAAAGAAAGGTTACTGAATCATATGAGATCCTTAATTAAATTCAAAACAACAGCGCCGCTTTTCATCCCGCTGATGCTCGTCTGCTTTGCACCCTCACCGACAGCGCAAGGACAGACGCCGACGCCGGATATGGCTGTACTGGGCTTCAACACAGCTGACGGGCTAAACGCGCTAACAAGCGTTACCTCTGGCATATACAACTCCGCTTTCGGCTTTAGTGCGCTCAAGGCGGACACCACTGGCAGTTACAACACGGCCGTGGGTGGTCAAGCGCTTAAGTTCCTCACCACCGGCACCCAGAACACGGCGGTAGGGGTTAACGCCCTTGCCTTCGACACCACGGCCATCAAGAACACGGCCGTTGGACAGGGAGCGCTTGAGAACAACAACGCCAACTTCAACGTCGCCACCGGCTATCGAGCCCTCAATCACAACACCACCGGCATCGGCAACACGGCCACCGGTTTTCAAGCGCTTGACGGCAATACCATCGGCTTCGGCAATACGGCTTGCGGCTTTGCTGCACTCGGTCTCAACGCCACCGGCCACGGCAACAACGCATTAGGTAGCGAGGCCGGCATTAATCTCACAACGGGCAACGACAATATTGATATCGCCAACAAAGGCGTTGCCGGAGACTCCAACACCATCCGCATCGGTACGGCAGGATTTCAAACAAAAACCTTCCTCGCTGGCATCTTTGGGACAGTTGTTACGGGCTCACAAGTTGGTGTAACCCCGACCGGTCAACTTGGTGTGTTGGCGACCTCCTCGGAGCGTTTCAAGGACGCGATCAAGCCAATGGACAAGGCAAGCGAGGCGATTCTGGCGCTAAAACCGGTTACTTTCCACTACAAGAAGGAACTCGATCCCGACGGCATTCCACAGTTTGGCCTCGTAGCCGAAGAAGTGGAAAAGGTAGACCCCGATCTGGTAGCCCGGGACGCCAAGGGCAAAGTCTATACCGTGCGCTACGAAGCGGTGAACGCGATGTTACTCAACGAGTTTCTCAAAGAGCACCGGATGGTTCAGCAACAAGAGAAAGAAATCGATGCCCTTAAAGCGGAACTGAAAGAACAAAGGGCGCTCATTCAAAAGGTGAATGATAAAGTGGAACTCGGTAAACCTGCACCGCAAACCGTTTTGAATAGTCAGTAAAGCTGTCGGGGCCAACCAAGCAGCCTTACTTTTTGCGATCAGCCGTCACGCCTCAGTGCGCGGCGGCTTTTTGTTTGCGTAGAGGTGCTTACCACAGCTTGAACTCGCCCTTGTGCTCGTGCGTTTCGATCACGTTGCCAGCTTCATCGTAAACGCGAATCACAGCATCATGGGAGCGGCCTAGAAGCCGAAATTAATTCCCGTGCGTACCATTCCGAAGTTGTTGTCCCGACCATTAACAACGTTCCAACTGAAATCAGTGATCCAGCCAATGTGCGGTGTGAAGCGAATTTCCAGACCCGTGCCTAACTGGCCGATCCCTTCAGTCGTGGCCTCCAAATGATCGGTCGTGGCAGCTCGTGCGCTAATTATTCGAACGCTCATAGCACGTCAGAGATTAGATCAACGGCGCGACGATCTTAACGAGGCCGATTTCGTAAGCATGCATTGCTATATGGTTCTTTCCTCGCGTTTATGAGACCCGCACTCTTTTCCATACGCCGCCTTCTTCTTTCCAGTTGTAAAGCGGCCTCGCGTTTACTTTGTGAACAGAAGTTTCTGTGACCTTCATGCTTCCCGGCTGTCCGGCCATGAAGAAATCAATGTCATAGATCGTCCCGTCGGCAGCTTTCATATCGACGCAGGCAAAATATTTGCCGCCTCCGAGAGTGGAAAGCCGATCGCCGTGGACCTTAACCAAATCGAGCCCGAGATCTTTGCCTCGATAGTTGACATGGAACTTCTTGTCGTTGGATTTCTTGCGTTCGTCGTCGATGTGTTTCTTAATCCCGCTGGAAATATCCGCCGTGCTCACCTCCTTCGCCTGAGTGGGGCTCTGTGGAGATGTCATTATTGTCGGTGGAAAACGCCGTTGCAGTGGTGATCCAAACCTGTGAACTGCTGCCTGCGCATGAAGATCGTGCGCGATGCCGCAGAGCAGAAGAACGCAAATCGCAACGCTCCGAGAGGTCCGCGTCATCGTAGCAAAGGCTAAGTAGAATTGTAGCAATATGCGAAGTTATTTCTTGAACCTGTCTGCGAAACCTGCCGATGCGCATCGCGGTGACCGAAAGCGTTTCGTTGTGCGGGCGGATGAACAGTTGACCGTGTTTGTGGAACTTGAATCACGGCATGTCTTCAGACCTTGCGCGTAATCTTGCCCGTGAATGACTGGGCCATGATCTTGCCGTCCCGCACGACAAACGTGTCCGTGCCCACCTCGTACACGTTGTCGGCAGTCTCTGCGGTCCATAGAATGTAAGCGCAATCGCCTTCGACGAACTGCTGCTTCATGCTGAACGTAGCGCCAGGTTTTCCGAACTCCGCCACCATCGCCTGGAAAAACTGCCTGATCGCATCGTCTCCCCTGAGCGGTCCGTCCGCTGTGAACAGGACAGCACCCGGCGCATAATCAGATAGGATGCCCTCGAGATCGCCCAAAACACTTTAAGTGGCGGTCTAGAACGTCTTTCGTTGAAGTCATTTCTTGGTCTCCTGTGTTGTTTTTAGTCGTCGGCTTCAGCTACCACTTTTCACCTGCACGTGCATTCCTTTTCAGAGCATAAACGACATTTGTTTTCATAGAACCGGGAGTTTACGCGGCGTCTTTGCGCGAAAACGAGTGTTTTTTGTAGATTTCAAGCGCCGGACGGCTCTTTGAACTCGCCCGCGTGTTCGTGTGTTTCGTTCACGTTACCCACCGCACCGTAAACGCGAATCACAGCATCATGTGAGCGGCTGTAAAACTCCGTGTAGCCGATTACAAGCTCGACGCAATGCCTTGAATAGCCGACACTACGTAGGCGACCGCGGGCAAGACGAACTCGTTCTTCCGTGAGTTGAAACAACGGAAGGTCTATCGCGTCGCAACGGAGTTCACTGACCATTTGCGAAAAAAATCATCACGTAATCGTGCAGGGATTTACTTGAGTGTCCTGCTAGTGCTAATGCGTGGCATGGCGAACGCTCATGAGGAGCGCCCGCCGATCATGCCCGACGGAAGTGGCCACGTGCCGACTTACCGCACGACTGGGCCCACCCTGCTTGTCTGCAAAACCGATGCGGCCGACTTCGCCGCGCGCATCGCGTCGTTTGATCCAGCGTTGAAAGCGGAGAACGAGGCGCTCTTCGGGCAGTGCCAAGTGCAGGGATTCCGCGACCTGCAAGCGGCCGTCAACGCCGTGCAGACACCGGGCGTCACAATCAAGGTGCTGCCGGGTCTCTATCAAGAGCTGCCCAGCCTCCCTGGCCCTTTGGGCGCCTGCGCGAGTCTTCCAGCCCCCAAAGCGAAGCTTGAATACCAGATCCTCTCCTGGGATCAGCAGAACCAGTGCCCGAACAACCAAAACCTAGTGGCGATTTTTTCGAAGACCGATCTGCAGATCGAGGGTACGGGCGCGAAGCCGACCGATGTCATCTTCGATGCCCAGTTCCAAAGGCTCAACGCTCTGCGCGCGGACCGGTCGAACGGCATCTATATTAAGAACATCGCGGCGGAGCGGACGACGTTCAACGCGTTCTACATCATGGAAACCGATGGATTCGTTCTCGACAGTTGCCTCGGTCGATGGAACGACGAGTACGGATTTCTGACCTTCGCCGACGACCATGGTCTGTACAAGAACTGCGAGGCCTGCGGCAACGGTGACTCCGGTATCTACCCGGGTGCGGCGCACAACATCAACGCAAACGAGAAGTTCACGGTGTCACGCTACGCGATCGAGATCGAGAACTGCTACTCGCACGACAACGCGCTTGGCTACTCCGGCACGGCTGGCGACTCCGTGTGGGCGCACGACAACGTGTTTATGCGTAACGCAACAGGCGTGTCGACGGACAGCTTGTTCCCGGAGCACCCGGGGCTCCCACAGAATCACGCGAAGTTCGAGCGCAATGTGATCGCCGACAACAATGCTGACTATTACGCATATGTCCGCGATGGCACATGCAACAAGCCCCAGATTGACCGCGGCTACGAGAACGGCGTTGTCTGCCCCTGCGTCGGCATCCCGACCGGCACGGGTGTCATCAACGCCGGTGGTGATTGGAACATCTGGCAGCACAACTGGGTGTATGGCAACCACTACGCGGGTTTCATTCTTACGTGGGCGCCCGGCTTGGTCCGTAATGCGAAGACATGGGCGGCGCAGTTCGACACATCGCACCACAACCGCTACCTCGGTAACTCGATGGGGGTGGCGAAGGACGGCATGAAGTCGCCCAATGGGATAGACTTCTGGTGGGATGGCCAGGGCATCGATAACTGCTGGCAATCATCCCGCCCGTCCGGCACGGAACCGCTCGCGCTGCCGACGTGCGGCTCCGGGTGGTCGGTCATCGGGCCCGGTACGGCGCGGTACGTCAACGAGCCGATGAAGCTCATCAGCTTGTTGAACTGTGCGAGGTACGACTTGGTCAGCCAGACGGTGCCGTGCAATTGTCAGTGGTTCGGCGCGAAGGGTTTCAGTCGGCTTGACGTGCAAATCTCGACGGGTGAAGGCGTGCTGACCGTACTTGTCGTTGCGGTGCTGCTGTGGCGTTGTCTGTCGCCGCCATCAAATCTCTCGGTTGTCGGTGCTCTCTTGGGAGTCGCCGGTGCCGTAGTGGGCGTCATCGGGGCCATCTACGAGGCGACGCCGTGGTGCGGTATCGGGTTCGTCCTGCTCGGCGGTTGGTGGCTCGCGAGCGGCGTAGCACTGCGACAACGCGGCCGACCGACGCTCGGCATGGTCACGATCGTGCTAGCCGTGTTCGCGCTGCTATGCGCAATCGACCGGGCGCTGTGGATGCTACCGTGGATTCCGTTCTCGCCGTCGTATGTGAGGATCCTGCTAGAGATCGTTTGGATCCCGTGGGTGATCATCATCAGCCTCTGATTCAGGGCCGTAGCGCACAAATCGAAAGAAAAGGGGCTTAGAGCCCTCGTCTGCCTTGAATCAGGTTAATAATCAGGACGATGACCGCGACCACGAGCAGGAGATGGATCAGACTACCGCCAACGTGGCCGATGAAGCCAAGAAGCCAGAGCACAACTAGGATGACAATTATAGTCCAGAGCATGTTTATCCTTTCGGTTGAGTTAAACTTTCGTCGGCCTATTTACCCAGACGTTTAACTACTCGCCAAGCTTTTTCAGAACATCGAGTCAACAGCTTTCTTCCATTCCGCAAGAATTCAGGGCCGCAGGGCAGCAGGCGCACTAGCGGTGAATGCGCGTCTGAAAACGAGACCCCCACCCCTGGTTACTAAGGGGGCCATTGGGCGAACGCTCGCTATCCAGCGTTGAGGGATTTATGGTCGTGAGCGCTTGGCCGCTGTCGCGAACGTGCGTGGAAGCGGCGAAACTTTGCGGCGTTCCCGCAAACTGCCATGTCGCACCAACGCCGACGGCCGGCTTTCGAGCTGTCAATGAAGACCCACGAACAGTTCGGCCCTTGACAAATGCGTAGTCGATTCATTGGTAACGGCAAGACGTGTTGGACCATCCGATAGGCGACCGTCGATGCGATCAGGTCGAAGTCGATTGGATCGTTGCGGAGGTCGATGAGCACACGCCCACCGCCGAAGCGCAGCTCATGGGCTTTTATGCCAGTGATCCAATGCTCGCGAAGAAGTGCCAGGGCGCTTTTCGTCGGCGCGCGCCTTGAAACGATCCGGGTGACCAACTCAAACAGGGCTTCGCGCACAACCTTTGCGCGCGCCAGCGCGATTGCAGCTGCCGCGGGCTCCTTCTGCGCCTTCTTAGCCAGTGTGCGCAACACCCTTTTTGGCAAGAGATGCACGAATGCCGCCCATTCAAGCAAACGTGGGTAGCTGTCTAGCCAGTCGCGAGGCGACTGATCGCGGCCGGTGACGGTATTGACGAAATCGAGTGCTGGATCGCCGCCGATGATGTCGCGGTTGCGAAAGTGGTGCGACTCAGTTCTAACCTCTAAAACAGTTTTCATCGGTTGACAAAAGTCGTAACCTAATGTAATAGCGATTGGATGGACGCATTTCTTTATTTTAGACGCAGTCGCGCATTGCTCGCATTACTGTTCGTGTTGGCGCTGCTCTTTGCGCCTGTTTCTGTGCGCGCGGAGACGGAAATCCGTTCACTTACTGGCATTATTGAGGGCCATCAGGTCGGGGGTGTAACGATCGATCTTCTAGACAATATCTATGTCGCCGGCT
>Ga0137381_10004165_pt1 | contig 10430 bp, 12 predicted proteins | sample SagtaG_16_FD_104808 | JGI IMG/M metagenome (GOLD analysis project Ga0137381, IMG submission 104808) | Vadose zone soil microbial communities from Sagehorn Ranch, Mendocino, California, USA - Sage2_L_115_16 metaG | ecosystem: Environmental > Terrestrial > Soil > Vadose zone | place: USA... | reverse complement strand
CTTTTCCCCGTTTTTGGCCCCAATTCCTACCTCTTACAGCCAGGTTTTGCGACAGTCAGCTCGGTTATCGCTCAAAAGTCTGCATTCGTCCAAATTTTGGCCAACCGGGGAGGCACTCTCGTTTTCAATAATCTTGGTGCATTTGCACAAGACACTTGGAGACTTGCAGAGCGTGCAACCCTCACGTACGGTCTGCGGTGGGACGTCGACTTTTCCCCTTCCACCAGTGGTGGTCCAGACCTGTTAGCAGTTACTGGATTCAGCGATCCGACCACGCTTGCGGTTGCACCCTCCGGAACACCGATTTTCCGTACGAAATACTACAACTTTGGACCAAGAATCGGTCTTGCTTACCAACTAAGAAGGACACCGGGGCACGAAACAGTAATCCGTGGTGGTTTCGGAGTTTTTTACGACCTCTCAACGCAAGAGGTTGGCAGCGCGCTGCAAGGCGGGACGTTTCCGTTTGGGGCGAGGAAACGGCTCCCTGCTGGGACGACATTCCCTGCAAATCCATCCTCGTTTCCACCTCCCCCGATCTCGGCAACCAGCCTCGCCAGCGGCACCTTGGTTGCATTTAATCCCAACCTTCAGCTTCCTTATACGCTTGAATGGAACGTCGCCTTGGAGCAATCCCTGGGTGGTAGTCAGGCGCTTTCAGTGTCCTACGTCGGATCGGTGGGCCGTCGCCTGATGCAGACAGAATCTTTTTTTTCAAACCCAAGTTTCTCCCAAGTGAATCTAATTGGAAATTTCGCAACGTCCGACTACCATTCGATGCAGATGCGCTACCAGCGGCGAATGGCGCATGGTCTCCAGGTCCTGGCGTCTTATGCCCTGTCACATTCGATTGACACCGGTTCAGGGTCGTCTGGCTTTTTTACGGGGTCGCAATCTAATTTCTTTGCCGGTGGTAACAACAATCGAGGACCATCCGACTTTGACATTCGCCACAGCGTGTCGGCAGGTGTGACGTACAATTTCCCCGCTCCACGACTTAATCGTTTCATCTCGAAAGTATTGTCCGATTGGTCCCTCGACAGTCTCATCTTGGCACGCTCAGCTCTTCCGGCAGAGTTGTACGATTCAAGCCTGTTCTTCGCGGATTTCAATGGCGACGTGCGACCGGACGTGATCCCAGGTGTGCCCGTGTACCTCTTCGGTTCCCAGTTCCCCGGCGGCAAGGCACTGAACCCGGCTGCTTTTACTGATCCGCCGATTGATCCCAATACAGGATTCCCGCTCCGGCAGGGAACACTAGGTCGCAACGCCGAAAGAGCCTTCCACGCGGTGCAATGGGATTTTGCGGTTCATCGTGACTTTCCAATTCATGAGTCGCTCAAGTTGCAGTTCAGGGCAGAAATGTTCAATGTTCTGAACCACCCTAACTTCGGAAACCCTACAGGCGATTTGAGCAGCCCCTTCTTCGGACAATCAATTCAAATGCTGAATCAATCACTCTCCAGCCAGAACGCCGGATTCTCGTCGCTTTATCAAATCGGTGGACCGCGATCAATCCAATTTGCGCTGAAACTACTCTTCTAAATGGCATATTGAGTTTTCGATCGTCTGCAGTTCAGGGTGAACTGCTCTGCGATGATCCTCGGGGGAGGTGGAGGCTTGAATGAAGAGAGTTCCGCGCCATAGCGAAAGGGTTTCCTCCCTTCTGTTCTGCCTTGTCTTCGCGACCGCCTGGGGCGGAGCAAGAGGTCAAAGTCTAACCGATGCTAAGCCAGCTGCACTTGCTCCAGGGAAAAAGCGCGTAAGCGTTGCAGACTGTATTCAAATGGTTACATTAGCTGATCCCTATTACGCGGTAGGAGGTAGTTCACGTGGACTTGTTGCGGAATTCTCACCCGACGGAACGCGCTTCGTCGTCACGGTGAAAAAGGGAAATCTCCAAAACAACACGAACGAGTACTCTGTACTGCTATGGAATACCGGCGAGGTGTACAGGTCGCCCAAGGCCAAGCTGCTGCTAACCTTGGCTTCTTCCTCGAACCGACCAGCGATCCAGCAACTAGCCTGGATTGACAGCCATCGCTTGTCGTTCTTGGGTGAGCGGCCCGGCCAATTGCAGCAACTCTATTTATTCGACCTCACAACCAGCCGATTGCAGCGGCTTACCAGACATCCCACAAGTTTACTCTCCTACGGTTGGAGTGCGGGCGGGAGCCGAATTGCATTTGCGGCAGTAAAGCCCAGAGGGTCCCTTATCAACGACAACGCAAGACGCAGAGGCATTCGCGTTTCCAGCCAATCCCTGTCAGATCTGATTGCCGGGTATATCCCATCTCGCGATCAGGAAGCGGATAGCGAATTGTTCGATATGAAGATTGGCGACACACGCGTTGTGAGGGTAGAAACTCGCTGGAAGTTTCTGCACACGGATTATCACAACGAGTTAGCCATTTCACCGAACGGCAGATACATGATTGTGCCCACAGAGGCTCCAAGCATCCCCGATAGTTGGTCGGCATACGAGGATCCATTCTTCCGGGCCGCCGTCCGCCGAAGAGTGACAGGCAGCTCTACGGGCATCTTCCGGTACACATTATTCGACTTGGACAACGGCATCAGTCAAACATTGCTTGATGCACCCATCGGGCTTGGCTTTGGCGGCTCGGAGGTTTTTTGGGCTCCTGACAGCCGTTCTGTTGTCGTGGCTGGTGTTTGGCTCCCGCTGGACGTCGCCGATCCTGAGGAGAAGGAAAGCAGACAATCAAAGAAATATGTTGCCGAGATCAAGATTCCTAGCCGCACGATTGTGGAAATCACGACGGAGGACTTGCGCCTTGTCCAGTGGGACTCTGGGACCGACCTGTTGAAGTTTGAGCGTGGAAGAATCAACAGCATCACCGGCCGCAATCCGGCCCCCGAGGTCTACTACCGAAGGAAGGGAGACGGATGGGAACGAGCGGAGCCACCGCGGGCGGCAGGCGGTGGTCTTGCTGTCGCTTTAGAAGAAGGTCTGCACACGCCTCCCAGGATCGTGGTAGTAAGTCGAAAATCTAACCAGAAGTCACTATTGCTGGACCTGAATCCAGGATTTAGTGACCTTAGCTTAGGGAGAGTGGAAGAGGTCAAATGGAAAGCATCCGACGGTCATGAGGTCAACGGCGGCCTCTATTTTCCGCCGGATTATATAAAAGGGGCAAAGTATCCACTCGTGATTCAAACCCATGGATTCAATGCCACGAGGTTTTGGATTGATGGGCCTTACGATTCTACGGCTTTTGCAGCGCAGCCGCTGGCAAGCAGAGGGTTTCTGGTCCTTCAAGCAGACGAGAGCTTTGAAGGTATTGGTACTCCCGTGGAGGTTCTCAGGGAAACGTCGGCAATTGAGGGTGCAATCGACCATTTAGAACAGTTAGATCTGATCGATCGGACTCGCGTCGGGCTCATTGGCTTTAGCCGAACAGGGTTGTTTGTAAAATATGCTCTCACTCACTCGAGCTACCGCTTTGGGGCGGCGAGTGTCGCAGATGGGACCGAGGCCGACTATTTCCCTTATATCGCCTTCTACAATTCATGGGGTGGCGTAGCCGAAATGGAGACGCTGAATGTAGATCCGCCGTTTGGGCGAGGACTCCTTTCTTGGCTAGAGCGTTCGCCCGGATTCAACCTAAATAACGTGCAGACACCGTTCTTGGCACAGGCTCTTGGCCCCAATTCCCTTCTGCTTGGGTGGGAATGGTTCATCGGGTTGTCCCGCCTCGGAAAGCCCGTTGAGATGATTTACCTACCAGATGCCTCACATTTGATAGTGAAACCGTGGGAGCGTCAGACATCTCTCGAGCTGAACGTCGATTGGTTTTGTTTTTGGCTGAAGGGCGAAGAGGACTCTGATCCCGCCAAAGCCGAGCAATATGCACGCTGGAGCAAGCTCCGGGAGCTCCAGGGTTCGTCTGCTAGAGCGGACGAGTCCAGTAGGTGATATTCCTGCCTCGGCAAGGGCAATGGCCCTCCCACCGAGAACCCCGTATTGGGAATCAGCGAGGTAAGGAAAGGACGTGAGTTGAGCGTAGCGGCAGCGACGAGTAGGCCGTAACACAAACTCGGGCAACTAGACGCTCCTAATGTAAACGTGCGACGGATTACAGGGTGTTGAGCCAGGAAGGCAACAGTAGGTCACTGCTAAAACCGATGGCGCCGGAGGCCGAACGGCACGGCATGCTCGGATACTTAAGCCTAGCGTGGGAAATTGTGGACGTCGGATTTTATGGATAGACGCGTTGAGCGGGTTATCGAGACGATGAAGTATTCTCTTAGCGCTCGACTTTCGGAGCAAATTATGGCCAGGGGCGTGAATCTGTCGGCAGCAAGGCTCCGGGAGCTCTTCAAGCAAGAAACAGGTCTGTCTCCCATTCAATATCTCAGGCGCCTTCGCGCGGAAAGAGCGGCGTACTTGTTACAAACGTCATTTCTCTCGGTTAAAGAGGTTGCCTTTCATACGGGTTCGGGCGATGTAAGTCATTTTGTACGGAACTTTAAGAAAGAGTACGGCGTAACCCCGAGGAAGTTTCGGCTTCGAGCCCAACGATGATCTCGAGATTCGATGTGTCCTGGGAAGGTCAGCGATTGAGCCAACATATCAGCGATTTTGCCAATCAGTTCTTCTTGCCCCGAGAACGTTAAGCCTCTATGTTTATGAAAGTCTGAGAAGTTCTCACGCAAGCGGGAAGGAAATGACTTCAAAGACAAAAGCCACGCCTTGCGGATAGGGGCGAATTGGCTGAGAGAGGAACGAAGATGAGAACAAGAACCCATAGAGAGGGAGTCAGTTGGGGCGCTGGGCGGATCTGGACGTTCTTCGTGGTCGTACTGGTTGTCGTTATGTGTTCCGCCTTGGTGGGGACTCAGTCTGTACGCGCATCTTCTTGTACGTCTGCACAGTGTACTGCAGCGTATCGCAATTACGTGATTTACGTATGTGGGCCGCATGCTGGGGTGGGGGACTTCGAGTGTCCAGCGAGTTGGGAGCCCGACGATTTTTTTTTCATATGTCATGACGGCTACAGCGAGCAGGACGACTGCGGCACCAATGCCCCGTCTTGAGTCGCGAGACACAAAAATCTGAGTTCTGAGAGTGGAACAACGCGAGTGTGTTCGAACGTAGTTTAAACCTCGTGCGGCACGGCGAGGAAGTAACGAAAGAGTTGCGCCGTTGTGAATGGATGGAGGCGGCCGCTAGATATGAGCGTATCAAAAGTTACAGACTGCGGCACCAACGTGTCGAGAACCAGAACGGAGGCTGTTGGGACTGGGCGTTACGTGCTTATGGCTGGAGCGTTTTTGTTGTTGGCATCGGTCTCGCTCAACGTGGTCTTGGCACGCAGAATCTGGTCCTTCACTCACTTCCAATCGATTAAAGCATCTGAACGCCTGCTCAAAATCGGCACATCCGTGCCACCAATTGCGGCTAAGAGACTGAATGGGCAACAGGATGTGATCTCCTATCAGGGGACGACTCAGCCGACGGTTCTGTACATCTTCACGCCTCCTTGCGTGTGGTGCGCGCGCAACATCGATAGTCTAAAGACTCTATTGAGCAAAGAGGGCGCCCGGTATCGCTTCATCGGCATCTCTTTGTCGGAAAAAGACTTGCGTGAGTACGTCGCAAAGAACGACTTGAGGCTTCCGGTGTATTCGAGTCTGTCACCTGAAATGGTAAAGACATACAAACTAGGAAGCACTCCGCAAACCATCGTCATTTCTCCGGAGGGCAACGTCTTGCAGGACTGGCTGGGAGCCTACATGGGCGATCAAAAATCCCAAGTCGAAGCATTCTTTCACGTCACTCTGCCGGGGCTGAGGGAGATGCCTACGGCGGAGGCGGCAGAACATAAAGGCCAGACAGCGCCACAAGCGAACTGAAGAAGAGGAAGCAGCCGGAGATTCGACGTAAGTAATTGCGGTGTGTCCAGCAAAGCAGGATCGGCGCATACGTTGGGAGCAGAAATCTCAGGTCGAGGCATTCCTTCACGTGACTCTGCTCGGCATTTGGTCGGGATCCTAGTGGGTCGCCGCTCTTTAGTCGGAATTGTAGTTTCGGTTCCGCGTTCGCTCGCGCTTGCCAGCCTCCTGCTGGCCTCCTCGCTAGGGGCGCAGGTACCCGCGCGAGAGTCGCAAAGCAGTACACAAAAGAAAGACGAGTGCAGCATCGCGGGCATGGTCGTGAAGCTCGCGAGCAGCGAGCCTCTGACGAAAGCCAGAGTTCATCTTCAAAGCATGGAGGATCGGACTCGGGCTATTTCCACTGTTACGAATGCAGGCGGTCGATTTGAACTAAAGGGGATTGATCCCGGGCGCTACCGGCTTACAGTCAGCCGGGCTGGCTTCGTCACGCAAGAATATGGCCAGAAAAAGTCGGATGATCCGGGTGCCGTTCTATCGTTGCGGCCTGGACAGGAGCTAAAAGACCTTGTGTTCCGGTTGATCCCCTCCGGCGTGATCGCCGGACGGATACTCGACGAAGATGGCGAGCCACTTCCATCGATAAACGTGACCGCCGCGCGGGAAGTCTATTCAGAGGGAAAGCGGGCCCTCTCCATGGGGGCTACGGTTGAAACCAACGATTTGGGTGAGTACCGGCTTTTCGGGTTGTCACCTGGCCGATATTTTGTCAGCGCTGTGTATCCGCCCTGGAGCCGATTCGCTGGCGCCGAGGACTCAGGAAGTTCGGAAACCGAGCAAGAGGGTTACGCAAAGATGTACTACCCGGGGACAGTTGATATCGGAAAAGCAATCTCCGTTGTCCTAAGGGGCGGAGAGGAAATCCCCTCCACTGATATTCTCCTGCGCAAAGTCCTCACGCACCGAATCCGAGGACGCGTATACAACCAAATCACCGGCAAACCTGGCGCCGGAACAAACGTGATGTTAATGCCCAAAACGAATCGTCGCGAATGGGACTCTGTACAGCACGCCAATGTAGAAAAGCAAGACGGCTCTTTCGACATTCCCGAGGTTCTCCTCGGTTCGTATGTGCTGACAGCATTGTGGTTCGACGAAGGAAAGATTTACTCGACACGGATGTCCGTCGAGGTCGGCAATGCCGACGTCGAGGGACTTGCACTGACGATCGCGCCAGGAATGAACATCAATGGGCAAATCATTTGGGACGGAAAACCTAGTCTGGAGAAGGAGGAGCTTACGGTAAGGGCGAGGCCTGCGGATTCGAATTTCATTTCCCGGGGCAGTGCACGGGTAACCCGCGGCAATTTTTTTATGCTGAAGGACGTCGGTGAGGGAAGGTATTATGCAGAGGTCGGCGGCGAGACTAGAGACTGCTACATCAAAGGTGTTGAGTACGGCGGTTCGAGCGCGCTAGAAGACGGCTTCGCAGTCGTGCGGGGAGCGCCCGCTACGCTAGAAATCACCATCAGTTCACATGGCGCACGAATTCAGGGAACGGTATCTGACGCAGATCGTTTGCCTGCTGCGGGGGTGTGGGTCGTGGTCGTGCCCGATGTGGGGCATCGCACGCAATACCGCCTGTACAAGACCCAGACGACTGATCAGTACGGACACTTTGATTTGCGAGGGATTCCGCCTGGCGATTACAAGTTGTTCAGTTGGGAAGAAGTCGCATTGGGGGCCTGGGAAGATCCGGAGTTCCTGAACGCATTCGAGGAGAAAGGAGAGAAGGTCGCTTTACAAGAAGGCGATCAGAAAATGCTCAACCTCTTGGCCATCCGTACGAGGAGTCAGGAGGAGGCAAAGCGGTAAGGAAAAAGATTGGGCAGTGACTTGATGCGCGCACTTCTTGGGGACGCGCTTGCGTGCAGGGCTACTCTGTGGACTGGTTCCGTTTCTTGGCTTCAAGACTACGAAGATCCCAAACCCGCCAAGGCCGGGCAGCGGGCGCGCTGGCGGGAGCCCCGCAAGCTGCAGGAACAAAGCATGAAGAAATTTGCCAACGAGCCGAGGAACCAATGAGTCGTCAGGCACCTCCCTCCCCGCCATTTTCAAGAATATGATCGCACGGGTTTGGCAAGGAGTCGCACCAGAACCAAAGACCAGCGAGCATCTTACGTACATTCAGGAGGAATTGCTCCGAGCGTATCGCGAGGCCCCAGGAAATCGGGGGGCAATTCTATTATCCAGAAGACGCACAGGTTGTACCGAATTCTTATTCTTGTCACTCTGGGAATCCGCATCTTCTCTGGAGTCTCTGACCGGCCCGGATGTTGATGGAGCCACGGCAAGGGAATTGATCAATCCTTCCCCCGTGGTGAAGAACTATGAAGTTGTGGTCGCCCAGCTCCCGAATGGTGATTTGACGATGTGAGTAGTGGGCTTGGTGTCTTTGGTGTCTGTTCCGGCGCAAAATTGGTTCTATTCATGCGGAACAGTTGAAAGAGTTGAAACAGGCGAGATCGTAGAAATCGCCAATATTCATGCTGGTTTCATGCATGTTGCTGAAAAGATGGTAGGATAGCAAAGGAGACTGGGTGAGTATCCCACCCTCTCCGCCATTTCTGCAACCCCTTTATTTAGTTAATCTTATATTCTTGGTGTCTGTCGTAGTGGCTGCGATCTGAATCTTGCCCCTCAATCCCTCGGTTAAAGAAAATCTCGTAAACCCCCAGAAACCCCTGTTTATGAAGCATTTCGGAAGTGCGTATTGAGAAGTCTCGATTCTTGCCATCGGCATGGGTGAGAGGGTACCCTCTCACCCATGCTTCGTTTGGCTGAAGGGGCCAAGCGGCGTGGTTTGGCATTGGGAGACCAGGAGAGGCACACACAGCCAACACATCTCAAGATAGTCTCTGCGCCGTCTAGGCTTCAGGTGTTGTGATGTGGTCTAAGGTGTTGTTGCCATTCTCGAAGTGCTCGAAGGTTTCACGTATTACAGCCTCAAGTGCCGCCACTTCGTCGTCCGTGAGCTTGCTGAATTCATGGCTTCGGCGCCTTTTTGGTAGCACTCCATGATTCTGTTGCACGAACATGATGGAATCCTTGGCGAGTCTATCGGGCATGTCAACCGTTTCGACATCGGCCCGCAAGAATGAGTTCAGATGGGCGAAAAGGCTTTTACGCACGCGCGCCTCTGGTTTGGCGAGGGAGTGAGATGCCTAATTTGAGAAACGGGACCAAAGCGACTAGGATCGTGAGGTTTTCGATTCTTACTGGATGGGAGCGCGATGAAACTCGTGGAGATTTTGGAAAGCCGAAAGCAGGCACTGCGCGTTAGCGAGGTGGCGATGCTTTTTGCCGTAACTAGCCAGCGCATTTGCAAAATGACGGCGAAAGGAATGATACCGTCGCTACGAATTGCTGGTGCGATTCGCTTTGACCCGCAAGATATTGCGAACTGGCTGAAAGCGCAGAGAACGAACCGTTCGAGCGAAATTCGCCGCACGTGTTGAGCCCAGCGTGTGCAACCACCTCTTACCTTTGAAGTGTTTAGATCTCCGACGAGGAACTTTCGGAACGCGCACACGGACTTTGCTTACTCGCTGAGTCTCTCACTTGATTTCAGTGCGCTCGCGTGTTTCTGCATCGGGTATGTCTGGCTGATTTTCCGCGTTACTGGATAGTTTCACCCGTGGTCGGTTGCAAGCGCGATGAACACTCCACACCGATTTTGACTTACCGATGGTCGCTGCCAGATGGTAAAAGTAGTTGATTCGCCTTGCACAGGGTATTCCTACCGTGCTTTTTAGGGTTGGGGAGAGCAGACTCCTTGACAACGGCAGGAAGGGTGTGTTTACTACGCCCTACATACTCCAGGTATGTAGGTTGAGTGGACTATGGAGGCCACGATGGAGCAGGACGACAAGACTGGCAAGGTGACGACAACGGTCCAGGAAGTGGCGTACTATAACATGTTTTTGACTGAAGCGATCTTCGAGCTACTGGTGGAGAAGGGAATCCTAACAGGCGAAGAGGTATTGGAGCGCGTCAAGAAGCTGAAGAGCGAGACGCCTGTGCGCTTTCGTTGGGTGCAATAAACTATTCCCAAGCAGCGAAGCAGCAGATCGACGAAATGCTGGGCAAGCTGCGCGAGTTAAAGCAATCGGCTCCAGAGAAGATGAAAGCCGCGAACTTCGAGAGAAGCTGCCGAAGAGAAGATCGCATTCGTCCCTAACTTATTTTGGCGTGTCATGCGTTGCAGGCGGAGGGTTGGCACCTCCGGCTAATACACTCCATTCGCCCAAGAACAGCTTAATCGCCTCCGTCGCCCGCGCGGAAATGTCTAAAGCAGTTTTTATGTAAGCTGTCCGCTCTTCCCCTTCCTTTGTTAGTGCCAGTTGCAGCACACATTGCACTAGACCGTAGACGCTCGCCATTTGAGAACATAATTCCTCAAGCCGCCTATGCGTGTTCTCGTCTATGCAGATTCCCTTTGGCTTCGCAAGAAACTCTTCTAAGCGCCTCCGTAGGCTTTCGTCCGCGAGAATATCCCCTGGCATCGCCATAAT
>Ga0137381_10004161_pt1 | contig 10433 bp, 8 predicted proteins | sample SagtaG_16_FD_104808 | JGI IMG/M metagenome (GOLD analysis project Ga0137381, IMG submission 104808) | Vadose zone soil microbial communities from Sagehorn Ranch, Mendocino, California, USA - Sage2_L_115_16 metaG | ecosystem: Environmental > Terrestrial > Soil > Vadose zone | place: USA... | reverse complement strand
TGCAGATCGTCGGCCTGCTCCTCGACCGTGGTCTCCGAGGCGCCGTCGGTGCGCTTGCTGCGCCCCGCCCCGCGGGGATCATAGGTCACGACCGTGCGGTCGGTGAAATGCCCGGCCAGGGTGCCGAATCCCTCGGCGCCCATGGGCGACCCGATGAGCAGCAGGACCGGTCCGGTGCTGGTGTCGTTGCGCCGGACGTCGTAGTGCAGCACGGCGCCCGGCGCGTCCAGGGTGTGGGTCTCCGGCTGGGTCATGACCGCCCCCTTCCGAGGGTTCTCGTCTCCACTGATGCTGACTCATCATGACGGCAGAACTCACCGGCCCGGCGCCCGAGCTCCGCAGCCCGCCGGCCCGCGCACCGGGCCGGATAGACCAGCGGTTATAGAAGCACGTCCCGCCAACCTTGGGGCGGCGATGGGCGAGGCCGGGCATCTCACTCGCTGATGACCTGGCCGCCCACCGCAGCCTCGGCCGCGGCCGCGTCGTCAGCACAGATCACGGCGAAGAACTCCTCGTCGGAGATGCGGACCGGCAAGAGCAACTCCACGTTGACGCCGGCATCGGCGAGCTTGCGGAAGGTCGCCGCGCCAGCGCCGGGCAAGTTCTCCATCCTGACGGTCAGCGCGGGCCGCAGCAGGTACTCGATGCCCGCACCGTCCAGCGCCGCCTGGGCGGCCGCCTCGTCGTCAGCGATGAACGCGACGACGCCGCTGTTGCCCTGCGTTGTCGCGCACAGCAGCAGGTTGACGCCGCTGCTGGCCATTGCCTCGCACAGGCGGGCCAACTCGCCCGGGTGGTTCTCCAGCTCCGCTATGAAGGCGCTCATCTGGTGCCCCTCTCCGGCAACACGGCCCAGCACCGCCGCTAGCCCCGAACTTAACCGCTGGGCAGCGTCGACGCGGCACCGATGACCAGGCCAGCGATCAGACTGCCGCTCAGGCAGGGATGCGCGCCTCAGCGATCTCCAAGGCCGATCCTTGAGCGGCGAGACCGCCCAACTCGACGACAGTCACCGCCGGGGGCGCGGTTGGCACCGAGCGTTGCCAAGCCGGGCCTGTGATCGGCAGCGCTCTGCCGGGATGGCACGGTCAGGCTATGGATGCCGTTCGGTAGTGATCGCTAACCATCTCACTTATGTTCGGCCGGGGGGCCGACGGCCCTCAGATCCAAGATGAGGCCCGCGGCGAGCGGGTGGACCGCGGAGCACAAGTCGTGATGGGAACCCGGGCAGGGTCAGCTCTTCGGTCCGGCAGCCGCCGCCTGGTGTGGCCGCCCCCTCGGTGACCTGAACCGTGAGGCCCACCCTGGGCCAGCGTTACGGCCGCAGCCGGCCCGTTCGGCCCGGATCCGACCACGATGCATCGGCAGGCCGGGGCGGGCTCCTAGCTGGAGTATCTCGCCCTCCGCCGCGACGCTGGCCAAGGGCACCGCGGCAGGCCGCCCCGCCCGGCTCGGCATCCTCCATTTGTGATCATGACATTGGTGGCGGCGGCCCCCGGATCTCATGATCACGAACCCGCCAGGGGATCGGCGGCGGGGCTGGCCGGCCCCCGGCAAGCCAGTGGCGGGTCGGGCTCCCAGCCAGTCAGCGTGGCCGGGCCCGCCATCTCAGCCACCGGCAGTGGCCTGCCCGAATGGGGCGGGCCACTGCCCGTGCGTTGCGGCGGTGGGCCGCCTAGTTGGTGATGTGGATGACGCGTTCCATGCCGAGCGTGGTGTGCTCGCGGCCGTCCTGGGTGTCAAAGAAGCAGGCCAGCACCCAGAAGCCGGGCCTGACGTTGACGACCTGCTGCTCCGAGGCGCCGTGGGTCAGGATGTTGACGAAGGTGGTGAAGCCGGTGGCCAGATGCTGTGCCTGGCCGTTCTTGCCCTCCTTCAGCAGCTTGGCGATCTTCTGCGCGCCCGCCAGGCTGGCCCCCCGCGCCGCGACGATCATGTGGACCAGGAAGCCGTGGTTGCCGAAGCGGACCAGGTCCCCGTTGTGCAGGGTGCCCGGGCCACGGAAGCTGAACTCGATCGAGGACATCGTCGCCTCCGGCGCCGGCAGCCTGGCGGGCGAGGGGGACTTGGTGATCTTGAACGTGGTGAACGGCGGCGTCGAGGACGACGACCCCAGGTCCACGGCCACGTAGTTCCCCGGCCTCAGGCTGACCTGGGCCGAGCTGGTGCCCTTGTTCGCCTGCGGGCTGAACACGATCGAGGCGATGAGCGCGACGTTGTTCGGGTCACCCTGGGCGGCCTTGAAGAACTGGGCCAGGGTGACCCCCGGGTTGAGACGGACGAACGTCGGGCCACCGGTCGGCTCGCCGGTGACAATGGACACGACCCTGACGCCGCCGGACTGAAGTGCGCCGCCAACCGAGATGCTCTTCCCGTTCATCTTCACCGTGATCACCGGCAGGGCCGTGCTGCGCTCCAGGTGGGCGGCCGGTGCGGTGTGGGCGGCCGGTGCGGTGTGGGCGGCCAGTGCAGTGCCGCCCGGGATGGCCAGTGACAGGCCCGCCGCGACAAGGGCTGTGGTGATGCTTCTGCGCATCGCTGGGGTCCCCCTTTCAGGTGCTGGTGCCGCCAGCCGGGCGCCGCACGCGCGGGCCGGCCAGCAGCCTTGATAGCGCCAGAATGCACAAGCCGGACGGACCGGCACGTGGGCGCTCTTACGCACTTGGGCTGCGGGGATTGACTACGCGGCCCCGGCCGCATCCTCCGCCCCTTCACAATGCGGATTCGCCCGACGCGAAACCGCACGACCGGCGCCGGATCCCCCTTAACCTCCTATTAACATAAACCTCCCTGCTCTTTACGTCCGACTTGCCTGCCCCCACGCTCCCTCTTCGAGCAAAGCCCGCCTCCGGCGCCTCGTCCACCGCAACCGGTTCGCGCTCCCCCGGGCCCAGCGCTCTCTCAGCTCGACAACCGCAGCCTGGGCTTCCCCCCAGCGTGGACCACAGGGAACGTCCGGGAAGCGCCCTCCGAGACCACAGGGCCGCCGGCCTGAGGGGGCGTACAGGCCGCGCCCCGAACGAGTTGTTCTGCGCCGACGGGGAGAGGGGAGTGATCAAGCCCTGTGCCCGGGTTCCTGGGGCTGGCCAGCCACGTGGCTGGTAGTCAGTCACGATAATGCCGCTGAAAGATCCAGGGCTGGCACGCAGTTACCCGGCCAGCCCGGCCTGCCAGCAGGGCGGTCTGCCCAGTGCCCCGCTTCCGGTGCCCCTTTGCCCCCTCCTGCAGTTTGCGGCCTGCTTGCTGCGCTGGCTGGCCCGCATGGTGTTGCAGGCGGCCGTTTGTCCCCGCCACTGTCTTGCGCGGGTGCCACTCCCGTGATCAGGCAGCTCGGGCGAAGTGGTGCAGCGCGGCATGGGCCCGCCGGCTTCAGGCCGACCTGACCGGCAGGTAGCGGGGCTCCCAGATCAGCGCTCTCACCTGGCCGGCGAGGTCGGCGTCCAGCGTGGCAGACGCCACGCCTTCGGCCTCGGCGGTCCGGGCGACCGCAGCGGCCACCGCGACCGACGTTTCCCGCAGGTCCGCCACCCGCGGCAGCAGCGGATCGCCCGGGGCCGAGATGTCCACCAGGTCTGCGACCGCGCGGGCGGCCGCCAGCAGCATCGCATCGGTCACGCGCCGCGCCCGGGCGGCGATCACGCCAAGGCCCAGGCCCGGGAAGATCAGAGCGTTGTTGGCCTGGCCGATCTCGTAGCGGATGCCGCCGTGGTCCACGGCACCAAACGGGCTCCCGGTGGCGACCAGCGCACGGCCGCCGGTCCACCTGATGAGGTCGGCCGGTGCCGCCTCGGACAAAGCGGTCGGGTTGGACATCGGGAGGATCACCGGCCGCTCGGCGTGGGCCGCCATGTCGCGGACGACCGCCTCGGTGAAGGCCCCTGTCCTCGTCGAGGTCCCGATCAGCACGGTGGGGCGCACCCGGGCGACCACCTCGGCGAGACCGATGCCGTCCGCCGCGCCTGGGCCGCCTGGCCTGTTATGGCCTTCTGGCACCGCGCGCTCTCCTGGAACCGCGTGCTCTCCCAGGTGGCCATCGCGCCGCCAGTCCGCTACCTCTGCCAGGTCGCGGGCGTACCGGCGGTGCAGGTCGCTGAGCGCCGGCATGTCCCGCGTCAGCAGGCCCTGACGGTCGACCGCCCAGAACCGCTGCCTGGCCTCTGCCTCCGGCACTCCCTCGGCCACCATGGCCGCGGTCAGCTGGTCGGCGATGCCCGCCCCGGCCGTCCCCATTCCGAAGATGACGATCCGGTGGCCGGCCAGCGGCACCCCGCTCGCCCTGGTCGCGGCGAGCACGGCGGCCAAGTTGACCGCGCCCGTGCCCTGGATGTCGTCATTAAAAGTCAGCCGCTCATCCCGGTACCGCTCAAGCAGCCGCCTGGCATTCGCAACCCCCAGATCCTCCCAGTGCAGCAGTGCCAGCGGGAACAGCCTGCCGACCGCACGGACGAACTCGTCGAGGAAGGCGTCGTACTCAGCTGCGGGCACCCGCGGATGACGGTTACCGATATAGAGCGGATCATCGAGCAGGCTCTGCCGGTCGGTCCCCACGTCCAGCATGACCGGGATCGTGCGGGCCGGATCGATCCCGCCTGCGGCGGTGTAGACGGCGAGCTTCCCCACCGCGATGTCGATGCCGCCGACCCCCCAGTCCCCGATTCCCAGAATGGCGCCCGCGTCGGTCGCCACGATCAGGTCAACATCGTCCGGCCCGAGATCGGAGGCGAGCAGCGAGGCCTCTATCAGCTCCGGGCGGTCCACGGACAGGTAGATTCCGCGGGGCCGCCGGTACTCATGGCTGTAGTGCGCGATCGCCTGCCCGACCGTTGGCGTGTAGACGATCGGCAGCATCTCGCTCAGGTGGCCGGTCAGCAACCGGTAATACAGGACCTCGTTGCGGTCGTGCAGGGCGTTCAGGGTGACGTTACGGGCCAGGTCGTCAGGCTGGCGCCGGTACTGCGCGTAAACGCGCGCGACCTGGTCGTCCAGGGTGAAGTGAGCGGCAGGGATCAGCCCGGTCAGGCCAAGGTCGCGGCGCTCGCTGTCGGCAAAGGCCGTTCCCTTGTTGATCCGCGGATCGGCCAGCACCTGCCGGCCGCGCAGCGTAGTCCGCCACGCACCCTCCTCGTCCCGCCACAACGTCCGCATGCCGTCCCTCCGGCCAGCTGCCGTGATCCATGATGACGTCCGGGTCCGCGCCATCGCTACCTGCTGCCCGGAACCACGGCCTGCCCCACGTATGGACAATGCGACGGCTCAGGCTCCTGATGAGCAGGCCCAGAGTCAATCGGGCGACTGCGCACCCGACGTCGCGGTGCAACCCGGCCCGCAGCGCCACAGGATGCCAGCCCAGCCACCGAGCCGGACGACATCCGCCACCCTGGCGGCCCCCTCGCACGGGTGCCCCGCCGACATCAGCCCAGCTGTACCGGAGCGTGGCCACACCCCGCCTAGCCGCAGCGTTTGTCGCGGCAGATGTCGTTCCACTGCTCACCGACCGAGTGCGCTACCTGCCTGTCCAGGTCCACACACGAAGAACCGCCCACAGCTCCGTGCTTCGTCTCATACTTCATGGCCGGCATCCGTCCCGGTGCGGCGCGCATCGCCGCCGACAGCGCGCGCCTCCCGGAGCGCCGTCAGGACCACGCCGAACAACCCGTTCTGCGCCTTCGCCGCCGACTGAAATGCTCCGGCGGCCTGGATCGCAGGCCCCGCAGGGTCAGGCACGGGGGCGCCCGGTAGTTAGCGTTCGCCGGTGGGCAGGAGGTCGAGGATCCGGGTCTGTGGCGCGCCGGCCAGGCCAGGCGAGGACGCTGGTGATGACCAGACGTGCTGCATCAGGAAATCGGCGAATGTCTGCGCCGGCCCGGCCGAGTCGAACTCCAAGTCAAGCATCAGATACTGTGGGTCATCCACCGGCAAGCGAATGGCGAAGCTGCGAACTCCCGCCTGTGCACGTGCTTCCGCGAATCCGTCGAATGCCTTCCTCCAGAGCTGATAATCGGTGATCGCGTGCTCGATCCGGAGCGTCGTCATCGGGTTTCTCCGTAGCGTTGCAGTAGATGCTGTTGAGATGCACGCTAGGCCGTCCCGCTGGTCGTGCGATATCCCGACTATCTGGGGGTCTCTCTCTGACGGGGCAGCCTGCGTGTGGCAAGCGCCAGGGCTGCGGGGCATACGCTCATTGGGTGGCCGACAGCTGGGCGCGGGCCCGCGCCCGCGAGCGCATCGGGGCCGTGATCTCGGAACCCGTCGACGCCAGGAGGCTGCGCCTGCGAGTACTGGCGGTACTCCGCGAGGTTATCGACTTCGACGCATATGTCTGGCTGCTCACTGACCCTGTCACGACGGTCGGCGCCGCGCCGGTCGCCGATGTCCCCTGCCTGCCTGAGCTTCCCGCCCTGATCAAGGCGAAGTACGCAACCCCGGTCAATCGCTGGACGATCCTGCAACTGAAGAAGTCACCCGCCGGAACTCTGAGCGATGCCGCCGGCGGAGAACTAGATCGCAGCCTGATGTGGCGCGACGTGCTGTGCAGATACGGAATCGGCGACATGGCCTCGGTGGTATTCGCAGACCAGTTCGGCTACTGGGGATTCCTCGACCTGTGGCGTAATAACACCCGCGGCTCGTTCAGCGCCGCCGACGCCGGGTTCCTCGCCGCGGCCGCCGCACCGCTGGCCACCGCACTGCGTCACTGCCAGGCAAGAACGTTCGTAGAGCCGGCGACTCAGCATCGGCCGGACCTCGGACCGGTCGTCCTGACACTCGACGACGACCTGCGGATCACGACCCGCACGGCAGCTTCGCGCGGATGGCTGGATGCACTGCTTCCGCCCAAGGCTGACGAAAGGGCCATCCCGGCGAGCGTCTACAACGTTGCCGCCCAGCTCCTGGCCGTTGAGCAAGGCGTTGACGCACATCCAGCGCTGGCCCGCACACATCTGGCTGATGGCTTCTGGCTTGCTCTGCGTGCCGCCAGGCTTTCGCCAGACCAGCCTCCCGCCAGCGGAGCCGCAACGATCGTCGTCACTGTCGAAGAGGCGTCCGCTTCCGAGCGAATCGAGCTCTTCGGCCGCGCTTTCGGCCTGAGTGCCCGCGAATACGAACTGCTCGGCCTGCTTGCCACGGGCAGCGACACCCGACGGATGGCGCGCGAGATGTCGCTGTCCGAGCACACGGTCCAGGATCACCTCAAGTCGATTTTCGCCAAGACTGGCGCCCACGACCGCGTCACCGTTCTATCGCGCGCCCTGGGAACCCGACTCGCGACACAGAGATGAGCCCGCTACCCGGGCCGGTCCACAACCTCCGCGGAGGGCCGGCCCCCAGTCAGCTGGCGAGATTGTAACCGGCATGACGTCTGGCATTCCGGGGCCAATCCCCGGCCTTGTGCAGGATCGGCATGAGCACCGGTGCGTATTCCTCGAAGGCCTGCTGTGACGAATATCCGGCTCGGCGCGAGCGGTGCGGTCGGCGTATCGCGCTGTGTTATCGGTCCCGGTCCCAGGGCTCATGGTAACTGGTCAGGTCTATTTGCCGTGACGAGCTGAATAGCTGGTCGTTCAGCGGGGTTCTCCGCTTGCACCCAGGCTGGCCGCAGCGAGATACAGCGCAGCTCCGATCGCCGGACGGCGGCATCGCACAACTGCTCGCCGAACAGCTTCGACAGCCCGTAGGGATCTTGCGGGCGCAGCCGGTGCCCCTCATCGATGGGCGGGTAGTCGGGAAGAAACCGGCGCGTCGCGTAATGCAGGCCGAGCACGCCGACGCTGGATATGTTGACCAGGCGCCGGACGCCCGACCGCACGCACGCCTCGATGACGTTGAACGTCGCCATCATGTTGTTCCCGAACACCACATGCGGCGGGTGCTGGCCCGGGGACGGGATGGCGGCCGCGTGCACCACCGCGTGAAAGCCCGCGTCGCCGATCAGGGCACCTGCCTGCCCCGCATCAGCCAAGTCAGCGTGCACGTCCGCTGCGGAGGCAGCGCCGGGCAGGTCGGTGGCGACGACGCGGTGCCCGGCCGAGCGCAGCACCGGCACCACGGCGCGCCCGACCATGCCCGCGGCACCGGTCACCAGCACATCCATATTCCAGCCACCACTATTCCTTTGCCGCCCATCGGGCTCCCCGGGGTCCATCCGCATCGTCATACGATCATCATGGCGAATGGCGGCATCAGCCTGGTGCCGTGCGCTGGTCCTTGGTTTGCCGCCTGCGTCCGGGTGTGCCGGACTGTAGTGTCCTGGCGTGCCCGCTGATCAAGGCCCGCCGCCCATTGAGGGACTCGCGGCGCTGGTGGTGTCGCTGCGCGGGGAACTTGCGCAGGCACGCGCCGAGTTGGGGCCGGCGCGGGAGCGGATCGCTGAGCTGGAGGCCCGGCTGGCGCAGACGCCGCGGAACTCCTCGAAGCCGCCATCGAGCGAAGGGCTGGCCAAGCCCTCGCCACGGTCGCTGCGGACGAAGAGCGGCCGCAGGCCGGGCGGGCAGGACGGGCACAAGGGCACGACGTTAGCGCAGGTGGCCCGGCCGGACCGGGAAGTGCGGCATGAGCCGGGCTGCTGCGGCCGGTGCGGGGCGGCCCTGGCGGGACGGCCGGTGACCGGGGTGGAGCGCCGCTGTCCGGAAACCCCGCACGGTGGTCCCATGACGGTGGCAGGCGACACCGATGTAGATTCTCCCGTTCACCACGGTGGCGAGGAGTCCACCAAGGCCTGGGCTCCTGGCGCGACGTCCAGCCCGCGGGCCGCAGGCCGGGCGTGCTGGGCGGGGCGTGACAGACTTGTGGGATGGGATCTTGGGGTGGCCGTGAGCCTGGGCTTCCCCGGGCTTGCTGTTGATGAGGGCGGCCGGGCCGCGGTCGGCGCTGGTCGATGACGGACAGTTCCGCGAGGCGAGGAACGCCGTCTACGTCGTCTTCTTCGGCAATGGCTTCCTGTTCGCGAACTGGGCAGCCCGGATCCCGCAGGTGCGCGCCGAGTTGGGCGTCACGCCGGGGGTGCTGGGGCTCATCCTGCTGTGCCTGGCGGTGGGATCGGGGATCGGCACCCCGCTATCGGGGCTGATCATCGGCAGGCTCGGGGAGATCCGAACGGTGAGCGTGATGGCCGTGACCGCGGCCGCGGGGATGGCCGTCGCCGCGGTCGGCGTCCTGTTCGGCACGCCTGCTGTAGCGGCCGGGCTGCTTGTCTTTGGGTTCGGCTCGGGGACCTGGGATGTGGCCATGAACGTGCAGGGCGCTGCCATCGAGCGGGTGCTGGGCCGGGCCATCTTGCCCAGGTTCCACGCCGGCTGGAGCATCGGCACGGTGGCCGGGGCAGGCACCGCCGCGGTCATGGTCGCCCTTGGCGTGCCGGTCACCGCGCACCTGCTCGCCGTGACCGTGGTGGTCGCGGTCGTGGTGCCGGTCGCGGCTCGCAGGTTCCTGCCCGGTACCCACGCACCGGCCCCGGGTGGCCGGTCGGCCAGGCGCCGCCAGCTGGCGTCGTGGACCGAGCCGCGGACGCTGCTGATCGGCCTGTTCGTGCTCTGCATGGCACTCACCGAGGGAACCGGCAACGATTGGCTCTCATTGGCGGTCATCGACGGCTACCACAGCGCGGCGGTCGCCGGCACCCTGACGTTCGCCGTCTTCCTCGCCGCCATGACCGCTGGCCGCTGGTGGGGCCCGAGGCTCATCGACCGCTACGGGCGGGTGCTGGTACTCCGGGTGTGCGCGGTCACCGCGCTGGCGGGCCTGCTCCTGATCGAGTTCGGTGAGGTGTTGCCGGTGGCGATGGCCGGCGCCCTGCTGCTGGGGTTGGGGACCTCGCTGGGGTTCCCGGTCGGCTTGAGTTCCGCTGCCGACGATCCCTCCCACGCGGCCACGCGGGTGAGCACGGCGGCCTCAATCGGCTACGTGGCCTTCCTCGCCGGGCCGCCAGTGGTTGGTTTCCTCGGCGACCGCGTCGGCGTCCTGCACAGCCTCTGGGTTGCCGCCGTCGTGCTCGCCGCCGCCTTCCTCCTGGCCGGCGCCACCGCCCCGCTCACCGCCGACGGCAGGCCAGGGCAGGACGGTGAGTGACGGCCACGCCGGCTCCACCGGCGGGTTCGCCGTGGAGCTGGCGAAGGTGGGTGTCGTGCTGGTCCCAATCCCGCCCGACTGCCAGCGACGCTGCAACCAGCCTGCGACAGCGAACAGGTGGGGGACCATTCGCTACGCAATCGACAGCACCGCCCGAACGGTGCGGCTATGCGCGATCATCCTTGTGACGAGCAGCTTTCTGTGTCTGCTCGCGCTACTCACCCGTCACTAGAGGGTCGCTGCCAGGCCTGCACGACGGCATCCTCTGCCGGGCGTGGCCCGGCAGCCAGTCCTGGGTGCTCTTGAGCCGCGCCTTGGTGGCCTCGGGCCGCACCTCCAGGAACACGAACGGGATGATGATCAGCGCG